>Ga0208816_100026_pt1 | contig 92629 bp, 88 predicted proteins | sample Virmet3734_803_FD_185737 | JGI IMG/M metagenome (GOLD analysis project Ga0208816, IMG submission 185737) | Marine viral communities from the Southern Atlantic ocean transect to study dissolved organic matter and carbon cycling - metaG 3734_803... | ecosystem: Environmental > Aquatic > Marine >...
CTTCTGTCGGGGCTTCTGGGCAAAGGTCTGGGCGGGCTCTTTGGCGGCGGGGGGGCCTTGGGTGGCATAGCCTCGGGTCTGGGCGGGGTGTTCTCCGGTGGCGGGCTTGGCTCGAGTTTTGCCAATCTCGGTGGGTTGCTCTCCGGATCCGTGGGCGGCTTTGGCGCGCTTGGGGCCGCCCTGCCTGCGGTGGGCATTGTGCTGGGCGGTGTGGCGCTTCTCAAAAAGGCCTTTGGCCGCAAATACAAACATTCCGGCATCCGGGGCTCTTTTGGGGCCACGGGCTTTGAGGGCAGCGCCTTTGACTTTTACAAAGGCGGCTGGTTCCGCAGCAACAAGACCAAGTATCGCGGTCTGGATCCGGAGCTGGACCGCGCCCTCGATCTGCAGTTTGGCTCCCTGCGCGATCACCTCGAGGACATGGGCGGCTCTCTCGGTCTTTCCATTGAGGCGCTGAAAGACTTCCGTGGGGCCAGCTTTGAGATCATCACCAATGGCAAAAGCCAGGAGGACATCCAGCGCGAGCTCGCCGCCCATATGGAGAATGCCAGCGATCAGATGGCTGAGCTTCTGTTGGGCACGGAGGAATTTGCCAAGATCGGCGAGAGCGCCACACAAACCCTCTCGCGCCTCTCGGGCAGTCTGACCCGCGTCAATGACGCCATGGATCTGTTGGGCCGGACTGAGTTTGATGTCTCGCTTGAGGGGGCCGATCTGGCCTCTGATCTTCTTGAGGCCTTTGGCGGCTCTGATGCCTTCTCGGTGGCGATCTCCAGCTATTTTAGCGGCTTTTACACCGAGGCGGAGCGCAGCGAGGTCTTGATGCGCCGCCTGCAGGAAGAGTTTGAGGCGCTCGGCATTGTCATGCCCAGCTCGCGCGATGGCTTCCGCGCCCTAGTGGAAAGTCTCGATCTGACCACGGAGGGCGGCCAGGCGCTTTATGCGGATCTGCTGCGCCTGTCGGGGGCGCTTGGCGATGTGCTGCCCAAGGTCGGGGCCTTCACCGCAGAGCTGGCGGGGCTGGCGCAAGAGATCGGCGGCGAGATTGGGGTGCAGATCGAGGCCGCACAGCAGATGGTGACCGAAGCGCGCGATGCGGCACAGGCCTGGCGGCGCACCGCAGAAAGCCTGCGCGGCTTTGTTGCGGATCTGGTCAACACCGAACTCACGGCGGCCAGCGGTGGACAAACCGAGGCGATCTTGCGCGCGCGGATGGATGCGGCCTTTGCCAAGGTGCAGGCGGGGGATATGGCGGCGGCGGCAGACCTGCCGGAGCTGGCCCGCGCCTTCCTGCGCCGGGCGCGCGAGACGGCCAGCACGGAGCTTGATTATCGCCGCATTGCCGCCGAGGTGCAGGGTCGCCTCGCTTTTGCGGCGGGGATTGCCGAGCTGGAAGCGGGCAATGATGAGGTGCTCGCGGGTCTTTATGAGCAGCAGATCGAGCTCCTCACATCGCTGGGCACCTTCTTGCAGTTGGAAAGCCTCACCGGTGATCAGGTGGCTGAGCTGAGCGAAGGCGTGCAAGAGCTGGCGCAGGATTGGGATGGCACGGTGGCCGCCTTTGAGAGCTCGCTTGCCGCGCTGCAGGACGCCATCGAGAGCGCCGAGGCCTTCAGCTATGAGGATCTGGTGGGCGCGCTTGATGTGGCGGTGACACTGGATGACAGCGCCCCGGACTGGCTGCGCACCTTGGTCGAACAGGCCGACACCGGCATACGCACCACATTGGACTTTATCATTCGTCGGGATGATCTGACCGCAGCGGATCGCTGGATTGCCACCCATGCGCTCTCACAGCATGTGGCAACGCTGGATCTGGTGCTGGGATCGGATCTGGATGAGGCCACCCGCACGCTGGCGCTGACCACGGCGGCGGATCTGCGGCGCAGCCTGCGTCTGGATCTGGCGCAGGATCTTGACCCAGAGACCCGCGCCCTGGTGCTGACCAAATCCGCCAATCTGTCGCGCCGCATCAATGTGGCGCTTACCGGCGAAGGGGCGGATACGGTGGCGCAGCTCACTGAGATTGCCAATCTCATCGGCAATGGCGAAGGCAGCGGGCGGCTCACCTTTGGTGGCGGCGTAGTGCTGGAGGCAGATGATGTCTTTGCTGATCTTGTGGACAGCACCGGCGCGCTGGTGGAGCCGATGGAGCGGCTGCGGGGCATGCTGGCGGAGCTGCGCGATGCGGTGGATGCGGATCGCGTAGCACGAGAGGCCGAGCAGCAGCTCGCCAAATTGCAGGCCCAAGGGCGTGGTTTGGCTCTGGGGCTGGAGGATCGCAGCGAGGCCTCGGGCCTTATTGCTCAGATCGCCGCACTTGAGCAGCGCACCGGCGTCTCGCTGCGCCGCAGTGGCAACCGCGATGCAGAGCTGCATGTGGATCCCGAGACCGGTCGCATTCAATATGATGCGGATTGGGTCTCTTATGGATCGGGCGCGGATCTGGCCGGTTGGAAAAAAGCCTTCTGGGCCGATGGCGGGCTGGAGGATCAGATCGCCGCCTATAACAAGCGCCATGCCAAAAGCAGCAAGGCGCTGGAACAGCTTCGCGCCCAGGTGCGCGAGTTGGGCGGCATTCCGGCCTTTGCCCGGGGCGGCGCGCATCGGGGTGGTGCGCGCATTGTCGGCGAGCGCGGCTGGGAGATCGAGACCACCGGCCCCTCGCGCATTCACAGCCACGCCGAGTCTGTGGCCATGCTGGACAATCGCCCGCTGACCAAGGGGGTGGAAGAGTTGACCCGCCATGTGGTGGCGCAGGGTCAGGTGGTGCGCATGTTGGTGGATCGCATCGCCACCCATCTGGATGGGTGGGATGAGGTGGGGCTGCCGGGGGAGCGGAGCTGATGGACTTCAATATCCTCTCTCCCATGCAAGTCACCGAGGTGGAGCTGGTGGCATCCAATGTCCCAGAGGACGATCACCCGGAATGGCAAGCCGAGACCGTCTATGCGGCGGGCGCGCGGGTGATCTCCACGCAGACCCATCGGATCTATGAGAGCCTCATCGATGACAACAGCGGGCAGGATCCGCGCATAGACGATGGCAGCGCCTGGCTTGAGCTCAGTGTCACCAACCGCTGGCGCGCCTTTGATCAGAACCGCTCCAACCCGGCGCGGCAGGCCAATGAGATCACCTATTCCATTGTGCCCTCGCAGGATTGCGATGCGATTGCGCTCTTTGGCCTTACAGCGGGCAGCCTGCGCATCGAGGTCTGGGATGGGGCGCTGCGGATCTATGATCAGCGCTTTGAGATGGCCGACACCGGCCATGTGGTCAGCGCCTATACCTGGTTCTTTGGCGGTGTGGTCTATGCCCGCCAGAAGGTGGTCAACGGCTTTCCGGGGTATCTCGGGCACCGCATCGACATCACCATCGATGCCAATGGGGCCATGGCCGAGGTGGGTCATATTGTGCTGGGGCGCAACAACCTTTTGGGGCGGGTGTTGAACCTGCCCAGTGTTCGCTTCGTCAGTCACAGCCGCAAAGGCTATGACGACTTTGGCAATGAGATCCTGGTGAAGCGCGGCTCCACCCGCAAGGTGGATCTGTCGCTGCTGGTACCCACCCACCAGGCGCAGCGGGTCATGGATATCGTGGCCGAGGTCGATGGGTTGGCGACCGCGTTTTATCTCTCTGGCGACGGGCCGGGCTACGGCATCGAGGGGCTTGGGTTTGTGGATGATCACAGCCAGCCCATCGATGTGGCGGGCGAGTCTGTCTTTCCTCTCATCCTGAAAACTCTGAAATAGGAGAATGCCCCTATGAGCATTCCAAGCTTCTCGGCCTTTCCCGAGATCCCCCAGCGCAGCACGCCGGAGGCTGATTTTGACGCCAAGATGTATGCGCTGTTCCAGCACTTCGCGACCACCCACCGCCAGGAGCTCTTGGCGTTTATCCAGTTCTTGGAAAACAACGTCACCGCCATTGAGGGGGCGATCAATGGCGTCACCATCGGCCTGACCCATCCGGCGGCCGCCAAGTTCACATCGCTTGCCGCAGACAGCATCAGCGGTGCGGCGGTGCAGGCAAGTGTCATGGATACTGACCCCGGCAAGCTGACCACGGTTGGGGCATTTGGCTGGGGCGGTGGTGCGCCAGAAGCTTCCGACGCTTCGATCACGGATATGAACGACCTTACAACAGCAGGTGTATGGACCATCTCAGGCACGGTTGCCAACAAGCCGGATGGGACAACCGGCAATGCCGGTGTCTGCCTTGTCTTAAAAAGAAAGTTTTCTGCGGGACCCTCAGTGACACAATTGCTGTCCTATGGTTCCGACGTTCCTGCCTTATGGGTTCGGGTTGCAACTGGTGCACCCGAAGTCTGGTCAGACTGGCATGAGGTCGTGGCGCTCGATGAAAGCGGGAGAACTCCGCAGAACATCGAGATCAGAAACAGCGGCCCATTCATAGCCATCACGGACGTTGACACAGGGGTCAAACACAACCTGAGCGGCAACAGCACCGCCGGGCATTTGTACGTCAAAGTAGATCCGGCATCGAACGCACTGGATCCGAAGCTGTTGTTAGAGCTGCAGGGTGCGCGCCCCCTAGAGATTGGTAAAGATGACATAAAGTTTAACGTGCCGATTGGTAGTTACCTTGGCATTGGTCAGGCGGCCACTTCGCCGGTGAACGCTCTACACATTCGAGGATCAAGCGCCAACGATAGCCGGATGAGATTGCAGCGTGATGACATTATTGGCTCTGTTGGAATTGTGTCATATGACTTGTTGCTGGAGGGTAGAGGCTCCACGGGTACTGACGGCGGGGTAAGTTTCTATACCGGGGGAACGCAGGCGGCTCGCATAACACCTGATGGCACGTTTCGACCGGGTTCTGACGGTGTACAAAACTGTGGTTTCCCCTCGTATCGGTGGGATGTTTTCTACGGCGCAACAGGTTCAATCAACACATCTGACGCGCGCAGCAAGCAAGACATTCAAGACTTGGACGAAGCCGAACGCCGCGTGGCGCTGGCGGCTAAGCGCCTCCTGAAAAAATATCGTCTGCGAGATGCCGTAGCGAAGAAGGGCGACGCTGCCCGCTGGCACTTTGGTGTCATTGCGCAAGAGCTTGCAGCCGCCTTTGAAGACGAGGGTTTGGACCCTTGGCGATATGGCGTTCTGTGCTGGGATGAATGGTGGTCTGCCGAGGTGGAGATCCCAGCCGAGACAGCCCCCATTATGCGCGAGGTGGTTGAGCGCATTGTCCAGACATATCCTGTTTTGAATGACGCCGGGGAGCCGACCGGCGAGACGCGCGAAAAGGTGGAAGAGGTGCGAAAGAAGGTCGACACAGGCGAGGTTAAGATCGTCGAACCGGCCCGCACAGAACTGAAAACCTTCGCCAGCGCCGAGGAAGCCCCAGAGGGGGCCGAGTACCACGACCGGCAAGGTGTGCGCTATGATGAGCTGTTCGCCTTTATTCTCGCTGCACTCTGAGGACGACACATGGCAATGATTGAAAGTAGCGATCGTGGGATCACCCTAACCAAGGGGTTGGCGTGGGTCATGGTCGTCGGTCTGCTAGGCGCAGGGGTGAAGTTTGGCACACAGATGGCAGAATTGCGCGGTGAGACCGCTGCCCTTTCCCAAACGATCAACGGGCTGCGAGTGGATCTGACAGCTTCAGAGGCCCGCCAAGTTGCGCTGGCCTCGCGGGTCCGCGCCAATGAGACCGCCCTCGCTCGTCAGGATGAGCGCCTGTCGCTGATCCTCTCTACCCTGAACAAGATCGACACTCGGCTAGAGCGCATGGAGCGCCTGCCGATCCGCTGATCCCCTCGAAATTTGAACGAAACCCTAAGCCCGCCTGCGGGCCTTTTCCTGTTGGAGGAATAACTATGCCTGACAAAAAATTGCTTGACGAAAAATGGCGCTGGCTCGCCTCGAGTTCTTACACGGCGCTGGCCTTTTATGCACTCGCCGCGATCACATTGGCCCCGGATCTGATCTATCTGGCCACCGGAATTGATACCAATCCCCGCGTCTGGTCGTTCCTGCAGCTTTGGACCATTTTTCTGGGCATCATCGGCAGGCTCATTTTGCAACCGCGTGAAGGCGCATTGCGTCGTCGCATCATTCTCGCTGCCGTGCTGCTCGGGACTATCATCGTCGCAGCGCAGGCCATGGCCCAAACCACAGCGCGCCAGACGATGCAGGTGCTTGTTCCCCATGTGATCAAGTGGGAAGGCGCGCACCGCTGCAAGGATGCGCCGCTGATGCATTGCGCGTATCTCGATATCGTGGGCGTGCCGACAGCGTGTTTCGGGGAAACCCAAGGCATCAAGCTCGGTGACCGCTTCACTGATCGGCAATGCCGCAAGATGCTTGATCGTCGCTTGTCTGATGACTACCGCGCGGGCCTGCATCGGTACTTCACGCCTGTCACCATTTCGACCCGTCTGACGCCGGAACGGGACGCCGCCTATGTATCGCTTGCCTACAACGTCGGAATCCGTGGGGCAGGGCGATCGACCGCCACCCGGCGTTTGAATGCGGGTGATATCGCGGGTGGGTGCCAAGCGCTGACCTGGTGGAACAAAGCCGGGGGCAGAATGGTGCGCGGCCTCGTGCGCCGCCGGTCAGCGGAATACACGCTCTGCATGGAGGGCGCGGCATGATCTGTGCATTGATCACGTTTGCGCTCGCCCAGCTTGCGGACATCGTCTCCACCACCAAGGCCCTGAAATCCGGCGGCACCCGTGAGGCAAACCCCGTGGTGCGCTGGATGATGGATCGGTTTGGCCGAGGCTGGATTGTCGTGAAGGTCGTGGTTTCAGGTGGAGCGGCGTTTCTGCTCTGGAAAACCGGTTTTGAATTCGGGATCTGGGCCATGGCAGCGCTTACCGCTTGGGTCGCCTATCGCAACATGCGGTTTGTCAAATGAACCGGTTCGTGATCTCTGCTGCAATCGCTCTCGCCTTGGTCACTGGCAGTTTGGTGATTGGGTATCACCGGGGCGCTGCTGACTGCCGCGCCGACCATCAACAAGAAGAACTGCGTCAGATCGAGGCGGGCCGCAAACTTGACGCAGCCCGGATCGCAGTCGAGCGCGCGCGGTACACCCTATCCCGACAACTAGAGGAGAAAGCCTATGCGGACCCAGTTAGCGTGCCTCAGTGCTTTGGTCTTAAGCGGGTGCTTCGGCTCAACAGCCTTCGTTGAAAGCGCGGATTCCTGCGCGCGCCCAGTGCTTATTCCAGAGCGTTGGCTTTCTGACCAAGAGGTTGAGATCCTCTGGTCACGCGACCGCCGCGAGCTGCTGAACTGTGGTGGGAAGGTAGAGGTGCTTTCTGGGCGAGACCAACTATGAGCAAGGATCCATGCTGCGGTTACTCGCCCAGTTCAGTATGATCTTGAGTGCTAGCTTGATCCTGCTTGTTCTTTCGTTGCACCATCCAATCATACTCGCTGCCCCATCCTAAGAGCGCATTCACGGGGCGGCCCGGCAATCCGCACGACCGACAAACACTGCATCTAGCCTTACGGAAGATAGAATGGTGGTCGTCGTGAAGTTCCGTCTCGATCTTTCCATTCCGACCGCATTCGCACCAGATGTGGAGATAAAGAGGCATTGTTCCCTCCTCTGGAGAATGGAACATAAATAGAACGATTGCAGATTCCGATCAATAGATTGAGAGCGGCAGCCGTATGCGGGCCATGCTCCTATTTAGATTTAAGTCCCACTCACGACTGCAGGCAGCCCAGCAACGAACGGTGCAAGTCCGCTTGGACTAAATCTAATTAGATTCGGCAAGTTATCAGCGAGCAGCGGGTGGCTTTTGTTATCATCGTACCAACGACGAACTGCAGCATCCATGCCATTAACAAACATGCGTAAGTCGATCATCCACGCAGTCTTTTCCCCTACTTCAATTGAAAACGCATGTAGGCTCGACTTACTTTCTGGCACGGTAATTATTACATGCGTTGCATCTAAGTGAGCATGTCCACGCAGATCCCCCCTATGAACAAGTCCACCACGCAATCTGTATATGTCTTGCCCAGATGCACTCACCTCATTAGGTTTCGCGTATGTGTCAATAAATTTTATGTAGTGATGAGCTTTGACGAAAGTTTCCTTCGGCAACGTCAATCCACTGCAAATCTCAGGCAAGGTCAACCCCACCAAAAGGCACGGATAATAAAGCTTTGCTTCATACGCGTTGTGCATATCTGCGACAACAGTTGAGAGTTCAAAAGGCAAAATCGTCAATGCAAATGCTCCTTTAAGACATCAAACCCTTGAAGGCCCCGGCAAAAACTCCACCAAAAAACTCGCCGACACTTCCCGCCTCTAGTTCCCCAGATTTTGCCACCTCCGCCACGTCTCCTAGAGAAAGTATTTCCTCGCCGACTGAAACCGATTGGGACAATGCGTGGAAACCTTTAGCTGTCAGCACACAACCAACAAATTGAATGCTGCTAGTTTGCTGACTGAACTTCAGAAACTTTTCTCCAGCCAGCCACTGGACGCACGCCGCGAACAGCCGTCGTTCAGAGTTCGTCAACCCGTAATCATTGGACGAAAGAGTTACGGGCATAAACCCATTCTGAGCTAGATCAGAGAGGACCCTCCCAAGCAATTGGGCCTGCGCTTCAAGATCCTCTGTCATCTCGCTTACTTCCTCGCTGAAAACCGCTTCACCTCACGGCATGCCGAATTACCTGAAAAGTTTGGTGTGCTAGTGTTAACCCTTACCAGAAGTCGTTAAGAAATCATCAAGAAATATGCCAGCTCGAATACATATATAAGTATTTGATATATATCAGAAAAATTGATAATCCATTGATGCATGCGACGAAATCAGCTTTGAACTAACACCTGATTTCTACGTATAATCCAACAGCTGTTTACCAATGTTAACCGAAAATATACCAAGTTCAGTTAGGGTGGTGGCGTGAGCTATTGTAAGGTTGCCTAAGATTTAACCTCGCAAGAGAACTCGGCGTTCGCACTTGAACTGTTATTCGTTAGGTAAGCGTTGAACGTGGAGAAGTTCTACTAAAATCAAAATGAGCGGACCGGCTCACCTTCGACAATGTCCGGCCCACTCTTCACCACAAAACTAACTCCAAGAGGGACTAGCTTCATGAAAACCAATCCTAATCCGCCCAGTGGCGGACATGAACGGTATGACAATGAAAACTACACTAAAGTAATCTTTGAGCGAGGCAAGGTTATGATAGTCGCCAGTGGTAAAATTTCCGCCACGATTATGTCTATCGGTATCATACTCATAGTAGCATTCTCTCTCGTAACGCTCCTGAAATAACTGCGTCGCCGAGAATATCTACCGAGATATTGCGCAGATCTCACTTACCTGAAGTAGTAAATCAACAGCCGCGACCTACAGGTTCAGTTCACGGCGTGCTTTCAAATTCTGAGTAGCATCCCAAATGATGTAAATACCAATACCTGCTAGGATGATGAACGGAATCCCAAACAATATTTGGCTCCAACCGGGTTTGCTTCCCCAAACATTCAGTGTCTCATTCTTATAGGCACGGGGGTAGAATATGCCCCTCTTCCTGTGACCAACTAGGCTAACGATGTTGCCTTCATCGATCATCACAGGAGCAGACAGGCTCAATGATACAGGTGTGTTAGCCAGCTTGAAGATCGCAGCGTTTGACTGGTCAGTTGTGTCCATGCCTCTAGACACTCCGTTAGAGTATCGAACATCGCTGACGACTCCTTTAATCAACTCTAGCTGCACAGCAAACCTCATCAATCAAACTTCAGATGCCAAGAGCCCAATTTGGTTTTGTGCCATGTACCACCATGCTTCGCAGGTTCAGTCTCACCAGTGTAAATTGTCGTCTCAATGGGATCATTAAAAGAATCGACAGGGGAAAATTCAGGGCGGCCAACCTCGAAGATTCGCTCATCTTCCTGACCGGAAATCTGTTTACGCTCCGAAATTTCCGTCGATATCCTGTCGATATCAACCAAGTCCGATATCAAGACTCTGCGTCGATTGCTCGCATTGTCCCTCCTCGTCACCACTCGCAAGTTTGAGGGCCTGTTGTCTGACGGATTGTGATTAATATGATCAATATCGAAGTCTCTAGGCACCCACTTCCCTAGAGAGACCGCAGCTATAAAGCGATGAGTGAGAATTGACTTTCCGCCATACTGAAACCACAGATAGTCATACCCCTCTCGGCTTTTACGGCCATTTGGTGTTTCGCCAACAACGTTCCCCATAAGGTAGTCAAATGGAACCTCAGCAATAGCGCTTTCGAGGTCAGGATAGGGAAGCTCATGAGGATGCTCGGCCTTAAACTCTCCGACAAGAACGGACCGCACATATTCCAAGTCCTTCATGTAAAACTCCTACTAAGATGCCTCATTACGTCTCGCAAAACCATGGCGCTGACCGATCTCACCATGGTGTAAGGCGCAACCATATCTTCGCTCCGGCGCATTCCAAGTACAACACACATCCTGAGCCTGAACGCTAGTTCGGTGGATCAGGAGTATCTCGTTTTCATCCTTATCGATCCCAGCCCTGTGCGTTCGGATCAGTGCGTTTATAATCGATTGCATGACATGAGATGGGGCAACATAAGCACATCAAAGCCACTCTCCAAAGTCCGAAAGATCCAACGCGAGCCAGATGTGACATCCCATTGTTGATATATATCATCGTGATCGCGACACGTCCCCTCCTTGTATCATTTACAGTTCGAGAGGTTTCGAATAATACCGGAATTCAAATTGATTTCGGAGAAAAGTATTTGAAGAAGTGTGGGCCAGATCGCAGGCTATGGCTCAGTATAAGGGCGCGAAACCAAGAAAAACGTAATCTTAGACAAGTGCCGCCGCTTCTAAGTGGCTCGCTACAGGACGTGACAATCCATCCGGTACACCGTAGGCGGAGCAACTATCACAACAGTTTAGTGAGCATATGGCAAGGTGGAGCGGAGGAAACTGCGGTTTGCAGACAACCCCCTCGTCCAGCTCCAAAATCTCTGTGTTTCAGAACGAACCGGATAGCCACTACACAGTTCTTTGACCAATTGCGGCGCGGCTTTAGTATCTCGATCAATCGGAGAGAAGGCGGGTTTGTCACACGTAAAAATCCGAACTCTCGTCCTTGGATAGCTGGTTACATCGACTTTGCTTCAATTCAAAGTATTTCTATGTCAGCAGCAGTCGTACTCGCGGCGGACTATGACCGGCTTAGACATTTCCTAAGCGAAGTTCCACCGACCATCAACCTTCGCCGGTGGGATCCAGTTGTTGTCACGAAACTGCATCAGCTGGGCTTCTTTAATATCCTCGGGCATCAACCAGATCCTAATTTGCTGCTGCAGGACGGGGACTTCTTGCTGATGCGTATCCTACGCTCAACTGACTGCGGAAACCTTGGTGACGTTGATGATGCATTGATGGAACTGGGAGCGTTTGTTTCTGAGGATGATGAATCACTAGACGAAAAAGTGACCCATACCTTGTCGATTGTGAGCGAGGTGATGTCGAACGTTACTCAACACGCCTACCGAAATGATGTCGATTTCAGGTACGACCATCTAGACAGCTTCTGGGTCTCTGCAGAGGCAAACCGTTCGGATAGAACACTAAGAATTGTGCTATACGATCAAGGTGCCACGATACCTGTAACTTACCCGAAGATGGCCCGAACGGACAGAGTCATACGCTTTCTCGAGCGGGTTCTCCGGGGATCGCCGAAATTTGACTATGGGGATGATGGGACCTATATCAGAGCTGCACTTAGGTATGGCGGATCGCGAACGGACTTGAGTTATCGTGGGAAGGGTTTTCCACAGATGATCGAACTTTTGGACACACTTGGTGGTGGAGAACTTACCGTATTGAGCCGTGGCGGCTGGTGCGCTCGAGCGAGAAACGGAAAAGTTACTTCTGGGAGCTATCCTTGCTCAATCGGCGGCACCTTGGTTGAGTGGAAAATAGAATTGTAAATTATGGACACGGAAACAATGACCATAGACATCGCTAAGCAGTTCTCGCGGCACCCGGCAGGACGGGTGCCTTCAGACGGCCCCGATAACGGTGAGCGTTTCCGCAATGAGTGTCTTGTGCCCGCCCTACTTGCCGCATTAGATAGCGCGCCAAAGAAGACCGTAGTAGTGGATATTGACGGCTGTAGGTCGTTCGGTTCGTCGTTTCTCGAGGAATCATTCGGGGGGCTGGCGCGGGTGCCAGCGTTCCCATTTCCCGAAGCCTTGAAGATTCTGTCGATCCGCTCCAGCAAGCCTCATCTTCAGATATATAAAGATGCTATCCTCGGCTACTTGGATGACGCCAAGGCGAGAGCCGCAATTTAGAAGTTGGCTAAATGTTTGAGAAGCTTTCTCTAGCACTTTTCGGCGCTCTTGTGGGTTGGCTTCTATCGTGGCACCGGTATCGCGTCGCAGAAAATGCGAACTTAATAAATGATCACATTGCCGACATGGAACGGTTTGCTGAGGCGTTGCGTGTGCACTGGACAACGTCATATAAACACGTAGCCCCCGATGTTCACCGAGCTGACATAGCTAAGATCAAAGCTCAGCATACTTCTGTCTCGTCTTTTTACGGCGAGGCAGAGTCACGGTTAGGCACAGCCAGCTTCAGAAACTACCAAGTGCTTCAGTTAAGACTATTCACAGTTGGAATGGGTGGAGACTTCGAGACTGTGAGCCGCAGCGTTGATGAGAATGCTGCAATCGATTCGCAAGTGATAGCTTGGGAAATCATACAAAGCCTACGCTCCGCGCGTCGTGAGCAATACGGATTAATGGCTGCGATTCATTCTACTTGGCGGCGTTGGCGCGGGCAAACCAAACAACATGTGTAATTTTGAACTAGAAAGATAATACGATGAATTTACGACGCAAGAGCGTAACCAACTGATTTTAAAAAATAGTAGTTGCCGTGTGGGGGCACCATTATACAATCAACTCATTGATAAAAATGAGTTATTCCGGATTGTGGACCGCACTGAAATTGCGCGTGGTCCACATTGCCAGGAAAACCCACTGATCGAGCGCATCGCTTGGGCACCAGGGAACATGGGGGACCGGGTGTATGGGTCCGAGGACGCTTGGCTGAGGGTGACGGTAGGGGTGGTGCGAAAGGCTGTGCAGGCCCCCTAACGGCCCCCAGCAGGTTCACACCACCGGGGAAACCAATCACGCCGCCCAGCGCGCTTATGCGCCGATGTCTGCACCCAGTGCCTGAGGCTGAAGCAGGCGCTTGGTGAAGTGCAGGCTATAGCTTCGCTCAAGCCCTTCAGTAAATCCCGCCTTGCTTCCATGGGCGTGAGTGAGGAGATGGCAGGTCGTATCAATGCCCAGATGAGGACCCATGTCGATGCCCGTGACGACGGATAATTCTGCGATGGTGCTCCGAAAAGAAGATCGAATGGCATTACATCGCGCCAGGCAAGCCGATGCAGAACGGCTTCGTCGAGAGTTTCAATGGTCGGATGCGCGATGAGCTGTTCAATGAGACCATGTTCCGCAACTTGGCTCGCGCGCGTGTTGTGATCGCTGACTGGGCCGCCGACTACAACACAGAGCGATCGCATTCGGCCTTGGATTACCAGATCCCGGCTGGCTACGCGCTGGCCCTCACAACCGCAATCGACCGCCCCGCTGCGCGAGATGAAAGCTCCGCGCGTCGGACGATTTCTCAACCTGAGTAAATACCAACCGGGCTCCGGTCGCGGCTGGATGAAAGCCCAGTGGCAGGTCACTCAGAGGATTGTCCCCTGCGCCTCGTCTTAGATTTTGCATTATGTATCAGGGAACTGAGGTCTTCCAGACCAGCATGGCACGTTTAAAGGAATATCGCCGTCGGACTGTGGGTGGCTCTTGGCCAGAAGCCAGGATTTTGCTGCGCTTCCGGAGCCTGCCGGACAATCGCCAACGGAACGCCCCAGAGATATGAAGCCGGCGACCAACGCGGAGGCCGCAGACGTTCCCCCGAACCGGCTGAAATAGGATCCATATTCGCGCAAGGAGCCATCCAATGACGCACCGGCAAACGGGCTGCCGGAATACCCCGCGGGGCCGGGGACGTCGGTGCTGATCACGTCAAAGCTTGAGAACTTGTCATTGTCGGTGCTTGGGGGCACCCCGATGGGGTCGTATTCGGGATTCCGTTCGTCAAGGCGCACCTGACTGGCATCGAAGGCTTCGGCATCGTTGCTGGGGGCGAATACGGTGATACCCTGACGCCCGGAATAGCCGCTGAGAAATCCTTTGGCGTTGATCGCCCCGACCGAGATGATGCCATTGTGTTCGGTGGCCAGATTGGCAGGGTAGATCGCGCCTTCTTCATTGGCGTTGCCAGCGGCGCAGACGATCGGCCTGTTTTGTGAAATATTAACAATGAGTTCCGCCAGTTCGCTCCACATGTCGTCAAGGACTGGAGAAGCAGCCACCTGCCGAACTAGATCCTTGATGTTGTGACTGCCCAGCATCACATCACCCAGTTCCGGTACTACCCGACTGGGGTCTGAGATCGTGCGCGGCAGCAGGATCACATCGGCCTGAATGAGTTCCGCATATAAAAAGGCGAGGATCATGCCTTCTGGTTCGGGATCAAAATTGGTGGAGATCTGGACGATTTCGCACATCGGATCGACACCGGAATAGGGCAGAGCGAGCGGCTCCGTCTCGCCGGATGCAAGGCGTTTTTCGGTGATGCAGGGACGAGCACCGACAAGACCAGCAATACAGGTTCCATGACCCGAAAAATCGGGTAGCGTGCAGGGCTGAACCCTATTGTTGTGGGCCGCACTTCCGTTGGATAGCCTGTCGGTGAACTCGGTCAGCAGGCGTACGGAATGTGGTAACCCATCAGCGATGTTGGTGTCCCAGTCCAAATCGAGCGTATCCAGCGCGCCACGATAGGGAAAAGAGCCAAGACGCGCAGAAAAGAAGTCGATTGAAAGCGCTGTGTTGATCGTATTCTTCAGGTTGGGGTGCTCTGGCGCGACGGATGTGTCAATCACCGCCACACGCGTCGGTTTCGGAGGTGGTGTCGGTGACCAGCCGAGGGGCGCGTTCCGGGCATCCAGAACACCCAGTGTTTTCAAGTGCCACAGCGCGTCATAGTGCGGATAGTTTTCCTGCCCGGTGACGGTCAGATCGGTTGCAGTTTGTCCCATTAGAGCCACTCCGCTTGGGCTGCGAGCATTTGCTTCTTGCAGACTTTTTCAAGCACCGGCGCGATCATACGAGCCAATTGATATCCGGCCTGCGTGTCGCAGGCATAATGCAGTCCGGCCCATTCACGATTTTCCGCAATGCGCCGGGCGCTGTTGAATAACTCAGAACTTGCAGGATGTTCTGGCAAGATCCGAGAGAACAAAAACGCAATCGAAAATGACTGGAAGGAATGGTTTGACGGATAGGATTGATGCGGCGGATTGGGCAGAAGCGGGCGCAGACGCGGCTCGATCTGATTGGGACGCAACACGTTATAGCGGTCCTTGTAGCGCAATCCGATTTCATCGGTCAGGGCGAGGATAAGGTAGAAAAGCCCTTCGGTGGCGTCATACCCCCCCAGTTCCTCAATACCCAAAGGGCGCAGATAACCAGAGAGTTCGATATTGGCCTCGCGCAGAATCTCTGCTTTTCGCCCGGACTCTTGGGGAGTGGTGCGCAGTGCTTGTTTGACCAGAAGATCAAGCGCCTGTCGGCGTAACCCTTCGGCATTTGGCGGCAACGGTAAAGGCAAATCCTGCCACTCTGACCGCAGATCGTGTAGAAGTTCACGTTCTTTCCACGGTTCTTGCAGCGCGGCACCGGCGGCGTTGTTCAGAGATCTGTTGCGGTTGCGGTTCCTGTTGCGATTGCGGTTACGATTTCTGTTTCTATTGCGATTTAATGCTAACAGCGACAGGGTCGCGCCTGCGTTCGCTGCGGCGTCAGGGTTGTCGACCGGCGCTTCGGCCTGATCGTCAAGGCGCAGGCCCGTGGAGGTCACCGTGAACCGGTGCCGGGTTAAAATGTCCTGAATACTCAATGGTGTCTCCCTTTAAGTAAACTTCTTGATCGTTGAAATCAGGTCTGTTTCAGTGCCTTTTTGAACAAGGCGAAAACGGGCTTTTTGAACTTCTGGATCGGCGAAGTCCGGGTCGCGTAGAAGGAGCGCTTCGTAAGTGCTACGCGCCTCGTCCTCCCGGTCCAGTCTTGAGAGATTTACGAGCAGATATCGCATGGCAGCTGCAAATTTGGGTTGTTTGCGCAGTGCATTGCGACTGGATGCGATGGCCAGTTGGTTCCGACCCAGCATGGTCGAGGTCATCGCGAGTGTGGTGTCGTAGCTGTAGCTCAGTGGGCTGAAGCTACCCAAGTAGACTGCACGCTCGGCCGCCTTATGCGCGGCTTCGAAATCACCAACATACATCCGGTTCAGCGCGTAATGATCCCACACAAATGCCTGGTTCGGGTTGAGCCTCAACGCCTTTTCCAGCAGGTCGCTAGCGAGCCCGTGTTCATGAAACACATAACCCATTGCATGTGCCAAACAGGCGAGCGAAATTGAATTAAACGGGTTGCCGCTCAGTGCGCCGCGGGCCAGCGCGTCCGTGGCATTCACATCGCGAGGATCAAGCACGCCAAGGTTCTCGCCCACTTTGAAGCTGGTCGCATAGGCGCGCATGGCGTCGAACAGACCCGATGAGGCCGTATCCGCATGATCACGCAACATGGCCTCGGCGTTTTCCAAAGCGCGATCGTCAAGTCGAAACATCATGTTCAGCGCCGACATGGCGGCGACCATGGGCTTGGGTTGTTCCGTGAAATCTGATTTCAGGCGTCGTTCGAAATGTCGCGAAATGCGGTCGACATTCTGATTGATGAAACCCGCAAGCACGTAACTGTCATACGTCAGCGCCTCATCAACGCTGGTCTGAATGGACTGGCTCCACTCCAACGCCATGTTTTTGGCTGAGTAAAAGAAGAACGTGAGTGTCAGAGAATGACGGATTTGAAGTGCCCGCACGCGCAGCAGATAATCGGTGTTGCCAGCGCCGAGCAGCCCATCGGATGGGCCACTTGCATCGCGCAGGTCGTAAATGTCGAGCGGATGCAACTCTCTGAGGTTCTGGACAATCCCCTCAACGAGGTGATCGGCGATAAACGCTGTGTCGGCACCACACCCTTGCTGTATGTTCGGCATGACGCCAACGCAAAGACGGGGCTCGGGGGCCGTTTCACCAACGGCTGGGACCGAGGGTTGTTCAGGCGGTAGGGCGGTGTGAGGCAGTTGCGCGACTTGTTCAAAGAGATCTGCCGCACGATTGCGCCACGCTTGGCGTTCGAGCAGCAACCAGTCCTCGAACTCTTCATCCGCCACGTCTATCCCTTCAAGAAGATCGGTTTCGGGCGTTACTCTGAGGGCCGTGAACGTGTTAATGTCCGTTTCGATATTGCGTATGTCGATCCAGACTGCATCGCGCCGGAGCATGATGGCATGCCGGTCCACTTCGAACATCGCATCAAAAAGCCCACCTAGATCACGGCGCAGTTCGAACAGAAGTTGGCGCAGGCTTGTCGAGGATTTGCGCTCGCAGCTTTCGCTCCAGAGTTTGTCGCGCAGCCACACACGCGTGCGCTGACACCGTGGTGCTAATGCCAACAGAGCTAAAAGCGCGCAGGCTTTTTTACTGCGCGGCGTCACTGTGTTCCCGGCCCCATCACTCAATCGGAGGGGGCCGATCACAAAAAGCTTAGCTACGGTTTGTGTTGGCGTCGGCATAGACCGAGTATGTGGAGAATCTGGTGCATTTGGAAGAGAAGAGGGACTAGTGTGCGTCCTTGTGATCGCGGCGCAGGCCCCACCTGTTGAGGAAAGGCTAGGCTGTGAAAAGGACGACTTTCCGTTTACGTTTAAGGCGTATTCCAATGGTTTCGTGTTCAAAAGCATTTTCCACTTCCCGCCCAAATGCAGGAATCACCCTGCCAAGGCTGGCGTTAGTGAAGCGTTAACGTATTGGAGCCTAGAGCGTTAGGCGCTGATGCAGACACTCTGCAGACGATGCGAAGCAGTGCGCGCATGTTACCGCCAATTCCTTGATCGTACGGAGTAATTCCCTCGCATGATGCGTGAAGCTTACGCTGGGTAAGCTTCACGGCGAGCTAACGCGGCTCCGCCATCATGGACGCGTTTTAAAGATTTCGATTTTCTGCGGGGATCACACCATGAAAGTTTTATTAGTGTCTCGAAATTCGTTTTTCACATCTGCTTTGGGCGCCGTATTGGAGCAAGATGGCATTCGCTTCTCCATCTCGACCGAGAGCTTTCTAACGCTGTGCAAATGCAGGGGCAATGCGGTCGGCACCGCCGATGTTCTTGTGATGGATGTGGGGGAAGGATTGTCCGAAGTGACATTTGGGGCGTTAGCGAAGCTGCATCAAGATCAACCGCGATTGCGATCCATGTTGGTGGTGCCGGGCTTCGATGCGGCGCAGTTGGCACGAATATTTGCGAGCGGGCCTGTCGGCTGCGTTCAGTCCAGCGCGCCGCTTTCGACGTTTCCGCAATATGTTCGACTGGTGGCGGAAGGTCAGCGTGTCCTTCCTGATGGGGCAGCTGATGTTCTGCACCGGCTTGTCCAAAGTACCCGTCCACTGGCGAGTTTTCGGGCGATCAAGACGGGTTTGACCCAACGTGAAACACAGGTTTTGGGGCAGTTGCTGCGCGGGGCACCCAATAAAGAGATTGCCCGTGTGCTGAGTGTACCGCTCACGACAGTGAAGAGCGATGTGAAATCGATTATGCAAAAAACTGGTGCTGCGAACCGCACAGCACTGGCGGTTTCAGCGGTTCAGGCGGGAGTGATGCAAGCGGAGCAGGCGACGTTGCACTGTGCTTGAGCTATCCGGCATATGCTGAGAGCGCAGCGGTGATGCGAGGCTCTGCCTCGCGCTCCGGGATATTTGGAGTTAGAAGAAACGTGCTGCCTCTAATCTCTTCTAACGGCAAATATCCTGGGGTGAATTGGCCATAGGCCAAGAGGGGCGAAGCCCTTTATCGCCTGCGACGAAGAAAGCCACGAAATCTCCGCATGGATGAGCCATGCGGAGTGTGGTTGCCCGTGGCCTCGAGGTGATGCATCAGGCCTGTTCACGAATTGATTTTGCCGCGTCTAGCGCTTTTTGGATCAAGTCAGCCACCGTATCTAGGCCGTCCACAGACGGTTTGGACGGGATTTCGCCCTCACCCGGCTGCGGCACGGGAGGCGCATTCCCGGTGAGAAGGGGCAGTCCGCTCCCCTCGAGGTCTGCAGGTAGACCGAGAGAGTGGGCAGCGTCCAGCACAGCTTGAAACAGCGACTGCGAACGGGCGTCGCTGCGCGACATCGCCAGGATCTGAGGGTTTTGAGCCAGAAGGACGGCCGCAACACCTGCGATATGAGGCGACGCCATGGATGTGCCGTCATTTGAAACGTAGGCATCGCCGGGCACCGTTGAGATAATTGCAACCCCCGGACCACAAACATTGATCTCGGGGCCTCGGCAGGTGAAGCCCGCCGCAAAATAGGTGCCGTCGGCGCTGACTTGCGGGGTAATGTGGCGGGCGTGGAAACTGTCTTCGGGAAAGGTTCCCAGTTTGCCGATGGCAGCAACGGCCATGACCTCTGGGTAGGCGGCAGGATACATCACGGGGCCTGCGTTATTCCCCGCAGCGGCTACCAATAGGATTCCCGCTTGCCGCGCGGCCTGCATACGTTGTTGCAAAAGCGTGCTGGGATTGGGACCGCCAAGGGACATATTGACGATGTCGACCTGCAGTTGGATTGCGGTGTCGATCGCTGCCATAAGCTTAGAGATACTGGCCCCCGGAAAAACGCGCAAAGCAAAGATATCGACCTTGTCCGCAACGCCGCGCATTCCGATGGCATTGTTGAGCGCACCAATGGTGCCAGTCACATGGGTGCCATGGCCGCTGTCGTCGGTTTTCCAATCTTCTTCCGGATCACCACCTTCGGCAAACCCGCGGCCACCGGCGGCAACAACATCAGGGTGCCCATCAGCAAAGCCACTGTCGATCACGGCGACGCGCACCCGCTCACCTTGGGGCATTGCGACATTGCCAATGGTCTCATTGCCCCACATGTTGGCCTGTGGCCCCTCAAGTGAGACCGGCAATGCGGTGAGCCGAACGACGTTATTCTGTGCTGCCAGCGATGGGGCCTCGATTACCCGGCTCCAATAGCCATTGGCAGGTTTCAGGCGCAGTTGGGTCAGACTGTCCAGCGTTTCACCAAACAGCTTCAACGTCACTTTGCCTTGGGTATTGGTCACTTGCCGATCTGACCATAAATCACCGGCGAGATCGACCTGCACCTTGGGCAGCGGTGTGTCGTTTTCGTCCACCACTTTCAAGGTGACTTTCAACTCGTCGCTTTGCGTGGATAGCGCACGGGCCATGCTCATTTCAAATGCATCAATGCCGGGGCTGAGAGTGAACATTTCAAGATCATGATCTTCTTCGATGATCAGGGCCTCGCCATGACGGGTGCGCAGCTCATCTGCGTGTGCGTTGGTCAGTTCGACCTGCAGAGTATGGATTTTTTGACTGTCCGGGTCGCGCATCGCTTTAAAAGCCATCGGTGCAGCTGGCGCACCATCCACGGTTTGGGCGGCGATTTTCTCTTGGCGCTGTGCGAGTTCCGCTCCCAGTGCTTCGAGATCCACCTCTTGCAGGTGAGCGGGTTGGTTTGCCGGTTTGCCGATAATGAAACGGCGAGTGGGCTTGCGATCGTTGCGGGATGTGACCTCATGCATTGTCTTATCCTTCACGCGTTGAGTTGCTGATTGATCAGCGCCAGGTCGGTGGCGATCTCTTCGAGACGGCTGGCAAGGTCGCGCACTGCATGGCGTAGATTTTCTTCGTTGGTACGGATGGGTTTGGTCAGCTCTGTGACGGTTGCAAAGCTGGCCTCGAGTTGAGCGATCAACCTGTCGATGGAAGCGTCATTTGACAGCGGCTCAGCCACAGTTTCAGTGGCCTCGTGTTCCGCGAGGAATGCATCAATTATCTCTTGATCGCTGGGGATGATGGGGCGTGTCATTGGGGGCTCCTGTTGGGCGCGCCGGACACTGTTGCAGACCCGGCCGATGGGGTCGCGAGACCATGAGGGAGGAGATTCATGGTCTCGCGGGCGAGTGTTACTTCTTTGTGCAAGCCCGGATGCAGCGATAGGCGTCATAGGCTGCACGGATTGCGGAGGCGTATTTCTTTGCCTTGAAATACTTCACAGCCGCCAGAACTTTGGGGGCGCATTTGGCGCATTTGCCGTAACGCTTGACCAGACGGACGACGGTGGCGATCAGCTTTTTTGCTTTGTTCCGCAGAAACCGGCCAATGAACTGTGCATCATAGTCATTGTCGGCCATTTCACTGATCGACATCGCCTCGACATCCAGCAGGCTGATCCCTGCAGCATCCAGTTCCGCGTCCAGTTCGGCAAAAGCCTCGCCGAACTCGCTGTCCATCTCCTCAAGGCCGAGGCCTGCGAATTCGGCATCCATAGCCGAAAACTCAGCTTCCATTTCCTGCAATTCGGCGGCGGTATAATCAGACATGTGGTAATCCTTTATCGGTTTGAAAACTGCGCCAGTGATCTGGCAGGTCTGTTTTCGCTGCGGCAAAGGAGAGGTGAGGACCTCTTTGGAGGAATCCGGGTCTCTTATGGGGGACGTGATTTTGTGCTGGCGGCGTGCCTGCTTCTTTTGGGTTTGACCGATTAAGGGAGAAAGGGGCGGCACCGAGCCGCCCCGAGTAGTTCATTTTACTTCTTTGAAATGGCGACCCTCAAAAACCCGATGTGGTTCACCACGCTGCAACTGCCCATGAAGCGTCCATGTTTCAGGCGACGCTTGGGCAGATCGAGGCGAAACAGTGCCATGCCACAGCCGATATCTGGCCCAACAAGTTGAGGCCAAATCCGGTCAGCCAAAAAGGCTGCTCCCACCGGGCCGTAGCGGCCTGGATGCAGATCGGGAAAGCCAGCTACAGCTTTCATGCCGGGCCAGCCCGCCACTTGTTCGAGTTGCTCTTCAGCGCGCCCGTCAATCCATGTTGCGTGGCTGTAAAATTTGGAAACCTGAGCGCCAGCAGCGCTCCGTTCCCCAGAAATGGGATTGCCCATCTTTCATCTTTCCATAGCAGTAAAAGCGACCGGAGTGGGTCGCGGATGGATCGATACGAATGTGGGAAACCCGAGTGGGGATCAGAGCCGCATCAGATCCAGCGGAAGGGAAGTGTTGATGGTATCGGTCATGTCTTACCCTCCTGTCTTTTGCGGGTGAAAAGTATCGCCTTGTTAGATCGTGGCTCTCATCTTGTGTAGCCCCCGCTCCCAGAAGATGAGGGAAGTGATGCAATCGCGTGACAGGACAGTCCGCTATCTGTTGAACGATGGCCGCTGGCCTGATGCAGGCGCTTTACCAAGCCACGTATGAGGCAGCTTCGAAGCGGGCGCGCCAGAGTTTGTTGGGCCAAATAGGCACCACGAAAAGCCTACTTTAAGTTGGCATCCCGGTGCCTGCAGGCACACCTTAGGCCATGCCACCAAGGCAGATGTTCTTGATCTCCAGAAAATCCTCTATGCCGTATTTGGACCCTTCGCGCCCAAGCCCGGATTGTTTGATGCCACCGAAAGGAGCGACCTCGGTAGAGATAAGGCCAGTATTGACCCCGACCATGCCGCTTTCCAATGCTTCGGCCACGCGCCAGACGCGGCTCAGATCGCGCGCGTAGAAATAGGCTGCCAGCCCAAAGTCGCTGTCGTTGGCCATCGCGATCACTTCGTCTTCTGTTTCAAAGCGAACCAAGGCTGCAAGCGGGCCAAAGGTTTCCTCATGACATACCATCATATGCTGGTTCACATCACTCAGCACGGTTGGTGTAAAGAACATACCACCCAGATCGGAACGTGCGCCGCCGGTGAGGATCTTTGCGCCTTTCCCCACTGCATCAGAGATATGAGCCTCTACTTTGCGCAGGGCTGCATCATTTATCAGCGGGCCCGTGGTCATATCCTGATCAAAGCCATTACCGACCTGAAGGGTCTGAACCTTGTCGGCGAGCTTGGCAGCAAAGGCATCATAGACGCTGTTTTGCACATAAATACGGTTTGCACAGACGCAGGTTTGGCCGTTGTTTCGGAACTTCGCAATCATGGCCCCCTCAATTGCCTGATCAAGATCGGCGTCATCAAACACAATAAAGGGTGCGTTTCCGCCCAGCTCTAACGACATTTTTTTGATCGTACCGGCAGCCTGTTCCATCAGAATGCGCCCGACGCGCGTAGAGCCGGTAAAGGTGATCTTGCGCACCTTTGGGTTTGTGCAGAGTTCTTGCCCCACGCCGGATGCATCGGTGGAGGGGATGACGTTGAACACGCCAGCGGGCACACCCGCCCGTTCTGCCAAAACAGCCATGGCGAGCGCCGACAGCGGGGTCAATTCGGCTGGGCGCGCAACAAAGGTGCAGCCTGCAGCCAGAGCCGGCGCAACCTTGCGCGCGATCATCGCGTTTGGAAAGTTCCAAGGCGTGATGGAGCCGACAACGCCCACGGGCTGTTTCAGAACCATGATGCGCTTGTCACGCTGATGGCCGGGGATCACGTCACCGTAGATCCGTTTGGCCTCTTCTGCGAACCATTCGATAAAGGACGCCCCATAAAGGATCTCGCCGCGTGCCTCCGCCCATGGTTTACCCATTTCAGCGGTGAGAATGGTGGCAAGGTCGTCGGCATTTTCAATGAGCAGATCGTGCCAACGCCGCAAAATCGTGCTGCGTTCCTTGCCGGTGAGAGCCGCCCATGCAGGGCCAGCAGCCTGGGCAGCATCAATTGCGTTTGCGGTCGTTGCGACGTCGAAATCTGAGACCTGCGCCACCAGTCGACCGGTGGCTGGATCGGTAACATCGAACTTTCTACCGCTTTCTATCCACTGGCCGTTCACATAAGCGCGGGTCTCCAGCAGGCTTGGGGTTTTTAACCAAACAGACAATAGGTCGGTCATTTCAGGCTCCCTTCACGGCAGAGATTGATGCCTCGAGAATGTCGAGAGCCTCAGAAAACACGCCGTCGGGAATGGTGAGCGGAGCGAGGAAACGGATTACGTTGCCGTAGACACCGCAGGTCAGCAAAACCAGCCCCCGGTTCAGGGCCTCGGCACGGATTGCATTGGCCATTTCCGGGTTCGGTGCAGATCCGTCCGCGGAATAAAACTCTGCCGCAACCATGAAACCGGGGCCGCGTATGTCAGCGATTTCGGGTACTGTTTCGCGGATCGCGCTGAGACGTTGCTTGAGCCGCGAACCGAGTTCATTTGCCCTATTACACAGGTCTTCTTCTTCGATCACATCCAAGACCGCATGCGCTGCGGCAATGCCCAAAGGGTTGCCGCCATAGGTGCCACCCAAGCCGCCGGGTGCGGCGGCGTCCATGATTTCAGCGCGTCCGGTCACAGCTGCAAGTGGCAGACCACCGGCAAGACCCTTTGCCATTGTGGTGATGTCCGCAGCCACATCATAGCCTTCCATCGCAAAGAGATGTCCGGTGCGGGCAAACCCGGTCTGGACCTCATCTGCGATCAACAAAATGCCATGGGAGTCGCAAAGTTCGCGCAATCCGCGCATCAGCTCAGTCGGTGCGGGATAAAATCCACCCTCACCCTGAACCGGCTCCAAAATAATTGCGGCGACGCGATCAGGATCGAGGTCTGCTTTAAACAGCTTCTCGATCGCCGTCAGGGCATCGGATGTTGAGATCCCATGAAGATCGGCAGGGAAGGGGACGTGAAAGACATCGGGCATCATCGCACCGAACCCTTTCTTATAGGGTGCAACCTTGCCGGTGAGGCTCATTCCCATGAAGGTGCGACCGTGGAATCCGCCGCCAAAGGCGATGACGGCAGATCGTCCGGTTGCGGCACGCGCGATTTTGATCGCGTTCTCTACGGCTTCGGCTCCGGTGGTGACAAAAACGGTCTTTTTGTCAAAGTTGCCCGGCACCTTGTCGTTCAGGCGTTCGGCCAGCCGAATGTAGTTTTCATATGGCAGGACCTGGTGGCAAGTGTGGGTAAATGCTTCGCTTTGTGCGCGCACGGCCTCCATCACCTTGGGGTGACAATGGCCGGTATTCACCACGGCAATTCCAGCCGCGAAATCAATATAGCGGCGTCCTTCCACATCCCAGACTTCTGCACCGCTCGCACGGGAGACATAGACCTGCGTTTGCATGCCGACACCCCGGGATATAGCGGCGTCGCGACGGCGGGAAATTTCGGCATTGAGCATCTGATCAGTCCTGTGTGAGTGGCGCATCGGCCGGGTTGTTGAGATGCACAGCAGGATATGGCGTTGAGTTTTGCGCGATAGTCTGTTTCTTATTTATAATAACATACTGTTTTTACTGGGTCATATATCAGGAGTTTGTCAATATTGAACAACACAAACGCAAACTCTGAAGACTACGAACTGGGACAGCGTCTGCGCGCCGTGCGTGAACAGAGCGGTGTGTCACAACGGGCGTTGGCAAAGAAAACCGGCGTGCCGAACTCCACGATCTCGCTGATTGAATCGGGTAAGATGAACCCATCCGTTGGTGCGCTCAGGCGAATTCTGGATGGGATTCCGATCAGCCTGTCAGAGTTTTTTGCCTTTGAACCGGAGCTGGAAAAAACCAGTTTTTATGCGGCTGAGGACCTGACGGAGATCGGCAAGGGGAAGCTTTCCTTGAAACAAGTGGGTGCAAACCTCTTTGGGCGTCAGATGATGATCCTCTATGAGACCTACGAGATCGGCGCTGATACTGGTCGTGTCATGTATGGTCACGAAGGTGAGGAAGGCGGGATCGTGCTGTCCGGTCGGGTGGAAATCACGGTTGGGGCCGAGCGCAAAATTCTAGGGCCCGGAGATGCCTATTATTTTGACAGCCGCGCCCCGCATAGATTTCGTCAGATCGGGCCTGAGAAATGCGTTTTGGTCAGCGCCTGCACTCCGCCAACATTTTAGCCGCGCCAAGCTGTGTGCGCCATCTGCGGCGACAAATAGGCATTGCGGAAATAATCGACGAAGTGGCGGGCTGCATTGGGCATGTCCTGATTGCGCCGCCATGCAAGGCCCACATCCATGGAGGGGATCTCACGGTCCATCACCAGCGTCGAGATACGGCGCCCTTCCAGAGACCACGGTCGGTAGACCATATCGGACAGGATCGTAACCCCAAGCCCGTTGGCGACCATGGACCGCACAGCCTCGGTCGAGGACGTACGCATGCGTACACGCGGCACCAGTCCAGTCGGCCCCCAGTATTTCATCGAAGTATTGGCGGCTTCGTCCACTGTCAGCATGATGTAGTCGTGTTCTGCCACTTCCTCGAACGTAGCAAATTCGCGCCCGGCCAGCGTGTGGTTCTGTGGCACCCACAAACGGCGGTGTGAACGCATTAGGGTTTGTGTGGCCAGTTCAGGATTGGAGGTGTTTGATGTCAGGATCACGGCGACATCAAACCGGTTGGAAATCAGACCTTCTTCGATGCTCTCGCGGTTCAGCTCAGAGATATTGATCGTCAAATTGGGAAAGCGATGGCTCAACCGATCAAGATGGTAGGGCAGGAAGTAGCCGCAGACCGTATAGGTGGCAGCGATATTGATGGTGCCGGTCACATCGGAATGGTTCTGCCCGATGTCCTGCGCGATCTGCACTTTCTCCATCACGTCGCGCGCAGCGCTTAGAAGATCGCGGCCAGTTGGAGTCAGATCCATGCCATGAGCTGTGCGATTAAACAGCGTCGTGCCCATGCTCTGTTCCAGTTCTCTTATGGCGGATGTGACAGAGGATTGAGAAATCGACAGCTCTGACGCGGCACGGCTGACCTGACCCAGTTCGGCGGTGGCGAGGAAGTATTTTAGCTGTCTTAGATTCATAGATTTGTCCTCTCTGAGGGGCGTACAGTTTGGCCGCGACTATTCCTCTCCTTCTGAAACTCCGCAACCACATTATCGAAATTTTCGATAATGCAATCATTGGTTGCGGAAAAAATGATCTCACACCGCCTCTAAGCGCTAACCATGCCTAATATTAAGGATTTTCGCGAGGCTTGTGTGTTCGGATTTTGCGATAATGTGGTTTCTGATAAATGAACTTTACAAAAATGCGACCGGCTCCGCATGCTCGAAGGATCAGAAATTCCAAGGGCGTGTGATGCGAAATATTGTCGATCTCAACTGTGACATGGGTGAAGGTTTTGGCCACTGGGTGCTGGGCGAAGCACCTGATGACCAGCTGATGGAGCTCATCTCATCCGCGAATATTGCTGCTGGTTTTCATGCCGGTGATCCAAATTCGATGGATCGGGTGATTAAGCTGGCCAATCATTACGGCGTCGGTCTCGGGGCACATCCGGGTTACCGTGATCTGCAGGGGTTTGGTCGTCGATACATCGACACCACGCCTGAGGAACTGGTCAATGATATCATCTATCAAGTCGGCGCGGTGCGAGAGTTTGGGCGTCGCCACGGCATCCGCCTGCAACATGTAAAACCGCATGGCGCGCTCTACATGGAGGCTGCGCGCAATGAGGAGCTGTCTCGGTTGATGATCGAAAGCCTCGCGGCCATCAGCGGGGATTTGATCGTCTACTGTATGGATATCTCAAAGACCTATGCCATCGCCAAACGCCTAGGCCATCCGGTGGTGCGCGAGTTCTATGCAGATCGCGATTACGGCAAGGATGGTTCGATCGTCTTCACCCGTAAGGTGGGGCGGCTCAGCCCGGAGGCGATCGCGCAGAAATGCCTGCGGGCCTGTCTTGAAGGGAAGGTGACCACGGTCGATGGCAGCGATATCGATATCGAGTTTGAATCGATCTGCTTTCACTCAGACACGCCCGGTGCCGTTGAAATCGGTCGCGCAATCCGTCGCGAATTGACCGCAAACAATATCACGATCGCGCCGTCCTCGGCGGTGATCCAAGCGGCCTGAACCGCACCTACAAAAGACAACAACAGGGATACCAACATGTCCGATATTCAATCTCCGCTGCCCGGTACTTTCTATCATCAGGCCTCGCCAGAAGAGCCTCCGTTTAAATCTGCAGGGGATGCCGTTGCCGTGGGTGACGTCATTGGTCTGATCGAAGTGATGAAGACCTTCATTCAGGTCACCGCCGAAGAGCCGGGCACATTTGAAAAATATGCCGTTCAAAATGCAGCGCCCGTCACTGCAGGTGACGTCGTGGCGGAGTTGAAATAGGCCATGGCAATCCAGCGACTATTTATTGCAAACCGGGGTGAAATTGCCGTGCGGATCGTTCGGGCCGCGCAGGCGCTCGGTATCCATTCCATTCAGGCTCACTCCGAGGCCGATAGCGACATGTTGGCCGTTAAACTCGCGGATGAAGCGGTCTCCATTGGTCCCACGCCTGCCAAGGAAAGCTATCTGAACATTGATGCGATCCTGCAGGCGGCCAAAGCCACGGGCGCTGATGCCATTCATCCCGGCTATGGGTTCTTGTCCGAAAGCCCGGCATTTGTGCGCGCGGTAGAGGCCTCCGGCCTCATTTTTGTCGGCCCGTCCGCCGACACCATCGAGCGGATGGGGGATAAGGTTGCCGCCCGGCAGGCTGCCGAGGCTGCTGGCGTGCCGGTGGTGCCGGGGTCTGACGGGCGCGTTGAGAGTGTCGCTGAGGCCGTCGCCATTGCCGAACGGATCGGCTTTCCGGTGATGATCAAGGCCGCCGCGGGCGGTGGCGGACGCGGCATCCGTGTCGCCAAAACCGTCGAAGAGCTGAAGTCCCTCGCGCCGCAAGCCAAGGCCGAAGCCGAGGCCGCCTTTGGCGACGGCGGACTTTATGTCGAACGTGCCATCCTGTCGCCACGCCATATCGAGGTGCAAATTCTTGGCGATGGTGAGACTGCTGTTCATTGTTTTGAGCGAGAGTGTTCGCTGCAGCGCCGCCGCCAAAAAGTCTGGGAAGAGGCCGGGGCGACGTGTCTGGATGAGGAGACGCGCGAGGCGCTTTGCACCTCTGCTGTCGCGCTCGCAAGGGCCGTGAACTATCGCGGGGCGGGTACGCTTGAATATCTTTTTGACGAGGCCGCGAACGAATTCTTCTTTATCGAGATGAACACCCGCATTCAGGTTGAGCATCCGGTAACGGAAATGCTGACCGGGGTGGATCTGGTGGCGGAGATGATCAAGGTCTGCGGCGGGGCAAAGCTGTCGATGACGCAGGATGAAATTACGCGCTCTGGTCATTCCATCGAGGTACGTCTCTGCGCAGAAGATCCCTACATGGATTTTATGCCCTGGCCCGGTCAGGTGACGTCTTTGAAAATCCCATCAGGGGAGGGGGTGCGTTTTGATCACTTCTTGTCAGAGGGATATCAAATCCCGCCCTTCTATGACTCTCTCTTGGGCAAGGTCATTGTGCATGCTGAAACCCGTGATGCGGCGATCGACAAGCTGGTGAAGGCTCTCACCGAATTGAAAATCGAAGGCACCAAGACCACGGCGCCGCTGCACCTTGCTCTGGCGGCCGACCCGAATGTGCGGGCGGGCGACTTTCACACCCAATGGCTCGAACCTTGGCTCGAAGCTGGGAACCTCACCGCGAAAGGACATGCTGCATGAAAACGCGCTACACCTACGGGGGCGATGAACATGTTTATGTCGAGGTCGACGATGAGATGTCGCTCGATGCGTTCTTTATCGCGCTCTCGCTGTCAAAACTGGTGCGGGAAGCCGACATCCCCGGTGTGACCGAGATTTGTCCGGCGAATGCCTCCTTTGAGGTGCGGTTCGACCCGGATGTCATCGCCCCGGATGAGATGATGACCCGGATCAAGGAACTCGAAGGCGAGGCTCAGGCGCAGGAAAAACGTCTGGACACGCGGATTATCGAGATCCCGGTTTTTTATGAAGATCCTTGGACGCATGAAACACTGATGCGGTTTCGTGAGCGTCATCAGGATCCTTCGGGTACTGATCTGGATTATGCCGCGCGGATCAATGGTTACGACAGCGCTGCCGCGTTCATTGAGGCGCATCATTCACAACCATGGTTTGTGTCCATGGTTGGGTTCGTGTCGGGATTGCCCTTCCTTTATCAGTTGGTTGAACGTGACAAGCAGTTGGAAGTGCCCAAGTATCTGAGGCCGCGAACAGATACACCAAAGCTGACGGTAGGTTATGGCGGCTGTTTTTCCTGTATCTATTCGGTGCGCGGTGCCGGCGGGTATCAGATGTTCGGGATTACCCCGATGCCGATCTTCGACCCGGAGCAGAAGATTAGCTATCTCAAAGACTTCATGGTCTTCTTCCGCCCCGGAGATATCGTCAAATGGAAGCCGATTGACCGAGCGGAATATGATGCGATCACCCAGCAGGTCGAAGAGGGCAGCTACACGCCCAAGATCGCAGAGGTCGCCTTTGATCTTGATGCCTTCAATAAGGACATGACCGGTTTCAACGCCAAACTGATGGAGGCGCTCAATGACGCTTGAGATTGTCAAACCGGGACTTGCAACCACCGTTCAGGATCTGGGCCGTCCCGGCTATTTCCACCTTGGTATCCCCGAGGGGGGTGCGATGGATCGCTTGGCGTTGAGCGCCGCCAATATGCTGGTTGGAAATGAGGATGGGGCCGCCTGTCTGGAAGCTGTCTTTATGGGGCCAGAGGTCAAATTCGGTGCGGATATGACAGTTGCCGTGACCGGTGCAGAATTGCCCGTGATGCTGGATGGTGCGCCGCGCGACACTTGGACGAGTTTCAGCATAAAAGCCGGGCAAGTGCTATCCTTTGGGTTCCTGAAAGAGGGCGCGCGCATCTACATCGCTGTGTCCGGCGGCATCGACACGCCTCCTGCTCTGGGATCGCGCTCAACCTATGCCATTGGGGCACTTGGTGGTTTTGAGGGGCGTCCGGTTGCTGCGGGGGACGTGATCCCGGTGGGCAAGGCTATGGAAGGTTCTGACGGGCGCAGTGTTCCCCAAGCGTTGCGTCGCCGTCCTGGGAAACCTGCGGTGTTGCGGGTTCTGCCCGGTCTGTACTGGCACCGCCTCACGGAAAAGAGCCAGAACGCCTTTTTTGACGATGACTGGACTGTTGCGCCAGAAGCGGACCGGATGGGTTATCGGTTCCGGGGCGGGCAGCAGATGGAATTTGTCGTACGCGAGCAACCCTTTGGGGCTGGCTCTGACCCCTCCAATATCGTGGATGGCTGCTATTCTTACGGCTCCATTCAGGTGCCCGGAGGCCTGGAGCCGATCGTGCTACACCGCGATGCGGTTTCCGGTGGGGGGTATTTCACCCTGGGGGCCGTGATTTCCGCCGATATGGACCTGATCGGGCAGTTGCAGCCCAACGCCCCGGTCAAATTTGAGCGCGTTGATATGGATCAGGCGCTTGCCGCTCGAAAGGTTCGAAAAGAGACCATCGAGCAGATCCGTCAGGCGCTCTTGTAGCGCCTGACAATTCCCGGAGCCCGTCTCCAACTAAAATCAGTCTGGCGATGCCCTTCGCCCAATACCTGATGAACCAACAAGGAGTCAGAACGATGAAGCTTTTCCTGAACACAGCCTCCGCGCTGCTGGTGTCGGTGGCCCTTCCGGCCCTCGCCGACGAGGCGTGGTTTCCCTACCCGGCTGAAGAAGTCACGCCTGCGTTTTCCGCGGATGGCACGGTGTCGGACGTCACCTACGAACCACTGGCGGCTGCGGAGAAGCCGTGGAATATCTGCGTCTCCTTTCCCCATATGAAAGATGCATATTGGCTGGGGGTCGACTATGGCGTTGTGGCTGAGGCCGAGCGTCTTGGTGTCAACCTGAATGTGGTCGAAGCCGGAGGATACACCGAGCTCAACTCTCAGATCAGCCAGATCGAGGATTGCGTGGCAAGCGGTGCAGATGCGGTCGTCGTCGGCGCGATCTCATATGATGGTTTGAACAACGTCATCAGCGAAGTGGCGGGGCAAGGCATCCCTGTGATCGACGTGATCAACGGCGTGTCTTCCACCGATATTGCGGCCAAATCTCTGGTCTCGTTTCGCACCATGGGGTTTGAGACCGGCAAATATCTTGCAGAAAAACACCCCGCAGGTTCTGACCCTGTGACTGTGGGCTGGTTCCCCGGACCGGCAGGCGCTGGTTGGGTTGAGGCTGCCAATACGGGCTTTCTTGCGGCGGTCGAAGGCTCCGCTGTCAATGTGCTGGAACCACGGTATGGCGACACCGGCAAAGAGGCGCAACTCAAGCTGGTCGAGGACGTGCTGCAGGCCAATCCGGAGATCAAGTACATCGCAGGTACGGCCGTTACAGCAGAGGCCGCACAGGGTGTGATCCGCGAGCGGGGTCTAAAAGGTGAGGTCGACATTCTTGCGTTTTACATGACACCGGGCGTCTACACCGGCATTCAACGCGGCTTCATCACCGGTGCGCCAGCGGACTCGATGGTTATTCAGGGCCGCATTGCGATCGATCAGGCGGTGCGTGTGCTTGAGGGCAAGGATTACCTCAAACACGTGGGCCCCAAGATCTTTGTTGTGGATCAGAACAACGTGAAGGACGTGGCGCGCGGGAATATTTTGCCGCCAGATGGGTTCTCTCCGGTCTTCAGTGTCACTCAGTAAGCAAAACAACTGCAGGTCGGGACCTCTCTCCCCGCCCGGCCTGCAATATGCAAGGAAGTAGCGATGTCCAAGCTGATCGAGACACGCGGCCTGACGAAGCAATATCCCGGCGTTGTGGCACTGGATCATGTCGATTTCGATCTGGAGCCGGGCGAGGTGCATGTGTTGTTTGGTGAAAACGGCGCAGGGAAATCCACGCTGATTTCGATGCTCGCAGGCGCGAATACCCCAACCGAAGGCAGTATCCGGCTCAACGGTGAGACTGTGAGTTTTGACAGTGTCGCCCAAGCGCAGGCCAAAGGTATCTACACAGTCTTTCAGGAATTTTCGCTGATCCCGACCCTGACAGTGGCCCAGAATATTTTCCTCGGCTGGGAACTGCGGCGCGGCCCGTTTCTGGACCACCGCGCCATGCGGGCGCGATCACGAGAGATGCTTGAAGAGTTGGGATTTGACATAGACCCGTCTGCCATCGTTGCACGTCTGTCGCGAGCGCAGCAGCAGATGGTTGAGATCACCAAAGCCTTTCACGGCGACCTCAAGGTGCTGATTTTGGATGAGCCGACGGCATCGCTCACAGATCGGGAGGTCGACCATCTGTTTGATTTCGTGACGAAGCTGAAAACGCGTGGCGTTGGCATTGTCTATATCTCGCACCGTATTCAGGAATTTGCGCGGATCGCCGAACGGGTCACAGTTCTTCGGGATGGCGCGGTTATCGGCACGGTCGCGATGGCCGATACCAATGACGATGCCCTTGTCGAGATGATGACGGGGCGCTCTTTTGATCAGATCTATCCAAGCATCACCAATGATCCCGGTGAAATACTTCTGGAGGTCGCAGGGCTTCATGCGCCGGGCATCTCAAACGCGCGTTTTCAAGTTCGCAGGGGCGAGGTGCTCGGAGTCGCCGGGTTGGTCGGGTCGGGGAAATCCCGTCTGTTCCGTGCTGTTATGGGGTTAACGCCAGTTCAATCAGGCACAGTGACCTTTAAGGGGCGCGATATTACCGGCGCCACCACCCGCCATATCATCAAAGGTGGTATGTACTATTTGTCACCTGACAGAAAGGCCGAAGGGCTTGATCTGGCGACTACCGCCCGAGACAACCTTGCTGTGAATATCGTGTCGGGGATGCGGAATGAGGGCGGGAGCCCGTTTGTTCGCTGGCGAGCGGTTAACGGCTCAATCGATCAGATATCCGATCATGTAGAGCTGCACGCAGGCTACCGGAATAAACCTGTCTCGCAACTCTCGGGGGGCAATCAGCAAAAGGCGCTGTTTGGCAAATGTTTTGGTCAGGAAGCTGATCTGCTCATCTTTGACGAGCCTACCGTAGGCGTCGATATGGGCACCCGCGCCGCGCTCTATCTGTTGATCAAACAGCTTGCAGAGGCCGGTAAGGCGATTGTCGTCATCTCCTCTGATCTGCCCGAAGCGATGAATATCGCACACCGCCTTCTGGTTCTCGCCCATGGCCGCATCTCGGCAGAGCTGAGTGGGCAGGACATGACAGAGGACACTGTCCTCAAATACTTCTTCGATGAAACCGGAGCCACACTATGACCACCGACACCATGCCATTCAGCTTTCCCGGATTGATCCGAAAAATATTCGTCCGGGTTGGGGTCTTACCCTTCTTTCTGCTTGGGGCGTTGGTGGTTTTCACCCTGCTGTCGCCCAAGTTCCTGACGGGCCAGAACCTCGTCAATGTCATGCGCCAGTCGGTCTATTTGGTGCTGGTTTCGCTTGGGCAGATGCTGGTGCTGATCTCCGGTGGGTTTGATCTCTCGGTTGGGACGGCGATTGCGCTTACGTCTGTTGTGAGTGCAACGGTTATGGTCTGGCTCGCTGGCATATTTCCGGATGCGATCTTTCTGGTGATCCTGCTTGGTGCTTTGGCGGGTTTTGCTGCGGCGGCCTGTGTGGGGTTGCTGAATGGCATAGGTGTCGCCTATTTCGATGTCTCGCCCTTCATCATGACACTCGGGGCGTCTTCACTTGCTGGTGGTGCTGCGCTGTTGCTTACGGGTGGCGTGCCGGTCTCGGGTCTGCCTTTTGCGTTTGCGGATGTGTTTGGGTTTGGTCGCCTTTGGGGCGTTCCTGTCCCGGTGATTGTTGCTCTGCTCTGTATTGTGGCGATGTGGGTATTTATGTCGCGTACATCTCTTGGCACACAAGTCTATGCGGTTGGCGGCAATATCAAAGCAGCGCATCTGTCGGCGATTAACACGAAACGCACGCTGATGATGGCCTACGTCGGATGCGCCTTGATTGCATCGCTGACGGGGTTGCTACTGACGGCGCGGGTTGAAAGTGGCGAGGCCAATCTGGGTGGTACGATCACGCTGGAGTCGATTGCGGCCTGTGTTATCGCGGGAGTCTCATTACGGGGTGGTATCGGGCGTGTTGAAAACGTGGTTTTGGGCGGGTTCTTCATTGTTCTTGTGCAAAACGGGATGAACCTCGCGCAGATTTCCTCTTATATGCAAATGGTCCTGCTGGGCGCGCTTCTGATCTTGGCGGTGATTTTCGACCAACTTCGCTACCGGATGATTATGGGTGGCTCATAACACTGCATTCCTGTGCTGGCGGGGTCGCGCATCAGCCGTGACCGCCAGCATGGTGCAGAGGCTCAGGACACCACACCATTGCGTTTCAGATTGTCGATTTCATGCGCGACCGCCGCTGCAAAGGCTTGTCCGACGGTGCTGAGCGGACGTTCATGAGGGATGAACTGCGCAATGTCCCACGTGATTGCTGGGATCAGGCGGTGGATGGAAACTTTCTCCAGATCAAGAAGTTGCCGGGCGACGGGGTCGACAATTGCGACACCTTCACCACGTTCCACGAGACGGACAATGCCGTGAATCGTACGCAGTTCAGCAGCAATCGTGCGATGAACCTGGATGGTGTCCATCATATGATCGATGCGGCGTCGCAGCGGGCTGCCTTGTGCAAGATCAATGAACATTTCTCGGCGTAAGCGGGGAAGGGGGATCTCTTCCACATCTCCTAATAAATGGCCTTTGGGTAGAATGCACTGAGCCTCGCAATGGGCCAGAGAAAGGGCATCACCGCCAAATGCCTCAGCGTTGAGGGTAATGCCAAACGCCAGATCACAGCGCTGTTCGCTGATCATACGCAGCATTTCCTCCATCCCGACATCGGCGATTTGTACCGTGGCCTCTGGGTGGGTTTTCCGAAACTGCGCCAGTGCATCAAGCAAAAATGTATCGCAAAACACCGGTTGCGCTGCGATCACGAGATGCCCAACCTGACCGCTCGCGATGGCGTTGGCCTCCTGCTCCAGATTGCGAAGCCCGGCCAAATGACGCACCACAGTTTGATGAAACCGAAAGGCCTCTGCCGTCGGAGCGAGCCGGTTTCGCTTGCGTTGGAACAGTTCGAATCCTGTTTTTTCCTCTAATGAGGACAGCAAGCGGCTCACCATTGGCTGACTTGTATCCAATTGTTCCGCCGCCAGCTTCACGCCACCCAGCCGCATATAGGCGTCAAAGGCCTTTAATTCCCGTGTCTTGAACATAAATCGCCCCCTCAGTATGCAATTTATGCAACTAATACGCCTCTATTGTCAAATTTCGCATACTGTGAATGTTGGTGCCATCCAACAGCTCCGGAAACCCGGACGAAACGTGAGGTACTCATGAAAAAACTAATCGGATCGATTGCATTTGCAGTGGTGGCAGCAAGCGGAGCCGCGCTGGCTCAGTCTTATCCTGAGCAGGCGGTGACGCTTGTGGTGCCTTACGGACCGGGCGGCGCATCCGATCTTGCTGGTCGTGCACTGGCAGAAACCGCGCAGCCTTTTCTGGAACAGCCCGTCACCGTGATGAACAAACCCGGCGCAGGTGGTATGAACGGCGCGCGTTTCGTTTCCGAGGCCGATGCGGACGGCTATACGCTGCTGCTCGCGCGGGTTGGCATGGCGCTCTCTCCTGCCGTGACGCCTGATTCCGCAGTTCCGTGGGATGCTTACACATTTGTAGGCGCACTCGAGGCGACGCCGATGATTTTGGCCGTGCGCAGCGATGCGCCTTATGAAAACGTCGAGGATCTGGTCACCGCGATCAAAGACAGCAACGGCGCTATGACTTATGCCGCGTCTGGTGCAACTGCGATTGATGGTTTCACCACGCAGGCGCTCTTGGCCGATAATGATCTGGACCCCCTCACCGCTGCGACGCTGGTGCCATACAAAGGTGGCGGTGCGCTTGCGACCGCGCTCTTGGGTGGGCATGTAGACTTTGTGGCCATGGCCGCGGGTTCGCTGATGCCCCATATCGAGAGCGGCGACATGAAAGCGCTTATGGTTTTTGCACCCAAGCGTGTAGAAAGCCTTCCGGACGTCGCGACCGCCCAAGAGCTTGGTTACGAAAAAGCCGGTCAGATCACCGGCTGGAGCGCGCTTTATGCCCCCAAAGACCTGCCTGAAGAGGTATTTGCCAAATGGCAGGAGGTTCTCGGCCAAGTCGCGACGGATGAAAAATGGCTGGAGCTTGCATCCCGTCGTGGCTCGATCTCGACCATTGGAACTGTCGATATGACTGACTACGCAAAGAGCCAGTACGAACTGTTCAATGGCCTTGCCAAAGACTTTGGCTATCTGCCGAACTAAGCCCGTTGCAGGTGGGTGCACTGGCATCCACCTGCCGCTCATGGGCCCAGCCTTTGTGGCTGGGGCCATCTCAAACGAGATCCCTACATCTTCAGGAGCATTGCCATGACGAAGCCCGTTTTGCGGGGGCTGTTGGTTGTCGCGTTCTTTGCGCTCAGTGCCTTCTATCTTGTGCCCGTATTTGTGCCACGTCCCGCCTTTATCCCGGGGTTTGCTCCACCGCCTGACATGTGGCCTTGGACCGTTTCCGTGGTTGGTATCGTCCTTGGCGTTTTGGCGTTGATTGTTGCGCGACAGGGCAATGAGGACGCAGAGGAACCCATCGACACAGACGGCAGTTCACTTGCCCGCATGGGATTTCGGTTTGCAGGCTTGCTGCTGGCCTTTGTGTTGTTCTTCGTCGTGATGCCTTACGTGGGGTTCCTGGTCGCTACGATGCTTTTGACCTTCTCCATTGTCTTGATGACCGGAGAACGCAGTTACCGGGTCTGGATTGCACTCCTATCCATCGGTGCGCCGATACTGCTGTTGATGTTCTTTCACTCCGCGCTTGGTACGCAGTTCCCCAAGGGTGAACTCACCAAGGTGCTCGGTTTCTGATCGGAGATACTGATGCTAAACGAGATTCTCGCTGCACTGGTGGCTGTTGCCACGTTGCAGAACCTTCTGATCATGGTCGCTGGCATCTGGGGCGGTGTGATCGTCGGGGCGATCCCCGGCATGACCGGGACGATGGCGGTAACGCTGGCGCTGCCGTTTACCTTTTACATGGATCCGGTGCCGTCGATCCTTTTGCTGGTTGCCTTGTATAAAGGGTCTACCTACGGCGGGTCGGTTTCAGCCATCCTGATCAAGACGCCGGGCACCGCCTCGGCGGCGTGTACGGCCCTTGATGGCTACCCGCTTGCGCAACAGGGCAAGGCAGGCAAAGCCCTGAACATGGCGCTTTATTCTTCGGTGATCGGCGATTTCTTGTCGAACATGTCGCTGATTTTCTTTGCGGCACCTTTGGCACTGCTGGCGCTCCATATCGGGCCGCCCGAGTTCTTCATGCTGATGCTTTTTGCGTTAACCACTGTTGCAGGGGTTTCCGGAAATTCGCTGCTCTTGGGGATGGTCTCGGCATCTCTGGGGCTGTTGCTGGCGACGGTGGGCGAGGACATGTACGGTTCCTTCCGGTTTGCCTTTGTACCTGACATGCAAGCGGGTCTTTCAATTGCGCCCGTCTTGATCGGTCTCTTTGCGTTGCCTGAATTGATTAAGCTGGTGGTGATGCGCGCCAGCAAAACTGAAGAGGCTGCTGCACTCGGCGCACAACATGTCACCCGAGAAGAGTTCATGGGGTCGCTGCGCAGTATCCTGAAAGGGTCCGTGATCGGGTCCATTCTTGGCGCTATTCCGGGCATCGGCCCATCATCTGCGGCGTTCTTCTCCTATGGCGAAGCCCAACGCAGCTCAAAGAACGGCGGCAATTTCGGCAAAGGTGAATTAGAAGGGATCGCCGCATCGGAATCCGCCAACAATGGCGCATGTGGTGCAACGATGATCCCTTTGCTGGCGCTTGGCGTGCCGGGTGATGTGATCACCGGTGTGATGCTTGGCGCATTCATGATCCAAGGCCTGACACCCGGCCCGCTGCTGTTTCAGACCAACATGCATGAGATCTACATGCTATTGATCGGTATGCTGGTGTCCTCGGTGCTTTTGCTGTTCGCAGGAAAAATCACCATGCGCATGTTCTCCAAGGTGGCGCATATTCCACAGACATTGCTGACACCCTTGGTGCTCCTGCTGTGTATCTTTGGAATTTACTCCATTGCCTCCAGCACATTCGACGTTGCGGTGTTGTTGGTCATGGGAGTTGTGGGGTTTGCGATGTTCCTGCTGAACATTCCCGCTGCACCCTTCCTGATCGCGTTTATCCTGGGGCCAATGATCGAAGAAAACTTGCGCCGCGCATTGGCGATTTCGCGTGGTGATCCCGCGGTGTTGCTCTCTTCGCCGATCACATGGATCTTTGCAGCGCTGATCATTTTTGTCGTTGGGCTAACCATCCGCCGCGAATTTACTAAATCAAAAGAAAGACGAGTCGCGTAATGACACTCCTGAGCGAAATGAGCTTCGCATCTGATGACCTGACCGGAAAGGCTGCAGAGCATCTGGCAAAGCTGATCTCATTCGATACGGTCTCTCGTAATCCCAACCGCCCGCTTATTGACCACATGGCGGATTACCTCGGTGACTTGGGCGCGCGGATCACGATTTTGCCGGACGAGACCGGGGCCAAAGCCAACCTTGTCGCGGCCTTTGGTCCAAAGGACACTGCCGGGGTTGTTTGGTCGGGTCACACGGATGTGGTCCCCGCAGAGGAGCCGGAATGGCAGAGCAACCCTTTCGTGGCGGAGATCCGAGACGGCAAGCTCTATGGTCGTGGGGCCTGCGATATGAAAGGGTTCGCGGCCTGCGCAATGGCTGTTGCACCGCAGCTGGCTGCGGCCAAGCTGTCGCGTCCTGTCTATCTGTGCTTTTCCTATGATGAGGAAGTGGGCTGTCTGGGGGCGCCAGCGATTGCAGAGTATCTGAAGCAACTGCCGGTACCACCAGAGTTTGCGATCATCGGTGAGCCGTCGATGATGAAGCTGATCACCGGGCAAAAAGGCAAAATCGCCATGCGGGCCTATGTGACGGGAACGGCTGGTCATTCTTCCTTTGCTCCTGACCATGTGAACGCGATTGAATTCGCTTCCAAAGCGGTGGAGCGCATCTCTGAACGTGGCAAGCGCTATGAGCTGGAGGGCCCGTTTGATCCGGACTTTACCGTTGCGCACGCCACTATGCTGGTGACGATGGTACAGGGGGGCGTTGCAACGAATGTGACGCCCGACAGCTGTGAATTTACGTTCGAATTACGCTCTATCAGCGGTATGGAACCCGAGCAGGATATGAAGAGCCTGCTGGAGGACATCACCTGCGATATCGTGCGCCCCATGGAAGAGAAAATCCCCGGGACAGGTATTCGTTTTGAGCAAATATTCTCGTATCCAGCGATGGGAGAGGCTCGCAACACCACTGGGTTTAATCGATACGCGCATCTTATGCCCGCGTGGGGCGGCAAGGTGTCGTATGGCTCAGAGGGTGGTGTCTTCGAACAAATCGGCGGGATTCCATCCGTCATCGTAGGGCCGGGATCAATCGAGCAAGCGCATAAACCCAACGAGTTTGTCGAACTTGAACAACTTGGGGAATGCCTGCGTTTTCTGGGAAAGGTCGTTGAGTTTTTGTCAGAGCCGACCCCCTGATCAATATCTCTAGTGTCTTTTATTACTGAGTTGACGCGGTTTCGTTCTTGTAACGGGGCCGCGTTTGTCTTTTGGGGACCGGTTAGGGGGCCTTTCGCGGTATCGTTTGCGGCGTTGTGACCAGAGCATTCCTATTTCAACTCTACCTTGAATTTGTCCCTCTGCAGGCTCATAGTGCCTTAAAATTATTGTATGATTTTGGGATGTGCCGGGACCATGGCAGACGAGGACTATTGGCAAAATATTGGTGCTGATGCGGCGGATGGAAAAGGCCCTTCGCCCGTGTCTGCGGTAGAAATCAAGCGCTTTGATGAAGGCTTGCCGGTCGTCCAAAAGATCGGTCAAGCGGTGACACCTCAGGAGGTTCTTCCTGATGATTTCTTTTCTCCAGATGGTGCAATCTTTGCGGTCTTGGATGCCAGCTGTCTTGAAAGCCTCCCTGTTTTGCTGGAGGCGGAAGGTCTTGAGCATGTGAGCCTGTTTTCCGGGGAACTGGCGAGTGTCGCGGGCGATGCGGCCCCCTATCTGGTCAGGTTGCCAAAAGAGTCTGACCTGCTGCGTGCATTGCTGACCACATCAGAAGATGGAAAGGTCAAAGCCGGTGCGTTTTGGGCGGCGCAAGCTGGGATTTTTGTGCAAACGTCGCTTTCGCTCTCGCAGCTGCGGACGCATCTGCGGCGTTTTATGCGGGTGCTGGACGCGCACGAACGGGCGTATTTTTTCCGCTTCTGGGAGCCTGTATGTGCTGAGGCGTATTTCGCTGGACTTGATACTCGTGCGCCAAAAGCGGCGCGCTGGTTTCATCCTCATGATATGTCGGAGCCACTCATGGCGATGTGGTTTCCAGTGCATGCGTTGGATGGCGCAAACTCTCTGGTCCGTTGTACGCCCAATCGCGAGCTCAAACACGTGACACCTGAGCGCGGCAGCTTTCGGCTTGATCAGGCAGATTTAGAGATCTTTTCGCACTTGCAGTGGCGACGTGATGTTGGGCTGATTGCTGATAAACTAAAAGAAACACCGTTTGAAAAAGACCTGCCGGACCGAGATCAGTTGCTCATGCTATGTGATGCGACCATGCGGCGGATGATCGGATACGGTTTTACGCAGCTGGATATGCTGTATTTGCTCTGCATCTGGGAGGTTCAGTACGGCCCCACGTTTGAACAGCAAAAGGACGCAAAGTCAGTGCTTCAGATCATGGGGCGTATGGAGAAACCCGCAGAGTGGCGGTTTGCCCATGTCAAAGACGAGATGATCGCGCGCGAGGCCGAGTGATCAAATCACTTGGCCTGACCAGCGTCATTCCAGTCGATTGAACGCTCAAAGCCCGGTTCTGGCGACATGCCGATCTTGTCGAAGTTTGACGACATATGCCCAAAATCGCGCAAGGCGACGCGTCGCATATCAGCAGAGGGTGTTCCGCCGGATCGCATGGTTTGAGCTAAGGTTTGCAGGTCTCCTGGGATGGCATATTCGCCACTGGTTGGCAGATCGCCCAATGGAACGCCGCCTGCAACGGCCGCGTCGTACATCATCGCAAGTGGGATACGGGACAGGCCGAGCTGAACCCAGGGTCTGTCGAGGCGCGCAGCGGTGGTATAGCTGTAAGTATTTGCCACGAAACCGGCAAGGCCCCGAGCGGGTGTTTCTCTGATCGGACCCGGTTCGTTAATCAGGCCGCCACGCGGGTCGCCTCGATCAATCCAGCCTTCGCTAACGTAGAAACTCTCGAGCGAGTCTCGCGCCGCAGCGGCTTCGGCGACATCCGCAGCACGTGCCGCCTCGGCATCTGCACGGCTATGAAAGGTTCTGGTTCTTGCTTTCTCCACCAGCGCTTCACTGCCGGTGCCCGCGTAACCGCCACCGATATCCGAATGCGCACCTGTGCAGGATTTATATGGCCCCCCTCCGGGTGTGTTGTGATTGAGGCGGAAATTCTCTCGATATTCGTTCTCTGCCACAAGGTGCATAATGCCATCAGCCTGGGAAGTGGACATATGGACGTTTACGGGGCCGTTGTCGTCATTGGTGCCAAGCCCGACGGCTGCAACCGTGTCGAAAATTCCAACGAACCGAATGCGTACATTGCGCCCCGCGGGGAGGGAGGCGCGATTATGATCGACATGAACGCCACGCAGCAGAGAATAGTCCAGCGCGTCATATTCGATGAAACCCTGGCGAAAGCAATTGACGAAGTAGCGCGCTGCCGCCGCGCCTCGACTAAAGCCAAACACGTCCAGCACGACCTCGGTCGGCTCCACACCGGGGCTTAATCGTCTCACGCGATTGCCGACCTCGACACAGGCGTCAAAAACACGGGCTTCTACACCGGTTGGACCCATGCCCACCGCTGCGCCAGTTTTGTTTCGTGGGTTCCAGTCAGGTTCGCCAGCAGTGGTGCCAATGCCTTCCACGTAAATTCGATCGCGCTTGATCGCATAACCGCAAGAGTTGCGGGTCCAGTAACGAGAGGAATATTGGTAAAGGTCATTGAGCAGCACGACGTTCGTGAGCGACGAGTTATAACTGTCCGAATAGTCACTTGAGGGGCCCCGGACGTTTGCCGCGTTGTTACCGGTGCCATCAAAAAACACCCCGATTTCGAGTGTGACCGCAGGGCAGGTCTGCGCGATATTCCCGGCAGATCGGTTGAGGCCTTGAGATTGTTGTGATGCGCTCTCGGTCAAGCTCATGATGCAGGCTCCGGGCAGGTGGTCGGATCTGGGACGGGTGGGTAATCAAAACGAAGCGCTTCGGCCAATAGCGCGTGTGCATCGACTTCGGCAGAGATATCTCGATCTTGCGTGGGGGTGCGTGTACCGCATTCGGACGCAAGATCCTTGCCAGAGCCTGTGTCCGAAGGGTCGGTCCCTGCCACGAACTGCCCATTTGGTCCGAATATAAGCGTTATCGAAGCGGTATTGAGGGAATTTCGCAGAAGGTCATCTGGCGAAACTTCCAGTGACGCTTCCCATGCGCGGTCAGTCAGCAACTCGACCCATTTGGCCGACACAGCGACGGTATCTTTGTTACCTGCTGACCAGCTCAACGTATAAGTTCCAAGGTTGCGTGGTATACTCGCGTTTTCCGCCTCGCCCGTCACAACCTTGGTATTAAACGGAATTTTCAATCCCTCAACCTTCGCCTCCGTCACCAAGACAGGAGAGTAGGAATAGCTGGTCATGGACAGGTTGGCCTGTGTCGGGGTCTCTTTCCAGCACCCGGTCAGGGCCAACATTGCCATCAGCGCGGCCCAAACCTTTGTCATTTGGGTGCTCCTATAGTGCGGATGTTGGGCCGGCCTGTCGCCAAATCAGACAAATACCAAACCTTGCTTTGTGCGCGATCCCGCAACCATTCCGGATAATGCGCGGCATATAGTGCATCAAAACGTGGCTGAGGATCTGCAGTGATCGCTTCGCCCGGAGCGTAGATCACCATGCGTGGCAGTGGATCAAAGGCTTCTTTTGCGCGCTCATACATGGGTTGCTGGTTCTCGTCCGTCATGTCGAGAATAAGCCCCTCTGCTTGCAGCAGCAGTTCCAGCGCAACGGTGTCGGGGTGTGATTTCATCTCCGGACGATGAAAGAAAGGGGCTTCAATCAGACCGAGCACGATATTTACATGCACGATCCAGTGCTGTTCGCTCCACAAGAAGAGATCCCCAAACGCGGTATGAGCAACTGCATGAACACTTGGCACACCGAATTCATCACTAAAGTCCGGATCGCCTTGGAAAATCGCATTGGTGGCTTCACGCAGCTCGGCCGGAACACACAGACGCAGCCGACCATCGGCAAGATCCCCGACTCCGTAGTTGTCCCAGAAGTCGAGAAGCAGCGGAGCCACTTTGCCTTCATGAAAGGCAATTTCTTGTGATCGGACGTCCACCGCGTTCTTTAACGGGCCTCGGTCGCGGACCAGATTGCTAAGTGCTGTGTCAGCCGATTGGCCGGGTAGGTTGCTTCGAAAACTCATGGGTACAAAAATCGCTGTCTATAGGTGTCAGGAATACATGAACCATTCGTTCGTTCAACCCAAGCTGTTCTCTCTTTGATTGTACCCTCGGCGAGGGTTCGCCGACGTGGCGGCCCCAGACCGGTGCGTTGCCTTGCGACAGGTGGATTTTGGAGCGTTCATTAAAAGTCTAATAGTGATAGCACTTTGGGGGCATGATCTGCGAAATATTCATGTGGTTGGCCTGACCGTGCAGAGCCGATCTTTCACGAGGCGAGCGTAGTTTCGCGCGTTGTCGTTTCGACCATCTGGACACTTGAGCAGGTCGCATTTAACGGGTGCGCAGCTTTCGCCAATTTGGCGTGGGAATGCCACGCTTGTTAGTATGCCGTACATATCCTTTTGGTAGAAAGCGGATCGCGCTCGTTTTTAGCGTATTGAGTACCGCCGGGTTTGGCAAAAGAACTTTGGCTCAATAGGTCTCATGGCTGATTATGTGATAAATGCGGATAGTTTTGGCTCGTTTTACAAAAACGTAGGCCAAAACGGGTCTGATGACACTGTAACGGTGAATATCGGATCTGGCTTTCGCGGTGCGATTACCGTCGACTCGCAACCCGCTGACGGTGAAATTGATGAGACCACCGTTATCATCCCAGAAGGGTGGGAACTGCGGCTTGTCAGCAATTCTCAAGATGACAGTGTCGAAGATCCTGCTTTCAACGATTTGTCCTATGAGGTCTATAACGCCGCTGGCGAGGCCGTCGGTACACTGAGCATTCGCAGCAATGCCACAACAGGCGTCCCCTGTTTCCTAAAGGGCACCATGATCGACACGCCGCGAGGGGCCGTGCCGATCGAACAATTGCAGATTGGCGACTTTGTTTTGACCAAGGATCGAGGTGCACAACCGATCCGCTGGATTGGATCCCGAAATATCGGAGCGGCAGATCTGGAGAAGGCACCCAATTTGCGACCAATCCGCATCACGGCAGGCGCGCTTGGTTTTCGACTGCCCGCAACGGATTTGATTGTCTCTCCGCAGCATAGGGTATTGCTGCGTTCCAGAGTTGTGCAAAACATGTTTGGCGTGGGCGAGGTGATGGTCGCCGCAAAGAAGCTGCTTGCACTGAAGGGGATCGAAATTGCAAGAGACCTCTCTGGCGCGCATTACTACCACTTTCTTTGTGATCGGCATGAGGTTGTGGTGGCAAATGGGGCAGAAACAGAATCCCTGTTTCCCGGCCCGGAGGCCCTCAGATCCGTCGGAGCAGAAGCGCTTGCCGAGATTTACATACTGTTTCCAGAGTTACAGCAGTGTTCTTACACGCCTGTTTCCGCGCGCCCTTTTCCCGATGGGCGTCAAGCGCAACACCTCGCTGAGCGTCATTTGAAGAACAACAAATCCTTGGTGTGCGCGCAGTGCGATCTGCGCGGCTGAGCGGTGGTGGAGTTACCCCACCTGCAGCGGCACAAACCCCAGTGACAGCAGGCAGGCAGCTGCGATGAGGCCAAATATCCAAAGCTGAAGGCGTGGCCCTTCGTTTTTCCAGACACTGCGATAGCGATATCCTGCCAGACAGGCGATCACGAACAGCAGAGTGGCGCTTGTTGGGGAGAGGGTCAGTTCGGTCAATTTCGTTTCCTTTGTAGGAACACATTTACTCAGGCGAGAATTGTAATACCGTATAAGATGATAAAGAGAGGAAACGCCATGCCTGCTTCATATACTCCGAAAACACGCGGTTCCGAGACATCGGACAAGAAGACCAGCAGCCAAACTCTTGATACGAACATGTCTGCAGCCCGTGCCACCGTTGGCGATGTCCTTGCAAACAAGAGCGGTGATCTGTTTTGGATCAATCCGCAAGATACCGTCGCAAAGGCCGTGGAGGTTCTGCGTGACAAGGGTATCGGGGCGCTTTTGGTCAAAAACCCGCAAGGCGAACTGGTCGGGATTCTGTCTGAGCGCGATATCGTCCGACGTCTGGCGGATACGCCGGGTGAAACGCTACCCCAAACTGTCGAGGGGTTGATGTCGACGGACGTTATCACAGCGACTCCGGATCAGTCCGTGGTTGAGGTTCTGCGTCTGATGACGGATGGTCGGTTCCGGCACATGCCCGTTTTGGAGCAAGAACAATTGGTCGGTATGATCACCATCGGGGACGTGGTGAATTTCCGTCTGACCGCACTGGAATACGAGGCGCTACAGCTCAAACAGCTTATTGTGGGGTAAGGGGTTCAGGGTCTGTTTCTCTCGAATGGCGCGGTGGAACGGCCTCAAGTCCTCAGCGAAACCAATAGTCCCACCCGTCGAGGTAATATTGGACCAGCGCATGTGATTGCATGGTGTTGCTCTGCGCGGCAAGCCGCGCAGAGTCCGCTCCAAAGACCTGCGCTGCTTGCCAGACTTCGGGTGTAAGATAGCTTAGTTATGTGACCTGCTCGAGTTTGTCCGTCGTCAGGGATTTTGGGACAGATGGCGGCGTGATCTAAGAGAGGGTCTGGCTCATCTGGTTGCTTTGATTATGCGGCGGATTTGCGGTGAGGCAAGCGCCGGGTTTCGATTGTCTTCTGTTTGATCCTTTCTCGTTGTTTCAGAATGGTCTTGCCGCGACCGAAGTAGACGTCATCCGGGGTGAGGTTTTGTAGGCTCTCGTGATAGCGCCGGTGGTTGTAATGATCGACAAAGGCATCGATCTGTTGCCTGAGGTCACCGGGCAGGTAGTAGTTTTCCTGCAAGATGCGGCTCTTCAAGGTCTGGTGCCATCGCTCCACGGCCCGGCAGTGCATTGCGCAGCAATGTCACGAGAGGGATCTTGCCCTGAGTTTGCGGGTGATACGGGGCACCTCGAACGTGATCCATCTGTTGAGCCTCCAACCGCGCTTCTCGACCGGCTCACGCACCGCTGCCACATCCGGGAAACTAACAACGACAGCTACCGCTTTAAGGCCAGCGCTGAGGCTGCTAAGAAAACAGGAAAGGAGACCGCAACATTGACCGCGTCATAAACAAAGACGCAGAACTAAGGGTGGGTCAAATCTCGGTGAAAATACCGGGTCAGTTCTCAGTGACAATCAACAATCCGCCTGCACACCAGCGGTAATAGGTGACTGTTCAGTCACGCCAATCTGTCGGATCGCACCCAGACGCGGCATTCCTTGCCCCGTCAGAACCTCAACCTGCCGTAACTTCGTCACTATCTCTTCGGGCTTTGGTCACTTGTTGACCATGTGTGTCCTTCGTTTACCTAAACATAGCGGAGGACGACTTGAGTGGGGGAAGACCACCGCGTCAGAAAACCTTCACCATAGCGGATGTTGGGTGCTGAGTTGTCAGTCTATGAACGACGCCATCAAACGGAAGTAAACGCATCCTAACTCCGTGCTGTATCCGCGGCTGCTTTCGGTCAGGTTATTTTGAATAACTTTCATGTTGCAAAAATGCAGCTCCGAAAAACTGTCAGAAAATTTTTGATGCCACAGTTTTGACATCGCCCACGCTGTTTGGCTTTTCTGATATCAGTCTGAGAAGACGTGGTGTTAAGATTAGCCGCACCACATAGATGCTGACCCTTGGGATGATCCCGCGGAGAGATCCGTGTCGGCGCAGACAACAGGCTGTTTGGTTTGTGCTTCCGCTTTTGGCGGATTCATATGCTTTGCAGAGTTGTTAGCTTGGACGGAATTAAGAATCATACTCGGTTTTGGGATCAAGGCATCTCGATAGGTGGAGCCTTGGGGCGCCTGCCGGCTTGCGGCCCTGTTCGCAAGCCGATCTCTACTGCTCTCAAAACCATTGCGCGCGACCACTCTAGTCAAGGACCACCAAATGCTGTGTGCGAATGCAGCGTGCCGGATCGGTTGCGGGTGAGAGCCAACGCACAAAATGAAACACGATCATCAGGCAAGCGGCACTGGGGCTTTTACTGCTCAACTCAAACTACACGCCACTCTTGCATGATTTCAGGTGAGGACAAAAAGTGAATTTTTCAATGTCGATTTTTCAGTCGTTCTGGCGCGTTAGCCAGTTGGCAGCACTGTGGGTCGTGCTCATTTTTTGCGCGCCTGCTCAGGCACAATACATTACCAGCCAGACAGCTTCACCGAGCAATTTTTCTGGATCTGGTCAGACGATTACCTTTACGGTGGCGATAAATACCCACAACTCCGCGGTCTCGGCAGTGAGTGTATCCAATAGTGTCGGACCGATGCTCAGCTGTTCTCCCACAAGTGCTGGTCTCAATTCGACCATTACCTGCACTGGTACATATATAACAACAGCGGGTGACACAACGGTGACGGCAGCGGGTACCATTACGCTCACGACGGGAAGCTCGGTCACGCTGAATTATCACGTGTCTGCCGCCGATCCGACTCCCAATACACCTTCTTTCTCAAGTGGTAGCGCGCCTACTACGGCAGCTGAAGGCAGCTCCGTCACGCTGGCGTTGCTGACACCGTCTGGGATGACGCCCTCATTGGCCAGCAATACACCCAGCGTGTGTACGGCGTCTGGGTTAACACTGAATATGGTAGGTGTCGGAACCTGCAATGCTGTTGCGACCGGGCCGGCGTCTTCTCCGTTCTACACCGAAGGTACACTAAATATCTCAATAAGCGTCACCGACACAGAGCCGCCGGTGATCACTGCACCCGGTGCTCAATCCGCTCCAACCGATGTCGGCACAAACACCGCGACGCTGGATGTTACGTCATTGGGGTCGGTCACAGACAATAGCGGCACGACGCCAGCCATTACCTATGCCATCGGCGGCACGCCTCTTTCGGGGGCTTATGCCTTTCCGATGGGGGTGACCACGGTGACGATGGACGCCTCTGACGGGGCGGGCAATGCGGCGGTGCAGCAGAGCTTTACGGTCACCGTGACGGATGGCGAAGTGCCGGTGATCACAGCCCCCGGTCCTCAATCCGCGTCCACCGATGCTGGCACAAACACCGCGACGCTGGATGTCACGTCGCTGGGGTCGGTCACGGACAATAGCGGCACCACGCCAGCCATTACCTATGCCATCGGCGGCACGCCTCTTTCCGGGGCTCATGCCTTTCCAATGGGGGTGACCACGGTGACGATGGATGCCTCTGACGGGGCGGGCAATGCGGCGGTGCAGCAGAGCTTTACGGTCACCGTGACGGATAGCGAAGTGCCGGTGATCACAGCCCCCGGTCCTCAATCCGCGTCCACCGATGCTGGCACAAACACCGCGACGCTGGATGTCACGTCACTGGGGTCGGTCACGGACAACAGCGGCACCACGCCAGCCATTACCTATGCCATCGGTGGCACGCCTCTTTCCGGGGCTTATGCCTTTCCGATTGGGGTGACCACGGTGACGATGGATGCCTCTGACGGGGCGGGAAATGCGGCGGTGCAGCAGAGCTTTACGGTCACCGTGACGGATAGCGAAGTGCCGGTGATCACAGCCCCCGGTCCTCAATCCGCGTCCACCGATGCTGGCACAAACACTGCGACGCTGGATGTTACATCACTGGGGTCGGTCACGGACAACAGCGGCACCACGCCAACCATTACCTATGCCATCGGTGGCACGCCCCTTGCCGGGGCTTATGCCTTTCCGATTGGGGTGACCACGGTGACGATGGATGCCTCTGACGGGGCGGGCAATGCGGCGGTGCAGCAGAGCTTTACGGTCACCGTGACGGATGGCGAAGTGCCGGTGATCACAGCCCCCGGTCCTCAATCCGCGTCCACCGATGCTGGCACAAACACCGCGACGCTGGATGTCACGTCACTGGGGTCGGTCACGGACAACAGCGGCACCACGCCAACCATTACCTATGCCATCGGCGGCACGCCTCTTTCCGGGGCTTATGCCTTTCCGATTGGGGTGACCACGGTGACGATGGATGCCTCTGACGGGGCGGGCAATGCGGCGGTGCAGCAGAGCTTTACGGTCACCGTGACGGATGGCGAAGTGCCGGTGATCACAGCCCCCGGTCCTCAATCCGCGTCCACCGATGCTGGCACAAACACCGCGACGCTGGATGTCACGTCGCTGGGGTCGGTCACGGACAATAGCGGCACCACGCCAGCCATTACCTATGCCATCGGCGGCACGCCTCTTTCCGGGGCTCATGCCTTTCCAATGGGGGTGACCACGGTGACGATGGATGCGAGCGATGATGTAGGTAACGCGGCAACGCAACAAAGTTTCACAGTGACTGTGACGGATGGAGAGGCGCCGGTCATCACCGCACCAGCCGACCAAACTGCGCCGGCAGATATTGGAGGTGTTACCGCCACATTGGATGTCACCACTTTGGGTTCAGTCACCGATAACAGCGGCCCCACACCGTCCATTACCTATCGTGCAGGCAGTACCATTCTGACCGGACCGCATGTTTTCCCTCTTGGGGTGACCACGGTGACGATGGACGCAACAGACAGTGCGGGCAATGCTGCGACACAGGTCAGCTTTACGGTCACCATCACGGATAACGAAGCCCCTACGGTCACCTTGACGACCAATTCGACACAGGTGGCCGCCGGAGATCGCGTGGTCGTTAACATTGCATTCTCGGAGCCAGTCACGGGTTTTCACGGGTCCGAACTCAACTTGGGCAATGCCACGCTTACCTCCTTGTCCGGAACAGGTACTGCCTGGGTCGCGACGCTTTCTGCAATAGGTGGAGGTGATGTCACCGTCTCTGTTCCCGCAGGGGCTGCCACAGATGCCGCAGGCAATGGCAATGAGATGTCAAATACACTCAGTGTAAGGGACACGACGATCACTGAGACACAGACCCAGATTTCTCAGTTCATGCAATCACGTGTTGATCTATTGCTTAAAAACCAACCGGAGCTTGTGCATTTGCTGTTGGGATCGGAAACCGGGCGCCTCAATAGTCAGGTGTCCCGAGGGACAGGGACCTTCAACTTTGCCAACCGGTCGGACGCTCCGGTCTGGATGATGTTGAACGGTTCTTGGACGAATGAAAGCGACCGTGATCTGACATATCTGTTTGGCTCGATCGGTAGTCATATAAAGGTCAATCCGAACTTGCTTGTTGGCGGCATGCTGCAGTTTGACCACATGGATCAGACAGATGGCGCGGCTGAAGTCCAAGGTACAGGCTGGCTTGCTGGTCCGTATTTTGTGGCTCGCCTTCCTGAGAAAGACCTCTACTTTGATGGACGGCTGCTCTACGGGCAGTCCTCAAATGAAATCACCCCATTCGGCACGTATACCGACAAGTTTGACACCAATCGATTGCTCGCTTCGCTCCAGGTGTCCGGTGTGCTGGACTACGGGGAGGTCGATATCATTCCAAGTCTGAAGGCATCTTATGCCCGAGAGGCTCAATCCGCGTATACGGACACACCCGGCAACCGGATACCTAAACAGACCGTTGAGCTTGGGCAGATCGAGGCGGGGCTCGCTTTTGTTGCCCCGATGCCCCTTTACACCGGGGAAGGTGAGATGACCCTAACTGGCGGCGTCAAAGCCATTGGTTCGTTCGTCAACGGGTCAGGGCATGCTGCATCGGTTAGCCCTGACTACGAAGGGGGGCGTGCCCGTATCGATCTGGGAATGATGCATAGAATGGTGAATGGCGGACAGTTCCAGATCCAGTCCTACTACGACGGGATTGGAGCCAGTGGATACGACAGCTATGGGATCTCTTTCAGTCTGGAATATCAATTCTGAGGTGAAATTCAGCCAGAGGTCGGTGTGAAAGCTGACTGATCGCAAAGCTCTCCGGGGACTTCACCCGGTGCGGATGGGCAGATAGGTGTCATCGCATCTGCCCATCTGGACATCCAATCAGCTGTGCTTCCGGTCCTTTTTTCGCCATATCGCGTGGCCATGGGATTTCGATGATCTTACCCCTTGATCTGGGTGATAGAGACTCTGTGGGCTGGGTGTTAGATCAAAGCGGTTGAAAGCAAGGGAAAGCGGCTTAGCAGAACGAGAATGATCGCCACGGCGAGCAGAAAGGGCCAGAGCGATCTCAGGATACGGCCCGGTGAGACATTGCTCATCGACGAGGCAATGTAGAGCCCGACGCCGACAGGAGGTGTCAGCAGACCCAGCACGAGGTTCAAACACATCACGACGCCGAATTGATACGGGCTGATATCATAGTCGTTCATTGCAATTGGCAAGAGGATCGGTGTGATCAGTATCACTGCCGCGATGCCATCAATTAGCATACCGACCAACAGTAAGATCAGGTTCACGATCAACAGAAACAAGAAAGGATCGCTGGCAATCGAAGTGATCAGAGCGGCCAGCTTTTGTGGGAGAGCTTCGTAGATGATCACCCAACCAAACACATTGGCGGTCGCGATCATAAAGATGATCATTGATGCATTAACTGCGGTGCGGCGGAACATCCCAAATAGCGTTCTGGGTTTCAGCTCTCCGTAGATCAACCACCCGATCAGAAACGCCAGCAAGGATGCAATCGCGGCACTTTCGGTTGGGGTTGCGATACCAAATAAGACGCCTCCAATGATGGCACAGGGGATCAGTGCAGCGGGCAGGCAGTAGAGCAATGCCGAGAATGCCTCACGGCCTGTGAACCAACTCCCTTTGGGAAAACCCGTCATGACGCCGATGACAAAAATCACCAATGCAAAGGCCGTGGCAAGCATCAGGCCAGGAAGGATACCGGCGAGGAACATATCCCCAATGGGGACCTGCGCCAGAACGCCAAAAATCACAAACATCATCGAGGGTGGAATAACTGGCGCCAGCAATCCGCCTGCTGCTGTCGTTGCGGCGGCGAACCCTGTGTCGTAACCTTCTTTTTCCATCTCCGGCGTCATGGCACGGGCCATAACTGCAATCTGAGCAGTCGCTGATCCAATGATTGCCGCCATGAACATATTCGTCAGAAGGTTGATATAGGCCAGACCGCCACGAAACCCGCCGACGAAGACTCGAGCGGCATTAATCAGTCGGCGCGTCATGCCGCCTTCATTCATCATCTCTCCGGTGAGCATAAAAAGTGGGATCGCGAGTAGGCCGTAGTTTTCGAGCCCTGAGAACATTTTCTGTGCGAAACTGTCATACAAGACAGTGTTTCCGCTTTCCCAGATGTACCAGATTGCGGTCAGTGCCAGAACCAAAGCAACCGGCACGGCGATCAGCAGTTTGAAGGCAAAAATCAGCGGTGTCATGCGGGATCATCCTGCTGCTCGGTCCCTTGGCCGATCAGGTTAGCAAAGCTATGTAGAGTAGCGCCTAAGGAGAACACCCACATCACCGACCAGATCCAGTACTTGGGCACGCCCAGTGTCGTAGTCGGCTCGGCATAGACAAAATTGAACGTGGCGCCCTGAAACGCCTCGACGTCGAAGCCATTTTGGATCAGCGCCAGCGGGGCGTACCAACGCCAACAAAACCACAGCATCGCGAGCGCAAAGATCAGTACGATCAAGTCCACCAGTTTCGCCGCAATTTTGCGAACCATTGACGGCAGCGTATCCGTGAGGATTGTGACGGCCACGGCATGGCCAAAGTGCAGTGCTGCTGACGCACCCAGAAAGGCCATCCAGGCCATGGCGTAAATGGCCAGTTCATCCACCCAAAACAGGGCCGCGCCAATGCTTCGTGTCACAACATTAAGCAGAATGAGCACCGTGATAGAGACAGCGAGGAATGCAGCCAGTGACAACTCAACCCGCGCCCAACCTGCCGAGATACGTCCGATCATTTAGGTCTCCGTATAATGATCGCGGGCACGTTTCCGCACCCGCGACGGATACTTCGGGTGGAGTTACTCTTGCGCAGTCGCAGCGGCAGCGTCGCGCAGGTCAGCAAGCATCGTTGAGCGCTGTGACCAAATTTCATTCCAGCTCGAGATCGCATCACTAAAGAAACTCGCATCCACAATCTTATACGTGCGACCTGTGTCTTTGATCTGGTCCAGCCAGATTTGCTCTTTCTCGACGTAAGTATCGATTGTGCTGTCAACACGCTGCGCCATCAGATCACCGATAAGTGCACGATCTTCCTCGGAAAGTCCCGCCCAAACCCGAGCAGACACAAGGCCCACCATCGGAAACATCATATGGTTGGATTGCACCACGGTATCTGCGTGCTCGTAGTATTTAAGAACCCAGATCAACTCTGCGTCCATGTCGATGGCGTCGACCTGCCCATTTGCAAGCGCATCATAGACTGCGGGCAGCGGCATCGGCGTCGGGGCTGCGCCAATGGCGTTGTAGAAATCTAGGATCGGCTCAAACGGAGTGATCCTTAGTTTCAGGCCTGACAGATCCTCGACGCTGTTGACCTCTCCGCGGGTCACAATCTGACGCAGACCTGCCATTCCGTAGCCGGTACCGACCACCCCAGTCTTTGCTGGCAGTTGCGCCAGCATTCCTTTTGCAGTCTCGCTGCGCAGAATGCGACCTGCATGGGCAATATCATTGGCCAAATAGGGCGCATAGAGGGCCCCAAAGTCGGGTGCGCGGTTTGATACCTCGGCAACGGTCAAAAATGCCATATCGAGCGCACCAGTTTGCAATTGCTGCAACATCTCCGCTTCATTGCCGAGCTGTCGAGCGGGAAAGACCGTGACACTATGGGCACCATCGCTCGCTTCCGCCAAGTCTGCTCCAAACGCTTCTGCCGCTTTGGTCCAGATGTGCGGAGGGGGGGTAATGAGACCCAGCCGAAATTCCTTGGCTTGGGTTGCGACAGCAGAGGCCAGCAGGATTGCTGCGCCGGTGATTGAGTTTCGAATGATGTTCATTGGCCGTTTCCCTGTTCTATTTTTGCTTTGTTTATGTGTTCAAAGCTGTACCCACTCCGCAGGTGGTTTTCCCTTGCCGGGGTGAAGCTCGCCGCAATGCGGACAGGTGCGGGCTTCAATGCTGTCATGAAACTTGCTGTAGATTTTGGGGAGCGCGGTTACGATGCCCTCTGCACCATCCAGAGCAACCTCCTCACGGTGAACCAGCCCCTCGCATTTGAAACAGTACCACTCAAAGCCCTCTTTCATACCGGGCTGACGTGGGGCCTCTACGACAATCCCCACAGATCCTTCCTGCGGGCGCTGAGGCGCATGTCGTACATGCGGCGGTAGCATGAAGACCTCGCCCTCGCGGACGGGGACATCATAGATTTTGCCGCCATCTGCGATCTTGAGCATCATGTCGCCCTTCTGTTGGAAAAACCATTCCTCGACAGGGTCATCATGAAAATCGACACGCGTGTTGGGGCCACCAACAACCATCACAATCATGTCGCCTTCTTTGTGGAGCAACTGATTGCCGACGGGCGGACGCAGCTTGTCAGCGTTTTCTTCCACCCATTTCTTGAAATTGAAGGGCTTCAATGTGGGATGTTGAGTCATGGGTCTCTCCCGCGTGCAGTCCCTCGCTCAGAGGGAGTGGATTTCTGTCTTCTTTCGTTCAGCCTAGAAAATATTGGCCTTGCAAAATATTTATTTCTACGAAAGTAGATATCCGGTTTCCTGATACCCGCGTCAGCCAACGACAAGGAGTGTGGTACCGAGTGCCGCAAAGGCGGAGGCCAGCAAGAGTCTTTTTATCTCAACGGCTTCACATCTGCTGACGATCAAGACGAGTGCTGCCGAAAACAGCACTTCCAGTGAGCCAAGGATTGCAACCGTGGCGACAGATGTGAACTTCAGCGCAAAGAACTGAAGCAACTGGCCTGCACTCAGTGCAATGGCTGTGCGCCAATGAGCGGGGGTGCGGTCTGATGTGAGATACCAAAACCCTTGCCGCACACCGTATCTAAACATCGTGGCATTCATGAACCAAACAACGGCAATCGAAGCCCCAACTAACGTGCCAAGTGCTGCGTCTGGCACCGTGCGCAATCCCGCTGCACGCAGACAATAGGCCAACGCATATGCGGCGGCTGACAACAAGCCCAACACCACTCCGATCGACGGCAATCTTCGACTAAGGTTAAGGGACGGGCGCATATAGAAAACGACACCGGCTATAACAATAGCTCCGCCTAAAATGGTGCGCCAATTCGGGATCTGACTGAGGAGCATATACGCGCAGGGCAGGGCAAAGACAGGTATCAGACGACGCAGCAGGCCGGCCCTCACCGCTCCTATTTTTTCGGTCGCACGATACATGGCTTGCCGTCCGAAAATATTTGACGCAAACCCTGCCAATGCAAAAAATGCAACGGCCCAAAGACCTTCCGCGCTCTTCAACGTCACGGCCGAAGTCTTGCCCCATCCGAGCCAGAGTACACCTGAAGCGATCAGTGTAATGACCACGGACAAAAAGACGCCATTGTCGCCTTGTGCGGTGGTCTTACTATGTACGATGGAGACGCCAGCACAGCCATATGCCGCTGCAGCGAGGAGCGCCAATGTTTCTCCGAGCATCCCGCGTGATCAGAGCAACAATCCGCAATCCTCAAAGGCGGCTGAGGTCGCGGCTTTTTCCGCTTCGGTCAACTCCAGCATCGGATGACGGACACGCCCACCGGTTTGCCCCAGTAACTCCTGCCAGTATTTCCCATGCGCTGTGGGTTTACCCGCAGGTTTGGAGTTGCGAATGGCGTCTCGAACGGGTTGCAGACTATCGCGCACGCGACGCGCAGCTTCATATTTGCCCGCAAATGCCAATTCTGTGTACTCATGCATGCGCCGGTCATTCTTAGTCTGCAATTGGTATGGCGGCGAGGAGCAAAGATAAAGCTGCCAGCCCAGTTCTTCAATATTGTCGAGCCAATCGTCCTCTGCAGACGTCGAAACCAAAATCTTGTCCCCGACCATCTTTGTGAGACGGGCGTACATGTCGCGTGGAACGGAGTATTTAATGGCCATGATGTTGGGAAGTTCAGCGATACGAGCGCAGGTTTCAGGCTCCATCAGATAGCCGCTGTCGGGGTGGCTCCACATGGCGATCCCGATATCCAGTCGGTCACATAGGTATTTGTAGTAGTTATACAAAACCTCATCGCGATCATGGCAAAAGCTCAACATTGGCGCATGCACGACAACATAATCCGCACCACAATCCTGCGCGTGGCGACCAAGCTCCAGAACGGTGTCGACGTTCTGATCCGAAATCGACATGATCGTGCCCGCTTTGTCGGCGCATTCTTCGACTGCGACGGACATGTTCCGCTTTCGCTCCTCAAGCGACATGGACCAGAATTCGCCTTGTTTCCCTGCGATGAACAGCCCCTGAATGCCCAGATCATCAATCCAATGCCGAATATTGCTGCGTAAGCCCGCCTCATCTAAACGCAGCTCGCTATCAAACGGGTTCAGCGCGGCTGCCCAGATCCCCCGCATTGTCTCGCGCGCATAGTCCTTGGCTTGATTTTTGCTGTACTTCATTGATTTAGCTCCAGTTTGCACGAGGAAACGGCAATGTGTTTCCCGGCATTTAGGGCCGGTAACGAGGCAAAACCAACTGGATTGACGGAAACTAGATATCCAATATTCTGATATCAAGGCGCGCGTAGTTTCCGATATTCTAGCTCCAAAATCAGGAGGCACGTATGCAGATCGGACTAATCGGAGAAGGAGCAATCGGACGTTATGTCATGGAACAGTTGCGGTTACGCGGGTTGCGGCCACAATTTATTTTGACAAGGTCAGATCACGTCCCAGACCATTCGGGTGATGCACCGACTTACGTTCGATCCGTTTCGGATTTGCCCTCAGAGCTGGCGCTTATGGTCGACTGCGCGGGCCATAGTGCTCTGGCACAACACGGTGCATCGATCCTGGAGCGCGGAACAGACTTGGTCACACTCTCGCTAGGTGCGCTTGCAGATGAAACTCTCGCATTCGAACTTGCCCGGGCAGCAGAGCGAGGATCTGCGCGCTTGCATCTTGCGAGTGGCGCAATTGGCGCTCTTGATTGCCTGCGCGCGGCCAAAGTCGGCGGTTTGGAAACAGTGACATATACAGGCCGCAAGCCCCCAAAGGGTTGGAAAGGGTCTGCGGCTGAAAATGTCTTGGATCTCGATAGCTTGCAGGAAGCAGCCATGCACTTTCAAGGGAATGCCCGCGACGCGGCCGTACGCTATCCAAAGAATGCAAATGTCGCGGCGGCTGTCGCGCTGGCTGGGCAGGGGTTTGATGAGACCCGCGTGGAACTCATTGCAGATCCCATGATCGCCTCTAACATTCACGAAGTGCATGCATCAGGTGCTTTCGGCAGTTTCCACTTTCGCATTGCAGGGCAGACATTGCCGGATAATCCGCGTAGTTCAGCACTTGCCGCAATGAGTGCTGTGGCCGCAATCGAGCGTGAGATTGCTGCAATCACCACCTAGGGAGATCCAATGGCCACTCGCCATACTCGTATCGTTGAGCGTGCTCTGACACGTCTGAAGTTGCGTCAACTAAGGCTTTTGGTTGCCGTGGGGCAGCATGGTAGCATTCAAAACGCGGCCCATGATTTGAATATTTCGCAACCCGCGGCGACAAAAATGATTCAGGATCTTGAGGTCGATTTTGAGGTGAAATTATTTGACCGAACCAACCGAGGCGTCGTGCCTACGGTTTTCGGCGAGTCCTTGATCCGACATGGAAAGCTCATCTTTGCTCAAGTCTCAAACGCAGCGCAGGAGCTTGATGATCTAAACGAGGGCAACAGTGGTCGGGTGGTTGTCGGCACGCTTCTGGCGGCGTCTCCGTCACTGCTGCCGATGGCGATTGAGTTGCTGCTGGAAGACCGCCCCAAGGTCGCAATCAAAATAGTCGAAGGCACCAATGAAGTGCTGATGCCAGGACTGCTCTCCGGCGAAATCGACATGGTTGTTGGTCGGTTGCCCAGCCACCGACACCGCGAAAATATCACGCAAGAGAAGTTCTTCGACGAGCGTGTGCTCGCAGTTGTGGGCACGCAGCACCCGCTTGCACAACTCAGCAATGTTTCGTTTGAGCAGCTTAAGCCCTTTGGTTGGATTTTACCTCCTGTTGAAACAACGTTGCGGCGGCAAACAGATCAGTTCTTCGTCCGCCAAGATCAGTACACACCGCGCACTGCCATTGAATCAGTCTCTTATCTTGCCAATCGCTCCTTGTTGCGCAGTCATGACTTTGTCGGGTTGATGCCCGCCCATGTCGCGGCGCTCGACATTGATAGTGGCCTATTGGCTCCGGTCGACTGGGTTGTCCCCTTTGGTGCCGGACCGGTAGGCGTTTCGTATCGAGGTAAGCAGAGCCTCTCGCCAGCAGGTAGCGCACTCTTAAAAGCACTTCATGCTGCGTCGGGTGACATCCAGCATTCACAGCCTCGAGCTTGATATCGGCGTTTGTGATACCTGTATTTGTTCAATTCGGTTGAGGTGATGCCTTTGGCGCAGGACAGTTGAACCATGGCAACTGCAAGCGACGAGGCCGAAATGAGCACCTATCCGGACCTGAAACTCTTTATCGGTGGCAAGTGGCGTGAAACGCCAGACACTCTGCCAGTTGTGAACCCAGCCACCGAAGAGGAGTTGGGGCGGTTACCGTGCGCGCGGATTTCGGATCTGGAAGAGGCCTTAACCGCAGCTCAAAAAGGGCTGGAAATCTGGCGTAGGACGTCGCCTCGTGCGCGCTCCGAACTGATTATGCATGCAGCCTCGATCATGAGAGATCGACAAGAGGAGATTGCACAAGCGATCACTGCTGAACATGGAAAACCACTGGCGCAAGCGCGGCTCGAAGTTATTCGCGGTGCCGAGTTTTTCGAATGGGACGCCGGAGAAGCCATGCGAGTCTACGGACGGGTGATCCCTTCTGCTTCTGGCTCCAAAATCTCCGTTCACCATCATCCGATTGGTATTGTAGCTGCCTTCTCGCCGTGGAATTTTCCGATGAGCCAGCCAGCACGTAAGATCGCAGGCGCGCTCGCGTCCGGGTGTTCTATCATCCTGAAAGCCGCTGAGGAAACGCCTGCGGGTGCGATCCATATTGTTCGGGCTTTTGAAGAGGCAGGGCTTCCCGATGGTGTGCTCAATCTGGTTTTTGGCAAGCCATCCGAGATCTCGGAGTTCCTGATCCCACAGCCAGCCATTCGACTTGTTGCCCTGACCGGATCAACCGTTGTGGGGCGGCAACTGACAGGGCTTGCTGCACAAAGCGATACGCGGGTGCTGATGGAACTTGGTGGCCATGCCCCAGTGATTGTCTGCGAAGACACCGACGTCCAAAAAGCCGCGATCAGCGGCGCAATTCGAAAAATGCGCAACGCCGGGCAGGTCTGCACCTCGCCCACGCGCTTTTTTGTGCATGAACGCATCTTTGACGAGTTTGCCCATGCCTTTACCGCGCGGGCTGCGGCAACTGTAGTCGGAAATGGTGTGGATGATGGCGTGGAGATGGGACCAACAGCAAATGAGCGCCGTATCCCTGTGTTGACAGAACTGGTTAACGATGCCGTGTCTAAAGGCGCAGAACTGCGCACCGGGGGCGCGCGCCTTGGGGACAAGGGATACTTCTTTCAGCCAACTGTATTGGCAAATGTGCCAGACACAGCCCGCATCATGCAAGAAGAACCCTTTGGCCCGATTGCGATCCTCAATCCGGTTCGCGATCTTGATGAGGCGATCAAACGGGCAAACTCGGTTGACTACGGGCTCGCGGGGTACGGTTTCACCAACCGTGCAGACTATATCGATCGCATGATTGACGGGGTGGAAGTTGGCAACTTCTCCATCAACACGTTGGAGGCGTCTCTGCCAGAAACCCCATTTGGCGGTGTCAAAGCGAGCGGCTACGGACGTGAAGGCGGCACCGAAGGATTGGAGAGCTATCTGACAACGCGCAACGTCTGGTATAGCACAGAGGTCGTATGACCTTATACTTACAGTTGCCTGTGCCATCCAGAGCCGTTTGACTTCTCTCCCTACACTTGATACCCGAACAGAGAACCGTTGGGGTGCCTCATAGAGGCTGAGAGGCGCGAATGCGTTAACCCATCGAACCTGATCCGGGCAATTCCGGCGTAGGGAACGGTCTTCTGATATGCGGACTCTCTCTTTGCCGGTGCCCCAATTGTGTGGGAGCATGGCTATGGCGCATATCGCATTGACCATCGCAGGGTCTGACAGTGGAGGCGGCGCAGGCATTCAGGCTGATCTGAAGGCAATGTCGGCCCTTGGTGTTTATGGTGCCAGTGTCATCACGGCAATCACCGCACAGAACACACGTGCAGTCACGGCGGTGCATTCTATCCCGCTCGATATTATAGCGGCGCAGATTGATGCAGTCCTAGACGATCTCGATGTGCGCGCGATCAAGATTGGCATGCTTGCGACCCCCGATATTATCGAATGTGTCGCACAAGCCCTTGAAAATTATGGAGAGGCAATCGTTGTTGATCCGGTGATGATCGCAAAATCAGGCGATGCGCTGCTTGCACCAGAGGCGGTGGAAGCTCTACGGATGCGGTTGCTTCCTCGCGCATCGGTGTTGACGCCAAACCTACCGGAGGCTGCCTGTTTGCTTGGCCAAAACACGGCAACGTCAGCTGATGAAATGATCACGCAAGGCATTGCGCTATGCGACCTCGGAGCAAAGGCAGTATTGATGAAAGGCGGTCACGCCTCCGGAGATATCTGCGAAGATATCCTGATTTCCGGAGGGAGTGTTGTCGCTACATTCAGTGCCGCACGACAGCACACAAAAAACACTCATGGCACCGGTTGCACGTTGTCATCAGCAATCGCTGCGGGACTAGCCAAAGGAATGGTGTTGCGCGAGGCTGTTCAAGAGGCACATCGCTACCTCCAAAACGCCATCACCGCAGCAGATGAGTTGAACGTTGGACACGGTCATGGGCCTGTTCATCATTTTCACCCGTTCTGGTCAGCATGACACTCTATTCCGTCATAGGGGCCGGGGTTGCAGGGCTAGCTGTTGCGACCGAGCTGGTAGAGCGCGGCGCAAAAATTCAAGTCTTTGATCCATCTGGCCCTCCCGGCGCACATGGCTGTTCATGGTGGGCAGGAGGTATGCTCGCCCCGTGGTGCGAGTATGAAAACGCCGAGGAACCGGTGTTGCGGCTGGGGCAGGAAGCGATCCACTGGTGGAAGAGCAAAACCAATGTGACCGAACGCGGCACCCTTGTGGTTGCCGGGCGACGCGATCTGCCGGATCTGCGCCGCTTTGCGCGCCGTACCGAGGGATACCGTCAGATCGGACCGGAGTTGTCAGAGTTGGAACCGGATCTCTGCGGTTACTCGCAAGGATTGTATTTCGCGAATGAGGCACATCTTAGTCCACGCCGAGCGCTGATGGACCTCTATCACGCGCTGCGGGATAAGGGCACCATCTTCCACAAGGAAACCGCTCCAGATCAACTCGACAACGCAATAGATTGCAGAGGCTTACAAGCACGTGAGGCACTGCAGGATCTGCGCGGCGTCAAAGGTGAGATGCTGGTGATCCACTGTCCGGATGTGACGATAACGCGGCCGGTACGTTTGTTACATCCGCGTATACCGCTCTACATCGTGCCGCGCGGCGATGGTGTCTACATGCTTGGCGCGACGATGATAGAGAGCGAAGACAGCGGACGCATTACGGCCCGCTCAATGCTGGAATTGCTGAGCGCAGCCTACGCACTGAACCCAGCTTTTGGTGAAGCCGAAGTGCTTGAGGTCGGTGTCGATCTACGGCCCGCATTTCCTGACAATCTGCCACGCATCCGCCGTCTCGGCGGGCGGATCTATGCAAATGGGCTTTACCGGCATGGCTACCTGCTCGCGCCTGCACTTGCACGCGGCGTAGCTGATTTGGCGCTGAACAACATACATTCGGAGATGGTCGATGAAGATCGTAATTAACGGTGCCGAGCTGGACGTCGTCGCCACCACGCTGGCAGCGCTGCTCGAGGAACGTGGGTTTTCCGGGCGCGTGGCGACAGCGGTGAACGAGACGTTTGTTCCCGCCGCAATGCGCGCAACCCACATGTTGCAAAACGGCGACCGCGTTGAGGTCGTCGCGCCAATGCAGGGAGGCTAATCGTGAAAAGTTTCTACGGAGCCCAGTTGCCCAACCCGCTGATGCTGGGCACTGCGCAATATCCAAGCCCTGCGATCCTGGAGCAAGCCTTTCGCCAGAGCGGTGCAAGTGTGGCAACCGTTTCCTTACGCCGTGAAGGGGCAGGGGGCGCAGGGGCCTCATTTTGGAAAATGATACAAGACCTCGGTGTTCTGATCCTACCGAATACCGCTGGCTGCCATACGGTAAAAGAAGCCGTCACCACTGCTCATATGGCACGCGAAGTCTTTGATACTAAGTGGATCAAGCTCGAGTTGATCGGTCACACCGACAGTTTGCAGCCCGATGTGTTTCAGCTGGTCGAAGCCGCGAAAATCCTGACTGAGGACGGCTTTGAAGTTTTTCCCTATACCACAGAGGACCTGATCGTAGGCGAGCGACTTCTGGCAGCAGGTTGCGAAGTCTTGATGCCCTGGGGAGCGCCGATTGGATCGGGCAGGGGGCTCAACAACCCCTATGCACTGCGCGCGATGCGGGCCGAATTTCCAGAGGTGCCCTTGGTGGTCGATGCGGGCATTGGCCTGCCGAGCCACGCATCTCACGCAATGGAACTGGGTTATGATGCGGTGCTTTTGAATACCGCCGTTGCACGGGCTGGTGATCCTGTGGCGATGGCGCGCGCGATGATGGCTGCGATCGAGGCTGGTTTATTGGCTCATCAAGCAGACCCAATTGAGGCGCGTGATATGGCCGAAGCCTCAACGCCAGTCATTGGAAAGGCTTTCCTATCATGACCTTGGATCGTTTCTATCCGATATTCGATCACGCCGATTGGTTGAGGCGCATGCTGCCCTTGGGGGTGAAACTGGTTCAATTGCGGATCAAAGACCAGTCCAGGGACGTTGTGAAAGAGCAAATCGAACAATCTCGCGATCTTTGCCGCAGATATGGCGCCGTTCTGGTCGTCAACGATTATTGGCAACTCGCGATAGAGCTCGGTTGCGATTGGCTTCATCTCGGCCAAGAGGATCTGGATGAGGCTGACCTCAAGGCGATCCGCGCGGCGGGTCTCAAGCTGGGTGTCTCAACCCATGACGAAGACGAACTCGACCGCGTGCTGTCAATAGATCCAGATTACGTGGCGCTTGGACCAGTCTATCCGACGATCCTCAAAAAGATGAAATGGCATCAGCAAGGGCTGCCTCGGGTGAGCGAATGGAAAACCCGCATCGGGGACATCCCATTGGTGGGCATTGGTGGCATGTCGGTTGAACGCGCTGCGGGTGTACTGGAGGCGGGAGCCGATATTGTCTCTGTGGTGACTGATATTACGCTAAACCCGGATCCCGAAACGCGGGTGCGTCAGTGGATCGAGGCCACAAGATGAGCCGCTACGCGCGTCAGATGATCCTTCCCGAGGTCGGGCTCGCAGGACAGTCTCGCCTTGCCGCAGCCCGGATTTTGGTGGTTGGAGCAGGCGGTCTGGCGGCACCGGCGTTGCCGCTCCTTGCTGGTGCGGGCGTTGGGCATATCACGCTGATCGATGGCGATGAGGTGGCCCTTTCCAACCTGCACCGCCAGACATTATTCACCGAAACAGACTGCGGCCACATGAAGGTCGACGTGGCCGCAAAACGCTGCCGCGCACTCAACAGCGAGATCACCGTCGAAACTGTCGCGCAAAGGTTAACGCCAGCCAATGCGCCGGCTCTACTTGCGAATGTGGACCTGGTTCTGGACTGTGCGGATAGCTATGCAGTCAGTTACCTGCTGAGCGATCTCTGCTACGCAAAAGATATTCCGCTCATTAGTGCCTCTGTTCTGGGACTGGGCGGATATGTCGGCGGATTCTGCGGCGGTGCGCCGTCGTTGCGCGCGGTCTTTCCCGAGGCACCGGATAGCGGTGCAAGCTGCGAAATTGCGGGAGTCTTGGGCCCAGTTGTTGCGATGAACGGCGCACAGCAAGCACAGATGGCGCTAAATGTGCTACTGGATCTGGACCCTTCGCCGCTGGGGCAGGTGGTACAAGTCGATTGCCGATCTTTCCGCTCCACCAGCTTTCGTTTTGATCACGCGCCCGAGCCTGAAACCGCATTTCCCTTTGTGGCAGCGTCGGATCTGCAAGATTGCGACCACATTATTGAACTGCGCAGCGATGCCGCGTTGCTTCATCCTACTGCGCGATATGCCAGTGCAGAGGCCCTCGAACAAGATTTGCCAGATCCGGCCAGCCGTCTTGTCCTGTGTTGTGCCACCGGCCTGCGGGCTTGGCGGGCCGCAGAAAAAATCCATGACATCTGGCCGGGCAAGATTGTGCTCGTCGCGGCCTCAGCATCCTAAAGACACGAAAGAAACGCACTATGAAAAACATCATCGCCGCATTGGCCATTGTGGCTGCAACCCCGGCCATCGCGCAGGATAAAATGACCCTGCTCCTGGACTGGTTCGTCAACCCCGACCACGGTCCAATCATTATTGCTGAGGAGAACGGCTATTTCGCGGATGAAGGCCTTGAGGTGGAGGTCATCGCACCTGCTGATCCTTCGGCCCCTCCACGATTGGTCGCTGCAGGTCAGGCGGATCTGGCAGTGTCTTACCAGCCGCAACTGCATTTGCAGATCCATGAGGGCTTGCCACTGAAACGCGTGGGCACGTTGGTCGCAACCCCGCTGAACTGCCTTCTGGTATTAAAGGATGGCCCAATTCAGGAGCTATCTGACCTCAAAGGCAAGAAAATCGGCTTTTCAGTTGCGGGAGTCGAAGAGGCCGTTCTGCAGGCCATGCTGGGCGAACACGGCGTGACTCCGAGCGATATTGAGATGATCAACGTGAACTTCTCACTATCGCCATCTCTCATGTCCGGACAAGTCGATGCGGTCATCGGCGCGTTTCGGAACTTTGAACTGAACCAGATGGAAATCGAAGGCGTTGAGGGCCGTTGTTTCTATGTCGAAGAAGAAGGCGTGCCGTCTTATGACGAACTGATTTATGTCGCCAATCCCGACCGTATGGATGCCGACAAGATCGCACGTTTCCTCGTAGCGACGGAAAAAGCGACCCAGTATATCGTCAATAATCCTGAGAAAAGCTGGGAGATCTTCGCGGCTACCTCCACTGAGCTTCAAGATGAGCTAAACGCCCGAGCTTGGGTCGATACGCTGCCACGTTTCGCGTTGCGTCCGGCAGGATTTGACGCGGGGCGTTATGCACGGTTTGAGGCCTTTCTCAAAGACAGCGGCATGATCGACAGTCTAAACCCTGTTGAGGCGATTGCAATCGACGTGACAGCACAATGAGCACCTCATATGGCACAGCTTTTGCACTGATGCGCGAAAGTGCTTCGCAGGCGTGGCGCGCCTATACTCGCCACGCTTTTGTAGAAGGTCTCAAAGATGGCTCTCTCTCGAGAGAAGCGTTTTTGCATTACTTACGGCAGGATTACGTCTTTCTGATCCACTTCTCCCGCGCGTGGGCGCTCGCCGTGGTCAAGTCCGAAACCCACGGTGAAATGCTCGCCGCAGTGGCCACTGTGAACGCTTTGGTGGCAGAAGAGATGCAGCTTCACATCGGCATTTGTGAGGCTGCTGACATATCGCAGGAAGACCTGTTTGCGACGACTGAGCGGGCGGAAAATCTGGCCTATACACGCTTTGTGCTTGAGGCGGGCTATAGTGGTGATCTTTTGGATCTGCTCGCAGCACTTGCGCCCTGTGTAATGGGATATGGCGAAATTGGACAAAGACTGGCGTCTGAGGCAAGTTCGCAGACCTATGCAGACTGGATCGGCACCTACGCGGGGGATGATTACCAGGAAGCCTGTAAAGCCGTGGGTATACTGCTGGACAATGCGTTGGAGCGCCGTTTGGGCAAAGACTTCACCACCTCCCCACGCTGGCCGCGACTGTGCAAAACCTTTGAAACCGCGACCGAGCTTGAAGTGGGCTTTTGGCAAATGGGCCTCACTCCGTGAAGCCTGCGCCCGGCATCATGGTGAAGGGATCGGCGTCGCTTGACGGGGCGCCGCTCATTCGACCGCTATCATTGTCCCTTGAAGCTGGGTGTTGGACTTGCCTGTTGGGCGGGTCAGGTGTTGGAAAGTCAACGATTTTGCGTCTGGTTTCGGGCTTACCCACAGAGGCGGTTTTCGAAGGCGACGTTACCGCCAATGACAATATCGCAGTTGCCCCGCGCGTGGCCTATATGGCCCAAGACGATCTGTTGCTGCCTTGGGCAACGATAGAAGAGAACGTCCAACTGGGCGGACGTCTTCGTTCAGAACCAAGGTGTAAACAGAAATTGCAGGACATTTTGGCGCGCGTTGGCTTGTCCGATCACGCAAGCAAGCGTCCATCAGAACTGTCGGGCGGGCAACGCCAACGTGCCGCATTGGCCCGCACTTTGATGGAAGACAAACCAATCGTTCTGTTGGATGAGCCGTTTTCAGCATTGGATGCCCAAACCCGCGCCTTAATGCAGGATCTGGCGGTCGATGTGTTGCGCGGCAAAACAGTTCTTATCGTGACGCATGACCCAGCTGAGGCTGCCCGTTTGGGGCATGCGATTGTAGTGATGACCCCAGGTGCCCTGATTGCATGCCCGACGCCAGAAGCGCAAGTGCCTCGGCCCGTGGATGATTTGGCGACATTGGAATGTCAGGCGGCGTTAATGCGACTTTTGCGGGGGCAGGCCGCGTGAAGTATTTTCCGGTCCTCGCGGCAACCCTATTTGCGTTGCTCCTATGGCAGGCAGTGGTCAGCCTGACGGGGTTACCCAAGTTCATTTTACCCGGTCCAATCATCGTAGCTGAGGCTTGGTTGGACAATGTCGCGATCATTGCAGAGCATACATTGGTCACAGCCTCAGAAGTTTTGATCGGGCTTTTGATCGGGGTAATTCTGGGTGTGATTACCGCAGTTCAATTGGCTACGTCTCGCATCGCCCGCGTATTGGTTCAGCCAATCTTAGTGTTCACGCAAGCACTGCCAGTTTTCGCCCTCGCACCGATCCTGACGCTTTGGTTCGGATTCGGGCTTTGGTCCAAGATTGCTATGGCTGTTTTGATTATCTACTTTCCAGTGACGGCATCGTTTTTTGACGGATTGATGAGAACGCCCCAAGGCTATCTGGATTTGGCACGGACCATGCAGGCAAGCCCGTCGCGCATATTGTGGCACATCCGTATCCCAGCTGCCTTGCCATCACTGGCGTCAGGCATTCGCCTTGCTGCCGTTTATGCTCCGATCGGAGCAGTTATTGGGGAATGGGTCGGCGCATCCCGCGGTCTGGGCTATTTGATGTTGCTGGCCAATGGCCGTGCGAAAACCGACTTAATGTTCGCCGCGATGCTGACGCTGGGCGTGTTTTCAGTCTTGTTGCATCTGGGTGTTAGAAGGCTCACTCGGGATCTGGGACGGCACGGTGTCTAGATGATGCCCTCGTGTGTGCAATATTAACATAACTACCATTATGGGGTACTTGTGACTGTTGCGGTGCAACGCACCGCAACAGTCACATCTCAAGGCTCACAAACCCAAGCGACAGTAAAGACCTGCAGCCAGACGTGCCCGTTCAACAAGGCTGTCTATCTCAATGTGTTCCTGCAAGGTATGTAGGCCCTTCCCCCTTACCCCAATGGAGTCGAGCGTAGGCAGCCCCATAAAGCCAGTAAAGTTCCCATCAGATCCTCCACCTGCAGATCCTGCAGGAAGGTCAAATCCGATTTCGCCAGCGATTTCGCGCGCGACGCTAAGCATTGCCATAGTGCCCGGTTGGTGCGGTTCCCACACGGGCCGTGTCACACCACGGCGGACCTCCATGACCACATCGCCCTCTGTCGTATTCAGCGCCATCATTTTCGCGATGCCCTCATCAAGGAGTTCCTGCGTTTTGGCCATCGTTAGCACTTCGGCGTCGCAGACCGACGAGACGCAGTTTACCCATTGGCCTGCGTTGAACACACCGACCGAGTAGGTACAGTCAGCACTGGTCATCGCCTCGATACGTGCAACATTACGCGCCATCTCTGCTATGGCAGAGCGTCCCTCCGATAGCGCCCAACCTGCATGACTGGGACGACCACGGGTCTGGAGATTGAACCGTGCGATTGCGTAGCGGCCAATCACAGCGCCCCCGTCGGGACGTGCGGGTTCAGGCACAAGAATATACTGGTGGCGCGCGGCCTCCATTTCAATCAATCGACGCGCCATAGGCGTTCCGATTTCCTCGTCTGGAGTGAACAAGAACGTCACCGGTAGCGGTGTCTCGATCCCGGCAGCCAGGATCTGGCGCATCGCTTCCAGATAAACGTAGTTGCCACCTTTCATGTCCATGATGCCGGGGCCGTAGCAGAGATTGCCTTCACGTTTAAACGGCAGGGACGCAAGTGTGCCAACCGGATGCACCGTATCAAGGTGTCCCAGAACGAGTATCCCGCCCTCACCAGCACGCGGATGCGGCATGGTGGCTCGAACGCTATCCCCCAGCCCCATACGCCCGGGGATACGCTCAACACGCGCGCCAAGCGCTGCGAGGTCATGCTGTGCGACGTCCATCATTCGGTTAACGGCGCTTGCGTCAAAAGTTGGGCTTTCGGTCTCAACCCAAAGCCGCAGCCCCTCGAGCATTTCATTCGCATCAAATGGCAGTGCGATTGGAGTATTCGTCATGCTCAGTTCCTTTTCAGCCGCGTCTCGATTATGCGCGCATAGACAGACGCACCCACCGGCAGGATTGCATCATCCAACACAAATCCAGGGTTATGCAGCGGTACAGTGCCCGCGTGACCGACGCGGCAATAGGCGCCGGGCACGACCTGTAGCATGTCGGCGAAATCCTCGGACCCGGTCGCCTGTTCTTCGGTGATCACCGCCATGTCAGCGCCCACCACATCGGCGGCAGCTTCAATGTAGGCTTGCGACAGTTCGGGATCATTTTGTAGCACGTCAAAGACGTTGCGCAGGTCCAGCTCGATCTTGACACCATAAGCCGCAGCCATGCCTTCGCATAATTCGCGCATACGTGCTTCGGCCATCTCAATCACATCGGCATGGAAATAGCGGATAGTTCCCGCCACACTCGCGCTGTCTGGAACCACGTTGTACGCGGAGCCGGAGTTGAATTTGGTCACTGACAGGACAAGCGGTTTTGTCGGTGGTGTATTGCGGCTGACCACGCTTTGAAGTTGCTGAACCAATGCGGTACCAATCACGATAGGATCCTTGGATTGATGCGGCATGGCGGCGTGACTGCCTGTCCCGGTGATCTTGATATCAAAGAAGCTAGCCCCCGCCATAGCCGGTCCGGGCGTGATCTCTACCCGACCCGGCTGACCATTGGGGCTATTGTGCATGCCGTAGATCTCGTCGACGGGAAACCGCTCGAACAATCCCTCTTCAATCATACGGCGCGCACCACCAAGACCCTCTTCGGCGGGCTGAAAGATCAAAACTGCGGTGCCGTCAAAATCGCGGGTCGCTGCCAGATAACGTGCCGCGCCAAGCAGCATCGTGGTGTGACCATCATGCCCACACGCATGCATTTTACCTGGGTTGGTCGAGGCATAATCTACGCCCGAGGCTTCCAAGATGGGCAGTGCATCCATATCGGCACGCAGTCCAATACGACGGTTGCCACCCCCCTGCCCTCGGATCACCGCGACTACACCAGTGCCGCCGAGACCCTCGTGCACCTCATCAACACCATAGGCTCGCAGCTGCTCAGCGACGATACCAGCGGTACGGGTTTCCTCAAACCCCAGCTCAGGATGAGCGTGAAGGTCCTGGCGGATTGCGGTCAGGTCAGACGCGAAGGCGTCGATCTTGGGAAGTACGCTCATGCGTGATCTCCTGTCTGATGGGCTGCCCCTTCTAGGGCGCGAAAGTTTGCGAAATCCCAGTTGCGACCGGGAGCGGCCTCAATCAGGCTTTGCGTGTATTCATGGGCAGGATTGGCGAGTACCGCCGCCGCTGGCCCTTGCTCCACAACATGGCCGCGCTGCATGACGATCACGTCGTCGCAGATCTGGGCAGCCACGCGCAAATCATGTGTAATGAACAACATCCCGATGCCAAAGCGAGCCTGAACGTCGTCCAATAATTCGAGCACCTGCGCCTGTACGCTGACATCGAGTGCCGAGACAGCCTCGTCCGCAACAAGCAAATTTGGACGCATCGCCACTGCACGGGCGATAGCAATGCGTTGCCGTTGGCCGCCCGAAAATTGATGTGGATACCGATCTAGCGCGTTCCGTGGCAAATCCACGAGTTCCATCAGATCCCCTGCATGCGCCATCGCTTCGTCCTTCGATGTGCCGAAGTTGATTGGCCCTTCACAGAGCGAACGTGCCACAGTCCAGCGCGGGTTGAGAGAGCGATACGGATCCTGAAACACGATCTGAAAATGCTTGCGATGCGGCTGCAACTGACGTCGGCTGAGATCAGCGACCTCAGTATTTGCAACACGGACGGAGCCATGGGTCGGGTCGATCAGACGCATGATACAGCGTGCAACCGTGGACTTGCCCGATCCACTTTCACCCACGATTCCAAGGGTTTGCCCCGGTGCAATTGCAAAGTTTACGTTCTGCGCAGCTTGAACCTCATCCCGTTTGCGCAAGAACCCACCGCCACCATAGGTCTTTTTCAGATCACTGACGGTCAAAACCGGCGCCTCACTTACGTGAGGCCGCGCTGGACGGGGGGCAAGATTGGGCACCGCCCGCAGCAGTTTGCGGGTGTAGTCTTCTTGCGGTGCGGTCAACAATTGCTGGATGGGTGCGCGCTCCACGATCTGGCCTTTTTGCATGACGCAAACCGTATCGGCGATCTCGGCAACCACTCCCATGTCATGCGTAATAAACAGCACCGCAGTCCCGTGCCGTTCCTGCATTTCTGCGATCAGCTTCAGGATTTGCTGCTGGGTTGTCACATCCAGCGCCGTTGTCGGCTCGTCCGCGATCAGAAGGTCTGGGTCAAGAACAAGCGCCATTGCGATCATGATCCGCTGCCGCTGCCCACCCGAAAGCTGATGTGGAAAGGCCGAATAGATCCGGTTTACGTCTGGCAGGTGGACTTGCTCCATGATGTCGAGCGTCCGCGCCTTGGCCTCCGCTCCAGAGAGATCGGTGTGCATGTTCAGCACTTCCTCGATCTGCTCGCCCACCCGCAAGACCGGATTGAGCGCAGTCATAGGTTCCTGAAAGATCATCGCCACGCGTTTTGCCCGCAAATCACGCATCTGGGAAGCACTCGCAGCAGTGATCTCCACTTCCTTTAGGTCAATGCGCCCGTCGGTGATTTCCAGTGCGTTTTTGGGCAGCAATCCCATTGTTGCAAGCGATGTTACCGACTTACCAGAGCCGCTTTCCCCCACCAGACAGAGGGTTTCGCCTGCGCGAATGTCTATGTCGACGCCGCGCAAAACGGGCTCGGCACGCAGGTTTGCCCCGAGGCTTACAGTAAGGTTGCGGATGGTGAGCACCTGCTCTGCGTTTGTGAAGTCCTTTGATTTGAACTGCATCTTATGCCTCCCGCTTTTTCAGGCGTGGATCGAGAAGATCGCGAGCGGTATCGCCCAAAAGGTTGATCGACAGGATACAGAGCGACAACATCACTCCGGGCCAAAAGATCAGTCCCGGTTTGATCTGAAAGAACGTCCGCCCCTCGGCCATGATGTTGCCCCAGGTCGGGATTTCAGTGGAAACGCCAGCGCCCAGAAAGCTGAGGATAGCCTCAATCAAAATGGCAGAGGCACAGATATAGGTGCCCTGTACAATGAGCGGTGCCAGCGTATTTGGCATCAGGTGCTGGATCAGAATTTTCGGCATTGACGACCCAAGCGCGATGGCCGCCTCAACATAGGGTTCCTCTCGCGCGCTCAGCACCACCGAGCGAACCAGTCGCACCACACGAGGCACTTCGGGAATAGTGATTGCGAGGATCACGGAATGCAGGCTCGGCCCATTCAACGCAACCAGCGCAATAGCCAGCAGGATTGCAGGGATCGCCATCAGGCTGTCCATGATGCGCATGATAATGCTGTCGGCGGTGCGAAAGAACCCAGCCACCAGACCAATCGCCAGCCCGATAGCAACGCTGACGATTGCGGCACCGATCCCGATCAAGAGCGACACACGCCCGCCGGTCATCACTCGACTGAAGATATCGCGACCATATTGGTCGGTCCCCAGAATATGGGTGTCTGAAGGTGGTTTGAGGCGCGCCAGCGCATCCATCGACAGCGGATCATAAGGCACATAGAGCGGTGCCAGCAGTGCTGCCAGCACGATGATCACTAACATAAGTGCCGCGAAGATCGGACCGATCCCGATGCGGGCACCGGCAGGCAGCGACAAAAGACGGATCAGCGGTTGGAAGGCACTTTGACTGGAAGAAGAATGATCGGTCATGTCAGTAACGGATCCTCGGGTCAAAAATGGAGTAAGAGATATCCACCAAGAGGTTCACCAGCACGTAGATACCTGCTGTCAGCAGGATCATCGCCTGAATAACTGGGTAATCTCGTGCAAGGATCGCATCCACAGTCAGTCGGCCGATACCGGGAATATTGAATACGCTCTCCGTCACAACAACGCCGGAAATCAGCAGGGCAAATCCAGTGCCGATGATGGTCAGGATCGGCACGGCCGCGTTGCGCAACGCATGGCGAAACAGAACCGTGTTTTCACGCACGCCCTTGGCGCGGGCGGTGCGGATATAGTCCTCTCCCAACACCTCAAGCATCGATGCGCGGGTCATGCGTGCAATCAAGGCGACATAGATCGTAGCCAATGTGAGCGAAGGCAAGATCGCCCGAATGAAGAAGTTCCCGATCCCATCCGATGGCGCGGCGTATCCCTGCACAGGCACCCAGCGGAGTTCAATTGCAAAGATCTGGATGAGCACATACCCGATGACAAACACGGGCACGGAAAATCCCAGAACAGAGAACGACATCACGGCAAAATCTATCCACGTGCGGTGACGCCATGCTGCGATGACCCCCATGGGCACAGCTAGCAACACGGAAATGATGATCGTCATCACTGCAATATTGATGGTGGGGCCCAGGCGGCTGGCAATCATGTCAGAGACAGACGTATTGGAAATCAGCGATGTCCCGAGATCCCCCTGTAGCATTTGCCCGGTCCAAGTGAAGAACTGAACATAGAGCGGATCATTGAGACCCAGATTGTCACGGATACGCTCAAGCTGTGCTGGCGTTGCGGCATCCCCCGCAAGGATCGCCGCCGGATCGCCGGGCGTTAGCCGGAGTAACAAGAAGACAAAGACAGCCACAATGATCATGACCGGCACCGTCGCAAGGACGCGCTTCAGGATATAGCTGAGCATGAACAGCTACCTTTTGATTGGGTTCTGAAAAGGCGGGGCGCGGGCCTAAGCCGCACGCCCCGGAGTGGGGAGAGGTATCAGTCGCCCTTGGTCACATTCCAGAACACCGGTACAGGTGATGGAATGATATTTTGGATCGTGTTCTGTCGCGCCTGCGGCATCGTGTACTCACCAAGGTGGATGTAGTTGACGTTGTCCATCACATGTTCTTGGATTTTTACTGCGATGTCTTTGCGTTCCGCATCAGACGCTGCCGCGACGAAATCTGTGCGCAGGGCCTCGATTGCGTCATCCGAGGGCCAGCCAAACCATGCGTCATCACCACGGCCATTGACCATCACATTGATCAGCGGGTCCGAAATCTCAGGCACCATCCAGTTGGTGAAGAAGATGTTCCAGCCCCCCTCAGCCGGCGGTGATTGCTGAGCGCGGCGGTTTACAACGGTTTGCCAGTCCATTGGCTGCATATCGACGTTAAAGCCTGCCTGACGCAATGCCTGCGCAGCAACCACGGGCTGATTGACCAATGCGACCACATCGGTCGGTGCCATCAAAACGATTGGCGTGCCGTCATACCCTGCCTCCTCAAGCAGAGCCTTGGCTTTGTCGGGATGCGCACCGGAGGTAATTGGTTCTGAACCGGCTTCATCACCCAATGGCGTGTCACAGCCAAAGATCGCACCGCAAACTTTATAATACTCCGGGTCTCCCATCATGGTTGCCAGAACATCTTCTTGGTTGAGAGCTTCGAGCGCCGCCTGACGGACCTTTTTGTTGTCAAATGGTGGGTGCAGGAAATTCGGACGCCCGATCGTCACATAGCCAAGTGGATCTCGGGTCTCAACGGTCACGTCTGGAGCGCTTTGCAAAATCGGCAACAGGTCGACCTGCACTTGTTCCAGATAGTCGATTTCGCCCGCGGCCAATGCGTTGATAGCGGTCAGCGAGTCCGGCATCGTGGTCCAGACAACCTTGTCAACATTGACCACTTTGCCGCCGGCCATCCAGCTGGCGGGTTCACCGCGGGGCACGTAATCGTTGAATTTGGTGTAAGTCACGGAGACACCCGGCTCATAGAGATCCGTCTCGAACACAAAGGGACCAGAGCCGATATACTCGGTGATGGTTTCATCCGCCGAGGTCTCCGCCACCCGCTTTGGCATGATGAAGGGGGGAACCGCAGACTGTTTGGAGATTACATTCATCAGCGGTGGGAACGGTTCAGACAGCGTCCAAACCACGGTCTTGTCATCGGTGGCCTCGAGGCTCGCGGTGACGTCGAATATCATCTGGCCGCCACTGTCGCGTTTACCCCAGCGCGTGAGCGAGGCCACAACATCTGCGCCGGTTACGGGTGCTCCATCGTGGAATTTTAGCCCATCGCGCAATGTAAAGGTGTAGGTCAGGCCATCATCTGAGACTGCAAATTCTGCCATTTGTGGCTGTGGCTGGAAATTCTCATCTACCGCAGTCAACACGTCATAAACCATGTAGCCATGGTTGCGGGTGATATGGGCGGTGGTTATCACCGGATCGAGCACGCGAAGACCGGAGTGCATCACCGCAGTAATGACCTTTTCTTCCGCTGCCTGCGCCGCTAGAGGCGTAAGCATAGTGGCACCAGCCATAAGCGTTGCAGCGAGGCTGCCACGCAAGGCTGAGAGGGGACGAAGTGTTTTCATCTTTGTATTCCCTGTTGATATGAAAATGAACGTTTTGTTCTTTTTTGTATTGGGGTCCGGCGGTTGCCGCCGAAACCAGAGCGCAGAACGCTATTGGATGTCAGGCCGCAAAGGCAGGCCCGTTGGGGGACAAGCGAAGGCCCGATCGCAAACGCGTAAACGGAAGATCCGCTGGGCTGAAAGCCATCGGCCCCGGCGCAAGACAAATAAGAGTCGCCCCTGCAATCGGGTCGAAATCTGCCCGAAAGTGTGTCGAACTTTTCACGACAAGGATCGCTTGTTTCTCGGGTTCAATTCCAACGAAGCGGAACATCTCCCGATCTGCAAGTTGTGCGATCTTGCTGGTCACAACCACACGCACACCGCCGATGCGCAGGCAGGCTGCGGGGCTGAGATCGAGCCAGCTGCCACCATAGTAAGGACCAGTGGCATGAAGTTTTTCACTGACGAGTCGTTCCACGATCACGTCAGTTTCAAACGGCTGATCGTCGGGAAAGTCGCGATGTCCGCCCAGCGACATATGCACACGCGCGCCCTCCCCCGCATCAAAAGCCTGTTGCACGGATGCGGGATCGACCAAGAGGCCCAACGCTGCATCTTGCGCGTCAGCGTTCACCAATGCGCGCAACATGCCTGTTGTCGTGGCCGCCCCTCCTGCCCCCGGATTATCCTGTGTATCGGCCAGCACAATGGGGGCGGAGGACCCGGACCTCAGCAATTGCATGGCTTTGGCGACCCCATCAGCTGCCGAATAGATCGGCCCGTCAAAAGCATCCTCTGCATCCTCATAGGCGTTGGCGATGGCTGTTACGGCCTGATCCGCCTCGACCTGACTGGGGGCATAGGCAATCGCAACCGGACCACAATCCGGAATATCCGCTGCCGGGAAACCCATGAACAATGAGGCGCAAACGCCTTGCGCATCTTGTCTTGCAACACCAGCGTAAAGGCTGGCAGCAGGTTCCATTGTTGTGCTCTGCAGAGAAATCGGAACCATGAACGGCAATTGCCTGTAAGCACGTGCGAATCTTTTTCCGCTGCGCATGATCTCATCCAAAAGTCGCGCCGCACGCGCGCCAGTCTCCGCCATATCGACATGGGGATAGGTGCGAAATCCAGTCAATACGTCGACGGTGTCGACCAGACGCCGGGAAATATTTCCATGTAGATCCAGCGCCGCTGCAATCGGAACATCAGGGCCAACCGCCTCTCGTACGCGGGCAGCAAGCTCACCTTCGCCATCGTCCAGATGGCTTGTCACCATCGCGCCATGCAAATCTAAAAACACGCCATCCAAAGGACCTGCATCGCGCAAACCACTGATGATACGGGCCGCGATTGTTTCAAACGCATCCTCGGTGACATGGGCCGAGGGGATCGCACCTGCCCATAAGATCGGGACCATCTCCCAAGAACATTTAGCGCCCACACAGAGCGCCCCACTAATCCCAAGGTTTACGTCCGCGCCAGCATCGATCAGCGCGGGTCCTTCTGTCAGCGGAATGTATCCTCCGCCCTGATGGAAAGCGCTCAAATCTGCCGGATTTCGCGCAAAGGTATTTGTTTCGTGCAGAAACCCGGCCAACGCAACGCGCATGTCATCCTCCGAATGAAACGAGGTGCCGTTGGGGCACCCTTGCCAAAAGTATCACATAGTAATACAATCGTATTGATAATTAATCGTACGCATCCAGTTTTGGATTCGTCAACACTTAGGCGGTCAGATGAAATCCATTGTCAGGGCGACACCAGGCAAAGAGCTGAAATTTGAAGCAGAGGAAGGGGACACGCTGTTTGTCAGGTCAGCTGCACGCTCGATGCAGGTGTTGGCGGCATTTCATGGTGTTAGTCAGCCACTAAGCCTTGGTGATATCGCAAGGCTCTCAGGTCTGGATCGTTCCGCGGCGCAACGGATTGTTCATACCCTCTCAAAACTCGACTACCTGCGTCGCAGCTCCGATGATCGCGGCTATTTGCCGGGCATACGACTGTTGGATCACACACTTGACGTATTGCGCCTGGATCCGTTGGTGCAGAAAGCAACGCCGGTTTTACTTGAGCTGCGCCGCACTCTGCGCGAACGGATCGACCTGAGTTTGTTCGACGACACACGTCTCATTTATGCATTTCGCATTCAGAGCAAGCGGGAGACTTTCTACGCCACATTGGTGGGACATAGCGTGCCAGCCTACGCCACTGCTGGTGGGCGCGCCGCGCTTTCGTTGCTGAGTGATGATGCGGTGCGCGAAGTACTAGAGCGATCTGAGCTGCTCCAATACACCTCTGACACGCGAACGGATGTCGATGATATTCTCACGCAGGTGCAACGCGCACGCAGCAAAGGCTATGCGCTCATCGTTGACGAATTTCTGCGGGGTGAGGTTGCAATCGGCACAGCCATTGCACGCGAAGGCGTGCCGATCGGTGCGATTCACGTTGCGGGATCTTTGTCGGAATGGTCGCCGGACGAGTTCGAGCAGCAGGTCGCCCCTCTCGCGATGGAAGCAGCCCGCGCGATCATGGCCAGCCTATAGAGCATCGCGCTCAGGAGAAGTCCGGGTAAACAAACGCCTGCGGGAAATTTTCCGGCAGGCGTTTGTTTTTTCTTAGAGGTTCGGCATTGCCTTGCGGACTTCACGTGCGATCAAGACGGTCAAAACAGCCTTGATCAAATCGCCGGGCAAGAAAGCGACGGACCCAACGAGGGCTTGCCACAGGGTGATCTCTGCAACGGTTGCAAGCCACGGCACACCGAAGACATAGACAACCCCGATCCCGCCAATCAACACGTAGATCAAGCCTTGTAGAAAAGAGGGCTGCCCAATGTGACGATCAAACAGATAGCCGATGACAAATGCGCCAACAGGGAAGCCGAACAGAAAGCCACCGGATGCACCAAAGAACACCCCTGCGCCACCGCGACCACCGGAGAGGAGCGGCAACCCGACCGCAACCAAGACGAGGAAAAGCACTATTGCTAAGCCGCCGCGCTTCGCTCCGAGCAAGGCACCAGCCAGCATAACGCCCATGGATTGTGCGGTGATCGGAACTCCGCCCGCCATTGGCAAGGTAATGTTAGGCACAACCCCAAGTGCTGCAACAAGTGCTGCAAACAATGCGATAAGTACGATGTCCTTCGTGGCCATGGATGGCTCCTTTATGTCCGCATGACAGTATTCAGATGTTCAGAATCCGCGCGCATCTATGGCGTCAGAGATTTCTTCTGACATCCTGAGCGTTCGGATGATTGATGGGATCGCAATTGCAAAGACGCTGCGTTCAAGACCCCGAGCGCTCTGCGCCTCGCGGACCTCGCGAACGACAGATGTCAGAACCGGAATGAACCTAAGAGTTAGTGAAATCGCCAAGCTGATGCTCTCAGTGCGCACCCCCAAACGGTGCAACGGGCGCATTCCTGCTTCTAATCCGTCGATCATATCGCTGGACCGGGTGGTCAATGTCAGCAGTCCTGCCAAGAGTAGCAACACAGCAAATCGAATGATCACCAAGAGACCCAACTGCCAGCTGTGTAACAGGACTTGCACCACAAAAATCAGCGCAAAGAGCCACAGAACTGGGCGGATTTGTCGCCACGCCTGCCAAAGCGGCAGCCCCGCAACAGCGTAGAGAGTGAGCGATATAGCGAGCCACAGGATCGACAGCCAGACATGATCCACCGCAAAGAGAACCGAACCAGAAAACGCCAACCCGAGAATTTTCCACCCCGGCCGCAGACGGTGCAGGGCCGACCGCCCGTCGACATAGAGATCAAGCATCCAGCATGGCCTCCACGTAGCGCCGCAGCGCTTTGTTTGGCACATCGTCCGCGATGATCCGCCCTTGGTCAAACACGATCACACGATCAAAATTTTCCACGAGATCAAGATCATGAGTGACCATGATGGCAGTCTGATCCAACCCGTCAATCGCCTGACTGACCCGCAGCTTATTGCGTAAATCAAGCAGGGTTGTCGGTTCATCCAGCACGACATACGCTGGTTTCATCACAAGTACACCAGCAATGGCGAGCAGCTGCTTTTGCCCACCGCTCAGCGTATGAGACGGTTGCTTGCGCTTAGACAGCAGACCGTAGCGATTGAGCACCTCGTCAACCATCTGCTCGCGTTCTGCAACGGGAACCCCTAGGTTTTTCAGCCCAAAAGCAACGTCTTCTTCGACAATCGGAAAGACGATCTGGTTGTCTGGATTTTGAAATACAAACCCGACACGCCGACGCACCTTGCGCCCCTCGGTTTGCGTATCATAGCCATCGACGAGCACCCTGCCCTCGCTCGGCGTGCGCAACCCGTTCAGCAATCTTACAAAGCTGCTTTTACCGCTGCCATTGCTACCAACGATCGCGATCCGCTTTTCTGTTAACGTGAGCGTCACCTCGTGCAGGATCGGGTTGTCATCCAAAGTCAGGCTGACATTTTGAATTTCGATCATACGTCTTGATCCCGGTTTCCTAGCGGCACGCCGAACAGGTGGTTCATCAAGCGCTATACGGGAAACAGCTCAATATGAAAAGAATATATTATCTATAATATTCCCGCGCAGTGCTAGGCATGGTCTCTTCCGATGTCCTGCGGCGCAATCGCCACGGACTTCATCACCGCAAATACGGGCTTTCCAATTTTCAGCTCTAACGTCGCAACTGATCTCTGCGTCACCCGGGCGAGCAATGCGCCTGCCGCAGTCTCAAGCGTTACCAGCGCGCCCGGTCCGCCCCCCGAATGAATGGCGGCGATGGTTCCGGGCAAGATATTCAGGGCTGAAAGGCCCTCCGGTTTTTTGAGCGACAGGATGATTTCATGTGCCGCAACCCGCAGACGCATGACGGTGCCAATTGGGCGGTCGATGCGTGGAACGAAAAGCGGGATACCCTTACAGCTCAACTCGCTCAGCCCATCTACGTGATGCTGAAGAAGCTGCGCCGTGATAACCGAGCCCACATTTCGCACACCTGTGGGAGCGATTTGCGGATCGGATAATACCTCACTGGCGGAACCGACCTGCGTGACACGCCCCTGATCCAGTACAACGACGGTGCTCGCCAATCTCGCCACTTCCGTGACAGCATGGCTCACATAGAGCACCGGCAACTTTAATTCATCTCTGATGCGCTCAAAATAAGGTAGGATCTCAAGCTTTCGCGCTTCATCCAGTGCTGTCAAAGGCTCATCCGCCAACAGCAGTTCCGGCGCCGCAAGCAATGCGCGCCCAATCGCAACCCGTTGCTTTTCTCCACCAGAAAGCTGCTCAGGGCGGCGTTGCAATAGCGCCTCTAACCCCAAGAGCGATATGATCTGCTCTGGATCGGTCTTGCCAAGGGATCTGGGCAAAAACCGTTGGCCATAGAGCAAGTTCTTCTGAACGCTGAGGTGGGGGAACAGTCGGGCATCCTGAAAGATGTAACCCAAACGTCTTTTGTGAGCAGGAAGCGCAATCTTTTGCTCTGAATCAAACAAGACACGCTGGCCAACGCGCACCCGGCCACGATCTGGCATCAGCAATCCAGCAACTGCGTTGATCAACGTGGTTTTGCCCGAGCCAGATTTCCCAAACAGCACCGTAAGACCGCTTGGTACGGAAAACTTTGCATCGAGCTGAAAACGGCCCTGTGCCAGCGAAATATCGACGTAAAAACTCATGTGGCCGCCAGTCGCTTGATCAGGCGACGATTTAGCGCCTCTGACACTAGTAAGGCTGCAAAGGAGATCAAAACCGAGATGACGACCAGCCTGAGCGCAGACGTCTCTCCACCGGGCACCTGAAGAAATGCGTAGATCGCGGATGGTAAGGTTTGCGTCTCTCCCGGAATATTGGCGACGAATGTGATCGTGGCCCCGAACTCCCCCATCGCCTTTGCAAAAGCCAAAACGCTTCCCGCCACAACACCCGGCAGCGCGAGAGGCAAAGTCACACTCCAGAACACCCAAAGCGGCGAGGCCCCAAGGGTAGACGCTGCGCGCTCCAACTTTGGGTCGATCAGCTCAAACGAGAGCCGCAACGTGCGGACCATGAGTGGAAACCCCATGATCGCAGCCGCCAGTGCGGCCCCCGTCCACCTGAACGCAACCGAGATATTCAACGCTGCGAGCAACTGACCCATCGGCCCCATTGGCCCAAACAACAGCAAGAGCAAATAACCGGTTACAACCGGAGGCAGGATCAGGGGCAAGTGAACGAGACCATTCAACAGCTGTTTACCGGGAAAACTCCACCTCGCGAGCGCATAGGCCGTTAGAATTCCAACCGGCAAGCTTGCGACCATTGCCCAAAATGCCACTTTTATCGAAAGGCGTACGGCCTGTAATTCCTCAGGTCCAAACCACGTCATCATGGTTGCGATCACGGTGCACCGATGGGAGTAAAGCCTTGAGACAAGAACACTTGTCGCGCGGCGTTAGACTGAAGGTGCAGTAGAAACGCGCGGCTGGTCTCTGTGTCGCGCATGGCGGCCGCTGGATAGATAATCGGGGGGTGGGCCGTTTCGGGGATATTGAACGCAACAGACACGCGAGTTTCGGCATTCGCGTCAGTTTGATACACAATGCCAAAGGGTGCCGCCCCAGTTGCAACCAGTGCCAAAGCCGCGCGGACATTGTCGGTCTGCGCAACGCGTTCTGAGAGAGCGTCCCAAACACCTCCATGCTGCAGCGCAGCTTTGCCGTATATTCCCGCTGGCACGGCATTGGTTTGTGCCATCGCGAGCCGTCCGTCGCCCAACGCATGTGACAATTCCCCGAGATTGCCAACGGGCACAGATTGTGAGGCTGCGATCACAACCAACCGATTTCGCAATAGATCAATCCGGGTGCCTTTGACGACGCGTTCCTGCTTTTCCAGCTCATCCATCCAACCCACATTTGCAGAGATAAAAACATCCGCAGGCGCACCCAATCCAATCTGACGCGCGAGTGCAGAAGACCCTGCGTAGGAGATCAAAACCTGCGTACCGGTGTCCTTGGAGAACTCAGTCGCGATTTGGTCCAAAGCAGTTTTTAAACTCGCGGCAGCAAACACGCGCAAAGGTTCCGCCGTCACTTTCGCCGGTGACACCACCGGCACCAAAAAAGACAACGCGAGCGCAACATAAGTCCAGAGAGGGATGCGGAGAGATTTCATGCGACATTTCTTAGCATTGTGAGGTGATGACGAACCTAAGTTGTGAACACCCGCCGCGCAATACTCCGAAGTTCAGCGCGTCTACACCCACAAGAAAAAGGCCAGAGATTGATGTCTCTGGCCTCTTCGGTGAACTACTCGGTCACTCACAAGTATGTCTTCATGCCAAGCATTCGAATTTCCATCTCAGAGCTGCGCTCAGGCTGCTGACTTTCGCTTCTGAAAGAGCAGGGAAATCAGGCCAAGTGCTGCCGAAACGATGATCAGCAGCAAAGACACCGCATTCAGAACGGGCGTTGACCCTTGCTTGAGCTTGTCGAACATTGTGATGGTAAGCGGTGAATCCGAGCCGACCAACATCAACGTGGTGTTAAAGTTCTCAAAACTCATCAAGATAGATACCACCGCGGATGCGACAATTGCCGGGAGCAAGAATGGCAGTGTGATTTGCTGGATTGCGCCCCATTTGCTCGCGCCTAGGTTCAGTGCAGCCTCTTCGAGGCTTGGATCAAATTTTTGCAGGCGCGCTGTAATCACCAGTGTGGCGAACGTCGTGATGAACGAAAACTGACCAAGGATCACCAGTGGCAAGCCCGGTCGCAGCCCATCGAACCACATGCCGGTTGCATCCTCTAGTGCATTGGCCGCAGAGCTCGAGAACACCAGAATTGAAATACCAAGGATCACGCCCGGAATGATCAAAGGCATCAACATCAGCATGTAGAGCAGCGCTTTGCCGCGAAATTCATGCCTGACGAACAGGAAGGCGTTGCAAGTGCCCACTGCCACTGCGAGGCCAGACACCCAGAACGCCACAAATGCCGAGGTACCAATGGAGCGCAGGATGGAACGTTCGTTGAACACACCGATGTATGGTGCTTCCGAGCCAAAGAACCATGCGAGCGTAAAGCCTTCCCACGGCAACGAAGGAAACACACTATTGTTGAATGCAAAGACGCAGACGACGGTCAGAGGCAGCGCAAGATAGACGAAAAACACGGTGACATAGGCACGATAGCACCATTTTGCGAAGCTGGGTTGGGGAACTGTAGGTATCATGAGCGCCCCATCGTTTGCGAAAGTGTTTGACCGGAGAGTTTCAGGCCGAGGAACACCACCAGAGACGACAGTCCCAGAAGCAAGAACCCAAAGGCAGACCCTAGCTCCCAGTTAAACCGGGTGATGAATTGCGTGTAGATCATGCCTGTGAACCAAAGGCTGTCTTTGCCCCCGAGTAGGATCGGCGTCAGGTAATTTCCTAGCGACAGCATAAAGACCACGATGCAGCCAGACACAATTCCCGGCATCGCATGCGGAATGACGATTTCGCGCATGATGGACGTGCTCGTCCCGCCCAGGTCATAGCCCGCTTCGATCAGGCTGTCGTCGAGGCTGTCGAGTGTAGTGACAAGCGGGACGACCATGAACAGGATCGACGTGTAAACAAGCCCCACCATGATCGCTGCGTCATTATAGAGCATCTCGACGGGACCACTCACAAGGCCGAGCGACTGCAACAGATTTGAAAAAACACCCGTTTCCCGCAGAAGGATCATCCAACCGAATGTGCGGACCAGTTCTGAGACCCAAAACGGGATCATGCACATCAGGAACAAAACTGTCTTGGTGCGCCCTCGCGTGAGTTTTGCGATGTAATAAGCAATCGGAAACCCAAGAACCAAGGTCAGCGCCGTTGCGAGGATCGACATGATCGCAGTCCGCGCAAACGTCCGCCAGTAGAGCGGTTCGCTAAAGAAGGCCGTGTAATTTCCGAAGCCAGTCTCGTATTCTCGCGGGCCGAGTTTTTCACTGATTGAAACGATGAACAGCCCGATATGCGGCAAGATGATCAGCACCACCAGCCACAACAATATCGGCGCGAGCAGGAGATAAAACCCTAAGCGGGAGGCATCGGATCTCATGATCCAGCCTCCGCCGCCGAAAAGCAGCGCGCGTCTTTGGGTTGCCAGCGCGTGAACACCGCATCCCCTTTTTGCAGTGCCGCAAACCCGCCGGTTTGAGGAAGCGCGACTTTTACCAACCCTCCTGCACTGTCCCGCACCGTAACCGTGCTGTTCGCACCATTGAACAACACAGACTCGACCACACCGGGGCTGACATTGCAGCCCTCGTCGTTTGTGGTCGCGGTGGCGACCAACTCAATGGCCTCGGGGCGCAAGAAAACCTGCGTGCGCTCGCCCGCGTTAAGGCTGGCCCCAGCAACATTGATTTTCATCTCGGTTCCGGCGTCTGTCACCAGCGACAGCATCGAGCCATTCGCAGAGGTCACCTTTGCGTCGAATTTATTCGCATCCCCAACAAAGCCGGCGACAAAGGCCGTTGCAGGCTCGTGGTAAACCTCATGCGGTGCGCCGATCTGTTCAAACCGGCCTTTGTTCATGACCGCAATATTATCACTCATTACCAAAGCTTCAGACTGGTCGTGTGTGATGTAGACAAAGGTTGTGTTGAATTCGGCCTGCAGCGCTTTGAGTTCAACCTTCATATGTTCGCGCAGTTTCAGATCGAGTGCGCCTAAGGGCTCGTCCAGCAACAACACATCTGGTTCCAGCACCATACAACGCGCAATCGCGACACGCTGCTTTTGCCCACCTGACAATTGATCAACACGACGCGCAGAGACACCCGGCAACCCAACCCGCTCCAGAACCTCTTCTACGCGCTTTTTGATTTCGGCTTTACCGACCCCACGCTGCCGCAACCCAAAACCCACGTTATCCCCGATATTCATCGTCGGGAATAATGCAAGGTGCTGAAACACCATAGAAACAGGCCGTTTGTTCGGTGGCACACCGATCATGGACTTACCCTTGATCCGCAGATCACCACTGGTGGGCGACTGAAAACCGGAAATCATCCGCAAAAGGGTTGTTTTGCCGCAACCGGACGGGCCAAGAATGGAAAAGAAGGATCCTTGGGGGACGTCAAAGCTGACACGATCTACAGCTTTGAAATCGCTGAAGTCCTTTACCAGATCACGGCATTCCAAATCGGGGTGAGAGTCAGTCAAATTGTAACCTCATAAGATGAGAAAGGGCACCCTTCGGCGCCCTTCACTTGGGTTTTGTCGGGCCTTAGTTCGCGGCGTTGATCCGGTCGAGGCTTGCCCCTTCCATCGCTTCCAGACCTGCGGGAACCGGCGGATACCACTTAATGTTGTCGATGGCCTGCTGATCAAAGCTGCCCTGATAGCGCGCTTTCAGGTCCGCATTCACCTCGGCGTCACCATTCACTGCCGCAGTAAAGTTGCCTGCGGTGTTGGTGATCATTGCAGCGATTTCCGGCTGCATCACGAAGTTGATCCAATCATAGGCTGCATCGTCGGCGCGGCCACGCGCGGGCAGAACGAAGGTATCAATCCAACCCAGGGCACCAGATTTTGGCGCGACGAAAGTGATGTCTGGGTTGTCAGCATTCAACTGCCAGCCGCCCGTATCCCACGCCATCGATGCCACAACCTCGCCAGAACGCAGCAGGTTTTTGATCTCGTCGCCACCGTCCCAATAGGTTTTCACATTAGCCTTACATTCGGTCAGCTTGGCTTCGACTTGATCGAGGATACCCTGATAGGCGGCGCTGTCGCCGTAGGCGGCAAACGGATCGAGACCCATGGAATAGGCAAAGCCGATCAGGGTCGGACGCTTCAGACGATAGGAGACTTTACCCGCCACCGCATCATCGCAAAGATCGGTGTAGTCCTGCACGCTTTGCGCCATGGCGGTGTTCACCACCAACCCGCTGGTACCCCAAACATGCGGCAACCCATAGACTTCACCGTCAAATGTCGTATTTGCGGCGGTCGCACTCAGCATCGAAGGGATGAACAGATCCGCGTTGATACGGGACATGTCGATGGGTTTGTAGATGCCAAACTCTTCTTGCGCGCTGGTGATGCGGTCTTGGCTTGGCTGTGCCAGATCAAAACCACCGCCGTTTGTTGCGCGCAACTTGGCGATCATCTCTTCGTTGTTGGAGGTCGTAACCTCGACGGTATGACCGGTTTCTTCCTCAAACTTGGCAATGACTTCTTCGGGCGCATACCCGCCCCAAGTCAGCAGGCGCAAAGTCTCGGCGCCTGCCATCATAGGCACGGCAACCATTGCTGTCGTCGCAATGGCCACGCGACCGAACTTGCTGAGTTTAACTGTCATGATGAAATTCCCCTTTGTTGTCGTTTGGTGACCAAGAGTACTGGTGCAATGGCTCCCGCCACTTCGGCAGTTGACCAATGAAATCCGCAGTCTGCTCAGTGCAGAATACAACGCAGTATGCTCCCTTTGTGTCGCCGCCCTTACATCCAAGAGAGTCGGGCAGCTGTGATTGACGAAAGCGTGCCGCAGTCAAAAATATAATTCAACATTATTATTTCTGTTACATATAATATTGCATTATGCATGCGCTCATATAAGCGTCCTCTGGCAAAAAGGAAATGGGATGATTGTTGATGAACCGATACGGATCAGGCAGCTTCAAGCCCTTAATATTCTTGCTGAAAGTGGCACGATGAGCCTAACGGCCAAGGCCATGAACATCTCTCAGCCAGCCGTAAGCCGCCTGCTCGCTGATCTGTCCAAGGAATTGGGCTATCCGCTCTTTTCGCGCTCGGGTCGTCGCCTAACACTCACGCGGGAGGCCCAATATTTGCTGCCCGAAATCCAGCGGATTTTTGGTGCTATGGGGCAAATCCGCAATCTGCGTCAGAATATTCAGTCAGGAACCAGTGGTCATTTGAAAATCGCCTGCCTGCCCGGTTTTTCTACGAGCCATCTGCCGGGTGTCGTCGCAGATTTTCTATCTGGCCGCCCGGAAACTACGGTAACAATCGAGCCAGACCGACCAGAAAGGATTCTGGATTGGGTCATCGGGGAACAATACGATTGCGGCATTACGGATGGTTTTCGTTCGCATCACGCTTTGGATAGTAAAACCATCCCTATTCGCTGTGTTTGCGTATTCCCGGAAGGACATAGGCTTGCATCAAAATCGATCATCCACCCAGGAGATCTCGCAGGCGAGCGCATCGCCCATGACCGTTTCGGCAGCGAGTTTTATTTGCGCCTGCGTGACATCTTGGACGCTGTAGGCATCGCAATGGACAACTTTATTGAAACGCGGCAGTTCACGTGCGCCTGCGAGCTGGCGGCCAAAGGTGTGTGTGTATCGGTCGTCAGCGAGCTTGATGCCAAACAATATGCTGGCAGAGGGGTCGGTTTCCGCCCTTTCTCCGCCAACATAACTCACCAACTCTCGCTCGTGTGGCCAAATCACAAGTCAACGTCGATCCTCACCCTAGAGTTTTTGGGGCTGTTTGAAAAAAGCCTGCAGCCTTTCGCTCTCCCGGAAGGCTAGGCTTCCCGATTTCTAAGCTACGGGTAGATAAATGTACTGCTGGTACAGCTGCGGGAGGCAGAGCGTCTGGTCTGTTGTTCTCGGACACCTCCATAGACTGCTCAGCGTTACCCTCAGAACGGGATATGAATGTTCAAGCTCGCCCCGTAGGATTCAAAATCGCTGGCTCCGATCCCGTCGTAAAAACCCTCGAACGCGATTTTAATTCCGCGATCTGGGACGACGAAAGTCGCACCGGCCTCCAGCCGGCCTCGGAAATCCGATTGCGAAGATGCCAGCGCGGCGTCCGTCGGATTGGCCCCCTGCAACTTGTTGAAATCATAGATGCCCGAGAACGACAGATAAGGCGACAATTGCGTGTTCCCGTCCAATGCCAATTGCCACGAAACTCGCGGCCCGAACTCAAACCGCCCAAGATCAAACTCCTGCGACGGGATCACGCGCCCAAGGGTATCTGTGTAACTTTCCTGCTTTTCATAGTAGTAGATCAGTCGCGCAAACGGGCTGATCGTGGTGTGCGCATCCAGTTTGAAATCCCCGGTCAGCCCGCCTTGCAACAGGAACCGCTCGGTGTTGAAGTCATCTTCGAACAGCCCAAGCGCATTGACGGTGTTGGAGGATTGCCCATAGGTCGCCGCTACATCGAGATAGAGGTTCTGGTCCAGACGCACCACCACATAGGGCCCGGCCATCCACCCCGTACCGCTAGCCGAGGTTCCGGCGGCGCTATTGTCCTCGTCGGTGATATCCAGCTGCCCCATCACCCCCAGAACAACCTTGTCCGACCACCGGTAATCCACTCCCGCAAAAAACAGGCCGGAGCGGCTCTCGAAATTGCCGCTCTCGGTCACTGCGTAGGTGCCCTCAGCCCAAAAGTCCCAGCCGGAAGCGATGACTGGTGCAAAGACAGGGGCCTCCGTCGTCTCCGACCCGGCAGGTTCCGTGGCGCTGAACCGCAGCGCAGGACTTCGCGCCGCTATCGCATCCTCTGCCGCGGCCTCTGCGCCGGCCTCAGCGGTTCGGAGCGACTCGCGCCAGCGCGACCCGTCATTGCGGCGGCGTGCTTCTTCCAGCAGCGCGCGCAGGCTGAATCGAAAAGTCGCGGATCTTCTGTTTGAGGTAGCACGCAACCCAAACCCGTTGCGCCCCTGCTGTCGTGTCAATCCGCCTTGTGTCAGCCGCGACACCAGATCGGGTTGATTGGACACGATGGTATTGGCGCGGTTGGAGACAAAGGCCGCAATCACTTCCTGGGTTTTCTGAATATCCGCCTCTGCATCCCGGTTATTGGTGAGTGCAAAACTGACACTGCTGAGGCCGGTGGCGCTTGCGCTGACATCATAGGAGGTCAGCGTGGATCCACCGGCGTAGCTGGACGCCGTATCATTGGCTGTCATGGCAGAGCTGGTCGCCGTCCCATCAGCGCCGGTGGTGACGGTTTCGGTCCGTGTCCCGGTGCTGATAAAGACCACCGAAGCCCCGCTCGCCGGCGCGGCAAAGGTCACATCGACCCCGGCGACGCCAGCGCCGCCGCTATCAGTTACCAGCGCGACAAGGGGCGCGGCGAATTGCACACCGACCTCTGCCACCTGGCCAGAGCCTGACTGTATCGACAACCCGCTTGCCACGCTCTGCGCCGTGCCGGTGACGGAAATGTCAAATGGGTCCTCATCCGCGTCGTCAGAGCCAAGGCTCAGATCAAACCCGTAGGCGCCGCCTGCGATGGCCGTATAGTTCACCTGCAATGTAGTGGTTCCGCCACCGCTGGCAACGCTTGTTGCCGCTAGGGACAGGCTGTCCACCGTCACATTGTTCTGATTGCTGATGCTGCTGGCCACCGACGGCACATCGAGATTCAGAACATCCGTGCCGCTGTTGGTGATGGTATAGGTGACCGACGTGGCGGTGCCGGGGGTTATCGCTCCTGCGATACTATCGGTGCCGCCATCACTCAGCGCCCCACTGGCCGAGGAGGACACCTCGATTTCCGGCGTCCCGCTCGCGGCCCCGGCCACCGTGATGTTGAACAGGCTTTCATCCGCATCGGTATTGGCCACTTGCAGATCAAAGCTATAGGCCCCGCTGGCTTGCGGGGTATAGGAAATCTCAAGCGTCGTGGTGCCGCCACCGCTCGCCACCGTATTTGACGCCAGCGTCAAACCGTTCACCACAACGTTGTTTTCGTTGGAAATATTTCCGGCAACGGTCGGTGTCGTGATGTTGAGCGTATCGGAGCCAGAGTTGGTGAATGTGTAGGTGATGACATTGGCTGAACCGGCGCTAGGGGTCCCGGGGATCGTATCCGTGTCGCCGTCCTCCAGATTGCCCCCGCTCGAGGAACCGACGCCGATTTCCGCGCTGCCGGTTGCCGTGCCGCTGATCGTCAGGTCATAGGTGCCCTCGTCGGCGTCGTCGCTGTCCACGTCCAGCTCGAAGGAGAACGCCCCCGCCGCCGTTGGCGTATAGGCCACCGTGAAGGTGGTGCTGGCGCTGGCCGCAAGGCTGCTCGTACCCGGCGCGGAGATACTGTCCACGCTGACGTTGCTCGCCGCCGCGCTGCTGGGCGTGCCGCTCAGGGTCAGGGTCGCAGTGCCGGTGTTCTCCACCGTGTAGGTCAGCACCTGCTGCACTCCCACCGCCACACTGCCCTGCGCATCACTACCGCCATCCGCCAGCGATGTCGCCGCCGGACGTTGCAGGTCGATCTCTGGCGAGGCCACCGTCAGCGACGCGCTGGAGGTGCCGGAATTGCCCAGGCTTGAGGTCAGATCGCCGCTGGTGTTGCTGTAGCTGCCGTCGGTCGCGGCGGTCACATCCGCCTGCACCGAGCAGCTGGCACCCGCGCTCACCGTGCCGCCGGTGTAGGAGATCGTGCTGCCGCCGCCGCTCGCCGTCAGCGTGCCGCCGGTGCAGGTGGTGGAGGCATTGGGCGCCGCCGCAACCTCCGCCCCCGCGGGCAGAGTGTTGGAGAAATCCAGCGCCGTCGCCGCCGTCGCATTGGCGCTGTTGTCGATGGTGAATGTCACCGTCGCCGTCCCATCCGCCAGGATCGTCCCCGGCGCGATCGCCTGGCTGAACCCGGGGGCCTGCGTCGCCGTGCCGCTGATCGTCAGGTCATAGGTGCCCTCATCGGCGTCGTCACTGTCCACGTCCAGCTCAAAGGAGAACGCCCCCGCCGCCGTTGGCGTATAGGCCACCGTGAAGGTGGTGCTGGCGCTGGCCGCAAGGCTGCTCGTACCCGGCGCGGAGATGCTGTCCACGCTGACGTTGCTCGCCGCTGTGCTGCTGGGCGTGCCGCTCAGGGTCAGGGTCGCAGTGCCGGTGTTCTCCACCGTGTAGGTCAGCACCTGCTGCACTCCCACCGCCACACTGCCCTGCGCATCACTACCGCCATCCGCCAGCGATGTCGCCGCCGGGCGTTGCAGGTCGATCTCCGGCGAGGCCACCGTCAGCGACGCGCTGGAGGTGCCGGAATTGCCCAGGCTTGACGTGAGATCGCCGCTGGTGTTGCTGTAGCTGCCGTCGGTCGCCGCGGTCACATCCGCCTGCACTGTGCAGCTGGCGCCCGCGCTCACCGTGCCGCCGGTGTAGGAGATCGTGCTGCCACTGCCGC
>Ga0208816_100027_pt1 | contig 90714 bp, 79 predicted proteins | sample Virmet3734_803_FD_185737 | JGI IMG/M metagenome (GOLD analysis project Ga0208816, IMG submission 185737) | Marine viral communities from the Southern Atlantic ocean transect to study dissolved organic matter and carbon cycling - metaG 3734_803... | ecosystem: Environmental > Aquatic > Marine >...
GACCCAACAGGCCGATCACTACCATCGCCCCGGTACTGGCACCGCCGCTGACCCCCATGGCATAGCCCAGACCACCAAAGACAACCCCAAGCAGCAGCATCACGCCCAGCTGGGCCAGAGCCATCAAAATGAGGGGTGCCGTGCGCTCGGAGAAAGCGGCAAACAGATCCGCAAAATCCGACTTGCCCTCGGTTTCCATGCGATGGAAAATTTTCACGATGCCGGCATAGAGCAGGGGCGTTGCCAGGACTTGCGCGATCATGCCGAGCAGCGGAATGATCTGGAACGCAGAGGTGATCAGCACGGTGACCACCAGCGCCCCCAGAACCACACCCCAGTGCCCCGGCAGCATCTTGTGGCCACTACCGATCCAGCCCAGGGCATCCCCCACACTGATACTGCGTGGCTCTGACAAAATGGTCAGCGCTTGAGCGGGTGGATTGTTGTCGTCAATCAACTCGGCCTTGGGCTGTTGATACGGATTGATTTCACTCACGGTTTACTCCTTTACCGAAAAAAAATTTTCATCCATTGAAAATGCCTGGATACGCTATCGCCCGGCGATCTTGATGGGCGACAGCAATAGCGAGCCGCTGGCAATGTTACCCCGATAATCCACATCGGTGCCGCTCCCCTGAATACCCCTGAGCATCTCCCCCAGATGCCCCGCAATGGTAAACTCTTGCAAGGAGCCTTGTATGACGCCGTTCTCAAACCAGAAACCACTGGCACCACGGGAATAGTCACCGGTCACCAGATTCACCCCCTGCCCCATCACTTCAGTGACCAGAATCCCCCTGGGTACACGAGCCATCAAGGCTGCCAGTGATTCGCCGGTATCCGTGATCGACAGGTTGCGCACCCCGCCCCCATTGCCGGTGGGGTCCATCTGCAAACGGCGACCGGCATACAGACCCAACGCATACTGTCGCAGCACGCCATCCTCCACAAAAGACTGGGCCCGGGTGGGCAACCCATCCCCATCGAACGGCGCGGAAGCATTCCCGGCAGCCAGATGAGGATTCTCTGTAAGCGAGAACCCCTTGGGGAGCACGCTGCTGCCGATGCTGTCCTGCAGAAAGGAACTACGACGATAAAGGGCGCCGCCGCTGATCGCCGACACCAGGTGTCCCAACAGGCCGGAGGCCACCTCCGGCGCAAAGATCACCGGTAATTCACCGGTTTCGGGAATGCTGGCCCCCAGCCTGGCCAATGTCCGCTCCCGGGCTTTCTCGCCAATCTCCTCGGCAGCGGCCAGTCGCTCGCCAATACGCCCGCCGTCATACCAGTAATCGCGCTGCATGCCGTTTTCATCTTCCGCCACCACACTACAGACCCGGCTGTGGTGGGTGCCACGATAGCCATGCAAGAAACCTTCAGAGGTCGCGAAGACCCGCAGACTGGCGCCACTGTTGATGGACGCCCCTTCGGAATTGACGATGCGGGCATCATTGCGAGCCACGGTTTCACAGCGCAATGCCTCGTCAATGGCCGCCTGGGTATCCATTGCCCAGGGATGATACAGATCCAGATCCGGCACCTCCCGGGCCAGCATGGAAGCCGGCGCCAGGCCCGCATAACGATCTTCCTCGGTGTAGCGGGCAATCGAGGCCGCCGCCTGGATGGTATCGCGCAGGCTATCCCGATTGTCATCGGAACTACTGGCATGCCCCTTGCGCTGGCCACGAAACACGGTCACCGAGACCCCCCGGTCGCGGTGGAATTCCACGGTTTCCACCTCGCCCTGCCGCACATTCACCGAATACCCCTGGGACAGGCTCACATTCACTTCCACGCCATCGGCGCCCTGCCGTTTCGCCTCTTCCAGCACCCAGGCGGCCGTGTCTTCCGCCTGGCGTAATTGGGCAATATCCAGTACTGCTGTCGTTGCGGGGGAATCAGACATAAAATAGCGGTTCCGTAACCAGAATCAGAAAATGTAATGACCGAGTATAACGACGACCTGCTGACCAGCAAGACACAACAAAAACGCGATGACAGTGCTTTGCAGGAGCTGGGACTCTCGTTGATGGACATGAAGCCGGCGGAGCGAGAGCGACTGCCCCTGGGCGATGAACTGAAAAAGGCCCTGGACGAAGCCGGCCGTATCAATCACCACGAGGCCCGCCGTCGCCATGCCCAGTACATCGGTCGCCTGATGCGCGAATCCAACAGCGAGCAGATCATCCAGGCCCTGGAAGCGTTTCATGATCCGTTCCGCCAGCAGCGGCTGACCAACTGGGTGGAGCAGATCATGGCCTGCGATCAGCCCAGGGACGCCGAAAGCACCCTGCAGCAAGTCCTGGACTTCTTCCCTCACGGTGAGCGCCAGCAGCTGCGAAACCTGAGCCGTAATGCACTCAAGGCCCGCGTGGCCGACCCGGCCACAGCGTCTGCCGCAGAAAAAGACAAGTTCAAACGCGAGCGGCGCAAGCTGATGAGCTACTTGAACCAGCTGGACAAAACCGCGCCTCTGTATTGAGAGACGCTTACGCCTACACACCAAGCCAACCAGCTGGCGTAGGGCGCACTGAGCCTAAGGCGAACTGCAGCGGCCTTGCATTGTTTCTCGGCCCAACGTTCATTGGTGCAGTTCGCCTTAGGCTCAGTGCACCCTACCCTCATACTAGGTTCAGGTTTTCACTATTAACTGTTAACTATTCACTGTTAACTGCTTTGTTGCCCTGCCACCAGCGAACGAACGCCTCTCCCACCGCCTGTTGCGGCATGGAGTGCTCCTCACCATCAATGCCCTGCTCTTCCTCCATCCCGGTCACCTTAACGCTGGTCGCGGCAAACCAGGCGGCAGGGTCGTCGATGCCGGCCGCCATGTCTTCACCGTATAGCGCCTTGCTGAACCAGGTACGATCAGAATCATCCCCGCAACCAAAAGATGTGCGATCCGATGCGGCGGAGGCGAATATCACCCGCCGGGGGGAAGCCAGGGCCTCCACCCATTGGCCGGAATAACAGGCCGACACCACCAGCCACTGGTGCCTGGCCTTGAGGGCATTGAACCACTGTTTTCCATCCGCCACGCTGAGATCATTGAGCGTGAGATTATGGTCATCCAGCAACAGGGCGCCCTCCCGGGAACCGTGACTGACCAGATGCACCATGAGCAGGTCTTCGTTTGGATCCATTAACGCATCCAGGGCTTCCAGGGCTTCACGCACACTGGTTCGGGTCGCCAGGGGCAGGTCGTCGCTGCCACCGTTGACAAGCTTCACATGGCGACGTTTCAGATCGAACACGGATCCCAGCCGCTCTGCCACCCAATCCACCTCGCGGGCAAACACACCTTCCGTGCCATCGCCCCCCACCACAAGCAAGTACACATCACGTACGCCGGGACGCTGTGGGGCAAGGGATGACAACACTGACTGCAAGCGGCTGGACTCGGTATATAAACGCGCTTCAATTTGCGCCGCCTGGGCGTGGCGGTTCTTCTGATAGGCCTCCTCGCTGGCATAGTAACGGCCACGCACGAAATAGCCTTTTTCCACCTGCGCTTGCGCATCACCCTCCGCCGGACGGGTGCGCGTACCGTTGCCGTGGGCATAACCGTTTTCAAACTCGCCACGGATCACCACGCCGTCCGGACGGGTCAGCGTGCCCTGGCCATGGAAGGAAAAATAACGGAACTGCCCTTCATATTGGTAGCCTTCCTCATCCCGGTAACGGCCTTCCACCAGTTCACCATTCTCGAAACGGCCTTCATAGTGTTGTCCCGCCTCGGTGACCCAGAGCCCCTGGCCATGGGGAGCAAGATCATGAAACTCCCCCTGATATGAGCCCCCTTCGGTATAGCTGACGGAGCCCTCCACCAGCTCCCCCTGTTCGAACCGGCCCTGCCAGGTGGCCTCGTCACAGGTAAATTGCCCCTGCCCGTGCAGAACGCCGTCGACGAACTGGCCTTCCTGAACACAGCCCCGCCGGTCCACCAGCTTGCCGTGTCCATGGAGCCGTCCTTCACGGAAAGCGCCCTCGTAGTAGCGGCCATCCGGCCATGTCAGCGTCCCCTCTCCATGGAAGAGGTCATCCCGTGTCTCACCGTCATACACGGCCCCGTCCGGCAAACGCACCTCCGCCGGCCACTGCACCGGATCACAGCCCGCCAGCGCAACAAGAACCATTACCAGGCAACATACTTTCATCGACAAGCCCGCCGCGTAGTTGATGACGTTACCCAACCGGCAGTTTGAACTGGGCCAGCTGTGAGGAAGTGCGGCGCAGATGCAGGCACAACAAGCGGGCAATGTTTTCCATGATGAGACTGACCGCATGGGGGCTGCGTTTGCGCAATTGTTCCACTCCCTTACGGGTAAGCACGATCAGGGTGGCATCCTCCGCAGCACGGACTGTCGCCGAGCGGGGCTCGTGGTCAACCAGTGCCATCTCACCCATGGAGTCCCCCGGGCGCAGATGGGCAATCACCACCTCTCCGCCAGCCTCGCTGTTCTTGACGATATCCAGGCAGCCACGCACCACGAAGCAGACAAAATCGCTGCGGTCCCCTTCCCGGCACACCGGCTCGCCCGCCGGAACCCGATTCACAAAGACCAGTTTCTCCAGCACCCCAAGCTCTTCATCACTGAGCCCGGCGAACAGACGCATCCGTGACAGCACATCCATGACCTGTGACATCAGGCAGTGCCCCCCACTGTCAGGGCGTCCACGCGCAGGGTGGGTTGACCCACCCCCACCGGCACGGACTGGCCATCCTTGCCGCAGACACCGATACCACTATCCAGGGCCAGATCATTGCCCACCATGGAGATACGACTCATCACCTCCGCCCCGCTACCGATCAGGGTGGCGCCTTTCACCGGGCAGACAATCTTGCCCTTTTCCACCAGATAAGCTTCGCTGGTGGAAAACACAAAACGCCCGGAAGTGATGTCCACCTGGCCGCCGCCGAAGTTCACCGCGTAGATACCCCGGTCGAGACTGGCAACGATATCCTGCGGGTCACTTTCACCGGGGAGCATGTAAGTGTTGGTCATGCGTGGCATGGGCAGGTGCGCATAGGATTCCCGACGACCGTTGCCGGTGGGCGCCACACCCATCAGGCGAGCGTTGGTCTTGTCCTGCATGAACCCCACCAGCTTGCCGTTTTCGATCAGGGTATTGCAGGCGGTGGGGGTGCCCTCATCGTCGATGGTCAGGGAACCGCGGCGATCCGCCAGGGTGCCATCATCCACTACCGTACACAGGGGCGATGCCACCTGCTGGCCAAATTTCTTGGCGAACATGGAGGTGCCCTTGCGATTGAAATCGCCTTCCAGGCCATGGCCCACGGCTTCGTGCAACAGCACACCGGGCCAGCCCGGCCCCAGCACCACCGGCATGGTCCCCGCCGGTGCCGCTACCGCTTCCAGATTCAGCAAGGCGCCACGCACCGCTTCGCGGGCCCAGGTCTCGATACGCTCTTCCTGCAACAGCCAGTCATAGGCCACCCGGCCACCGCCACCGGCACTGCCGCGCTCACGGCGACCATTGCGCTCGGCGATGACACTGACATTGCAGCGGATCAACGGCCGCACATCGGCGGCCAGAGTGCCGTCACTGGCCACCACCATAATCACATCCTGTTCAGCACTGAGGCTGGCAGTCACTTCGACGATGGCCGGATCCAGTGAACGGGCCAGGGCATCAATACGTTGCAACAGGGCCACCTTGTCTTCGGCGGGCCAGCCCAACAGCGGATCAATGGCCGCATAACGGGCCGGCACCGACCGGCTGGAAAGTTGAATCTGCCGATCCTGGCCCTGGCGGGTAATGGCGCGGGCGGCGCCGCTGGCCTGCTGCAGCGCATCCAGAGTGATGTCATCGCTATAGGCGAATCCGGTCTTGTCGCCCTGGACAATACGCACCCCGGCACCGCGTTCGGTGTTGAAACTAGCATCGCGGACGATGCCGTCTTCCAGTACCCAGGCCTCATGGCGACTGTGCTGGAAATACATGTCGGCATAGTCTGCCTGGCCGGTGAGCTTGCCGTTCAGCAGCGACGCCAATTGCGGGGTGTGCAGGTTTGCCGGCGCCAGCAGGACAGACTCGGCAATGGATAGGGCGTCGTTATGTGTCATAGGGTCCTTCAATTCGGAATCGTTGATGCTGTTGAACCGGCATTCTTTGCCGAAGCTCGTTCATGGTAGCAAGGTCCAGCTCCGCCACAAGGGCACCGGGAGCATCACCCAGACTGTCCACCACTGTGCCCCAGGGATCCACCAGCATGGAATGCCCATAGGTGGATCGGCGCGGGCCATGCTGGCCACACTGGTTGGCGCCCAGCACATAGCAACCGGTCTGCACCGCTGTGGCACGCAGCAGCAGCTGCCAGTGCGCTGCCCCGGTGACCGCCGTAAAGGCGGAAGGGTACACCAGCAACTGGGCGCCGGCGTTAACCAGCCGCTGCGCCAGCGCCGGGAAGCGCAGGTCGTAACAAATCGCCATGCCCACCTGCAGACCGCCCACAGAGACGGTGGTCACTTCCTGACCGGGCTCGAAGAAATCCGACTCCCGGTAGCGCCCCTGGGCATCCTGCACATCCGCATCGAACAAATGCAGTTTGTCGTAACGGGCCAGGGGCTCCCCCGTGGCACTGACGGCGATGGAGCAGGTTCGCACCAGGGGCGACGGTACCGGCCGGCCATCCGGCCGCTGCAGGGCGGGCAGGCTGCCACCAATAATGGCCATATTCAGGGACCTGGCCTGATCACACAGCCAGCTCACCAGTTCATCGTAACGTTCGCCCAAGGAACGATAGTCGCCCCCGTAGGCAGCGAAGTTTTCCGGCAGCACTGCGAGGCTGGCCCCTTTTTGCCGGGCCTCTGCCAGCAATGCACCCGCCTGGCGAAGGTTATCATCCGGCTGCTTGCTGCTGGTCATCTGGACGGCCGCTACCGAATAGCGCATTGACGTCATTCGAATATCCCCTCGGTTTCTTTCACCTGCGGGCTGCTCCAGTTGCCGGTTACCCGGTATTCCATGGTGGTAGTCTTGTCCAGCCGGTCGCCCCAGATCCGCTCCACCACAAAAATGCCGGCACAGGCAGCGAGCCCGGCCAGACATCCCGCATACAGGTTACTGGACAATGGCAGGGTAACCTCCATGTTGTGATCCAGGGTTTCCTTTTCCAGATCAATGGCACCTTTCACACGAATCGCCGCGGACGGCGAATCAATGGCCAGATTGGAGGTGGCCACGCGCGGACCATCAATCGAGAAATCGCCGGTGATGCTGTCGCAGCTCATTCCCTTCTTGTACAGGTCCGAGAAATCCAGCCGCAAGCGACGCTGGATGGTGCCGATGTTGAGAATCCCCAGCAAACGCAGGAAAGAGGTTCGGGTGTCGGTATCCGGAATCCGGCATTCGCCGATATCCACCTGGGTTTGCCCTTCCAGTGCCAGATAATCCATGTTGAGGGGCCAGTCGGCCCAACCCAGTACCACCTGGGCACGGGCATCCTCGGACTCAATCAGTGCCGGTAACCCCCAGGCTTTCAGGGAGTGGCCCAGGTTGTCAGAGGACAGGCTGCCATTGAAGCGGCTGTAGGGTTTGCCGGACTGCTCGGTCCAGTCCAGCGTGCCCTGAAAGCGGCTGGATCGCCAGCGGCCGTCCAGCTCAGAAATGCGCACCCCCTCTTTGACGGGCCGCACCTTACCTTGCCACTGACCATAGTCCTGGCCATTGATAACGATATTGTTGAAGTCCGCATCCACCGGCGGCAGCGTCAACGGAGAAACCGGCACAGACTGGCCCTTGTCCCCCAGGGCACCTTCGGGGAGGGTCAGATTGAGACGGGACACGGACAGGGCCAGCGGCGCCTCCCCCCGGGCAGTAAAGCCGTCCGGGATCCTCACAGACCCCGCTACCGCCCGGCTACTCAATGCCATATCCCAACCGGCATTTGCAGGCAGTACCGACAAGCGGGTATCCGCCACATCAACGCCAAACAGATCCAGACGATCCACCTGCAGACTGACCTTGCTCAGCGACGCCTGGCCGGTACCGGTGCTCCCCCCCCGACTCGCTTTCAACGAGGGCATCAGCCGGTCACCAATAAAGTCTATCCAGGGCTCCACACTGGCTTGAGCCAAACGACCGCGAACCTGCACCCCTTCATCAGGCAACTGCAGGGAGCCGCTACCCAGCAGCAGATCCCCTCGCAGGCGTTTATCCATGCGGAACGCCCCTTGCAGCAGACCGCCATAGTCCAACTCCAGCGACAAACGTCCCCCGGGATTGCTCAGGCGGATATCCAGTGGGCGGGTGGCCTGTGCAGACTTGCCCAGGGGTGCCGGTGCGTCCACGCTAATCCCCTTCAAGGACGATGCCGCACGCAAAGAAAACGCCGTTCCCTGCCAGGGAATCTGGACGGTGAGTCCCAGGGGCAACTGCCCGGACAACGGCGCCAACCAGGGGAACCCCAGCCAGTTTGCGGCCTGCTTCATGGGCACACTGCCATCGAGCTGAAGACGGCTGCGGCCATCGCGGGTCAGCCACTGGCCCGCAAACTGCCCGCCCAGGGCCCGGGCCTGCAGCTGGTCAATCTGCATGCCATTGCGCGAGTGAAAATAGACCGGTGCCGAGGCATCCGTGATCTGCAGTTTCCGCGGCGCATTGTGCAAGGTGGCGTCGCTGACCTGGGCATCCACAATCACCACCGGTGCGCCGCTGTCTTTCTGCAAGGGAATGTCCAGCAGCAGGTAGCCGGCCATACTGCCGTCACGGAAACGCCAGTCCAGCAACTCGTCGGGCAGGGGTTTGCGAAGTGGCGTGTCCTGAAAAAGCGTATCCAGGTCCTGGATCGGCCCACGGGCCTGCCCGGAGATCACCAGTCGGGGCGTCTCACCGGTTTCAACGTCTGCCACATCCACATGCACGGCTTTCAGATCGCTGCCCAGTATCCTGCCGGTGCGAGCCAGACCTCGCACCTGGCGGCCATTGATCAGCACATCCGCCGACACCCCGCTGGCCATCGGCCAGTCGGGCAGGTAAGACAGGCGCACATCGCGGGCCTGGTAACGCATTTGAAGGGTCCGGTCCTGCTGCTGACTCTTGTCGATCTTCACCGGCCCCTGGTAAAGGATCTGTCCGCGCTGCAAGTGCCCGCCCTGGATCGCCTGCCCAAGCCAGCCCGAGAGCCCCTCGGGCAATCGCTTGAGCGGGATATAATGGTTGGCACGGGTGCCGTTACCCTCATAGATTTCTGCCGCCAGACGCAATTGCGGAACCTGTTCCGGCAACAGACTGAGCTGCATCATCGCCTCGCCATGGGCATCCGGATTGGCCACCCGCAACCGGCCCGAGCGCACCCTCAACGCCTCGCCATGGCGTTGCCAACTCAGCAGGCCACTGATCTGTCCCGCCAGAGCATGATCATAAAGCCGCGGAAATTGCAGGCTGAGATTGTCACCGTGCAGGTGCGCCAACCCTTCGGTCGCACTGCCAGACACCCACCCGGACAACCCCTGGACACCGGGTGTACGGTCCTGAGCCTGACTCGACAGGTCGGTAAAACGTAACTGGAACTTCTCCATTTGCCTGGCACGGCCCTGCACATAGACGCCGTCCAGCAGACCACGCGGTGACTGGTCCGCCAGCCGTTCGCGAATCCGCTGCACATTGTCGGGCAAGGTAAACGGCCACTGCTGAAACTGCTGACTGAGGCCATGAAGGGGCAGTTCACTTCCCCGGAACTGCCATTGGCGTTGCTCTCCCCGGGTCTGCCAACGCAACGCCATATCTCCCAGACTCAGCGCCCCGGCCGGCGAATCACCAAACAGGCGAGACAACGACAGTGTCGCCTGCTCCCCGTCCCTGACCAACGCCAAACGGGCTGACAAGTCCGTCATGGGCCAGGAGATATCGCCCTGCTCCAGGGTCAGAGTGGGCAGGGTCAGATTGATGAAGGCGTCGTAGGGCTGCCCCTTCCTCAAGGTAGACCACACCTTCAAACGGCCATCAAGCCCCGCAAGCTGCATCGGCCAGCCCAGGTCACCGGGCAGCCATTCGTGCAGCTGCTCCCCCTTCAGACTGGCGTAGAGATCCGCTTCCACGTCTTCCAGGGAAAACGCATCACCATGCAGATGAATGCGTGCCTGAACCGACAAGGGCCGGTCCCGGGCTTCCAGATTCACCGCCAACCGATGCTCGTCTCCGCGGTTTATCAAGGTGGCCTCCAGCTCGGAGGCTGCCAGTGGCGGCATGCCAGGCCAGTCCAGAGAAAGACGGGCATCGCTGATCACCAGCAACTGCTGGCGGTAAAACAGGGTCAGGATGCGCTCCAGCGGCGGACGTTGTTGCGGGTCATTGCTGCCCAGGGCATCCAGACCACGCAGGCGTATGCTGCCGTCTTCGCCACGCACCAGATTCAGCTCAACGCCCTGAATGCGCAGCTCCTTGAGCACCAGATCCCGATGCCACAAGGAGCGGAATACGTCGACACCCAGCACCACTTCGTCCAGTTCCAGGGCAGTATCCCCTTCCGGAGCCGGCAGCCGGATCTGACGGGCGATAAACTGGGGCACCAGCCCGGACATTTGTCCGTCCAGTTCGGCAATGGTCAGCGGCGTCTGCAGACGTTCTTCAAAAAGGGTTTCCAGCCGTTCCCGGTAATCCGGTACCAGCAACATCAACTGGCGACCGACTACCACATAGGTGGCGATCAACAGCAGCAACGCCACAATCAACCACCAGAGAGGGGGATACAGTCGATGCCAGCGATTCGGTCGAGTTGAGGCCATAGTCAATTGGGTTGCCAGTAACGGATGCCGACCTGATCCAGCAATGCCACCACCTGTTCCAGCGGCAGGCCGACCACCCCACTGTAACTGCCCGTCAGCGAAGCCACCAGCGCCGCGCCCAGACCCTGAATACCATACCCGCCAGCTTTGTCAGCGCCTTCACCGGTGGCCACATAGGCCTGCAGTTGCGCCTCACTGAGTTGGCGAAACTGCACCCGGGTGATGGAATACCGCACCGCCATATGGTCCCGGTGCAGTAATGCCAACGCAGACATCACCTGATGTTCGGCACCATTGAGCGCCTTGAGCATGGCCAGCGCCTGTTGCTCATCCGCCGGCTTGCCAAGAATCTCATCCCCCAACACCACCGCCGTATCAGCCCCCAGTACAGCACCGTCCGGCAGATCACCGGCTCCCGCTGCACCGGCCAGGGCCTTCTCCCGGGCCATACGACAGACATACTCCAAGGGCGGCTCCTGCGGCAACGGGGTTTCATCGATATCCGGGGCGGACAGCATGGAAAAGGGAACAGCAATCTGCCGTAGCAGCTCTGCCCGACGAGGCGAACCTGAGGCGAGGTAAAGAATCATAAAATCAGTTGATAGTTGACAGTGGACAGTTGATAGCTGCTCGGCATCATTGATGCCGAGAACTGAAAGATTGAAGCCAGGCCCAAGGTTATCCGGGTTTTCGCTGTCAACTGTCAATTATCAACTGTCAACTGCTCTTTATCGTACTAGAAAACGCAGCTGTACCCAGCGCAACAGCGCACAGACCGGTCGCCAAAGCACCGCGCTGGTCAGGGAAGCATAAAGAATGGTGTAAGGCGGATACAGGGTACGACCCACGGATTCCTGCACCAGATAGGCCAGCAGACTGACGGTGCCTACCAGCAGGAAAACCACGGCACACTGCTGCAACGAGGTGAACACCCGCATGCGTTTATAGGCGGCCAGCATCACAAAGGCGCCCAGGGCATAGGCCAGGCCCCATTGTCCCAGCGTGGTGCCGACCAGCACATCGTGATACAGCCCGACAAAGAAGCCCCACAACACGCCAATGCGGTTGGGCAATTCCAGCACCCAGTAGACCAGCACCAGCAGCATCCACTCCGGGCGCACCCAGTTAACGCTATCAGGCAGAGGAACCACTTCCAGCAATGCGGCGATCAGCAAGGTAACGACAATGACGCCTGTACCGGCGGGACGATCATGGATCATTGGCGGCCTCCGGGTCGGGAACCGGAATCAGGGGCTCATCGGTGGACTGCACCAAGAGGACATGACTGGCACGATCCACGCGCGCAGTTGGACGGGCAGCGATTTCAGCAAAAGGTGCGCCGGACTGATGGCGCACGCTGGTCACTGTCGCCACGGGATAGCCGCGCGGGTAGCGCTGCCCCAACCCGGTACTGACCAGCAGATCGCCCTCGCGAATATCTGCGGTATCGGGCACGTAGAGAAGCTTGAGACCATCTGACTGCCCGGTGCCGGCCAGCACCGCACGGACCCCGTTGCGATTCACCTGCACACTCATTGCATGGCTGGCATCGGTCACCAGCAGGACACGGGCGCTGAGCGGGCCCGCATCCACGACCTGGCCGATCAGCCCCTGGGCATCCAGCACAGCCTGACCCCGGAAAACCTGCTCGCCCTTGCCTTTGTTGATCACCAGCTCTTGCCGGTTGGGGTCCGGATCCACACCAATGATCTCCGCCACCAGCACATTGGCATCCAGATCCGCAGAGGAATTGAGCAATTCGCGCAGACGCACATTTTCCGCTTCAAGCACTGCCAGCCGCTGGACGCGCTGCTCAAGAATCAGCGCCTGTCTCTGCAAGCGCCGGTTTTCATCGATCAAGGCCCCGCGGCTCTGGGTCTGCTCGGACAACCATTCCCCCGAATCCACCGGAAGATGGGCGAGGTAATGGATCGGAGCGGTGAGATAGCCGAGTACATGCCGTACTGGCGCAGCCCAGGGGGTACGCTGGTCCAGGACCATCATGATGACGGCCAGAACCAGCGCGATCAGGAGTCGGTAGGTGGGATTGGCCGGTGCAGCCATGGGTTATTAGCCCATGGCCAACATATCGAAACCCTGGCTGTCCATCAGCTCCAGCGCCTTGCCGCCACCACGAGCCACACAGGTCAGCGGGTCATCCGCGACAATCACCGGCAGGCCGGTTTCTTCGCTGATCAACCGGTCGATATCACGCAACAGGGCGCCACCACCGGTAATCACCAGGCCACGCTCGGCGATATCGGAGGCCAGTTCCGGCGGCGAGGCTTCCAGCGCGTTTTTCACCGCATTGACGATGGCCGCCAGCGGTTCTTTCAGCGCTTCCAGGATTTCCTCGGAATTCAGGGTGAAGCTGCGCGGCACCCCTTCAGCCAGGTTACGGCCACGCACATCAATCTCGCGGATTTCGGAACCGGGATAGGCGGTACCAATCTCGTGTTTGATACGCTCAGCGGTAGATTCACCGATCAGCGAGCCGTATTCCTTGCGCACAAAGGCGACAATGGCTTCGTCGAAACGGTCACCACCGATACGCACGGACTCGGAGTACACCACGCCGTTCAGGGAAATCAGGGCGATCTCGGTGGTCCCCCCACCGATATCCACCACCATGGACCCGCGCGCTTCCTCTACCGGCAGGCCGGCACCGATGGCGGCGGCCATGGGCTCCTCAATCAGGTACACATCGCGGGCTCCGGCGCCATAGGCCGAATCCTGGATGGCCCGACGCTCCACCTGGGTGGATTTACAGGGGACACAGACCAGCACCCGGGGCGCCGGCGGGAAAAACCCGGTGTCGTGGACCTTCTTGATGAAGTACTGAAGCATTTTTTCGGTGACATCGAAATCAGCGATCACCCCATCCTTCATGGGACGGATGGCAGTGATATTGCCGGGAGTCCGGCCCAGCATGCGCTTGGCATCGGCCCCCACGGCAGCGACACTCTTCTGGGCACCATGATGGCGAATGGCCACCACGGACGGCTCGTCCAGTACGATGCCGCGGCCACGTACATATATAAGGGTGTTGGCGGTCCCCAAATCGATGGACAAATCGGTGGAGAACATCCCCCGAATACGCTTGATCATGGACATCTCTGGCGTGTTTCCTGAAATTTTCGCGAAAAAACGACACCGGGCGGGAAAAAACCGGGCATCTCACAAGATGGCGCAACTCTAGCAACGGCAGGGGCATTGGGCAAGCTGACACTGGCCCTTTTACACTGGCTGGCAGTGGCCCCGGACAGGCGGTCTATGGTACTTTTTGCGGCTTTCCAGACCCGCATTAGCTTATCTCTGCCCACCGCAGAGAATCCCAACGGAGAGAATCATGGCCATTGATTCCAAGGTGGTAGCCCAGGTGGCCCATCTGGCGCGCCTGAAAGTGGACGAGGCAGACAGCGCTGCCCTGTCCGACCGACTCAATGACATCCTGGCCATGGTGGACCAGCTGCAGCAGGCCGATGTGACTGATGTGGCGCCCATGGCCCACCCGCTGGACGTGACCCAGCCCCTGCGAGAAGACGAAGTCAGCGAGCCCAACGTGCGCGAAAAGGCACTGGACATCGCCCCCGCCGCCGAAGACGGCTGTTTCCTGGTTCCCCGGGTGATTGAGTAAACAGGTGATGAGCAACGCCATGCACAGCAAGACACTGACAGAACTCAAGGCCGGTCTGGCTGCCGGGGACTTCTCCTCCCGGGAGCTCACCGAGCATTTCCTGGCCCGCATCCAGCAACACGACAGTGAACTCAACAGTTTCATTACCGTGACCGCCGAGCAGGCCCTGGCCCAGGCCGATGCCGCTGATCAGGCCATTGCCGCCGGCAATACTGCCCTCCTCACCGGTCTGCCCATCGCCCACAAGGATATCTTCTGCACCGAGGGCGTGCGCACCAGCTGTGGCTCGAAGATGCTGGATCCCTTTATTGCCCCTTACACCGCCACGGTGGTGGAAAAGATGGCCGCCGAAGGCGCCGTCATGCTGGGCAAGACCAATATGGACGAGTTCGCCATGGGCTCCTCCAATGAAACCAGCTACTACGGCCCAGTGAAAAACCCCTGGGATCTGGAGCGGGTTCCCGGTGGCTCCTCCGGCGGTGCCGCGGCCTGCCTGGGCGCACGTCTGGCTCCCGGCGCCACCGGCACCGACACTGGCGGTTCCATTCGCCAACCCGCTGCCCTGAACAACATCACTGGCCTCAAGCCCACCTACGGCCGGGTATCCCGCTGGGGCATGATTGCCTTCGCCTCCAGCCTGGATCAGGCCGGCCCCATGGCCCAGAGCGCGGAAGACTGCGCACTGATGCTGCAGGCCATGGCCGGTCATGATCACCGTGATTCCACCAGCCTCAATGAAAAGGTGGATGATTACCTGGGGGCGTTGAAGGAAGACATCCGCGGTCTCACCATTGGCGTGCCGGAAGAATTTTTCCCCGACACCCTGGACGGCGCCATCGCCGACAACAGCCGCGCCGCCATTCGCGAACTGGAAAAACTGGGCGCGAAAGTCGTTTCCGTGTCCCTGCCCAGCGTCAAGCTGTCGGTACCGGCCTACTATGTGATCGCCCCGGCGGAAGCCAGCTCCAACTTGAGCCGCTTCGACGGCGTGCGGTTTGGCCATCGCTGTGACGACCCGAAAGATCTGGAAGACCTGTACAAACGCTCCCGTTCAGAAGGGTTCGGTGATGAAGTGAAGCGCCGCATTCTGGTGGGAGCCTACGCCCTCTCCGCCGGTTACTACGACGCCTACTACCGTCGTGCCCAGCAGGTCCGTCGTCTGATTCGTGACGACTTCACGCGCGCCTTTGAAAAGGTGGACGTGTTGATGGGCCCCACCGCCCCGGAAACCGCTTTCAAACTGGGTGCCAAGAAAGACGATCCGGTAAGCATGTACATGGCCGACGTCTTCACCATCGGGGTTAACCTGGCCGGCCTGCCGGCCCTGTCCATGCCCACCGGCTTTATCAACGGCCTGCCCACAGGCACACAGATCATCGGTAACTATTTCCGGGAAGGGCAAATCCTCAACGTGGCCCACAAGTATCAGCAAGCCACCGACTGGCATAAACAGGCACCCGCATTTGGAGGTGACCAATGAGTTGGGAAGTCGTGATCGGTCTGGAAATTCATGTCCAGCTCAACACCGCCAGCAAACTGTTTTCCGGCAGCAAACTGTCCACCGGTGCCGAACCGAATACTCAGGCATCACTGGTAGACTTGGGCATGCCCGGCACCCTGCCGGTGGTGAACAAGGAAGCGGTGCGCAAAGCGGCACTGTTCGGCCTGGCCATAAACGCCGACATCTGCCGTCACAGTGTGTTTGAACGGAAAAATTATTTTTATCCGGATCTTCCGAAAGGCTATCAAACCACCCAGCTGGCCGAGCCCATCGTGGGTGCCGGCGAGGTAGAAATCCAGCTGGAAAACGGTGAGAAAAAAACCGTGCGCATTCATCATGCGCACCTGGAAGAAGACGCCGGGAAATCCCTGCATGAAGACTTCCATGGCATGACCGGCATCGACCTGAACCGGGCCGGCACACCACTGATCGAAGTGGTCACGGAACCGGATATGTCCAATGCCGAAGAAGCGGTGGCCTTTGCACGCAAACTCCATGCGATTGTCACCTCCATCGGCATCTGCGATGGCGACATGTCCCAGGGCAACATGCGTTTCGATGTGAACGTGTCCATCCGCAAACCCGGCGGACCACTGGGCACCCGCACCGAAACCAAGAACCTGAACTCCTTCCGTTTTATGGAACGGGCCATCAAGCTGGAAGTGGAACGGCAAATTGATGTGCTGGAAGACGGCGGCGAGATTGTCCAGGAAACCCGTTTGTACAATGGCGACACCCACACCGCACGCTCCATGCGCAGTAAGGAAGACGCCAACGATTACCGTTATTTCCCCTGCCCGGATCTGCTGCCAGTGGCTATCACCGATGCGGACCTGGAAGCACTGAAAGCGGCAATGCCGGAACTTCCCAATGCGCGCAAGGCACGGTTCATGGACGACTATCAGCTGTCCGAGTACGACGCGGATCTGCTATCCGGCTCCATCGCCACTGCCACCTTCTTTGAAGGTGCCGCCAAGGCCGGTGGTGACGCCAAGCTGGCAGCCAACTGGGTGATGGGCGAACTGGCCGCCAGATTGAACGCGGAAGACAAAGACATCAGCGACAGTCCGGTCAGCGCCGAACAACTGGGCCAGCTGATTGCCCGCCTGAAAGACGGCACCATCAGCTCCAAGATTGCCAAGCAGGTCTTCGAAGCCTGCTGGGCCGGCGAAGGTGACCCGGATACCATCATTGAGGCCAAGGGCCTCAAACAGATGAGCGACAGCGGTGAGCTGGAAAAAATTGTCGATGACATCATCGCCAATAACGCGCCCCAGGTTGAGGACTACCGCAACTCTGATGATGCCAAGAAAAAGAAAAAAATCGGTTTCTTTGTGGGCCAGGCAATGAAAGCGACACAGGGCAAGGCGAATCCGCAGCAGCTGAATCAACTGCTGCGAGAGAAACTCCAATAACACCCTATCCGTAGGAGCCATGCTTGCATGGCGAATCTGCTCGCACCCCCTTCGGGTGTTCGCCATGCGAGCATGGCTCCTACAGCACAGGTATCCACCCGAGGTGCTCCATGACCACTCAAACCTTCCAGAACCGCGTCACCCTGGAAAAGAAAAACGACATCGCCTATGTCACTCTGAACCGCGCCGACAAGTACAACGGCCTGGATTTCGCCATGATGGAAGGTCTGGTGGAAGCTGCCAAAGCCGTACGCAAAGACAAGAGCCTGCGCGTGGTGATCATGCAGGGCGCAGGCAAGGCGTTCTGTGCCGGGCTGGATTTCGGCACCGTCATGAAGCAGCCACTGAAATTGCTGAAAGGCTTCACCAAATACGGCGTAAAGAAAACCAACCTGTTCCAGGAAGTCTGCTGGTGCTGGCGAGAGCTGCCCATTCCGGTCATCACGGTGCTGCACGGTTACTGCTACGGCGGCGGCATGCAGATCGCCCTGGCCGCGGATTTTCGGATCAGCACGCCGGACTGTGAAATGTCGATCATGGAAATCAAGTGGGGGCTGATCCCGGATATGACCGGCAGTGTCACCCTGCGCGAACTGGTTCCCATGGATGTGGCCAAGGAACTGACCATGACCGGTCGCCTGTTCAAGGGCGAAGAGGCCAAAGCCCTGAATCTGGTCACCCGGGTGGCTGAAGACCCGCTGGCGGAAGCGGAGCAACTGGCCGAGGCCATCAAGACTCGCTCCCCGGATGGCATCAGCGCTGCCAAGGCCCTGTTCCAGCAAACCTGGAACGTGCCGGAAACCCAGGCATTCGATACGGAAAGCAAACTTCAGTTCAAGCTGCTACGCGGCAAGAACTATCGTCGCGCCCTCCAGGCGGGACAGAAAAAGGAAGCTCCGCAATTTGGTCCGCGGGAACGGGACTACTGATACCCCATACCGGTGGGGGCAAGACAGGGACACCTGCCCCCCGACCGGCACCCCCGGCAACTGACAACTCAGCCCTGTTTCGTAGCCTCAACTTGCTGCATACTCAGGCGAAAATACGAGTTTGTTGAGGCACTGCATGATTTCCGTGGCCGAAGCCAGTGGCGGCTTTTCCGCTCTGACCCGCATGTACAAACGCCTGGTCGATGACTTCATCGGTCAGCTACCACTGCAACCCCAGTCCTTCCCTCTGGCACCCACAGACAATGCCTTCAAGCAAGGCATGTGTGCTGACACCACCTACGTCGTGAAAGGCGGCATGCTGGGCATGCGCTGTCAGGAGCGCAAATTGTTTACCTGGGATGAGGGGGACATGATTCTTCCCGATGCCGCCGGCAACGACGAAGTGACCTACTACGCAGAAAGTGCCGTGCTGCTGGCCGCTTACCCCACCGTGAAACTGGTCGAAACCGTCCTCGCCGACGAGCGGCTGGCGCGGCTCTGGACCCGTATTCTCACCATCCAGCAGGCCATGCTGCTACGCCTGCTCGCGGCCCATGCCCCGGAAGAAAGCCATACCACCACCGGGTTTGCCTATTTCGAGCCCGGTGACGTGATTATCCGCCAGGGTGAACCGGCGGATTACGTGTTCAGTCTGTTCGAGGGTCAGGCAGATGTGCTGGTGGACGACGTTGTGGTCGGCCATGTCAGTGAAGGGGAAGTGCTGGGCGCCATTGCCCTTCTCACCCATTCCCCGCGCAGTGCTACGGTGCGCGCCAAACACCGGTGCTCCGTGGTCAAGGTGCCCAAGCACCAGTTTAAAAACCTGATCCGCACCAATCCCGGCATGATTCACAGCCTGCTTACCGATATGGCCCGGCAAATCACCGATCTCAATAATCAGGTGGTCCAGCTGTCCGCGTGAGTGCCGCTGCCTGGCCCTGTCAGGTGCATCGTCCCCCTCGGCAAAGGGGCCTATATTGGCAGTAAGGAGGTTGGCCTGAACGCCTTCTCGCAGGGTCGACCTTTGTGCTCAGCCAGGGAGGCCAGGACCATGCGACACATCCTTTCCATAGCCATCATTCTCTGCCTACTGATTCTGGTGGCCGTCTATTTCTTGTCTGACCCGGCCCCCGAAACCAGCAACCCGACCCTGAACATGGCGCCGGAACAGACCCTGTCCCAGGACTCCTCGCCGGCTCGGGACGATGAGCCTGCGCGCCCCCAGGGGCAATGAGGCTATCGGCGTATCACGCCGGAGGTATCTGGCGGGAGGAGCAGACCGGACAAGCGGGATCTCGCTGAAAACGCATCTCCCGCCAGGATAGCGTGCGGCCATCGAACAGCCGCAGGGTGGCAGGCAGGGATGTCCCCAGCAGCACCTGTATGGCAGCCAACGCCTGCAGCGTGCCGATGGTGCCCACCACCGGCCCCAGGATACCCGCCTGGCTGCACGCCAGATCACCGTCGGAGCCCTCCCCGTAGACACAGGCGTAGCAGGCACTGCCCGGTTGGCGCAGGTCAAACACCGCCAACTGACCGTCCATGCGGATGGCGGCACCACTCACCAGCGGCCTCCGGTGAGCCACACAGGCCTCATTGATACGCTGACGCGTTGCAAAATTATCCGTGCAGTCCAGCACCACACTGGCCTCGGCCACCTGCCGATCCAGCCAGTGCCTATCGGCTCGCAGCCTATGGGCCTGGATCGCAATCTCCGGATTCAGCGCCAACAAATGTGCCTTCAGCGCCTCGGCCTTGGGCCGACCCGTATCCTCATCACGGAACGCCACCTGCCGGTGCAGGTTGCTCGGTTCCACCACGTCATCATCCACCAGCACCAGTTCACCGATACCGGCGCCTGCCAGATACAAACCCGCCGGATTGGCCAGCCCGCCACAGCCCACCACCAACACCCGCGCTGCCGCCAGGGCTTCCTGCCCGGCCAGATCAAATTCCTGCACCATCAACTGGCGGCTGTAGCGAAGTAGCTGATCGTCGTTGAGCATGGCTGTCTCGCTGGCACACAACACGCTTCACGCTTGCACGCAAAACATTGAGATTCGATGGTGCAGTTCGCTTGAGCTCAGTGCACCCTACGGTTTGATTTTCGGGTTTTCGCTATTAACTCTTAATTATTAACTATTAACTGCCTTCCCACCGTCACCCGCTCATTGCCGCCCAGGTCACGCTCGGTGCGCACCCCGTCGAAACGTCCTGCCTCCATCAGCGCACGCACCTGCGCACCCTGCTGGTAGCCATGTTCCAGGAGTAGCCAGCCACCGGCAACCAGACGGGCCGCGGACTGGGTGATAATGGTGGCCAGGTCCGCCAGGCCTCGCTGATCCGCCACCAACGCAGAGCGAGGCTCAAAGCGCACATCTCCCTCATCGAGATGATGATCCGCCGGATCAATGTAGGGAGGGTTGCTGACAATCACATCGAAAGGTCCCCGGCAATCCTCCAGCCAGCTTCCCTGTTGCAAGGTCACCTGCGCACCCAGCTGGCGGGCATTGCCCCCGGCCACGGACAGGGCCGCCGCACTCAGGTCGGTCAGGGTCACCTGCCACTGGGGACGCTCCAGGGCCAGAGTCACGCCGATGGCACCGGTTCCCGTGCCCAGGTCCACCACCCGGGCCGGGCCCGCAGGCCCCAGTTTCAGGGCCAGCTCCACCAGGGTTTCGGTATCCGGTCGAGGGATCAGAGTGTCAGGGGTAACGCTGAAATTGCGGCCAAAAAATTCCCGCTCGCCGGTCAGGTGAGCCACCGGTTCGCCCTGTTCCCGCCGTGCCAGCAACGCCAGAAAGCTCTGCTGCTGGTGCGCCTCCAGTTCCCGTTCCGGCCAGGTAAACAGATAGCTGCGCGGGCGCGCCAGCACATGGCAGAGCAGTACCTGGGCATCCAGGTCCGGGCTGGGGGACGATGCCAGCCGCTCCCTTGCCTGGCGCAGGGCCGCATCAATGCGCATCCTAGCTGTCGCCCAGGGTCGCCAGCAGGTCCGCCTGGTGTTCGGACATCAAGGCACCCAGCAACTCATCCAGATCCCCTTCCATGATTTCACCGAGCCGGTAAAGCGTCAGATTGATGCGATGGTCGCTTACCCGGCCCTGGGGATAGTTGTAGGTGCGAATACGCTCGGAACGGTCACCGGACCCCACCAGGGATTTGCGCTCCGCCGCCTGTTCCGCATGGGCGGCATTCTGCTGGGCATCGTAGAGTCGGGCACTGAGCAGGCTCATGGCCTTGGCTTTGTTCTTGTGCTGGCTGCGCTCATCCTGACATTCCACCACCACGCCGGTGGGCAGGTGGGTAATACGCACCGCAGAGTCGGTGGTGTTCACGTGCTGACCGCCAGCACCGGAGGACCGGTAGGTGTCGATGCGCAGGTCTTCGTTGCGGATCTGGATATCTCCCAGGTCCTCGGCTTCGGCCATGATGGCCACCGTGCAGGCAGAGGTGTGGATACGCCCCTGGGATTCCGTGGCTGGCACCCGCTGCACCCGGTGGGCGCCGGATTCAAACTTGAAGCGGGAATAGACCCCATCGCCGATGACCCGGGCAATCACCTCCTTGTAGCCGCCGTGCTCCCCTTCACTGGCACTGACCAACTCCACTTTCCAGCCATTCTGCTCCGCATATTTGCTATACATGCGGAACAGGTCACCGGCAAAAATGGCGGCCTCGTCACCGCCGGTGCCGGCGCGCACCTCAAGAAACACATTGGCACCGTCGCGGGGATCCTTGGGCAACATCAACTTCTGCAGCTCACCGGCCAGGGCATCCATCGTTGCCGTCGCGTCACGGGCTTCTTCCTGGCCCATTTCACGCATGTCCGGATCGCTGTCATCCTGCATGGCCCTGGCCGCTTCCAGATTGGCAGCGGCCTTCAAGTAATCCCGGTAACACTTCACCACCGGGTCAATTTCCGCATACTCCCGGGAAAGGTCACGAAACTTCTTCTGGTTGCCAATAATCTCCGGGTCCGACAACAGACCGGACAATTCCTCAAAACGGTCAGCCAGCTTTTCCAGCTTGCCTTGCAAAGACGCTTTCATAGGACCCTCAAAGGGATTTATTTCGGTTCGGACGGACTGTCCGGATCATCAAGGAGCAGCTCCCGGGCCAACAGTAATGACTCCGCTCGGCCCTCCGCTGCCAACTTGCGCAGGGTCACACTGGGGGTGTGCAGCCATTTGTTGACCAGGGAATGCTGAAACTTGCGCAGGACCTGCTCCGGGTCCCCGCCGTTCTGCAGTTGTTGCAGGGCTTTTTCCAGCTCGTTCTCAGCCAGAGCCGTATGCTGCTGCCGATACTCGCGCAACACGGTCACTGCATCCAGTTCACGCCGCTGGCGTCGGTGGCGAACGATGGCATCACGGATCAGCTCGGCCGCTTCCTGGGCTGCCTGCTGGCGGGCACGGACATTTTCCTGAATGGCTTCCTGCAGGTGATCCACCGTGTACAGGTAGACGTCATCCAGCTCCCCCACTTCCGGTTCGATATCCCGGGGCACGGCAATATCCACCATGAACATGGGCTTGTGGCGGCGCTTCTTCAGCGCCCGCTCCACCATTCCCTTACCCAGAATGGGCAGCGGCGCCGCCGTACAGGAAATCAGGATATCCGCCCGTTCCAGGGCCACCGGTAGTTCTTCCAGACTGATGCCCCGTCCGCCGACGCTGGCCGCCAGCTCCGCAGCGCGCTGCTGGGTACGGTTGGCGATGGTGATTTCGCTGACCTGCTGCTCATTCAGGTGACGGGCTACCAGCTCGATCATTTCCCCTGCCCCGATCAGCAGGGCGCGGCTTTTCTTCAGATCGGCAAAGATATGGCGGGCAAAGGACACGGCCGCATAGGCCACAGAAACCGGGTTGGCACCAATACCGGTTTCGGTACGAATGCGCTTGGCCACCGAGAACACTTCCTGGAACAACCGGGAGAGTTCGCCATTGAGCAACCCGGCTTCATGGGCACGGGCATAGGCTTCACGCATCTGCCCGAGAATCTGTGGCTCGCCCAGCACCAGCGAATCCAGGCCGCCAGCCACCCGCATCATATGCTCAAGCGCCTGCTCGCCCTGGTGCTGATAGAGTGCGGACACCAGTTTATCTACCGGCAAGTGGCGACTGTGCGCCAGCCAGGCAGCAAAATCCGGCACCGTCTCATCCACCAGACAGTACAACTCGGTGCGGTTACAGGTGGAAAGCAGGGCCGCCTCACGGACCCCGGGCATGTCTCGCAGGCTGGCCAGCGCCGCTTCCGCCTGCTGCGTGGAGAACGCCAGACGTTCACGTAACTCCACATCCGCGGTGGTGTGATTTACGCCAACAGCGACTAGATTCATAGACTCTCGTGCCCGCAGCAGACCCGGGCCACTTTCCTCACCGGTTTATACGCATGTCGACAGTTCATGGAACTCTCTGTCCGCCACATTCGTCGGAAGGCAATAGCCCGGTGAAAACAGGCCACGCAAGGGTCAGGCATTTTGCGTTAAAGCGCCCCCCAAAACAATGATGGCCCGGCGAATCAATGGCATAGGAACCGCTTATCCGTTTGGGCAATCCCGGATCGCTGTGCCATGATACCCGGACCATAAAACAGGCATACCCCCTTTAATGACGCGATTCCTTTTTCTGCCACTTTGCGGCGTCCTGTTACTTAACGGCTGCGCCAGCAAGACACCGGCCCCGACAGCTGCCGAGTCACAGCCTCCTGCGGCCAATCCGCCCGCACCGAGCTATGACAGCGAGACCCTTTCCGACCTGCTGGTGGCGGAAGTGGCCGCCCAGCGCCAGTCCCTGGGCGTGACACTGGCCTATTACAGCCAGGCGGCCCGTAGCACCGGGGATCCACAAGTGATCAGCCAGGCGGCCCAACTGGCCCATTACCTGGAAGACCATCAACAGGCCCTGGCCCTCAGCGAGCTATGGCTGGAACAGGCTCCGGCGGACGAAGAAGCCCTGCAACTGGCGATCCTTTCGGAAATCCGCCTGGGAAACATCCCCGCCGCCAGCCGCTACCTGGACATGTTGTTAGGCGAACATGGCGGTGAAGCGCTGGGCAGGCTGGTCAGCCAGGCCCGCGGACTGGATGCCCAGGGTAACCGGCAGCTGGTCCAGGCGCTGGCCCAGCTCACCGACCGGTACCCGGATCAGGCCCCGCTGTGGTACGCCCGCGCCCTCTGGCTCGAGCACCAGAACGATTACGCGGGCGCCCTGGAGGCGGATGAACGGGCCCTGGACCTGATGCCCCGGCATGAAGAAGCCCTTCTGCTCAAGGCCCAGCTGCTGCACAAATTGGGGGAAGAAAAACAGGCCCTGCGGCACCTGAAGAAACTGGTTCGCAAATATCCCCAGGCGCGACGCCCCCGCATTACCTATATCCGCATGTTGCTGGCCACCGGCGATACGGATAACGCCGAGAAACAGCTGGTCCGCATGGCGGAGCAATACCCGGAAGATCTGGATCTGCGCTTTTCCCTGGCGCTGCTGGCCCTGGAAGCCGGAGCCAGCGATGCCGCCCGGGGGCAACTGCACGCCCTGTTGGCGCAGAACTACCGGCCGGATGACATGCATCTCTACCTGGGACAGGCCGCCGAGCAGGCACAGGATCTGGACCGGGCCGTGGATCATTACCTGAAAGTGCAGGGTGCCCAGGCGGTCCGTGCCAATGTCCAGGCCGCGCGCCTGCTCTACCAGCAGGGCAACAGCGACCAGGCAAGCGCCCTGATGGCCAGCCTGGCCAGACAGCACCCGGAGCTGAGCACCAGTCTTACTATCACTGAAGCAGAAATGCGCAACGATAGGGGGGATCCCCAGGGGGCGCTGATCCTGCTCGACCAGGCCGTCGAGGCAGAACCGGACAATACCGAGCTCCTCTATAGCCGGGCCATGATCGCAGAGAAAACCGGCGATCTGGCAAAACTGGAACGCGACCTGCGACGGGTGCTATCCATCTCACCGGATGATGCCAGCGCACTCAACGCTTTGGGCTACACCCTGGCCAACCGCACCCAGCGCCTGGACGAGGCCTACGACTATATTTCCCGAGCGCTGGCATTACGGCCGAATGATCCGGCCATCCTGGACTCCATGGGCTGGGTGCTTTACAAGCGCGGTGAACTGGAAGCGGCCCGCGACTATTTGCGCCGGGCCTACGAAAAATTCCCCGACCCGGAGGTTGCCGCCCATTACGGTGAGGTTCTCTGGGTACTGGGTGCCCAGAATCAGGCCCGCCAGGTATGGCGCGATACCCTGCAAAGCAATCCGGACGCCCCCCATATCCGTGAAGTCATGGAAAAATTCGGAGCTCGCCTGTGATCCTCAGCCCCATGCGAATCCTCACCCTGGCACTGATGGCCCTGACGGTGAGCGCCTGTCAGCTGCGCCCCACTCCCTCAGCCACCTTTGACCATCCCGACCAGATCGACCGCTGGGCCATGAGTGGCAAGCTCGGCTACCGAACCGCCAATGACGGCGGCAGCGCCTCCTTCGACTGGACCCAGCAGCCCAATCGCGGCCAGATCCGCTTTTCCGGCCCCCTGGGTTTTGGTAGCGCCGACCTGCGCTGGGACAGTGGCCGGGCCGAACTGATTACGGCCAAGGAACAATATCAGGCCCGCAGCCCCGGTGAACTGGCCTGGCACCTGACCGGCTTCTGGCTCCCGGTCTCCGCCCTGCAGTACTGGGCTCGGGGCCTGCCCTGGCCTGGCGCCCGCGGCGAGGCCGACTATGACCAAAGCGGCCATCTGCAAACCCTGCAACAGCTGGGCTGGAGCCTGGAGTTCGACCGCTATCAGCCGGTGGCCGGAGTGACGCTGCCTTATCGCATCAAGGCCAGACAGAACGGCAACCGCTTTACCCTGCTGATCAAGGACTGGCAGCCCGGCCCCCGACAATGACCATGCTCACCCTCCCGGCTCCCGGCAAACTCAACCTGTTCCTGCACATCACGGGTCGTCGACCGGACGGTTACCATGAGCTGCAAACCCTGTTCGCGCTGCTCGACCAGGGCGACACCCTGCATTTCACCCCGGCTGACTCCCTGACTCTGGAATGCGACCACCCGGAGGTTCCCAGCGACGACAGCAATCTGATACTGCGCGCGGCCCGGCTCCTGCAGACCCATGCCGGCTGCCACTCCGGGGCTCGCATCCGCCTGGAAAAACACCTTCCTATGGGCGGCGGCGTTGGCGGCGGCTCCTCTGATGCTGCCACTACCCTGCTGGGGCTCAATGCCCTGTGGGGCCTGAATCTGCCCGAGGACACCCTGGCGGAACTGGGGTTATCACTGGGGGCGGATGTGCCGGTCTTTGTCCGCGGCAAAAGCGCCTGGGCGGAAGGCGTCGGAGAGCAAATCACCCCGGTTTCACTGCCGAACGATGATTTTTTGGTCATTCACCCGGGAATTCATGTGTCAACTGCTCGAATTTTCGGCGACCGGCAATTGACAAGGGATACCCCCGTCAGTAAATTACCGGCCTCGCTTGAGGTGGTGCTGACCCGCGACTTTCGCAATGACTGTGAAGCGGCAGCAATACGGCAATTTCCGCAAATCGGGGAGTTGCTTCACTGGCTCAGGCAGCATACGGGAAATGCCCGTATGACCGGCACCGGCGCTTGTTGTTTTGCACGCCTCACCGGACCGCAACAGGGGCAGCATTTGCTGCAACAGTTGCCACAACACTGGACAGGTTTCGTCGCTCGAAGCTGTAATACTTCTCCTCTCCACCAGACACTGGGAGAGACACTGGCGAAGTTTCGAGAGACACAGAATTCAGGTAACTCTGCACAAACGAGTAAATAGTGCAGACCTGAGACCGAGTGTTGGGGTATAGCCAAGTTGGTAAGGCAACGGGTTTTGATCCCGTGATTCCCAGGTTCGAGTCCTGGTACCCCAGCCATTTTCTTGCCCGGAGCCCTCCCCCCTTTCCTCGGAGGCTCCCGAAATTCACGACTCAAGAGGGACGCCAGTGTCCAAACTCGTCGTTTTCACCGGTAACGCTAATCCCGAACTGGCCCAGGCCATGGTCAAACACCTGAACCTGCCCATTGGCAATGCCGATGTGGGCACCTTCAGTGATGGTGAAGTGGCCGTGGAAATCCAGGAAAACGTGCGCGGCAAAGACGTCTTTATCGTGCAATCCACCTGCAACCCCACCAACAACAACATCATGGAGTTGCTGGTGATGGCCGACGCCCTGCGTCGCTCCTCTGCAGGCCGGATTACCGCCGTGATGCCCTATTTCGGTTACGCCCGCCAGGATCGCCGGGTGCGCTCCGCCCGGGTACCGATCACCGCCAAGGTGGTCGCCGACATGATCACCGCCGTGGGTATCGACCGGGTTGTCACCGTCGACCTGCATGCCGACCAGATTCAGGGCTTCTTCGACATTCCGGTGGACAACGTCTACGCTACCCCGCTGATTGTGGCGGACATTGAGCGCCAGAATCACGATGACCTGATGGTGGTATCCCCGGATGTGGGCGGTGTGGTCCGCGCCCGGGCGCTGGCCAAGCAGCTTAACGACGCCGATCTGGCCATCATCGACAAGCGCCGCCCCAAGGCCAACGTGTCCCAGGTGATGCACATCATCGGTGAAGTAGAAGGCCGCACCTGTATTCTGGTGGACGATATGGTCGATACTGCCGGCACCCTGTGCAAGGCCGCCCAGGCCCTGAAAGACCATGGTGCCGCCAAGGTCTACGCCTATATCACCCACCCGGTACTGTCCGGCCCGGCCATCGACAACATCGCCAACAGCGCCCTGGATCAACTGGTGGTCACGGACACCATCCCGCTGTCTGAAGCGGGACGCGCCTGTGCCAACATCCGCGTGCTCAGCCTGGCCCCGATGCTGGCCGAAACCATCCGCCGGGTGAACAACGAAGAGTCCCTGAGCGCCATGTTCGACCGGCTGGAACTGGTGTAAATCAGCGGCAAGCATCAAGCTACAAGCTTCAACACGGCATGAATTGTTGCCAGCTTGAAGCCCCTGAGGCCGCGCACAGCTCCTGTGCGCGGCCTCTTTCATTCCGGGCTACCCCGATGCCAAACCGTGTTGCAGCTTGTAGCTTGCGGCTTGAAGCCCTTTCCGCTGGCACGCAACGCCTTTTTCATGCATAATCGCGCCCCCGCGGAATCCTCCGTGGTTCTATCAACCTCTCCGGCAGACCTGGTCGCGGGACGCCCGAGAGCTTACTGGAGACATATCATGTCCAATGATTTCCTGCTGAATGCAGAAGCCCGCAGCGACATGGGGAAAGGTGCGAGCCGCCGCCTGCGTCGTCTGCAAGAACGTGTTCCCGGCATCATCTATGGTGGCGACGCCGAGCCGCAGATGATCAGCGTGGAGCTGCGTGAACTGAAAAAGGCTCTGGAAACCGAAGCCTTCTACAGCCACGTGCTGACCCTGAAACTGGATGGCGCCAATGTGCAGGCGGTACTGCGTGACATGCAGCGCCACCCGGCTAAAGGCCACCCGACCCACGTGGACTTCCTGCGTGTGGACAAGACTCACAAGATCACCATGAATGTGCCCCTGCACTTCATCAATGAAGAAAGCTCCATTGGTGTGAAGAAACAGGGCGGTGAGATCCACCACAATATTTCCGAGGTGGAAGTCAGCTGTCTGCCGCAGAACCTGCCCGAGTTCATCGAAGTGGACATGGCAGCGGTCGAACTGGACAGCATTGTTCACCTGTCTGATCTGAAACTGCCCAAGGGCGTGGAGCTGACCCAGCTCTCACTGGGCGATGATCACGACCAGCCGGTAGCCGCTATCCATGCGCCGAAAGTTCGTGCGTCTGCTGACGACGAAGACGGCGAAAGCGAAGAAGCCGCAGGCGAGGAATAAGACGCACTGTGGCTGTGGCGGAACCGGTTCGACTGATCGTAGGCCTGGGTAACCCGGGCCGCGAATACGAGGACACCCGCCACAATGCCGGCGTCTGGTATGTGGACGCCCTGGCCCGCCGCCAGGGCGTTTTCCTTTCCGAAGACAAGAAATACTTCGGCCTCACCGGCACCTTTACCTTCGAAGGCGAAACCATTCGTCTGCTGGTCCCCACGACCTTCATGAACCGCAGTGGTCAGGCCACCGCCGCTCTGGCGAACTTCTTCAAGATACCTGTCACCCAGATGCTCGTCGCCCACGACGAACTGGACCTGCCACCCGGCTGCGCCCGCTTCAAGCAAGGCGGCGGCCATGGCGGCCATAACGGGCTGCGCGACATCATCAGCAAGCATGGCAACAGCCGTGATTTCTATCGGCTGCGCATCGGCATCGGCCACCCCGGCTCTGCTGACCGCGTCACCCCCCATGTGCTCAACAAGCCCTCCCAGGCCGATCGCGACCTGATCGACCGCGCCATCGACGAAGCGGTCTATCACACCGCCGACATGCTGCGTGGGGATTTGAACGGGGCAATGAACCGACTCAACGGGTTCAAGGCTTAAAGGCAGGTACGAGTTGCGAGCAGCGGGTTTCGAACACCGCTAACCCGCACCTACCTCGCTCCTCGTAACTCGTCACTGATTCTTACCTATCTTCCGCGTACCTCGCCAGCAACCACTCTCCGGCTGGCCGTGATCGCCATTTTTCGATCTGTTTGCGCAACGCTGGCGACAGTGTTGTTTCATCGAACAAGTCCCAGGGCGAACCTTTCGGGCTCACCAGTGGCGCCATCATGCTGGCAGCCGTGATATCCGCCAGACTGAAGCGATCCCCGACCAGATATTGCCCCTTGCCTTTCTTCAACTCGCTCTCCAACAGTGCCAAGCCTTCCTCAACGCGCTGCTCGGATCGCATCACCCATTGCGGATTGATGGCATAGCCGCGCCGAATGGCCTCCCGAACCAGCGGCCTGGCCATCCGTTCCAGGGGGCCGGGCAAGCCGCAATCGCCCACCAGGGCTCTCATCACTTCCGGCCGATCAAGGACCTGGCCGTACACCCAACGCCGAACATGGACGCCATAGCGATCGAACTGCTGCTCCAGCTCAATCACCCGGGCGCGGGCATCACTGGCCCGGGGCAACAGTGACGGCTCCGGGTAATATTTCTCCAGGTAATAGGCAATCCGGGTGGAGTCACTAATCCTGCGTTTACCGTCGCGCAGCAGGGGCACCGTATTGGCGCGGGCCAGCCACTGGGTACGCACCCGGTGGGCCACGGGCAACAGATTGGCCGTTCGGTACGCCAGGCCCTTGTGGTCCAGCTGCCAACGGGACTTCTCGCAGTAATGAGAGATCGGGAACTGGTAAAGGATGCGCTCGGCCATGGTGACTCTTGTTCAGTTGACGGACTTGCAGTCTAGCCCGCCCCCGCCATGTCGGTAGCGGCAACAGCGCCTGGTACAGTCGTCCCGCCAGCAACCCTCGGGTTCGCCGCGAAATGCCCGGCGGTGGTCGCTTTTTGAACCCGCCTTGAGTAGCATTGCGCCCTCGAAAAACGGAGGTCTGTTATGGGTTTCAAATGCGGTATCGTCGGTCTGCCCAACGTGGGCAAATCCACCCTGTTCAACGCGCTGACCAAAGCGGGGATTGATGCCGAGAACTTCCCGTTCTGCACCATTGAGCCCAATACCGGTGTGGTTCCGGTGCCAGACCCCCGTCTGGACAAGCTCTCCGCCATTGTCAGCCCGGAGCGGATCATGCCCGCCACCATGGAATTCGTGGATATCGCCGGCCTGGTGGCCGGGGCGTCCAAGGGCGAAGGCCTGGGCAACAAGTTTCTGGCCAATATCCGTGAAACCGATGCCATCGCCCATGTGGTGCGCTGCTTCGATGACGAAAACGTGATCCATGTGTCCGGCAAGGTGTCCCCCCTGGACGACATCTCCGTGATCAACACCGAGCTGGCCCTGGCCGACCTGGATACGGTGGAAAAAGCCCACCTGCGAGCCACCAAGGCCGCCAAGGGACAGGACAAGGATGCCAAAGGCCTGCTGCCGGTACTGGACAAGGTGCTGCCGGTTCTCAACGAAGGTGAACCGGCCCGCTCCGTGGATCTGAACGATGATGAGCGCAAGGCCATCAAGAGCCTGAACCTGCTGACCCTGAAGCCGACCATGTACATCGCCAACGTGGACGAAGGCGGCTTTGAGGACAACGCCCTGCTGGACGCCGTGCGCGAACTGGCCGAGAAGGAAAATTCCTCCGTGGTGCCCATCTGCGCCAAGATCGAATCGGAAATTGCCGAGCTGGACGACGAAGAAAAGGCCGACTTCCTGGCCGACCTGGGAATGGAAGAGCCGGGCCTGAACCGGGTCATCCGTGCCGGCTTCAACCTGCTCGGTCTGCAGACCTACTTCACGGCGGGCAAGAAGGAAGTGCGCGCCTGGACCGTCCGTGTTGGCGCCACCGCCCCCCAGGCCGCCGGTGTGATCCACACCGATTTCGAAAAAGGTTTCATCCGCGCCGAAGTCACCGCCTATGAAGACTACATCGAGCATAACGGCGAAGCCGGCGCCAAGGATGCCGGTAAATGGCGCCTGGAAGGCAAGGAATACATCGTCAAGGATGGGGATGTAGTGCACTTCCGGTTTAACGTATAAAAGCCCCGCATCACGCATCACGCTTCATGCAACACGCAAACAAAAAAGGCCGCCCCAATGGGCGGCCTTTTGGTTTCGCTATTAATTATTAACTGTTAACTGTTAACTATTAACTGGTTTTTCAGTCCGTTCCGCCGGCATTCACTGGCTCGAAATCCTCGTCCTTCAATTCCGGCAGTTTCTCGTCACAGCCCTGAATGCCCTGCTTCTTCAGATTGGTGCAGACCCGGTCCAACTTGTTGTCGACCGCGTGCATGTGATCGAGCAGCAGGTGGATGGCTTCGGCTACCGGGTCCGGCATATCGTTGCTGACCCCATAGGCCTGGAATCCGATTTTTTCTGCCATCTGCTGGCGGTTCTTTTCCTGTTCCGTGATCGGCTTGCTGACCACCCGGCCGGGGATACCGATGACGGTGGCGCCTTCGGGGACTTCCTTGGTGACCACCGAGTTGGAACCGATCTTGGCATTCTTGTGTACGGTAAACGGCCCCAGCACCTTGGCACCGGCACCGACCACCACACCGTCCTCCAGGGTCGGATGGCGCTTGCCCTTGTTCCAGCTGGTGCCGCCCAGTGTAACGCCGTGGTAGAGCGTCACGTCATCGCCGATTTCCGCGGTTTCGCCGATCACCACGCCCATGCCGTGATCGATAAAGAAGCGTCGACCGATCTTGGCACCAGGGTGGATCTCGATACCCGTCATCCAGCGGGCGAAAGTGGAAACAAATCTCGCCAGCTGCTTGAAGTTCCGTTTCCACAGGGCGTGGGCGAGGCGGTGGAACAGCACGGCGTGCAGGCCCGGGTAGTTCAGCAACACCTCCAGGGTGTTACGTGCCGCCGGGTCCCGGTGGAATACCGACGCGATGTCCTCGCGTACTCGATCAAACATAGATACCTCGTCTCAGGCGTAACCGGTTGGATACCACGGGGAGCGGGAACTATTCCCCGTCATTCCGCGGCATTTTTCTTTCCAGCGCCACCAGCACACCACGCAGAATGCTCATTTCCATTTTGTCCGGTCGCGCGCGCATAAACAAACGGCGCATGCGCGTCATGACCTGGCCCGGCTGCTGCGGATTCAGAAAACCGCTTTGCGCCATGACCTTTTCCAGATGATCGAGAAAACCGGCCACGGCCTCGTTACTGGCCAGCGGCTCATCCCAGAACATCTCCGGCAACGGCATGGCCTCACGGCGGGAACGGGCTTCCTTCAGATCAAAATCGTCCCCCAACAGAGCCATGCGCAGCTCGTAACTGATTAATTGGACCGCCGATGCTACATTCAAGACCCCGTACTCGGGATTGGTGGGCACACTCACATGCAGATTGCAGCGGCGCAGCTCATCGTTGGTGAGCCCGCGGTCCTCGCGACCGAACAGCACCGCAATACGGGTGTCATCCGGCTCGTGGGACAATTGCGCCGCCAGTTGCCGAGGCGTGAGACACGGCCAGGGGATACGACGCTGGCGGGCGCTGGTGCCGATTACCAGGGTGGCCCCCTCCAGGGCTTCGTCCAGGGTCTGGCAGACCTGCGCAGCTTCCAGCACATCGCCAGCCCCGGAGGCCCGGGCGGTGGCTTCCACGGACGGATAATCCCGCGGCTGTATCAGCCTCAGGTCCGACAGCCCCATGGTTTTCATGGCCCGGGCTGCGGCACCGATGTTGCCGGGATGGGTGGTTTCCACCATCACAATACGCACATTTTCTAGCATGTAAGGTACCTGTACACGGGTCTGGCCGGAAAAGGCGGCAATGTTATCATGAGACACCGCCAATTATCCCTTGCCCGAGAGGCCCCGGTGCCCGGGAAAGGCAATTAAGCGGTTTCCAACGCTGCCCTGAACGCACCGGCTCTGCTACAATCCGCGCCCCGGCAAGGCACCCTGCCCGCCGGCGCTCTTTGACAACTTTTTTGAGGACAGATGCATGCATGCGCCGCAAGTGAACATTGCCCTGCGAGCCGCCCGTCAGGCGGGTAACCTGATTCGTCGTGCCGCCGAAAGCAATGACCCGTTATCTGTCAGCAAGAAAGGCATGAACGACTTCGTCACCGAGGTGGACCGGGCTGCCGAACAACGCATCATCGAAGTCATCCTCAAGGCCTACCCGGATCACAGCATTCTCGCCGAGGAATCCGGCGAAATCCGCGGCAAGGGTGACGGGGCAGACTTTCAGTGGGTGATCGACCCCCTGGACGGCACCACCAACTTCATCCATGGCTTCCCCCAGTACTGCGTCTCCATCGCCCTGAAATACAAAGGGAAACTGGAACACGCCGTGATCTATGATCCCAACCGGGATGAAGAATTCACCGCCAGTCGTGGTCGTGGCGCCGCCCTCAACGGTCGCCGTATCCGCTGCACCAACCGTCCAGGCCTGGAAGGCTGTCTGATCGGCACCGGTTTCCCGTTCCGTAAAGACCAGGCGCCGCATATGGACGCCTACCTGGGCATGTTCGCCGACATCGCCGCGTCCACCGCCGGCCTGCGCCGCCCGGGCTCTGCCGCCCTGGACCTGGCCTGGCTGGCCGCCGGTCGCCTGGATGGCTTCTTCGAATTCGGCCTGTCCGAGTGGGATCTGGCCGCCGGCGCCCTGTTGATCACCGAAGCCGGTGGCCTGGTAGGCGACCTGAGCGGTGGCCACAAATTCCTGGAAAGCGGCGGCATCGTCGCCGGCAGCCCGAAGGTCTTCAAAGGGTTGCTGCAGAAGATCAAACCGCACCTGAACGACGGATTGCGTCGGTAGATTTTCTATCGGACGTCGCGGTAGTCGCGCCGCTTGAGGCGCGAATCGGCAAAATCCGAGGCGAGTACTGAGAAGCGAGTCGCGAAAGGCGATACGGACTTCGGTTGTGATTTTCGTTACTCGCCTCTCGGGACTCGCTCCGTCTCATTCGCGCCCCAAGCGGCGCCCCTACAGCCGTATTGTTGCAACCCCTCCCTGCGCCATCCTGTCTTTTCCTTAGACCCCGAACCGATTTTTTGCTTCCGGCATGGACATCTCTCCTTGCTTTGCTAGCGTAATACGCAACACGGTGCAAAAAGCTCGGGAGATGTACGATGACGGTTACCCTCACTGACAACGCCCTGTTTCGCCAGCAGTGCTATATCAATGGCCACTGGTGCGATGCGGATGACGGCGCCACTTTCACCGTGACGAACCCGGCCACTGATGACAGCCTGGGCACCTCACCGCGAATGGGAGAAGCAGAAACCCGCCAGGCCATCGACGCCGCCCACGGAGCTTTTCCTGCCTGGCGGGATCTGCCCGCTGCACAGCGCGCCACGCTTCTTGAGGCCTGGCATGATCTGATGATGGAACACCAGGACGACCTGGGCCGGCTGATGACCCTGGAGCAGGGCAAGCCCCTGGCCGAGGCCAAGGGCGAAATCGCCTACGCCGCCTCCTTCCTGAAATGGTTCGCCGAAGAGGCACGGCGCGCCTACGGTGACACCATCCCGGCACCCAAAGCCGGTCAGCGAATTGTGGTAATCAAGCAACCCATCGGTGTGACCGCAGCGATTACCCCCTGGAATTTCCCTTCCTCCATGATCACCCGCAAGGCCGGCGCCGCCCTGGCCGCAGGCTGCACCATGGTGGTCAAACCCGCCAGTGCCACCCCCTACTCCGCCCTGGCACTGGCCGAGCTGGCGGAGCGCGCAGGGATTCCCGCAGGCGTGTTCAACGTGATTACCGGCAGCGCCGGGGCCATTTCCACTGCCCTCACCGACTCTCCCATTGTCCGCAAGCTGAGCTTCACCGGCTCCACGGAAGTGGGCTCCAAACTGATGGCCCAGTGCGCCAAACACATCCAGAAGGTGTCCCTGGAACTGGGAGGCAACGCCCCCTTCATCGTCTTTGACGATGCCAACCTGGACAAGGCCGTGGAAGGGGCCATGGCCAGCAAGTTCCGCAACACCGGTCAGACCTGCGTCTGCGTGAACCGCTTCCTGGTGCAGGACAGCATCCACGATGCCTTTGTGGAGAAGCTGAAAACTGCCATCGAAGCCATGAAAGTCGGCGACGGCCTTGAGGAGGGCGTCAGCCAGGCGGCCCTGATCAACCGGGATGCCGCCGACAAGGTCATGGAGCATCTGGAAGACGCCCTGGGCAAGGGCGCCAAGGTGGTTACCGGCGGCCAGCGCCATGAGCGCGGCGGCAGCTTTGTACAGCCCACCCTGATCACCGGCGTGACCACCGATGCGCAGCTCTGCCAGGAAGAAACCTTTGGCCCGCTGGCCGCTGTGATTCCATTCCGCACCGAAGAAGACGCCATTCGCATCGCCAACGACACCCCTTACGGTCTGGCCGCCTATTTCTACAGCGACAACATCCACCGTTGCTGGCGCGTGGCCGAAGCGCTGGAAAGCGGCATGGTAGGTGTCAACGAAGGCCTGATTTCCAACGCGGCCGCCCCCTTCGGTGGCGTCAAGGAATCCGGTCTGGGCCGGGAAGGCTCCCACCAGGGCATGGATGAATACCTGGAAGACAAGTACCTGTGTATGGGTAGCTAACCTAACAACAGCTTCACGAGACACACTGCAAGCTGAGCATTAACGCATCGCTTGCAGAAACCGGAGCGCTTCACCTCCGCGCACACAGGCTTGCATCGCGGGCATCCATTGCCGCCACTGCCAGGACAGCCCGTATTGCAGCGTGGAGAGAGCGACCTGCAGCTGATAAGGAGGCGGAATGGGACAAGCGTTGAACATCGCCCTGCTTCCCGGTGACGGCATCGGCCCAGAAGTGACGGATGTGGCAGAGGCGGTCCTGAACCTGCTGATCCAGCGCTACCAGCTGCCGTTAGGATATACCCGCTTTGACTGGCCGTCCCACGCCTGGCATCAGGCCCATGGGGAGATGATGCCCGGCGACGGCGTGGCGCAGCTTCGCGAGTTTGATGCCATGCTGCTGGGCGCCCTGGGGGATCCCGGCCCGCTGGAAGACCCTTCCCGTTTTGTCCTGTCCGACAGCGTCTCGTTGGCACCGTTACTGGCCCTGCGCAAACAGCTCGACCTGTGGGCCTGCGAACGCCCGGCCCACTGGCTGCCCGGCGCGCCCCAGTATCTGGCCGATCCACGCGCCCGCGAAGTGGATATGCTGGTGATTCGCGAAAACAGCGAAGGCGAATACAGCGGCCAGGGCGGGCGGCTGGCGCCGGGCACTGCTCAGGAAGTGGCCACCCAGGTGGAGGTGTTTACCGCCCGCGCCACCGAACGACTGATCCGCCATGCCTTCCATCGGGCCCGTCAACGGGCCGCCCAGCGCGAAACACCCCGTCAGTTCAAGAACGGCAAGCACGCCCAGGTATGCCTGATCACCAAGCGCAATGCCCAACCTTTCTGGGGCGATCTGTATACGGATACCTTTCAGCGCATCGCCAACGAATTTCCCGACGTGGACACTCACCACGAGCTGGTGGATGCGGCCTGCATGAAGTTCGTGCAGTGCCCCTGGCGCTTCGACGTGGTGGTCGCCAGCAATCTGCACGGTGACATTCTTACCGACCTGGCAGCGGTATTGTGCGGCGGACCGGGGCTGGCCCCATCCGCCAACCTGAACCCGGATGAACCCACGCTGCCCGCCCTCTTTGAACCGGTGCACGGCAGCGCCCCGGACATTGCCGGCCAGAACCTGGCCGACCCCCGCGCCACCCTGATGAGCCTGGCCATGTTGCTGGAAAATCTGGCCCACCATCACCCAGCCATCGGCAGTGCGGCACAACATCTGCATGACCTGATTCAGGCGGACCTGGCCCGCGAGGCGAACGGTGACCCTTTTTCAGGCACCCGGGAAACCGGACAACGGCTATGCCAGTGGCTGGCAGCCTGACGCTGCGCCGGCAAGCCAACAACAGAAAGGAGGCACTATGAGTCACCTGTCCCCCCTGCTGGTGCAATCCAGCGGTATTTGTGCCGAGCGCGGCGAAGGAAACTGGCTCTACGACGAGGATGGCAACCGCTGGCTGGATTTCACCTCCGGGATCGGTGTGACCTCCACCGGTCACTGTCATCCGAAAGTGGTGGCTGCGGCTCAGGAGCAGGTCGCCAAACTGGTCCATGCGCAATATGCCACCGTCAAACACCCCAATATGGTTGAACTGACGGATCGGCTCTACAAGCATCTGCCCGCCCATATGGATGCTGTGGCGTTTTCCAATTCCGGCAGTGAGTCCGTGGAAGCAGCATTCCGCCTGGCACGCCAGGCTACCGGTCGCCCCAACATTGTGGTGTTTCGTGGCGGTTTTCATGGCCGGACCATGGGCGCGGCGTCCTTGACCACCTCCAATAACAAGGTGCGCACCGGTTGGGCACCGCTGATGGCGGGCGTGTCGGTTGCCCCCTTCCCCCATGCCTACCGCTACGGCTGGGACGAAGACACCACCGTGGACTTCTGTCTGGGAGAACTCGATCACCTGATGATCACCGAGTGCAACCCCAAGGACACCGCGGCCATCATCATCGAACCGGTACAGGGCGAGTACGGCTACTACCCGGCGCCGAAACGTTTCATGGAAGGCCTGCAGGCACGCTGCAAGGAACATGGCATCCTGCTTATCGTCGATGAAATCCAGGCCGGCTACGGGCGCACCGGCAAGTTCTGGAGTCACGAACACAGCGGGGTGTCCGGGGACATCCTGATTACCGCCAAGGGGTTGGCCAGTGGTTACCCCCTGTCTGCCATCGCTGCCAGCAAATCCCTGATGGACAAGGGCTACCCGGGCTCCCAGGGCGGCACCTACGGCGCCAACGCGGTTGCCTGCGCTGCCGCCATCGCCACGCTGGACGTGATCGAAGAAGAAGGACTGGTAGAGCATGCCCGCGAGATGGGTGACTATCTGCTGGAGAAGCTCACGGCCGTTCAGCAGGATTTCCCCTGTATCGAAGAGATACGCGGCCAGGGCCTGATGCTCGGCGCCGAGATCACCCGCTCCCCGGGGGTGGCAGACGGCGAACACGCCGCGGCCATTCTCAAGGCCTGCGAGAAAGATGGCGTCCTGCTGCTCCGCTGTGGCCACAAGGGCCAGGTGGTTCGCTGGCTGCCTGCGCTCAACGTGACTCGCGAGGAAATCGATATCGCTGTGGGCACCTTCGCCAAGGCGATTGCCAGCACATGCAAGAACCAGGATAAACGCTGCTCAGGCTGCAAAAGCTGAATTCGAAAGCCACCGGAAAGTGAAAGAGTCGCATTATGAGCAAACCGGTAATTACGGTGCTGATGGCCGAGGATGAACCCTCCATGCCCGGGCTTGAAGCCCTTGCGGGGCAAGCGGAGGTTCGCGAGGCCCGGCATCGGGAGGAGCTGGAAGCCGCCCTTCCGGAAACGGAAATTTTGCTGGTGACCGATTTCCGCACCGAGATGCTACAGGAAGTCTGGCCCGATCCCTGCAAAATTCGCTGGATACACGCCACCAGTGCGGGGGTGGATGCCCTGATGATTCCCCAAGTGCGCGACAGCGACATTCCTGTCACCAATGCCAGAGGTATTTTTGACAGGGGTATTGCCGAATATGTGCTCGGCGCCATGTTGCTGTTTGCCAAGGACACGCTCACCAACCTGTCGTTGATGAAGGAACACCGCTGGCAACACCGGGAAACCCGTCTACTGCGAGACAGCCGGGCCTTGGTGGTAGGTGCCGGCTCCATTGGCCGGGAAGTGGCAACCGTACTGGGCGCCCTGGGCGTCAGCGTAGTGGGCACCGCCCGCAACGCCCGGGAGGATGCAGCGTTTGAGCGGGTGCATGCCCAACAGGATCTGCCCGATCTTCTCCCGGAAGCGGACTACGTCATCATTACCGCACCACTGACACCGCAAACCGAAGGGCTGTTCGACGCTGACCAGTTCCTGCGCATGAAGCCCGGTGCGGTACTGATCAATGTGGGGCGCGGCCCCATCGTGGAAACGTCAGCGCTGCTGGCCGCCCTGCAAAGCGGGCATCTGGGCGGCGTTGCTCTGGACGTGTTCGAAGAAGAACCCCTGCACGCCAACCACCCGCTCTGGGATGAACCCAAGGCCATGCTGTCCGCCCATATGGCCGGTGACTTTATCGGCTGGCGAGCCGCGCTGGGTCAGCAATTTGTCGATAACTTTCAACGCTGGCAGAAAGGGGAACCGCTCAACAACCCGGTCAGCAAGGAGCACGGCTACGTCAGTAATGCCTGAGGCAAGAGCCTGACCGCAGCCCTACGCAGAGAAACACAGGATTAGCGTCAACCAGGAGTGATGCCGATGAGCAAGGAACTACTGACCATGAGCGCCCAGGCGCTGAAAGCCGCCTACCAGACCGGCGCCCTCTCCCCCGTAGAGGTTTGCTCCAACCTGCTGGACCATATCGAAAAGCATGACCCGGCCCTGAATGCCTGGTGTCTGATTGACCGCGACACCACCCTGCAATGGGCCCGTGAATCCGAACAACGCTATCAGCAAGGCACTCCGGAAGGGTTACTGGATGGCGTACCGGTGGCCGTCAAGGATGTCTTCCTCACCCCCATGTGGCCGACCCTGAAAGGCTCCAAAACCATCGACCCTGCCTCTACCCTGAACAAACGCTCCCCGGCGGTGGCCGCTCTGGAGCGCCATGGCTATGTCCCTCTGGGCAAGACCACGACCCCGGAGTTCGGCTGGAAAGGGATTACCGACAGCCCCTTGTGCGGGCCCACCAACAACCCCTGGGACCCATCCAAAACCGCCGGCGGCAGCAGCGGCGGCAGTTCCGCCGCGGTCTCCGCGGGCATGGCCCCACTGGCGCTTGGCACCGATGCCGGCGGTTCTATTCGCATCCCCGCCAGCTTCTGCGGCATCGTCGGCCACAAGCCCACTTTCAGCGAGGTCCCGCACTGGCCCGCCAGCCCGTTTGGCACCCTCGCCCACGCCGGCCCCATGACCCGTTCCGTGGCGGACGCCGCCCTCATGATGAACGTGATGTGCGAAGCCGATGCCCGCGACAGCCTGGCCGCCCCCCGCCGTCATATTGATTATCTGGCGGCTCTGGACCAACCCATGAAGGGGTTGAAAATCGCCATGAGCACCAACCTGGGTTATGTGGATGTGGATCCGGATATCGAGAAAGCGTTCAAGGACGCCGCCAGGGTATTTGAAGATCTGGGCGCCACCATCACTGAAGCCGACCCCGGATTCAGCAATCCGCTGGCCGCGTTCAGTCACCTTTTCTATAGCGGTGCGGCCAATGCCATGCGTGATCTCGGTGAGCGCCAACGCAGCCTGATGGACCCGGCGCTGATTGAAGTCGCCACCAAGGCCGAGAAACTCTCCATGCTGGATTACCTGGGCGCCATGAACGAGCGCATGGCGGTCAGCGAACGCATGGCGGTCTTTCACACCAAATACGATTTGCTGATTACTCCGACCCTGCCTCTTGGGGCGTTCGACACCAACCGCGAAGTACCGGTGGACTGGCCCAGCACCCGCTGGCCCACCTGGACCCCATTTACCTATCCGTTCAACCTGACTGGCCAGCCGGCACTGTCAGTGCCCATGGGGCTGGACAGCAAAGGCCTGCCCATGGGGCTGCAGATTGTCGGTGCCCGTTTCGACGATGCCCGGGTCCTGGCCGCCGGGCACGCCTTCGAGCAAGCCAAGCCATTCACCGTGTTGCCACCATTGCTGCAACACTAGGCACGTGTTTTGCGGCGCGCCGTCGCCGCCGCCTGAAGAGCGGCGCATCAAAAAGAAGGAGCACATGATGGGCAATATCAATCTGGATACGGATTTCTACGAAAGCGAAGACCCGATCTGGAACCCGGCGCTGCTCACCATTCCGGTGCCGGGCATTCGTCGCATGGTGAACCTGGCATCGGACCTGGACAATGTTATCCATCTCTCCATTGGCCAACCGGATTTCAAGCCCCCGGGCCATGTTATCCAGGCCGCCGTGGATGCCCTCAACGCCGGGCAGACCGGCTACACCATGGACGCGGGCCTGCCGGAACTGCTCGAAGCCCTGGCTGAATACTACAGCCACCGATACCAACGTCCGCTGGTGCCGGAAAACCTGATGATCACCACCGGCGCCACCGAGGCGATCTATCTGGCGCTCACCGCCACTTCTGCACCCGGGCGGGAGTTCATCGTGCCCGACCCGTCATTCATGCTGTACGGCCCCCTGATCCGCATGAATGGCGGCACCGTAAAGACCATTGCAACCCGGGCAGAGAACAACCATCAGCTTGACCCCCAGGAAGTGATTGATACCATGGGGCCGAATACCTTTGCCGTGGTCCTCAATTCCCCCAGCAATCCCACCGGCACCATCTACCCTCGGGAAACCATTGAAGCCATCGTGGAAGAAGCGGCCTACCGGGGCATTCATGTGATCAGTGACGAGGTCTATGACCACCTGATCTATGACGGTCGGGATTACCCCAGCGTGCTGTCCTGCTGCTCGGACCTGGACCATGTGATGGTGATCAGCAGCTTCTCGAAAACCTTTTCCATGGCCGGCATGCGCATCGGCTGGCTGATCGGCAGCCAGGGCGCCATCAAGAAATTGCGCCGCTACCACATGTTCACCACCACGGTGGCCAACACCCCCTGCCAGTGGGCCGGGGTTGCTGCCCTGCGCGGCAGCAACGACTTTATTGACAGCATGGTGGCAGAATACCAGCATCGTCGGGACCGGCTGGTGGAACTGGTGGAACAGACCCCGTACCTGACCGGATACCAGCCTGATGGCGCCTTTTATTTGTTCCCGTCGCTGCCGGATGGGGTGGACGGCGCCAATGTGGCCCTGAAAATGCTGCGCGAAACCGGCGTCTGCACCATCCCCGGCGACACCTTCGGGGAAGCCGGCAAGCATGCCCTGCGCATCAGCTATTCCACCTCCCTGGACCAGATCGAGGAAGCCTTTGAACGCATCATCCCGTGGATGAAAAAACAAAACTTCGGGTAAAAGGCGAGGTGCGAGTCACGAGAAGCGAGTCGCGAAAGGCGAAAGGCGAAACCGGTTTTGTCGTAACTCGCATCTACAGAAACGAAAAAGCCGCGACGAATCGCGGCTTTTCCGGTTTTAGCTATTAACGATGAATTGTTAATTATTCACTGCTTTTACGGTGTTTCATCCAGCTCTTCCGGTTCCGGAATCAGGAAATCTTCCTTGGTCACCTTCATCATGAACAGAATGTTGGTGACCACGTAGATGGATGAATAGGTACCCACCAAAACCCCAACGATCAGGGCTTCGGAAAACGCCTTCATCACTTCACCGCCGAAGAAGAACAGCGCCACCAATACCAGCAGGGTGGTCAAGGAGGTATTGATAGTCCGGGTCAGCGTCTGGTTCACCGCGCCATTGATAATGGCTTCCGGATCCGTTTCCCGGGTATTGCGGAACTCGTCTCGAATCCGGTCCGCCACTACGATGGAGTCATTGAGCGAGTAACCAATCAGCGCCAGCACCGCCGCCAGCACCGTCAGATCAAATGGCCACTGCAACAGTGAAAACAGACCCAGCACGACAATCACATCGTGGAACAGGGCCACCACCGTCGCCACACCGAACTTGTTGGAAAAACGAAACCAGACGTAGAGCATCATCAAGCCCAACGCCAGCAGCATGGCCGTACCGGATTCATCACGCAGTTCATCGCCCACCTGTGGGCCGACAAACTCCACCTTCAGTAATTCCAGATCACTGTTCTCAGCCTTAAGTGCATCGAATACCACGTAGCCGATCTTGTCCGCATCCACGCTGTCTTTTGGCGCCACACGGATATTCACTTCCTTGGGCGAACCATAATGCTGGACCACCGCGTCACCGAAACCGGCCTCGGAAAGATCCGCTCTTGTCTGCGACAGCTCCACATCCACCGGACTTTTCACCACGATGGTAGTACCACCAGTGAAATCCAGGCCCAGATTCAGGCCCCGGGTAACCAACAGCACCACAGAGATCACTACCAGCGCGATGGACAGGATACCCAGAGGTTTCCGGGCACCCATAAAATTGACGTTCATTTCTGCCTTACTCATCGCCATCACCGCCTTAGATACTCAGTTTGGCCGGTGCACGGGCACCGCGACCGTAGATCATTTCCACCATGGCACGGGTGCCGATGATGGACGTGAACATGGAAGTGAGAATGCCGATGAACAGGGTTACCGCGAAACCCTGTACCGACCCGGTACCGGCAGCAAACAGGATCACCGCCACGATCAGGGTGGTGATATTGGCATCCAGAATGGTGGTGAAGGCCTTGCCGTAGCCCTCTTCAATGGCTTGCAACGGCTTGAGGCCACGGCGCAGATCTTCTTTCACCCGCTCGAAAATCAGCACGTTGGCGTCCACCGCCATACCCACGGTCAGTACGATACCGGCAATGCCGGGCAGGGTCAGGGTGGCACCGGGAATCAGTGACATGATGCCAACGATGATCACCAGGTTGCCGAGCAGGGCCACATTGGCCACCAGGCCAAACACCTTGTACCAGACCACCATAAAGATCAGCACCAGGACCAGGCCCAGTGCCATGGACTTGAGGCCGGCTTCGATATTTTCCGCACCCAGGCTCGGGCCCACGGTACGCTCTTCGACAATGCTCACCGGCGCCGCCAGAGAACCGGCACGCAGCAGCAGGGCCAGCTCGGAGGCTTCCGCCGGGTTGTCCAGACCGGTGATGCGGAAACGGCTGCCCAGGGTATCCTGAATGGTGGCCACGTTGATCACGTACTTGTCCGTGGTGCTGACCATCTTGTCCACGGTGTTGCCATCGGCATCGGTGGTCTTCTGGACATCGGTCTTGGTCTCGATGAACAGCACTCCCATGGGGTTACCCACATTCTTGCCGGTGATGCGCTGCATGCGCTTGGCGCCATCCCCGTCCAGCGTCACATTCACTTCCGGTGAACCGTTCTGCTGATCGAAGCCCATACGCGCATCAATGACCTGGTCACCGGTGGCGATCTTGGACTTGCTCAAGGCAACAATACGGCCTTCCTGGCCCTTGAAGGGGAAAAACTCCAGCCCCGGCGGTGCTACCCCGGTGCGCAGGCGGGCAGACGACACACTGTTGTCCACCAGGCGAAATTCCAGGGTCGCGGTACGACCAAGGATCCGGCGGGCCTGGGACGCATCCTGAATCCCCGGCAACTGCACCACAATCCGGTCGGAGCCCTGGCGCTGCACCACGGCTTCCGCCACACCCAGTTCGTTGACCCGCTTGTTCAGGGCGGTGCGGTTCTGATCCACCGCATAGTCCTGCATTTCCTTGAGCGCACTGTCATTCAGTGTCAGCACCACTTCCGGGCTGTCACCCGCCGGCTTCATGGCAAAGTTATCCAGTGCGCGGCGCAATGGCGCCCGGGCCGCATCGGCGGCCACCTGATCTGCAAAGGTGGCAGTAATGGTTGTGCCATCCACCGCCACGCTGCGATAGCGAACCCCGGCATCACGCAGGGTCAGCTTGGCATTCCCCGCCCAGGCTTCCATGCGGCTGGTCACCACGTCGTCCATATCCACCTGCAGCAGGAAATGCACCCCGCCCCGCAGATCCAGCCCCAGGTTCATGGGGCTGGCACCCACAGCACGCAGCCATTGGGGGGTGGTCGCCGCCAGGTTCAAGGCCACCACGTAGTTATCGCCCAACAGGTTGGCCGCGATTTCCCGTGCGCGCAGTTGTGCCTCCGTATCATCCAGGCGGACTAGCAGCGAGGTACCAACCGTCTCACCAGGCCCGTGGTTGAGACCGGCATCATCCAGAGCGCCAAGCACCCTCTGACGAGCCACATCGGTGACTTCACCACCGGCCTCTGCGTGGCTGATCTGGATGGCAGGCGCATCGGGGTAAAGATTGGGGAGCGCGTACAGGCCGCAGACGATCAGAGCGGTCAGTAGCAGGAAAAATTTCCAGCGGGGGTAGCGGGTCATAATACTTTCCGGTGTTGCCGGTCCTTTGGCCCGGGAATGAAAAGCGCTGCGCGCTCACCCCCGGGCAAAACAGGTTTTTTGAGCCTGTAAAAAGCCCCGTACAGGACGGGGCTGACCGTTGTTTTTAGATGGACTTGATGGTGCCTTTGGGCAGGGTTGCCTGGACACTGCCTTTCTGCAGTTTGATTTCCAAGTTATTGCTGATTTCCACCACCACGAAGTCATCGGTCACCTTGCTGATACGGCCCAGGATGCCGCCGCTGGTGACCACTTCGTCGCCCTTGCTCAGGCTTTCCACCAGGTTTTTGTGCTCCTTGGCGCGTTTTTGCTGGGGACGAATCAGGAAGAAGTAGAACACCACCATCATCACCACCAGCATGATCAGCTCCACACCGCCCGGGCCCGCAGGCGCAGCCGCATAAGCCGGGGAAATCAGGCCGGTGGCCAGCAAGGCCAGGATGGAACGCATTGCGATTTTCATTGATTACTCCAAGTTTTCAATAAGCGAAGGGTGCCCCGAATAGCCGGTTGCACCCTACAGCGCGGGGGTTTGCTGGCCTCGCGCTGCATAGAAGTCGTCCACAAAGGCGGACAATGTACCCCCTTCAATGGCCCCCCGCAATCCAGCCATCAGGCGCTGATAATAACGCAGGTTATGGATGGTATTGAGTTGGGAGCCCAGCATTTCGTTGCAGCGGTCCAGATGGTGCAGATAGCTGCGAGAGAAATGCTGGCAGGTATAGCAGTCACAGTCCGATTCCAGGGGAGCCAGATCATGACGATGCCGGGCGTTGCGGATTTTCACCACGCCTTCGGCGGTAAACAGGTGACCGTTACGGGCATTCCGGGTGGGCATCACACAATCAAACATGTCTACGCCGCGCCGGACTGCTTCCACGATATCCTCCGGCTTGCCCACGCCCATCAGGTAGCGGGGGCGCTCCGCAGGCATGTGGGGCGTCAAGTTGCCCAGGGTACGCAGCATATCCTCCTGGGGCTCTCCCACGCTCAACCCGCCAACGGCATAACCGTCAAAGCCGATGTCAACAAGCCCGGCCAGGGATTCCCGACGGAGATTGTCATACATGCCGCCCTGTACGATACCGAAGCAGGCTGCATCATTCCCTTCATGGGCGTCTTTGGAACGCCGGGCCCAGCGCAGGGACAGCTCCATGGAGTCCCGGGCTTGCTGTTCGGTGGCCGGGAAAGGCGTGCATTCATCAAAGATCATGCAGATATCACTGCCCAGAGAGCGTTGTACCTGCATGGCCTTTTCCGGGGTCAGCTCCACCTTGTCGCCGTTGATGGGGTTCTTGAACACCACCCCCTGCTCGGAAATCTTGCGCATCTCGCCCAGGCTGAACACCTGGAAACCGCCGGAGTCGGTAAGAATCGGTTTATCCCATTGCATAAAGCCATGCAGGGAACCATGGGCCTCGATCACTTCGGTGCCCGGGCGCAACATCAGGTGGAAGGTATTGCCCAGGCAGATCTCGGCCCCGGTAACGGCCAGATCCTTCGGCAACATGCCCTTGACGGTGCCATAGGTGCCCACCGGCATAAAGGCGGGGGTCTGGATAGTACCGCGGGGAAAGGTGATCTGCCCGCGCCGGGCGGCACCATCGGTGCCGCTGAGAGAAAAATGCATTCGAGACATCTAACGCCCCTCTGCGGGAGGCATCTCCACCCGCTCGATAAACATGGCATCGCCATAGCTGAAAAACCGGTACTGCGCATCAATGGCCGCCTGGTAAGCGGCCATGACCCGTTCGCGGCCCGCAAAGGCACTAATCAGCATCAGCAGGGTGGATTTGGGAAGATGGAAATTGGTGACCAGGCAATCCACCAGCCGGAAACGGTAACCTGGATAAATGAAGATATCGGTCTCCCCCTGCCCCGCCATCAAGGCGCCGGACTGACTGGCCGCCTCCAGGGCCCGCAACGCGGTGGTGCCCACTGCCACTACCCGGCCACCCCGGGCGTGGGCCTGCGCCACCTGCTCCACCAGTGAATCGGGGATCTGGTAGCGCTCACTGTGCATGTGGTGGTCTTCCACCTTGTCCACCCGCACCGGCTGGAAGGTCCCCGCGCCTACATGGAGGGTGACGAAACCGATATCCACCCCGTGTTGCTCCAGCGCCGCCAGCATCTCGTCATCAAAATGCAGGCCGGCGGTGGGCGCCGCCACGGCGCCCGGCTCCCTGGCATAGACGGTCTGGTAGCGCTCCATGTCCCCGGCTTCATCCGGCCGGTCGATGTAAGGCGGCAACGGTACGTGACCGATACGCTCGAGCGCCGCGAGCAAGGTGTCACAGCCATGGAACACAAGAATGAACAGGGCATCCCGGCGGCCAGTGACCTGGGCTCGCACGCCATCATCAAACTGCAGCCAGGAACCCGGCTTCGGCGATTTGGAAGCCCGCACATGGGCCAGCGCCTCACGGTCATCCACCACCCGCTCGATCAGGACTTCCACCTTGCCGCCGCTTTCCTTCTGGCCAAACAGACGAGCGGGGATCACCCGGGTATCGTTAAAAATCAGCAGATCGCCGGGCCGCACATGAGAAAGCAGATCCGGGAATTGCTGATGGTGGAGGGCATCACGGGTGAGAGCCAGCAAGCGGGCATCGCGTCGCTCGGCAGGCGGGTGGCGGGCAATCAGCCCGTCCGGGAGAGCAAAATCAAAATCGTCGACGTTCACGTACTGTACCGGCACGGAAGCTATTGGGGTGGCAAGGATACCTGCTCTGCCACGAGGAAAAAACACCCTTCATCAAGACCTCTACGGCGGCCTCGCGAATAAAGTGCGAGGGGGAAATCAGCTCTTCTTCGGCTTTTTCGGCAATTCCACCGTGGCAGTGGCGGACAGGCGGTCGTGCAGTGTCTGGTGAGGAGCAATCAGCACCACCAGATAACCGGCGCCGAATAGCGCCCAGGAAACACAGGCGCCCAGAAAACGGACCACGGTCTGCCAAAGCTTGACCGACCCACCCCGATAATCCTGCACCTGCAGCCGCCAGGCACGCATACCCAGCGTCTGGCCGCCGCGCATCCAGAACCAGGCATAAAACAGCCAGGTTTCCACCAGCAATAGCGGCAACAGAATGCCTTTGAGAAAACCCGGTGCCGCACGGGTCACACCGTTGATGGATTCTTCCGGCAAACCGGTATGGGGATATACCAGCACAAAAATACCCGCGGTCACGAACCACAGGGCCATCACCAGAAAACCGTCATACACCAACGCCATCAGACGTTTGAGCAAACCGGCAGGTTGCAGCTTCTCCATCAGGTCACTCCATTCCGCGTCGGGCCATTGTGCTGCGCCCATAAAAAAGCCCGCGCGAAGCGGGCTTTTTTATCATTTGGTACAGAGGCCGGACTTGAAACCACCTCTAACCAATTGATAAATAAATAATTCTAAAATCCCTCAATAGGGTTGGCACCACTGTTGGCACCAACTAAAGAAGGCTACAGAACTAGACCCGGTCTAATGTGGGCGGGAGTATATCCCACACCTCTGACAGAAGTCATGGCTGACAGACCAACTTGCAACCCGCAGGAGGTTAGTAAGCGTTAACACCCCCTCCCTCCGCACCTTTCACTAGAGCCGGGAGAGTCATCAAGAGAACCCAAGCAGGCTCTTGCGGGTCCCGAAGCCTGAAATGGTTTCTAACCCCAATTCACAGCCATGCCCGCAGGGCACCAGGACAGCCATACCCGTAGTACGGATTAGTCCAGCACCAGCCCAAGTAATGACAGGTTATGATGGCAACCAGCTCGCCATGACTGCTATCTTGTTGAAAAAATGGCAAAAAAAAACCTATCAGACTTCTGTCGTGCATAAAAGGAACAGAATTTCAGGCATTTTTTTGAAGCAATGGAGAGCCCAACGTTGGAAGCCCCTTTAATCAGTCTGATATCAGCCTCTGATCGCATCAGCATCAGCCACACAGAGCTTCTCTGCAAATGCCAGGAGGAATCCCTACCTGTCTACTATTCACCACCCAGCTCTCTCAACATATGGGCGCTCAAGACTCTTTCAGACGATCCGGTTTACAGCTTGTGGGCCCGAGTCTCTGACATACCATCACAGACCCTTTACTCTCGGAGTCCGCTCCGTAAGCGGTATATCGATGTAGATCTGCCACCAACAGTCCTCCACACTAGCTGTTACTTCAAGCTAAAAGATGCGGAAATAACTGGACTGCTGCAAAAGGGCAGCATTAAGACATCAGGGTTTACCCAGCTTTATCAGCTTGATGGCCGCAACATGAAACCTGGAGGGACGGCCCTTCCTAGTGATAGAGAGCTCGCGCTGTTCGAGAAGGTGCGATCAGAAACGAAACGGGCCAAGAAACTCACCCCACTGTCCATTGGTTACAAACAAGAGTTCTACGGACTGGCTCCCACCGAGATCAAACCAGCTGAACCAAGAGATCTGCCAGAAATAGCCATTAGCTATGAAGATTTATGGATCGAAAGGGACCAGTTTTCACAGATCATTGATAAGTGTGCGCCGTCGAATGACAACATCATCCTTGAGATATTCCCCGAGCTCAAAGACGCGCTTGATGCTGACAGCTGCCAAAACCAGCTCCCGCTAAAATTGACAGCCGTGCTCTCTGCTTGCATACGAGCCTGGAAACGATGCCAACCTGACCTGCCACTCAGGTCTGAAGCGGAATGGGTAAAGAAAACCCTAGGACAACAGCCTGACATTAAATTCGGCAAAGAAACACTGGATAAAATCTGTACTCTTTACACATCAGACTTCGATTATACACAAGGGGATCAAAGTCACCGTGTTCTTCCTGACCCTAGCAGATCAGGCTCCAGGTTAATTAAATCAGCCAAATCCCCACTTTCAGAGGAGATAAGAAAGAGCGGGTTACTGGTGCTCGTTGATGCGTGGATACAGCACTACCAGGAAGCAGACCTTTGGGATGATAGCAACAAAAAGCCGGACAACAAGAAATACAAAGTGGTAGAAGAGCGCGCGAAGGCCCTTCTGGAATCGTATCTGTCAGACAAGCTGGCCAGGCATATGCTCCTCATCCTCAAAGAAACCAGACCCTGGCAGGATTAGTAAAATAAAAACAAAGAGTTAGTAAGATCCAACCTTGGCTGGACTGCCTGGATCGAAAACGATCCCCCCTGACCCGTAAAGTTTCCCTCGTAGCCATATGAGGAGAAACGAAATGCCTACCGAAAAAGAAATCCTTCCGAGCGACAGAGTGATTCGCATCGAAAATACCGCCAAGATTTTCGATGTGTCGACATCAACGTTGTATGACTGGATCAACCCCAAATCCAAGAGATACATCAAAGACTTCCCTGTCAAAATCAAGTTTGGGCACTCCTGCTCTGGCTTTCTGGAAAGCGAGCTGCTGGCTTATATCCATGCCCGCAAGGAGGCCTCTTCATGAACGGCACCATGTTGCATAAATTCATACAAGAACCGAGCCCCGAAACGCCCGGGAAGCCCCGTAATTACCGGAAGACAGCCAACCCCACCCTCTTGGGTTTATTTATTCTTAACATTTTTAAAACAACCATCATTAAAATTCCCTGAAAAATGAACCCCGAAGAAGAACATTATAAGGAATTCAACAAAGTAGCGATGGACGACTTGAACCGTGAGTTGCTCCACGCCGAACACGACATCAAGAAATTCAAGAAGCTGATAAAGAATTCTCGAAACTTCATTCGAAACCAGGAAACACTGGATGGAAACATCAAGAAAACCAGAGGAAACAATTACGCCCTCTTGAACCGCATAGCGTGCCTTGATGGAAAAGTATTTGACGGCGTGACGACCTCTGCAGATTTAAAGTCCATTCTAAACTCGAATGCAAAGCACAAACCGCACTTCATTGTTGGTCAAAACCTAAACCAGGTGATGGGTGACAAACCGGTCCATACAAGAATTCAAGATTGGATTGAAGATTGCAAAATTGCTCTTTCGAGCAACCACAATATGACACTATCCAAAAACCAAGCACTAAATGGGATGCGACGCAAAGAAAAAATAAATCGCCAAATAGAGAAAGCTCTCAACACTCACAACCGGATATTAGTTTTGAGGGTTGACCTCTCATATTCCGATTACATCAGACACGACAAAGATATCAACACAGACCTTTCGCATCTCACAAAAAACATTAAAAGAAATAAACAACTCAACAAAGGCCTAATCTTCGGGGTAATAAAAGTTGAGTTCGGATTAATAAAAGGGCCGCATGCGCATTTACTACTGGTATATGACGCAAACATAAGGTGGCGCGACGATCGAATCGGAGACCTCTTAGGGGCCTATTGGAAAAACACCATCACAGCAGGGGAAGGAACGTACTTTAACGCCAACAGAAGGAAAGCCAAGGAAAACCTTTCAAGGAGGATAGACACACCAGTTAAGCAGCTGGGCATCGGAATGTTAAAAAAAGATGACGCCGACAAGCTAGAGAATCTGGGCTTTGTCATTCATTACCTATCCAAAGATGAGCAACGAATGATATCTCAACCCGGAAAGCGCTTACGCAGTTTGCGAATGTTCACAATGCCATCCAACCGAGGCCGATAATGATGCAATACAACACAGCAATTCCCATTGCCAAGAACCAAGAGGGGCAGATAATTTCCTTATTGCCTGAATGTGAGATCAACGGCATCACAGGTGTCACTGGACCGCCAGGAGCAGGAAAAACCATGCTGTTAACTTACGCTACACGCATCCTAATGCAATCCTACCCCGTTATCACCATGTCGCCACACGAAGATCTTGCAAGCGCACTCGGCGGAGGACTCATGGTTACAGAGGACGGAATCGGCCCATACAGCATCAACCCAGTGGCATTGACTACCGCAAGCCTTCAAAGGAATGGTGCTGTCGGGTCCGTGAACAAAATCATAGATAACCTGGAAAGATCCGGAGCGAAGTTTGGTTCTCAGCAACGGGGCTTATTATTTAACATACTCTTGAATGCCGCAAAGGAGCTTTCATCCTGGGACCCTCTAGATGGACATCATCCCCGCATGACACTGATATCACTCACGGACGCTCTATCTGAAGAGGCAAAGAATGCTGCCACATCACGGTCGAGGGATATTGCGGAAACTCTGTTAACGAGATTAATGCCTTTGGCTTCAATGCCCATTTTCACAGGGGGCAATGAACTGGACGCAGCAGCGATGATTCAGCATAAAACCGTTTTTAACCTTTCGAGAATGAAAGGAACGGGAAGAACGCTGGTATGCGATACCATTTTGGGAATGATTATCGATCACGCATTCTCGTTAGCGCCCATATCTCATGGTCAGAATAAAATCAGGTTATTCATCAATATTGACGAGGCCAAAATTCTATTTGGGGACAAAGATCGAAAAAATGACATTGACCACCCTATCAACGTACTCGCCACCGAAGGACGAAAGTTTGGCATTGGCTTGATTCTGGCCTCACAACGCGCGGAACACTTTAGCGAAGACTTTCTCTGCAATGCGGCAGCAAACATCGTCCTAGGCCCAGTCACTGACGCCAGGGAAAAGAAGAAACTCGGCTCCATATACGGGCTAGACAAATCCGCTATTGACCAACTTTCAGTTCGGGGAAGCGTATACATATCGAGCAGCCTTATCCCTGGGAATGTTTACACCCCGCTCTTGTGAGCCACGCTGTACAAGGCGGGCATGAACCTTGCCCGCTTTTTACTATCACTCTGATATCCTCCCAAGCCTGCAGCCTATAAGCACGAGGGGGACAGGGCATGACCCATCATAGCCAGCCACGAGAACCAGCCATCAGACGCTCTGTGCGTCTTCTAACGGCCATCCACGAGCTCCACAAGCAAGGTTTCCAGAATCTGGCCATCTACGCCTCCATAGCCCCCTCAGGCATGCACTGGCGCTGTCAGCTTGCCCCCTGGCACTGGCTTGGCATTGAGGGCGACTGCGTTAATGTCACAGGCGGCGAAACAGGACACGAGCCTGCGTACCACAGCTCTGCTGATGGCGGGAATCTGTACTTTGGGTGGGAGGATGCCCGGTCCGATACTGCCAGAGAACTGGCAGATAAGATCAAACACCGCTTTCCTCGGCTGATGGCCGCATCAGAAAGCCGCAATTATCGCTATGCCGGCTGGTTCACTGAAATGCTGGGTATCGCTGAGACTGGTGCACTGCCGGTGATGTGGCAGGAGCATTACTCTTCCACACCCGGCCAAATAGACACCACCAACAGCCGCATTCAAGTCCCACTACCGCCAGTCCCACAAAACTGGGAGTTCCAGGGCAAGCGCTTTGCTTACCAGCCTGGTCCGCATCTGAAGCCTGGCGATGACTGGCACACCGCCTACCAACACATAATCAACAGCTGGCGGTCATCAGAAATCGCCCTGCTACCGGCCTACCCCGTCGATACATTCAGCCAGTATGAACATGGCGCCTACTGGGAAGGGGCTATCTACTACATCCAGACCATCCTGGGATTCACTCGAATCGATGATTTCCTAGCGGCACTGGAGAGACCAGATCCAAATTCGGAACGCTGGGCCTGCCTCCGCTGGACATGGGATAATCAGGGGCAGTTTATATACCTGAAGGCATTCCTGGTCAGGCATATGCTTCAGGACGGAGAGAAATACCCACTAGACCAGCAAATGGGCGCCAGATGGGAGGAATGGCTTTGCGAGTTCGAGGCTAACTACGCTCAAAAAGAAGGCTCAAGAGCCCCCTTTCCCAACCCCTACTTCGGTGGTCGCAATCCGCTTCATCTTGACCTCGGATTCGAAAATGATCGAGACCAGCTGGTGTACGATTAAGGTCACACCCTGCTTAAGTTCACTAAAGATCTGTCACCGGACTAAGTGCCTTGCTTGGTAACCTCGTTTGCATATTCAATCAAAAGTCTGACCTGGCTTTCAGTAAGGCCTTGATCCATTACATATCTCACCAAATTTAGGACATATGGTTTCTCATTCATGTAGGTCGCTAACTCCGGGTCAGTAGCCGCAGACAAACGAAACAGCACATCAGGATCAGCAGCAAGCACCCTGGCGAGCTCTTTCGTCACTTCAGGCCTCGGAGGACTCTCTTTCCCTCTCTCAATACGACTTAAATACGCCGGCGAAATACCCACTTTGGCGGCCGTCTCCCGCAAGCCTAAATCTTGCGCAACCCGCAGATCCCTTATGGTTTCCCCGAACGCTCTCATAACTTCTCAGCAGCAGTTGTTTAGTGTTTTGCAACACTAAATACTTCTGGTATTCTTTGTCAACCCCTTCCCTAAGCTGGTACCTTCCCCCACATGGAATAATTTCATAAGTCTGCAGCAAAGGCCTGCAATCAGTCTGTAGATTAGGGGGCACTATGGACGAAACCGAGGTATTTACCATAAAGGACCTGGCTCGCCTTCTTAAAGTGGGCGAGAAGACCATATATACCATGGCTCAAACAGGCGAGCTCCCGGCCTTCAAGGTACGGGGGCAATGGAGGTTTGCAAAAAAAGATATCGACCAATGGATTGAGGCGCAGAAAAGCTCGCCCAAGAACTAAAGTCAGGAACGTACTTTCGGGAATTTTATGGCAAAGAAGACCAAAAGCCCGCAGGCTGAAAATACCATTCCTGCAGGGTATACGCTTGACTATATCTCAGGCAAACAGATCAAAGAGACCAAGAAGGAGTTCGTGCGACAAAGAATCGTTCGAGCCCTGATTCATGAGTATGGGTTTTCTCCAGACGACATGGAGTTGGACTTCTCGATTGGTGGGCGAAAGAAAGTAGATGTGGCTATTTTCCACCATGACTTGGACCACAGCATAGAGAACTTAAGTCGTGCGGTAGTTTGCCGACAAGAACCCAATATTGGGAAAAATGCTGTCCGCATTCGAGACTTTGACCAAGCATCGAAGGACCTTGATGCAATTGAAAGCATTATGCTCGATGTGGAATCCATCAATTATGGTTTATGGACCAATGGGCTTGAGTTCTTCTTTATCGAGAAGGAAAGGAAACGCTTCGAAACAAAATGCAACCCCATCGGTGACTGGCCTATGGCCGAGGAATCCGTAGGCACTAAAGACGTCATTTCGGATGCACATACCCGTGTCGCCGATAATGAAATGCTTAAAATCACTTTCCGTCGCTGCCACAACTTCATTCACGGCAACGAAGGAATGCCCAAAGATGCCGCGTTCTGGCAGTTCCTGTATCTTATTTTTTGCAAGATGCATGATGAAAACTTGCGCGGCAAGCAACGACAAGCCTGGAAACGCCGTTTTTGGGCTGGCCCAAAGGAGCAGTTTGATGCAGCTGGGCGAAAAGCCATTCGGACTCGAATAGAAGAGCTCTTCGCTGAAGTGAAGAAACAGTACAAGAATATCTTCCGTGGCAATGAAGATATATCTCTCTCTGACAGGGCGCTGGCTTTCATTGTTTCTGAGCTGGCGAAGTATGACTTTACCCGGACAGATGTAGACGCCAAAGGGGTAGCCTACCAAGAGCTGGTCGGTGTTAATCTACGAGGTGACCGTGGCCAGTATTTTACCCCTCGTGGGGTGGTCAAACTCGTTATCGAAATGCTAGACCCGAAAGAAAACGAGACGCTTTTAGACCCTTCATGTGGAACCGGCGGCTTCCTCGTAGCCACTCTTGGGCACATGCTAAAGCAGTTCCGAGAAGAACAAGACACTCAAACTGGAAACGAGAGCACCACCGAATTCCTCAATGTCCATGAAAGGCTAAAGGAATATGCCGCAAGCAATATATTCGGTGCTGACTTTGACCCTTTCCTGATTCGTGCCGCCCAGATGAACATGGTCCTTGCCGGGGATGGCCGGGGGCATATCTACAACATCAACTCCCTTGAATTCCCTCAAGGGCACCTTGCGGACGTAAACAGTGCGACAAAGGAAATCCCACTCGGATCTATAGATATCATTGCCACCAACCCTCCTTTTGGCTCTGACATCCCTATTACAGATCCGCAGATATTGGAGCAATACGAGCTAGCACATAGCTGGGAGTCCGACGGCGAAGGCGGCTTTAGAAATACTGGTGTGCGAAAGAAAAGCGTTTCACCCGAGATTCTTTTTATTGAACGCTGCATTAAATGGCTAAAACCAGGATCAGGCCGTATGGGAGTTGTTCTTCCTGACGGTGTCCTCGGTAACCCTGCAGCAGAGTACATTCGCTGGTGGATTATGAGGGAAACTCAGGTGCTAGCCTCAGTCGATCTCCCAGTAGAGTCTTTTATCGCTGAAGCGAACGTCAACATTCTTACTAGCCTCTTATTCCTGCGCAGGAAGAGCGATGAAGAAAAGCACCAGGAAGCACTGGGAGGCACAGAGGAATACCCAGTATTCATGGCTGTCGCTGACAAGGTAGGCTTTGATCGTCGAGGAAACAAGCTATACAAGCGTACTCCTGATGGGGAAGAAATCACTTCGCCTAAGACGCATACAGAAGAGCTGAGGATTGGAGGGCGCATGGTGAAGCGCACCCTTACTCGAAGCGAAAAAGTAGAAGATAACGACTTACCCGTTATCGCGGAGAAGTATAGGGAGTTCTTGGCTACCCACGATGGGAAGTATGCAAAAAAAAATAAGAGCTCCAACCGCGAGGCTTAGACATATGAGCAATCAGGATGATTCCATTGATTCCCAACAGGATACTGTCGAAGAAAGTGCCCCAGATAACTTCTTCGTCAATATTCTAACAGGTAATAAAGAGAGCACTTCGGCAAAGAAGCTACTAGTTCAGAAGATTCTGCGACAGCTCATCGAGAGCTACGGTTTTGACCGTGATGATCTGGAGCCCAACTACAACCCTCGGATTCAGGGCCAGGGGCGAAAGCGCATCGACATTGCGATTTTCCGCCCTGGTGCCGAGCACAACAACAACAACCTGCAGCGAATCATCGTCTGCAAGAATCAGAAGAAGCGGGGCAAGCTCCGATCCATTACCGAGGCCGATGCCGACCTGCGAGAGCTCAGGGAACTACTGGAAATGATTCCCGGCGCGACGCTGGGCATGTGGACTAACGGCCAGGAGGAGTTCCTGTTCCAGGTCGAGCGCACCCGCTTCGAGGTCCGCGCTAAACCGCTTGGTGTCTGGCCGGTGCCGGGCGAGCGGACCACCGATCTAGACCGCACTGGCGGTGTCATTCAGGTCAGGGCCGAGGCGGAAGACCTGGAAGACGCCCTGCTGCGCTGCCGTCAGTATCTGAATCGCAACCTGGGGCTGGATCACAAAGATGCCTTCAAGCAGTTGGCCGTGCTGATGCTGGCCAAAATCCACGATGAGACGCTGCCAACCGGCGAGCGTAGATTTTGGATCAGGGGCGACGAGCCTTTTACCGAGGCGGGTCAACAGGCCATTGCCCAGCGCATCAACGAATCCATTGCCGCCGCCAAGGCATGGCAAGCAAACCTGCTGACCCGTGGCTGGGATCTGACTCTGGAGCCCCATGAAACCGCCCGCGTAGTCATGGAGCTGGCCCGCTATAACTTAAGCGAAACCCAACCCCGTTACCGCACAGGAGGCTTCCGTGCGGTCGCCCGCAGCGTGATGGACGGGCGCGAGGGCCGCTACCCCACGCCGCTTAACGTGGCCGAAATGGCGGTTGAGATGCTCGACCCACAACCTGGCGAACGCATCATGGACTGCTCCAGCGGCACCGGCACTTTCCTGGCCATGACCGCCGCCCACATCTTCAAAAAAAAACTGGCAAGCCTCGGCACCACACCTGAAGAGGCTACCAACGAACAGATGGGCCAAGCGCAAAGCGAAACCGCCGCCTGGGCCGCCAGCAATGCCCTGGGCTGCGACATTGATCCCTTCCTGGCCGTGACCAGCCGCATGAACCTACTATTCACCACCGGCAATCCCGGACGCGTGTTCCGTATCGACGCCCGCACCTTTCCGGACGGTGATCTGGATGGCATCGAAACCGCCCGCCCGGCCATGCCGCTGGGCAGCATGGATATCGTTTTGCTCAACCCATGGTTCTCTACCCAAGAGACGGTTAGCGACACCTCCATTCTAGAGCGTTACGACCTGGGCAACAGCTGGGAGCGTGATGAGGACGGCGGGTTCCGCAACACCGGCAATATGAGCACCGGCGGCGTCCCTCCCGAGATTTTGTTTATCGAACGCGCCCTGCAGTGGGTGAAACCCGGCACCGGCCGTGTGGGCGTCCTGCTGCCCGACGGCTTGCTAGGAAATCCTGGTGATGAGTACGTGCGCTGGTGGATTATGCGCCACTGCGAGGTCATGGCCTCGGTTGACCTGCCGGTGGAGCCCTTCAAGGTCACCGTCAAGGAGTATGGCCTATCTCCCGCTCTGCCGAGTTTATTGATCCTCCGTCGCCGCAGTCAGGAAGAGCTGATCAACGCCGAGCATCCCGAATACAAGGTCTTCATGGCCGTGGTGGATCGGGCCGGTGTCGATGCCCGGGGAAACCTCCTGTTCCAGCGAGCCCCCGATGGTGAAGAGCTGGTTTTCGATGAGGAGGTGATCGAGCGAGTTCGTGAAGGTGGTGAAGTTGAAATCCGGAGGACCATGCGTCGCAACCGCCGTATTCATGACGAGCTGCCACTGGTGGCAGAGAAATACAGGAAATTCCGCGTAACCGGCGAGGTGACGTTATGAGCAGGAAACTCCAATGCAAGGCTGTGCCGAGCACTTGGTTAGAAAATAATGGGCGCCGTCTGGACTGTGGGCCGTACCTCTCTGGAGCAATTGAAGCGCGAGAACTGCTAAAAAAGCATGAAACAGAGGCTCTTCATGCTCTGACTGCCGGACATAACGGTGGAATCTATAATGGTCCCCAGTTCGTAAGAAATTATGTTGATGATCCCGCTCATGGGGTGCCATTTTTGACGACTTCAACTATGCAGCAAGCTGATATCAGAAACCTGCCGATGATCAACCGAAAAGATGCACACTCAGCTAAGTTGCGTTATTTGAAAGTCGAAGAAGGAATGACGCTAATCACATGCTCCGGCAGCATTGGTAAAATGGCATATGCTAGGAAAGACATGGCAAATGCTTGGTCAAATCAAGACATTATGAAGGTTGTAGCAAATCCGGAGAAAATTCTTTCTGGATATCTTTTTGCCTACCTCTCAAGCCGTTTTGGGGTACCGATTGTAGCATCCGGCACTTATGGCGCGATTATTCAGCACATTGAGCCAGATCATATTTCCAGCCTGCCTGTCCCTCGCCTGGGTGCCGTGGAAGCCCGAGTGCATAAGTTGGTTCAGCAAGCGGCTGATTTACGTGCTGAAGCCAACGAATTGATCACCTCACAGGTAAAAAGTCTCGAAGAAGAAATTGCCGGTGGACCTATTTTCTGGGAACACAAGAAGCCACAGTCCTTTAGCATTGAGCCCAAATCCATTTCTAACTTCGCAAGCAGGTTAGATGCATTTCACCACATCGGGTTTGTTGGAGAGGCGATCGAAAGGGCCAGGGTTCCATTAGTCGAAATATCTCACTATGCCGATGCACTGTACCCGCCATTTATGAAACGGATTCGGGTTAAAGAGGGAGGCATTGAATTCCTTGGCGGGACGGACATGCTTACGCTTGATCAAAGAAGTGATAGTCATATTGCCGCAAGCACAAAAAACCTGGATCAGTTCATCGTAAAGGAAGGCTATATATTGTTTCAGTGTGATGGACAAAGATATGGGATTTTTGGAAAACCCGTTTTAGCGAATAGAAACATCATAGGAAAAGCAGTTACACAACACATGATGAGGATTATTCCGCACGAAATATCTGATGCAGGCTACATTTTCACATACCTAGCGACAGGTTTCGGAAGGCGCTTATTAATGCGTTTCTCGGCAGGAACATCAATTCCTTCATTGAATGAAGATGGCGCCAGAAAAATTTTGATCTATTGGCCAAACGAGGAACGCCGCAGAGCTGTAAGCCAAATAGCCGAGCTAGCCTGGGAAAATCGAGCTCAGGCAACAGAGCTTGAAGACCAAGCTCGCTCCCTCGTCGAGCGCACTATAGAGGAAGGAAGCCGCTAATGGCGAAGGTCATACCCATCGGGCAACCAGCGAACGAATCTGAACGGCAGGCCATCGGTTTCCTTCGGGATCATCTTCCCAATGGCTGGCTAATCTTCCATAACTTCGAGATGCGCCAGGGTGAGGAGGTGTTCGAAATTGACGTCGCTATCCTGGCACCTCACGCGGTGTACCTGGTGGATGTCAAAGGGACGCGGGGTAATATCGATGTGTATGGTTCCAAGTGGTATCCCGAGGGGCGCCAACCTTTCCATTCACCCTTGGCCAAACTTCGCCATCACGCCAAGGTGCTAGCCAGCATTATCAAAGAGAGCCACAAAGGGCAGATTGAGCTACGTAAGGCCCATGTGCATGCCGCCGTACTGCTCACCGCCGAGAGCGCTGCTGTATTTGACCAGGCTGGCATCGACAGCCCGGACGTGACCGACTTTAAGCACTGCCTGAAATACTTCCGAGATACTAACCGGATACCTGATAATCGACTGGATAGCATTACCCGCTTCCATTCACAGATCGCCACGGCCATCACTGGGAACGCCAAGCCTAAGAGCTCGGCATTGGTCTTCCGGGATTGGCAGGTGGAAGAAAAGCTGGGCGGCACCGACCGCTACACCGAATATCGTGCAAAGCATAACCTACTTGGCAAAAGTGGTGGATTGGCACGTCTGCGCGTTTATCAAGCCGACCCTTATCAGGATGAGTCTGCCCGCCAGGACGAGTTTAAGAAGATCAGCAATGCCTATCGCGCCGTCGCACACATGCCGACTCACGCCAATGTGCTAGCGGTGAAGGATCTGTTCGTCTCCGACGATGAAGATAAAGTGGTGCTTGTCACTGAAGACCTGCCTAGCCAGGCCCTGCGCTTGCATATCAACAAGGCCTCACTAGCTCTAACCTTTGACCAAAAGCTCCAGGTGATGCGGGATGTGCTCTCCGCCCTGGATCATGCACACCGACATGAAGTGATCCACCGAAATCTCACCCCGGACGCCATTCTGGTAACCAAGGGCGGCCAGGCCCGGGTAACGGGGTTCGATTTTGCCCGGGTGGGAAAGAACCGCACATCCACCATTGCCGATCAGGTTTTGGACGACCTGGAACCCGTCTACCAGGCTCCGGAGTGTTTTAAAGACCCAACACAGGCCAGCATCGCCTCCGACCTGTATGCCGCTGGGCTGATCGTCTACGAGCTGTTAACCGGCGAGCTACCCTTTGAAAACGTCGACCAGATGATGGAGGCCGACGGCCGCTTCCCGATGAAGCCCTCAGAACACAAACCGGACCTACCCAAGGGGATCGACGAGTGGCTGCAAAAGTTCTGCGAGTTCGACCCCGAGGAACGGCACACCAGCGCGGCCATCGCCCGCAAGGACCTGGATGACCTAATTCTGCCCGAGGCCAAGAATGACTCCGCCGCGGATGTGAGCAGACCGGCCGAGCTTGTACCTCAGCTCCCCGATAACCTGATGGACCTGCCGCCGGATTTCATCTTGGCGGATCGCTTCCGCATTCAAAAGAAACTGGGCAGCGGCGGCTTCGGGGTTGCCTACAAAGTGTTCGATGCCCTGGGCGATGTAGTCCGAGTCATCAAACTGGTAACCAAAGACCGTCGCAGCGTATACGAGCGGCTTCGCCGTGAATACAAAACCCTGACCAATCTGCCCGACCATCCGCATGTGGTGAAGGTGATCTGGGCGGACCGCATGGCTGATACCAGGCAGACGCCGTATATCGTCTTTGAGTATGTGGAAGGGCTTGATGTTTCAGACTTGATCGATGCCGAAGCCGTGTCGCTGGACGATGCTGTGCGTATCGTACGGGAGGCTGCAGAGGGCCTTGCTCACCTACACAAGCATGGCGTTTATCACCAGGATGTAAAGCCCTCCAACCTACTGTGGACCGATAAGGGCGTCCGCATTATTGATTTCAATGTTGCAGTATCCGAGAACGATGATGTTCAAGGTGGCGGTGGCACCCGGCGTTATCTGCCACCGGACTATGATTATTCCTCCGAGCCAGACGCTTCGGATCGGATGGACCGCGACCTCTATGCCCTCGGCATATCCTTCTACGAGTGCCTGACCGGGAAATATCCCTTCGACGACCCCACGCCGCCGATCAAGACTCAACCCAAGGACCCCAAGCAGTTCAAAGGCTGCGCTGACCTCAACTCCTCACTGACCAATGTGCTGGTGAAGATGATCGCACCGGAACGCAAAGATCGCTTCGCGTCTGTGGATGGTTTCTTGGCCGCGGTAGCCGAGATCAGGCATCTGCGCTCAATGCTGACCAGCAGCGAGATTGGAGCCAGCCCCAAGGCGGTGCCCAAGCTGGGTTTCGAGTCGACCAAGCCCAACACCAACCCGTTTGTCACCCATCTGCTAACCCTCTACAGTCAAAGCCAGGTGTCCAACGCAGGCACCCGTGGGCTTGATGAAGTAGGAAAGGCTACCTACGTACCGACCTACTTGGATGAGAAACTCAAACCAGCGCTACTCAAGGGTGAGTTCCGTCTGGTCATCATCAGCGGCAACGCCGGTGATGGTAAGACCGCCTTTATTCAGCAGTTCGAGGCCTTTGCCGAGAGCAAGGGCGCTCAGATGCAGCGCGGTGCGAATGGGGCGGTTTTCCAGCTCAAAGGACATACCTACCAAAGCAACTACGACGGTAGCCAGGATGAAGGTGACGAGCGCAATGATACCGTTTTGCAGAAGTTCTTTGCCCCCTTCGCTGGCAAAGACGCCGACCGCTGGCCCAAAAATCAGACTCGCCTGATCGCAATCAACGAGGGACGACTAGTCGATTTCTTCCTCGAGCATGAAGATGAGTTCCCACTCCTCGCCGAGCAGATCCATCAAGGGTTGGCCGGAGCCGCTCCCGAGGGCGGCATCGCAGTTATCAATCTCAATCTGCGGTCTGTGGTCGCTGAACCCGAGGAAGGCCAGCCTTCGATTCTTGAGCGACTGATCGCCCGGATGACACAACAGGAATACTGGCAAGCCTGCGAGAAGTGCGACCTCAAGAGCAAGTGCTTTGCCTACCATAACGCCCAGACCTTCCAAGACTCGGTTGCGGGTCCCAAGGTGATTGAGCGTCTGAAGGTGCTCTACAGCATTACCCATCTGCGCGGACGACTGCATATCACCATGCGTGACCTACGTTCGGCGCTGTCCTTCATGTTGGTGGGCACCCAGGACTGCGACGGCATTCACCAGCTCTATCAGAGCAGCGGTGAGGAGACCCAGAATCGCATCCTTGACGGTTTCTATTTCAACTCCTGGCTTGGCGGGTCGGAAGGCTCCAATGACCGGCTCATTGCCCTGCTACGCGAAATTGATGTTGCTGAAGTCAGCAACCCCGATCTCGACCGAGAGCTTGGCTTCCTCAATCCCAAGACCAAAGCAATGAGCCGCTTTTCTTTCGCTGAGCGGGCCGGATATGACAATGAACTGATGGAGACACTCTTTAGCAGCCTGCCTCGTGATTACTCATCCAAGAACCGTGCCCGATTGATCACCAAGCACAGGAATTACCTCTCACACATGCGCCGCCGGCATTTCTTTGAACGGCGCGACATAGGCTGGAAGGGGATGCTACCTTACGGAAGCATTGATCCTTTCCTCAAGGCCATTGAGCAACCGGACGCAAAACGCACCGATGAGGTGACCACCATTCTCCATGCCATTAACCGGGGCGAAGGCCTAAGCAATCCTGCAAGGCTGGGTAACCAGTTGGCGCTACGTGTTCGCCAGGTAGATAAGGGCACCATCCGCAGTTACCGCCTCTTTGACGGCAACCACTTTACGCTTCGCGCTGAGCAGGAAACGGCTGCGCATCCTTTCCTCGAGTGCCTATCCCAGGCGCTGGTGCTGCTTTATAACTCTGGCAACGGCCACAAGGCCAACCTACGGGTCAATCTCGACATCTATGAGATGCTGATGCGGCTCAATAACGGCTACCGTCCCAGCATCGAGGAGCAAGAAGGCTTCTACCTGAGTCTGGCTGTATTCAAGAATCTGCTAGCTTCAGTTCCATACAGGGAAGTGTTGCTAACGAAAGCCGGACACAAGTTTTACGAGATTCGTCGAGAGAATAGCGGCCGGCTGGCAATGGAAGTATCAGACAAGGGAGCTGAATACAATGTCGATTAAGGGGCGAGACAAGGAGTTCAGAATCCCCAAAGTCTCTTATCTCGATTTTAAACATATCGAGATGGACCGTGTGTTAACAATGCTGTTTCCCCGTCTTAAGTATGAGGGATACGCTAGTCGCAGACCCCCCAGGGGCGGGGATCTTTCAGTAGATGAGTTCCTGGAAGATTTTCTAGAGCACCCAGAATGGTTTTCGGGCTTCGACAAACACCCCGATATTACTCGCGCATGGATTGAAACTGACCTTATGGATTTGGTCAATCGAGGAAAGAGCAACCAAGCGCTTGCGGCACCCCGGCCATTACACGGCAACACTTACAAGTTCCGCAATGCTAAGCATACCCGTGATTATGGCGCAGCCGAGCAGATCTATTGGCTGCTTTTCTATGCTCGCAAGGGAAAAGGCCAGGCTGCGCGTGATGCCTTGAAACGCTTCTTCTTTCCTGGCATTGACTTGGTGACAGACCGCTACGATCCCAACTCTTCCGTGGATGTGGAAACGCAGGCCATCCTGCGCCTGGATCATCAAGTTACTCAGGACATGAAGGACTCTAAGGAGCCCTCACGCTTCCAGCCGCTGTGTATCGGTCAGGCCGATATTATGGCCGATGACATTCTGCGACTACTAGCCTATGAGCCCTATATCCCGCGCTCGGTACTGGTGGATTACCTTAAAACCCTTATGGCATTCCATCTGGCGCTTTACCACCTTAAGCTGCTACAGATGCTACCCAAATTGGTGAAACAACGCTCGGGTAACGTTCTCTGCACCACCAAGGAATGCCCGATCAACCCAGGACTCGACAATGCCCTAGAAGGCTGCCCTTACCGCGTTGCACTGGTCGTTGACATGGCCGACGTCAGCAATCCGCACATGGCCGAACTGGCTCGTCAATCTACAGACCGACTCTATCGTCAGATACCTACCTTTGTTCAAGCAAATTTCGTCATCAAAAAACTCGACGAGATGGCTGATTACTTGAGCAAAAAAACAGGCAAACTGGCCACCCCTGGAGATGGAGTGTTCAGTGTTGGAGACCTGGTGTCCCTGCTTAAACCCGAGCACGATGCCGAGCGCCAAGCCTACTTCAAGTTCCGTCTAGCGAGCCTGATTGAGGAATCAACCTCCGGAAACGAGGACATCGATCCGGAAATCCGGGAAGTCACAGCCATGGGCCTTGGCGAGTTCGAGTCCTTCATTGAAATCCTGATGGCTTATCGAGGCAAGTATCACCGCCAGTACATCACTGAGTGCCTGGACTCTTTGCTGCTGAAGAACAAAGAGAGTGGCCTGTTGGCCCAGTCTCGAGCCAAGGGGAGTCCTCGGCGATTTGTGTTGGGAAGCAAATTGCTAGAAGTACTCCTTCAGATCGCTGTGCTCAACCAAGAAGAAGGGCGTTTCGTGACCCGCGAGGTACGCATCGAGGAGCTGCTGGCCTTTCTGAGAAACCGCTACGGCCTTCACATCGACCGGCTACCAGAAGGTGCCCAGGGCAACAGCAGCATCCTGGACAGACGCGCTCTGCGTCTAAACCTCGAAGCCTTCAAACGCCGCCTGCGTGAAATCGGGTTCTACGAAGACCTATCGGATGCCTACGTGACTCAAAAAATCTCGCCCCGGTATGCCATTGAGATAAATGACGGAACAAAAAAGACGGGAGGCACGCATGAGTAACGCGTTCACCAAGCTTTCTCCGAATAAATTGAACGCGTCGGTCGCTGGTCTGCTATGCCCAAGTATCGAAGCAATCCTGGCTGACCGTGGCCCAGGCCACTGCATGCGGATCACCGATCTTGATGACGAGGTAATGGAATCGGTATGCAATGAACTACGCAAAAACCGGCCGGATGGAAATATCTTTATCCTCGGCAGCTATGACCAAGAAGACATGCCTTTCCGGGTGACATCCACCAAGCTTGTCGAACTGCGAAACCCTGACGCGAATGGCGAGCTACGCCAGCCTTTGCTTGTCTTCATACCAACCTCACTCCGAACCAGCGCCGAGGATTCATTTGGCGTCGCAACCTTTGAGGAACTGGCTTTCACCAGTATTTACGAAGATCTGATCGATTCCCTGCTTGACCGGCTACCAGCAACGCTGGTCGGCCATGTCCGGGATCTCTTGGGCTTCCTCACCGAGGAGGCATGGCTTTTTGCTGACAATGTTTCCCGCGTGCGGTACCTACTCACCGCGCTCGAAAATGGGATTGATGGAGAAACCCTCGGGGCCAGCCTGTTTGAATTGACGCTGATCCCAGACTTCAAACTTTTTGCCGACCCCGGCATGGTCAATAGCAAAATTCGCCGCAACCTCGGCAGCGTCCTCAGTTTGATGGCCTCACACAAGTCAGTTCGTGGTCGTATCGCCGATCTGGGGCTCAGTGACAAAGCATTACAGTCGCGCCTATTCACCTACTTTGAGAAATACGATGTCCAGGAACCCGAATCTTGGACGCCGCAAATAGCCACCGACAAAAGCTGGTGGAGTATTTCTTTCGACAAATGGACGTTTCAGGAAGAGCTGTCACTGGACAAGGTTATTCTGTCAGTCCAAGAGACCGATCTTCCGGTCATTGCGGAGGATGAGACAGACGAACAACTATCCCGTCTCATCGGACAACAGGTTCTAGTCCCGAACGACCGCCGTAAGATGAACGTTGTGTTTGAGGTTAACCCTCACCCTGGCAAGGTCCGCGGTCTTGACCACTTCACAGTACAAATAATTTCACAGCATGACGGACCGGTAGGAAAATCTAAGAAAGTCAAAGCTTGGAGACCAAACCGCCTGCAGTGCACGACGAACCTCGCCAAGCTCAATAAAATCGAATTCGAGGAAGGGTGGCATTTCATCCGTGTGATGCCGTGGACAGCCGATGGCGACCCGATTCCGATGGAATCGGATTCAGCCTCCGATGGCGCTAAACGCTCTTATGAGAGCGAACCATTTTATGTTTTGCCTGATGGCAACATCGAGGAAGAACCGCCACAACGCGCCATACCCATTGAACAGAGCTTGGAGCATGCACGTTTCCGACTGCAACTGACAGCCCTAGGCGATGAGCGTGATCCCGATGATATCACCATCAGCGGTGTCGCTTGGGCCGAAGGTCGTCGTTCTAAGAAGACCTCCCGACAGGAAGCGCTGCACGCCAAATTCGGTCGAGAGGGAGCAATTCAGATCCCGCTCTCACGTATGCTCAAAACTATCGAGCAGCGTATCTTGGCCGAGCCTAAGCACCCGTCAGGCTGGCGCATGCAGATCAATCTAGATACCGCCGAGCAGCCTTCAGAAGTAGGACTGATGCTGCCATCTTCTGCCTCGATGGCCTCCTTTCTGGCAGCTCGAGAAGAGTTTTTTTCAGCGGTTCAAAAAGACTCCGCCGAGCTAATTATGCAAGGGCTTTCGTTCCGAGACTCGGAAAAGGAATGCCTCGAGTATGCTGAAAGCTACCTTGATCTGGTCAGGAATCTCATCCGCCAAGCTGAAACGACTTCCGGTGCCGAGCGTCAGCAACACTTGCAAGCACTTAGAAATGTTCTGGCAGTTGATTCAATTCATGTCATCTTAACCGACTTCCGAGGAAAGCATCGCGAGGCGGTGTTAGTCTCTCCAACCCATCCACTCCGCGCCTTGTGGCTGAGCAGCTGGGTCACCTTGGGCAAGAATTGGATCGAGAAGCTTAAGACTGGCGGAAAGGATCACATTCCTTATGTCCGTTCTGCCCTTTTAGAGGGCCTTGTTCCCTCAGCCTATCCAGTTGGCATTCCCGTCGAGGATGGCCGCATTTTCACTCCAGTGGACAATTTGAATGCATTTTGGGCGCTGTACGCCCCGACAACCGAGGCGAACTCCCGCGGTCTGATGGCAGAGATTTGTTCGTCTCTCGGCTTGTCCGAGCCCTCTGTAGCGGGGACAGACCTTTCAGGAAAGGTCATCGCGGATAAGATCGAACGATACCTCTCTCAGCATCCCTATGTGAGAGAGCTATCCCTGAACATCTTCAACCCAGGAGCTGGCTCGGTGATAGCGGAAGCTCTGGCATCTCTACAGCAGAAACGTGAACATGCCGATTTACGCTATGACATCCGGCTCTTTAGCTCCGACCCCGACTCTCCAGTTTTCGGTGAGATGCTAGAATCTATGGTCCGGCCCGGAGCATCGGCAAACGATGCCGCTGATGCGTTTTCGACCTCGACCGGCAGCCATCTATTCTCGAAGCTCAACTTGGCAAAACATGCACTGGATGAGTTCCACGCAAACTCTAAGCAGTTTCAGGCACACATCAGCGTTCTTTTGGATGTTTTTCCTGCAGAGGAACTTTCCATCACCGAAAAGCCGATGGGTGTGACGCCCCTGCAAGGCCTGATACAGGACTTCGATACCGAATTCGTTGACGACGCTTCGGGGACCTTCTGGAACAGGCGGCCGATTGTCGGGCGCGCCCTTGGCGTGGACAGCCATGCTGCATGCTTCGATTTGCTATCGTCCCTGAGCCGCCATCTCTGCTATGCCACCTCTGCGGTTGCTGCTTCTGGTGCCAGCTTCAAGGCTGTACCCGTCGTAACCCTTGGCCTAGACGTAGCCCAACGTGAACTTATCTACGAAGTACACCAAATCAGCGACTGGGTGTTCACCATCGACCGAAATATGGGGATTGAGTTTTTCGACCATGGCGGTCGGAAAAATAGACCGGACTATCTAATTGACTATGTGCCTGGAACCAGCTCACAGGCGACACATAACCTGATTATTTCATCGCGCTCGAATCATGAGCTGGAGGCCATGCTTAAGCCTGTGCTACTTGAGTATGGATTGTCGGCAGACAGCGAGCAGTCCGTTCAGATCCTGGCCAACCTGCGCTCTCTTTCCGGCCAGCTTGCCTTGAAACTAATTTCAGCACGCACGCAGCAAGCAGAGGCTCTAGGCTTGGCCCTAGCAAGGCTCTATCTCGAGTACCAGGGTGCGTTGAGTAATCAGGTCATCGTACCGCTGGACGCACACACGGACCTCTACCGGTCAAGCGGTGACTCAGACGACGTCAACGACGCGATCAGCCTGCAGCGCACGGACTTGGCCCTGTTCGATTTGGATTTGAACACAAGGACGATCAGCTGCAATCTGGTCGAGGTGAAATGTTATTCACAGGTCGGCGACTTTGCGGCCTTCAACCAACTGAAGGAGCGGATCTCCGCCCAGATCAATCAGAGTGAGCGCATCATCCAACGGCACTTCGACCCGGCCCTGAAAAAGCCGGACCGGCCGGACAGGTTGCTCAAGAGCCGGGAGTTGGCTCAGATCCTGAGATTCTATCTGGAACGCTCAATGCGTTATGGGATCTTTGATGTAACCGCCTCGCAGGAGGCGCGAGGGCTGCTTGAATCCATCGAACAGGGCTACTCGCTTCAATTCAGACGGTGCGCCCTGATCTTCGACTTTGACAAAACCGGAACCGAAGCTCCGGACAACGAGGTGGGCATCGAATTCCATCGCATCGGCAAGGATCTTATTCATGCATTGTTGGAGAACTGCCGAAAGTCAGTTTCCGTCGAGATTGAGGAAGAACCGACCGCGCACTCCCTGAGTGAGCAGTTTATACCGAACGTGCCGAAGCTCGAGACAGCCGCTTTCATCGCGCCCAATAGAGCCCGATCAACGTCCTGGACCGTCGATGAGCTCTGGGACGAAGAGCCGGAGACACCAATCACCCAGCGAACGACTTCTGCCGCAGAGGTAACACCCGCACCAGCCCAAGATGAAAAGGAAAATCAGGCGGAACCCGTCGAGCAAGCACCTCGACCTAGGACCATCGCGCCTGAACAAGAACAAGACGACGAACAGCCCGCCACCGTTGATATTGAATCGGAAAGAACTGTTCAACCTGAGCTTGAAGCTCAAGAGTGCCCGATACCGGAGACCGCGCCCCAAGCCGGGGTCAGCTATGACATCATGCTGGGCGTTAATGGCGACTCACCCCAGTACGGTTTGCTCGGAGAGGTTTCCGGCAGAAAGATAGCCCTAGATCTCAACCATACCCACACGATCAGTCTCTTCGGGGTTCAAGGCGGCGGCAAGAGCTACACCCTTGGAACAGTCATTGAGATGGCCTCCATGCCGCTTCAGCACATCAATGTTCTGCCAAGTCCGCTAGCCACGGTCATTTTTCATTACAGCCCGACGCAGGATTACGCGCCGGAGTTTACCTCAATGATCAATTCCAACTCGGTGGAAGAAGAGATCAACATCCTTCGTGAGCGCTACAAAGCCAACCCAGAAGCCCTAAAGGATGTCCTTATCCTTACCCCGGCGAACAAGGTGGATGATCGCCGGGCCGAATACCCGGATATCGAAGTTAAGCCAATTGCTTTTTCTGCCTCCGAACTCAAGGCGGCACACTGGAAATTCCTGATGGGAGCGATTGGTAGCCAGAGCATGTATATGCGGCAAATCAACCTCATCATGAGGGGGCTTCGGGACAACCTGACATTAGATGCCCTGAGAGCAGGTATCGATAACTCTGGTCTGTCCGATCACCTAAAAGAGCTCGCCCAGACACGTCTACTGTTCGCCGGCGAATATATTGATGATAACCAGCGACTCCAGGATCTGATTCGTCCAGGCCGGTTGATCATCGTGGATCTGCGAGATGAATACATCGAAAAAGACGAGGCCCTCGGATTGTTCGTAGTGATGCTGCAGATTTTCTCGGAAGCAACCTACCAGGGAAGCGCCTTCAATAAGCTGGTGGTTTTCGATGAAGCCCACAAATACATTGAGAACGATGACCTTGTTTCCGGCTTGGTCGAGGTTGTCCGCGAGATGCGACACAAGGGGACCAGTATCATGGTCGCCTCTCAAGACCCGCCATCAGTGCCGGTCTCTCTGATAGAGCTGTCGTCACAGATCATCATGCACAAATTCAACTCGCCCGCCTGGCTAAAGCATATCCAGAAAGCGAATGCAGCCCTTGGTGAGTTAACATCCGAAAAGATGAGCCATCTCGGAACTGGTGAAGCCTATGCGTGGTCAAGCAAAGCTTCCGACGATGCATTTACCAAAGGTGCAGTGAAGATTAAGTGCCGTCCCCGATTGACTCAGCACGGGGGAAGCACGAAAACTGCTGTCTAGATAGATAACCTTTATTATATCTTATAGAACGGTGGCTCAGGCATGGACAGCCATTTAACTAGCCTTTAAGACTGTCTATATAGGCCACCGTATTTTCATACACAAACCTACTGGTAACCCCTCCAGTATTTTTCGGCTTTCCAAAGAGGACCGTCAGCAGTAATCTTTTTGATATCAGAAATTACCCTTTCATAAGTATCAGAATCAAATTTAACCACTTTTTTTTAGCCGTCTTCTTCCAATTTTTTTTAAGTCCACCAACATCGTCTTTGCATAATGAATCAAGCAGAATGGCGTCAATCGAAGGGCAAACCAAACGCCCCCACCCCCATAATATTCTGAGCCAATTTAAGTTAATCATTTATTAACTTAGCAGCGACACCACGAGTAAAAACCAGCCCTATTTACTCAGCAACCTCAAGAACCTTCTCCCTCCATTCTCCATGTTTCAAACAAGAAGCATCTGTGCTGGAAAGATTGTTTGGTTATTCACCCAGCCGACTCAGCCTTGATCACACCAAAATGAGCTTTCCCTGCATAAAACCAAATCCACACCCCTTAACACTACTTACTCTACTTTCTTCCCAAACAGCAACTAGCTGTTTTTGATCATAAACTCCCGCCCCACTTGCCTTTGCAGGGGCATATCCATCTTTCGGTTTAACTGCCAATATTTTCTAGCAATCACCTTATCGGACCACTTCTCTCTACTCAATATTTGGATAATCTCCATATGGAAGGAAGTATCTTTCCACAAGATCCAAGAACAATGGATGCTCTCCATTTTGATCCTTGAGCGACTCTCTCGTTATTTCTTCAACGGTGACATCACTTTTTCCCTTCATGCCATCAGAGCACAGCAAGTGCACTGTATTCTGATCAAGATGATGCGACAACACACAAACGGCGTTAATCCCCCCATAACCACCAGACTTAGCATTAATCTTAGATACATTATGCAAAAAAATAGAATGTTCTGAATGGCTTCTTCCGCGAACAATTCTTACCACATACAAAAATCTCAAATCGCCTCCTCTCTATCATTCAGTATAAATGAAGGCTATAAATACGACCCTCAACTGTAGTTATTACACCTAATTCCAAGACCCAAGACCCATAAGACCTCTTCTTATTTTTTCTCCAAAAACTATACCACCAAAATCAATATATTCTGAAGCATCAAAAACTTCTTCCACTCTCGCCTTATTACAACCCTGATAGATACCATCAACAACAACAGGGTAAATTTTATTTGAAAATCCCATCCCTCTAAATTCTTTCATTATATAAACGTAATCTATTTTGTAATTCAGCGTAAACCAATCACCATCAAGACTTCTAGTAATCCAATGGAAATATGAACAGAACCCAACAGGCTCGCCTTCGCACGATAAAATCACGACCAAACAACAGATTTTTGAGCCGTACGCATCATAAAACCGGTCTTGAGCCGCCCCCTCCGCACCATCAAATGCATTTTCTGAAATATCACGATCAATAAAGTTACCACTGCAATCTAATACAAGCACTCTCAGCCTCCTCCTTAATAGTTCAATTTGCCTATTATCATGCTCCACGCTGTATAGCCCCTAAATTGACTGCCCAGCATTTAAAGCACATTTTCACCCTACAGCTCCAGATATTTATGAACACATATCACCTCCATGAAGCCAGGAAGGAATGGCCTTCCTGACCCCACCTCATGGAGGTTTCATGATCATTCAATGTCCGTCCTGCCGCTCCATCCGAATTGTCGCTCTGCAAAATGGCCGCAAGGTCGGCGGAACTGTTGGCACGGCTGCCGGAGCTGCCAGTGGATTAGCCATGGCCACCAGTGGCGCTCGCGTGGGCGCCACCGTCGGCCTGGCGCTTGGGCCTGCAGGCTCTACTATCGGAGGCATCGCCGGTGCTGTGCTTGGCGGCTTGGCTGGAGGCGTTGCCGGCGGTGAAGCAGGTGCCGCGCTGGGAGCCAAGCTCGACGAGACCTATCTCGACAACCTGGAATGCCTGGACTGCGGTCACAGCTTCCGCCTCGATTCTGAATAATCCCCTCTTTTCTACCCACTACTCCGAAGCCCGCCCTGTGCGGGCTTCTTTATGCCCCTTTGGAGGCCTGAATGGATATTCCCACTTTCGTAAAGAACGAACAGGGCCTGTACCACGTACAAGGCTGCGTGAAACCTGAGGAGATCGTCAGCACCGCTGCCACCATCCTGCTGGATGAGCTCACTGAGCGGGAAGCGCTGACCGCGCCCACCGATGTTGCCCAGTTCCTGCAGTTGGCCCTGGCCCAAGAAAAGAATGAGGTCTTCTCGGCCATCTTCCTCAACAACAAACACAAGGTGCTGGCTTTCGAGACGCTGTTCAACGGCACCATTGATAGCTCCGCTGTTTACCCCCGCGTGGTGGTGCAGCGTGCTCTGGACTGCAATGCAGCAGCCATCATCTTTGCCCATAACCATCCCTCCGGGTGCAGTGAGCCCTCCACTGCCGACCGGCAGATCACCAAACGCCTCAAGGACGCCCTCGCGCTGATCGATGTGCGGGTGCTGGATCACTTTGTGGTGTCCCGTTCCGGCTACGTCAGTCTGGCCGAGCGCGGCTGGCTCTAACCCTGCCCTATTGGGCATTCCTTCTTTAACAGGAGATTCACCATGGCACATCTTGTCGAAAACATGGCCTATGCAGGCCGTACCCCCTGGCACGGGCTGGGCAACCACCTGGCCACCCAACAACCACTGGAAGTCTGGATGCGTGAAGCCGGCATGGATTGGGAGATCCGTGAGACCCCGGTTCGCTTTATCAGTAGTGAAGCCGGTGCGCTCGGGCAGATTTCGTCCTTCCCGGATCAGAAGGTGCTGTTCCGCTCTGACAATCAGGCACCTCTGTCGGTAGTGAGTAACCGCTTCAAGGTGGTTCAGCCCCGTGAGGTGCTGGAGTTCTACCGGGATCTTACCGAGCAATCCGGCTTCGAGCTGGAGACCGCCGGTGTCCTGAAAGGGGGCCGCAAACTGTGGGCGCTGGCGCGTACCGGGCAGTCCGGCACGTTGGCAGGGAGTGACCAGAGCAACGGCTATGTGCTGCTGGCTACCGCCTGTGACGGCACCCTAGCCACCACGGCACAGTTCACCAGTATCCGGGTCGTTTGCAATAACACCCTCGCTGTCGCACTGAATGGCAACACTCATGCGGTGAAGGTACGCCACAACACCACCTTTGATCCGCAGTCGGTGAAGAAGCAGCTGGGTATTTCTGTCTCTGCCTGGGATGACTTCATGTATCGCCTGAAGGCCCTCAGCGAGCGCCGCATCACCCGCAAGACCGCCGAGAAGGTCATGCAGACCATCTTCACCGATACCGGCTATCAGCCACCGGGTATGCCTGTGAAGGCCAACGAGCAGGCCATGAAGAAAGCCATGGCTCTGTATGAGGGGGCTGGTCGCGGGTCTGAGCTGGCGTCCGCCAAGAACACGGCCTACGGCCTGCTGAATGCGGTCACCGAGTTCGTGGACCATGAGCGTCGTGCCCGCAGTACCGACAACCGGCTGGACTCTGCCTGGTTCGGTAAGGGTGCACAGATCAAGCAACGCGCTCTGGAACAAACCTCCCTGCTGGTCGCCTGATACCGGCCCGATCTTTCTTCCTCTCTCTTTCCCGGCTTAAAAGACACTTGGAGAACAGCATGAATCTGAAATGGCTCTACCGCCTGTTGGCGGTATGGGACTGTCGCCCTATGCCTGCTGAATTGGCAGCGGTGTGGGGCGCGTTCCTGCATGAAGGCTTGATGTGCCACCCCGGCGATCCGGGGCGCAGTCGCCGCATTCTGGAGACCTGGGACAGTGGCTGCATCGAGCTGATCATTGCCTCGTGTGAATACCTGGACCCACTGTGGCAGACCGTCTCCCACATCTGGTTCGAGCCCCGTGGGCGTCCCGGCATCTTCGAGTACGAAGTGGTCAGCGAGCTGGGCGAATGGCTGGGTGAGCAACTGCTCACTACCGGCCACCTCCCCAGTGACAAGCAAGCCGAACGCTATATCGAAGCGCTGGTGAATGACTTCTTCGAGATAGGTGATGAGTCACCCTCGTCGTCAGGTCGCGCCGCATGATGCCATTTAGGCATCACTCACACTCCATCCCCTTCCCTTACTTCTAGCCCCGGTCACTGTGCCGGGGCTTTTCTTTGTCAGGAGAACACTCATGGCACAACCGAAAAGCACTACACCCAGCCAGCGCCCGGCACTGCGCCTTGTCTCTACCAAGCAGATGAGCCGGGAGGACTGGCTGAAGATCCGCAAGCAGGGCATTGGCGCCAGTGATGCGGCTGCCGCCGTCGGCATCAGCCCGTACCAGTCACCGCTGGAGCTGTGGATGATCAAGACCGGGCGCGATGGTCTGTTACCCGCGCCTGATCCCGATGACATCCAATCGCCGCTCTACTGGGGCACCCTGCTGGAGCCCAAGGTGGCCGAGGCTTACGCCAAGATCACCGGCAACAAGGTTCGGCGTGTGAATTCCGTTCTGCAGCACCCGGATGAAGACACGCCCTGGATGCTCGCCAATCTGGATTACGCCGTGGTGGGTAACGATGACGTACAGATCCTCGAGTGCAAGACCACCGGCCAGTACGGCGCCAAGCTCTGGGCCGATGGGGTTCCCGAGTACATCCAATGCCAAGTGCAGCATCAGCTAGCGGTCACCGGAAAGCAGGCTGCCGATGTGGCCGTGTTGATCTGCGGACAGGAGTTGCAGATTCATCGGATCGAACGGGATGAGGCGTTGATCGCTCACCTGTACGAGCTGGAGCGGGAGTTCTGGCAGCTGGTGGAGGCGGATACGCCACCGGACCCGGATGGCTCCGACTCTGCCGGGAACGCCCTGCAAGCCCTCTACCCTCTCGACAAAGGGGAAACCGTGGATCTCACGGATAACCTGGCCATCGAAGGCGACTTCAATGAGCTGCTGGATCTGCGTGACACCTTGGGCCGATTGAACGACCGGGAATCCACCCTCAAGCAACGCATCCAGCAGACCATGGGGCTGGCCAGCAAGGCCACCTTTACCGAGGGCGCTGTGACCTGGAAGCGCAGTAAGGACTCCACCAGCCTGGACACGAAAGCCCTGCTGCAGGATCAGCCTGGCCTGCTCAAGCAGTACCCCAAGCACAAGGCCGGGAGCCGTCGCTTCCTGGTTCGCCCCAATGCTTAAACCTCTACGACTCATGGCATAACAGCCGGGCCTGGCCCGGCTGCGTCTATGCCCGTTATCTATCAGGAGAATCCCATGATCAAAGGACTCGCCATTACCCCACCCGTGATCGGTCGCATCAGCATCGGTCGCGTGGTGGAGAAGAACGGCAAGCGTCTGCCCGAGAAAGACGATCAGTTCACCATCACCACCCAGATCCAGACCAAGGAAGGCTGGCTGCCCCACCCGCTGGATGAGGCCCTGCGCCAGGAAGGAGAAGGCAAGAAGCTACGCAGCATCCCCATCACCCTACCCTTCAATGACCCGGACCTGAACCTGCGTGCGGAATACACCTTCTTCGACCGCAAGAGCGGCAGGCCCCTGTGTGCAGGCAACGGGGAGACATGCCGACGCCATACCGAGAATGGCTTGGCTGCTCTGCCCTGCCCGTCACCGGATCTGTGCGACTACGGCAGCCACGGGCTGTGTAAACCCTATGGCCGCCTTTATGTCCGTATCGGGAATGACGATGAATTGGGCTGCTTCGTGTTCCGGACCACCGGCTACAACAGCATCCGCACTCTGGCAGCACGGCTGCGTTACTTCCACGCCATCAGTGGCGGCAACCTGGCCACCCTGCCACTGGAACTCAAGCTACGCGGCAAGAGCACCACGCAGAGCCATCGGGCGCCGATCTACTACGTGGACCTGACCCTGCGGGCCGATCAATCCATGATGGAGGCGGTCACCCAAGCCAAGGAAGAAGCGAAGGCTCGTGAGAGTATAGGCATTAGCCAAACCGAGCTGGACAGGGTCGCTCAGGCCGGGCTGTTGAACGCCTGGTTCGAGTATGGGGAAGAAGAAGGGCTGCAGGTTACTGAGGAGTTCTTTCAAGCAGAGACGGCACCCAAATCAGAAGCACACGCTCAATCGACGAAAGAGCTCAAACAGAAGTTGATCAATTCACCGCTTGTGCCAGCCGCAACAGGAAACAACGAAAGCAAGTAAGCATGGCGAGAATTCCTTAACTCTCGCCAACGATCAGCACTTCAGCCTTCAACCATAGATCTGAAGGGCGGCACTCCAATGCTTCGGACAAACGCCACACCGTTGAAACCGAGGCTTGTCGATTACCCTGTTCAACACCGGATAGAAAGGATCTGGAAAGCCCTGCCCTGTTAGCCAAATCCTCTTGGCTGATACTCAGCTCAATACGCCTAATCTTGACTGCTTTGCCAAAGGCAACCGGAATTTCCATCAAGTGCTGACCTGCCATCTAAGGTAAAGAAAGCAGTCTGGATGGTTAAGAGAAGCCTATTAACTCCCCATAGGGCTCTCTGTGTACTCTATAGGAAACATTAAGTAATCTAATCACCCTAATCATCTGATTAAGGGCCGCCACAGAACATTGGCTCACCCCACCAAAGAAGAACGAAGCACAAACAAGGAGAAAACCATGGGCAATGACTGCCTTCGACTGATAGCAGGCCTTTTTCTGGCTACATCACTTACCGGCTGTCTGGATGGCGCCAGCGATATAGACATCGTGAAAGAAGGGCGATTCGACGCCCACCCAGAATTCAAGATTGGTGAAACCTTTGACAACCGGACCATGTGCGAAAGCACCAGCTGGCAAATGGTTCAAGATAACCGTGGAAGAGATCTAGTCGAGTACCGCTGCGAGATTGTAGGCGTCAACGACTACTACCATAAAAGACTGGTTGCTCTGGCTGAAAAATGCGAGGAATCCCTAAACGACACCTCCCCCAACCCCTTCAGGGCAAGACTCAAGAAAGAGCGCCAAGAAGAGCTGGATTCTATCGATCATCTCAAATCAGAAGTTGAGTCTGCCGAATCAGATCGAACAAAAAGGCTCATCAAATATCACTCAAAAAAAGCCGATGAGAAGACAGCGAGGCTGGAAGAGCTTGACCGGTGGGAAAAGAACAAAATAGCCAACAACAAAACCACTCTATCCAAAGTTAACCAGATCTTGTCTGGGTTTAATGTCGCCTCAGCCTATGAGTTCTTCCGCTGGTCTGTCGCCGAAAACGGCACCTTCGTTCTGATTGAGGGTGGGGTCGGGCTCAAAAAGCCAACAGATGAAAAACACCATGAAAGCACCTATGGCGACCAGCATATGAGACTCTCGGTCGGTTATGCATACGAAAACAGAGATCTCCGTCATGCATTTACCGTAACCCACGACAGCAGCCTCGAACTCCATTGCCAATGATCTAACACGAACTCTGACACGCAAGGTATTGAACAATGATTAATAAACTGATCATCATTCTATTGTTCGCAGCATTCATGACCGGCTGCGGTGAAACATTTGATGCTTCGAATGACAACATGATCCGGGTCTCGTACAACGGGATTTTAGAGACTTTGGATGGTAAAGAAGAGGAGGAGTTCAAACGCCAGTACCAGTTCTATATAGAACAGTATGAACTCCCGCAGGATCCCGAAGACCCTGGTATCAATTTTGCTCAGAATGACATTGAGTCACTTCATGGCCTCACCTACGGGGAGGTCATCAGCAAAGTCGCGCAGCATGAGCAGTACGTTGCCGACATTCGCAAGGAAGAAGATCTCTTTATGCTCCGTGAGCTCCATGGCCTCTATCTAGATAGCAGAGAAAAGATCTTGTCTTCGATGAAAGACCTGCCAGTGACCCTTGAACCGATGGAGGCAAGATTCCTGGGACCGCTGGCCATCAAAGCCGAACTCGACAACAACACCGATTACACTATCAGGGAATTCTCCCTAGAGGTGAGCGTCGTCCAGAGGAGTACGGGGGAACAGGTTTACTCAACGTCAGTATTCGCCGACCTTGGTAATGACCCGCTCCCGCCCGGCTACTCCTACACCAGCTCATTTGGAGATCAAAAAGTACAAGAGGTGATACAAGACAAGAACTACACCGTGATTGGATATCTATCCAATGTCATCGTTGATGATGGCAGGCGCGCATATGCCAAGATGGATGAAAGCAACTTCCTACAGTACGCCTCTTTGAAAAGAGCTTACCCGGAGGAGTTCAAAGATATTAAAGATGAGCTGGGCGAGCCGGTTATCTAGTTTGGCATTGTTTCAGTTGGGGTCTGTGATACAAATTTTTGAACACTCTCACACGAACACTTAGCACTTAGCATGCAAGGAACAACGACACGAGTACGCTTGGCCCACTAGGGCCCAGCGTGCTTGGTCAGCCTACTTTCAAATAGATAATGAAACAGCCCTAATTTAATTTAGGCTTTTCTTTTGTCATGGTTGCAATAAGTATTGGAGTAGCCATTCCAAGATGAATAGCCATAAGCTCGTTAATATTAACGCCGACCTGTTGATATAAGACAGGTGTTCCAGCACCAAGAACAACCATCACAGCCGTAACGACCCAATAGAACCATGACCCAACCCATTGTGGCTTCCCCCCCTTTTCAACATGCCTCAGATTATATAGGGCCAACATTTCTGGTAATATTCCGCCCAGCAACCCATACCCCCCTGCCTCAATTAGAGTCACCTACTACCCCTTCAACTTGTCTGAGTTCAAAGACTGAAAGGCTGAGAAAAAATCGCCGACCTTTGATTTGCGAACTTTTAGCGTATAGAGATTCCTTCCGGACTTGCTTTTCATTACCGACTTTCTAACTCGATCATCCGACTCCAAGACCATTTCCACTGTAGTAAGCGGTTTTTTTACGTCTTTAGCTATGCCTTCAGCAGTTCTGTAATCCCATTTAGGATCGCTCAAAGCGCGGATCACAAAAGCGCCAGTACTGGCATCCCTGGAAATCCTCACTTTTTTTGCCCGAACAGCACCTTTTTTTTCTTTTTTAATTTTAGACATAGCCCCTCTCTTTATAGCCATAAATCTATTTCATAGACCAGCACGTATCAACAGCTTAGTTTCTATCCCGATTTGGCTGAGCTCTTCTGATACAACAATTCCCCGAAACATTGCTTCATCTTATCATTTACACGGAGCCATAATAAAAGCCGCTTAAATTCCACACTACATTTGTTGCGGCATCACGGTATGGCGAATGCGGAATTTAACACTGGATGAGAAAAGGCTCCCCCACTGGCAGCTTGTTACTGACCTTGTCAATCGGGGTAGCCACCAGATCAGCGCGTAACGCTGGGGATAGCAACCCTTCCAGCGCCGACACATCCGTCACCTCTGGCGACAACCAAATGTCATACGCATCCTTAGGCAACCACAATGGCGTGGATTTGCGGTGGATCTTCTCCAGGGCCGGGATACCCGGCAGGGTAATGATCGACGCGGAGGTGACTACCTCCCCTGTCACCTTGTCCGTCCATTTTTTGTACAAGCCCCCAAATGCAATGGCATTGCCATTGGCTAGCTCCAACAGATGCGGGCGTTTGCCGTCCTGGCTCTCGACAAAGGCGGTAGCTGGGATAATGCAGCGCGAATGCTTGAACTCGCTTTTCTGGGGCAGCTTGCGGTAGTTGGTGTTTACGCTGAAGTAGTCCCTGTGGGGACGTAGCCCCTCCTGCGTCTGCTGGAGATACAGCCACCACGTCGCCGGGCGCAGTAATCGGGCCTCGCTACCGCCCGTCACCACGCTGATCTGGGTCCCAGGCCGAAAGTCGCCGTAGATCAGTCGGTTAGCGTCCACGCCCAACGATTCTGCCAATTTGGCTGAGCCATCGCTCTTGATTAGCACGTAATTGGTACACATAATCAAGCACTGTACTTATGGACAGTTAATTTAGCCATGCCGATTACCACTCTCTCTCCACTGGAGATAAGGGAGCAGTTTGCTGCACCCTGTTATCTCTCCCGCGTCAGGACCGGGTTTCCGAGCCCTGCTGACGATTACATGGACAAGAAACTCGACCTCAATGAGTTCCTTATAAAACACCCTGCCTCAACCTTCTACTGCTGGACCGAGGGGGAATCCATGGAGGGCGTCGGCATCTATGACCGGGATCTCCTGATTGTTGACCGCGAGGAGCAGGCACGGCATCAGGATGTGGTCTTAGCCTTTCTGGATGGTGAGCTGACCTGCAAGATCCTGGATGCCCATCGTCGCCTGCTATGTTCAGCCCACGAGGACTTCCCGCCGATCCCCATCCTGGATGGGAGCGACTTTCAGATTGAGGGGGTTGTGATCAATGCCATCCACTTCTTCCGCCATCGCACTGGTTGACTGCAACTCGTTCTACGCCAGTTGCGAGCAGATCTTCCGGCCTGACTTACGAGGCAAGCCGGTGGTGGTGCTTTCCAATAACGATGGTTTTGTGGTCGCCCGTAGCAAGGAGGCCAAGGCACTCGGCATCCCAGACCTGGAAGCCTTTTTCAAGATTGAGGGACTACTCAGAAAGCATGGCGTAGCCATCTTTTCCAGTAATTACCCGCTGTATGGCGACATCTCCAACCGGGTGATGACCAAACTCCAGGCATTCAGCCCCCGGATTGAGGTCTACAGCATCGACGAGATGTTTCTCGACATGGCGGGGATGCCTGGCGATCCGAAACACACCGCACATGAGATTAAGGCTCAGCTGTGGGATCACATCCGAATGCCAGTGGGGGTAGGCATTGCGCCAACCAAAACATTGGCCAAGCTGGCCAACCGAACTGCCAAGAAGCTCCCGCAGTGTCAGGGTGTCTGTGTGCTGGATGAACCACTGAAGTGGGAATGGGTACTGAAGCGTGTCCCGGTCACTGCCATCTGGGGGATCGCCCGGCGATTGGGGGCCAGGCTCAATGCTGAAGGAATTCACAGCGCTCTTGATCTCGCCAGGGCACACCCAAAGGTCATTCGGCGGATGACCAGTATCAACCTGGAACGAACTATCGAGGAGCTGAACGGCAGAGCCTGTCTGGCCCTTGAGGAAGTACCGCCCGCGAAGAAGCAGATCTACTGCACCCGCTCTTTCGGCAACAAGGCCACTACTGCAGGCCCTGTACTGGAGGCGGTAGCTCTCTATGCGTCCCGAGCCGCCGAGAAACTCCGGAAACAACACCACCTGGCGCTGAGCATGCATGTGTTCATGCACACCTCGCCATTTGAGCCGAACTTCCACTCTGCCAGCGATCTGGTCCAGCTTCCCTACCCCACCGACGACACACGGGAGATCGTGAAATTGGCCAGGGCGACAGCCGCTCGCCTGTACCAACCTGGCCATGCCTTCCTGAAAGCGGGTGTTGGTCTCGTGAACATCTGCGACCGCAAGCACCATCAGTTCGACATGCTACACCCAGGCCAGACAGAGAGAGCTGACCAGCTCATGACCGTCATCGACCGGATCAACCGTGCCCAGGGGAAAGGTAGCGTGTTTATGGCCTCCCAAGGGACCTCAGCCCCTTGGTACATGAGGCAACAGTTCAGGTCACCGGAGTACACCACCAACTGGAAGGAGTTGCCGATAGCCAAGTGCCGGCATCCTCATCACATCAATTAGTGTCGACATGACCAAGCGTACGCCCCCAGCCTAACCTTAATTTTTTGGGGGCAGGCGCTTCTCGAACAAAGCATCAAAGCCTTTACCTCCTTTATCCTTAGACCGACTTACTGGCGGAGGATCAGGCTTATTCTGCCGTGGGTATTCTATTTGCTTTGGTAGTTCGACAGCCAATTCAGGTGCTGGCAAAGGCTTCTCATCTCTGAGGGAGTCCAGATAATCGGCCCACACCTGCATCATCCTCATTCTCCCCTCAAGATGTGAAGTCCGATTGTAGGCCCTCCCGTTGGCATCTCTGACTGAATGCGCAAGTTGATGCTCAATCCAGTCCACCCGGAACTCCAGCACCTCATCAAGCAGCGTGCGGGCAATAGCCCTCCAGCCATGCTGCGTCATCTTGCCTTCGTACCCCAAAGTCTTCAGCAGCTTGTTCAGTGTGTTGTCACTGATAGGCAAACCAGGCTTCACACCCTCAAAAACATAGCGTGCCGAACCAGTAAAAGGGAGAAGCCCTTCAAGAATTTCAATCGCCTGGCGGGACAGAGGCACCAGATGTGGCTCCCTCATTTTCATTTTCTCTGCCGGGATATTCCATTCAGCCTTCTTCAGGTCAATTTCTGACCATTCGGCATGCCTCAGCTCTCCCGGTCTAACAAATACTAGTGGTGCCAACTGGGCCGCAGCCTTGGTGGTGGGCATGGCATCACACGAGGCGATCTTACGAAGCATTCTCCCAATCTGGTCGGGCTCCAGTATTGCCAATCGATGCTTTTCCTTTTTGACCGCAATTTGGCCCTGTAGCGGCAAGGCGGGGTTACTTTCTGTACGCCCTGTGGCCATCGCAAAGTTGAAGATCTCTGAAGCCATACCCCTGAGTCGGTTCGCGGTATAGCCGCTAGTCTTCTGGGTATACTGAAGCGTCTCCCAAAGCTCTGCAGGAGTAATTTCTGCTATGGGACGCTCGCCAAGATAGGCGAGCAGGCCATTTTCCAGCCAGCCTCTCCGTTTCTTTTCGGTGGTTGAGGTCCAGGTCTCGCTAAGCACTTTCTTGGCAGCCCACTCCTCTGCCACACCAGCAAAGGTGTTGTTCCTGGCCACTTCAGTTGCAGCCTTTTCAGCCTTTCGTTCAGCGCCGGGATCAACGCCAGTGGCCAGCAACTTGCGAAAGTGAGTTCTCTTTGCGCGCGCTTCTTTGAGGCCAGTGCTTGGATAGGTTCCGAGGGAGAGACGCTTCTGTTTGTTATCGAAGCGATATTTGAATCGCCACCACTTGCCGCCCTTGGGGGTGACTTCCAGGTACATGCCCTCGCCATCGGACATGAGGTATGTCTTTTCTTTGGGCTTGGCGGAACGAATTTTGGCGTCAGAGAGCTTATTGGTTTCCATGCTTTGGCCGACTTTGGGCTTAAAGTTGGCCCCAAAGTTGGCACCACATGGCACCAGATGTCAAACGACTTCATCGGACAACATCGGAGGAGAATCCCACCTAAACCCCTGAATAAAAGGGAAAAGATGGACCTCCTCGGATGCTATCGGAATCGTATCTGGTACCAGAGGCCGGACTTGAACCGGCACGCCCGCGAAGGCAACGGATTTTGAATCCGTCGTGTCTACCAATTCCACCACTCTGGCAGTGGTGCGCGAGTATACCAGCAGATGACGGCTTTGCCAGCCTCGGAGAAAGATTTGTCACTCGTAATGTCCATCAGCGGACACTTTTACCGCCGTCACGTTATCCCGGCTACCCGCATTGAGCGCGGCTTTGAGGATGGCAGACTCGCTGGCACCCTGTCCCATCAGGCGCCCCAGATCGTCCACCGTGAGGACCGAATGCACGCCATCAGTGGTCAGCAGAAACTGTTGATCCGCAGAAAGACCAAAACGGGCCTGCTCCAGTTTCAGCTTGTCGCCATTGCCAATGGCCTGATAGATCACATGGGCCCGGGGGTGGGACATGGCCTGGCGCTCATCAATGTCCCCCGCATCCACCAGGGCCTGAACCGGCGTATGATCCCGGGTCAACCGGGTCATCTCTTCCCCCACATGGCGATATAGTCGGGCATCTCCAGCCCACAGCACGGCAGCCTCATCCCGATAAATCAGCAGCACTGCCACAGTGGCCCCCATGGGCTTGCTGCGCAGGTGCAGTGCCGCATGATGGCGAATGGCGTGATTGGCGCTCTGCAAGGCGGATTCCACGGCCATCAGCCGGTGGGCAATACCGCCCCCCAGCGCCACCGTGTCCAGGGATTCACGGATAATGGTAGCGGCCAGATCACCGGCATCGTGCCCTCCCATGCCATCGATCACCGCCCACAGCCCGTCACTGTCCCGGCACACCAGGGTGTCTTCATTGGCAGGCCTGCGCCCTTTATGGGTGCGCCCCTGCCCCCTCCAGATTGTCATTATTATCGTACCCGCTGCAGGAGCCAGATCCCCAGGATGAGACAAAGCGCCGGTGGTACAACCGCCGCCATCAAGGGTTCGGTATGAAACACCAGCGATAATTGGCCAAAGAACTGCTGGCCGTAATGGAAGATCAGCCCGGCCACAATCCCTGCGGTGAGACGCAGGCCCATGGTGACCTCTCGCAGCGGCCCGAACACGAAAGAGATGGCGATCAGCACCATGCCGATCGTGGCCAGCGGCATGAACAGTTTCTGCCAGAAACTCAGCATGTAATCAGCGGTTTCCAGTCCCTGGCGTTTCAGGTAATCGGTGTACTCGAGCAGCTTGGCCATGGCCAGATGATCCGGTTCCAGCACCACGATACTGAGCAGCTGCGGAGTCAGCTTGGTTTGCCATCGGGCGTTATCGCGATTGAAGACTTCGGTACCTTCATCGGAAAGCCGGGTTCCCTTGATGCCTTCCAGGGACCAGTAATCGCCCTGGTAAATGGCCCGCTCGACAAACTGGGTTTCCGTGAGCTTGTGATTGTCATCAAAGCGATAGCGGGTCAACCCATGCAGCACGCCGTTGGGTTGCACCGCATTGATATGAATGAACTCCGGCCCTTCCCGGTGCCAGTAACCATATTTGGAACGCAGCGCCTCGCCGCCCCCTTCCGCCATGGAACGGTTACTCTGCGCCACCTGCTCCGAATAGGGCGTCAGGTATTCACCAAGAGGAATGGACAGCAGGATCAGCAGGAAAACCGGACGCAGCACCAGCCAGCTCACCTTCAACGTGGAGACACCGGAAGCCCGAATCACCGACAACTCGCCGCTATTGGCCAGCAGACCAAGGCCAATCAGGGTCCCCAGCAAGATGGCCATCGGCAGGTATTCATGCACACGCCGGGGGGTGGTGGTGAGAATAAACTGCAGCGCCTGCATGGCCTGATAATCCCCACGCAGACCTTCCAGTTCATAGATAAACCCGAACAGACAATCCAGGCCCACGATAATGCCCAGAATCGCCAGCGTAGGAATCAATACCGCCCGCCAGAAGTAGCGTTTCAGTAATCTCACGCCCGCCTCCTGCGGCGGAAAATCCGCCCGCCGAAATACAACAAGAACACCACAATTACTGCGGTAAGGTGTACCCAGCCAGTGTGCAGGTACCAGGGCAGAGCGCCCTCATGGTCCTCGATAGCACTGCGTGTGACCAACAGCATGCCCACGTACAGCATGTAGCCAAGCACCGCCGGGATCAGCCGGTAAAAACGGCCCTGGCGCGGGTTCACCCGGGCCAGCGGAATCGCTGCCAGGGCCATGATGGGCACGGTCAGAATCAGGGAAATACGCCACTGCAACTCCGCCATGGCATCGCGACTGTTGTCCCGTTCGTTGATCAACTCCGCCGTCGGCCGACCGCGCACCTTGGGAGGGCGGCTGTCGGTTCGCTCCTTACCGATTCTTACCTTCGCTTCCTTGAAGCCGATTTCCTTGTAGTTACTCTGGCCCGGCTTGCCTTGATACTGGAAGCCCTCGGTCAGTAACAGATAGCTGATGCCCTCTTCCTGTACCAGCTTGCCGCTCTTGGCCCAGACCGTCAGCAAACGATCCGCCTCGCCGCGGGCCTGGAACCGGGCATCCGCCACGAACACATTTTCCAGCACGCCTTTTTCCCGGTTCATCTGCTCCGCGTAGGTGGCACGCTGGGTATTGCTGGAGCCTTTTACGTGGAAACGCCCTGGGGTGAGCAGTTCCAGCACCGAGCGATCTTTCTGCTCTTCAAAGATGCGGTTCACTTCCGCATCGCCCCTGGGCGTCACATAGAGGGAAAACATGGCGACCAGGGTAGTGGCCATGAGGATAGGCAGAATCAGTGACCGGACGATCCGGCGATGGCCCTGGCCACCGGCCTGCAGCACCACCATCTCGTTATCCATGTGCATGCGACCGAGCACCAGCAGCAGGCCGATATAGAGGCTGAGGGGGACGATCATCTGCAGGAATTCCGGCATCCGGAACGCCATCACCAAAAACAGGGCGTCGGCGGCGATTTCGCCGGCGGCGGCTTCGGCGAGGTATTTGATAAACCGGCCACTGACCAACACCATCACCAGAATAAAGGTGACCATGACGGTGGTCATGAAGACTTGCCGGTTAATATAACGATGAAGAATCAAGGGCTGGCCCACTCATTCATGTCTGCAAAAAGGCACCGACACCCCGAAAAGGCAGGACTGATCGCCTGCGGGAGCGGCACATACCGCGCGGGCGACCCGGCAACCAGGCACCTGCGGCAGCAGTGAATGGGTCCTAGTGTAACTGACTGACTGGCCAAGGTGATAATCAAGCGCAATGAAATACCGCTGACAGCGGCGGTTTCGCTGGCAACCCGGCACGCCCCGGCACCCTGCCCCGATTGCGTTTGAACGCCGAACAGCCCACTATTTCCCTGTTTTCGCACCGGCAAGCGCTCTTGCCGCGTGTCATACCTTGATTGATATGGAGACAGCATGGACTTCGCAGTGAGCAACAGGCCCCTGGACAAATTCAAAGCCGATGCACTGATTCTGGTGCTGGGCAAGAACAGCGATCTTCCGGAGTCACTGCCGGAGAGCACCCGCGACCAGCTCACCCGTTTCATCAAGGCCGGCGACTTTGACGGCAGCAAGGGCCAGATGAGCTGGCTGCACCAACCGGAAGGTCTGGCCGCCGCTCGCCTGCTGCTGGTAGGCCGGGGCGACAAGCAGCCCTCCGATCTGCAGTGGCAGGAACTGCTGCGCCAGACGGTGAAAACGGTTCGCAAAGCACCGGTCAAACACGCCGTCTGGTTGCTCGACGCAAGCCTGCCGCAAAGTCTGGAGTGGCAGGCCCGAGAAGGCACCCGGGTGGCAGAAGAAAGCACTTACCGTTTCGATCAGTACCGCAGCAAGCCGGCACCGGCCAGCAAGCTGGGCAAATGGACCTTCTGGCATGCGGAAAAAGATGCCGCCCTGAGCAAGGCAAGCAAGACCGGCAAAGGCGTGGCAAGCGGCGTCAACCTGGCCCGGGATCTGGGCAATCTGCCGCCCAACGACTGCTACCCGGAGTACCTGAGCGGCGTGGCCCGAGATCTGGGCAAGGCCTACGACAAACTCACCGTCAAGGTGATCAGTCAGGCCCAGGCTGAAAAAATGGGCATGGGCGCCTTCGTTGCCGTGGCCAAGGGTTCCGAGCGCCAGGGCCAGATTATCGTCATGGAATACAAGGGCGCCAAACCCGGCAAGGCGGGCCCCGTGGCCCTGGTCGGCAAGGGCATCACCTTCGATACCGGCGGCATCTCTCTCAAGCCCGGCGCCAATATGGACGAGATGAAATACGACATGGGCGGTGCTGCCAGCGTGTTCGGCAGCGTCAAGACCGTGTGCGAGCTGGACCTGCCCATCCACATGGTGGCGGTGGTTGCAGCGGCGGAAAACATGCCCGACGGGCGCGCTTCCCGGCCCGGGGATATCGTCAAGACCCTGTCCGGGCAGACCGTGGAAATTCTCAATACTGACGCGGAAGGCCGGCTGGTGCTGTGTGATGCGTTGACCTACGTGCAGCAGAAACACAAACCACACACCGTCATTGATGTCGCGACCCTCACCGGCGCCTGCGTTGTCGCCCTGGGCGCCCATGCCCAGGCGGTATACAGCAACGACGACGACCTCAGCCAGGCGCTGCTGGCCGCCGGCCAGGAGACCGGTGACCGGGGCTGGCCCATGCCCCTGTGGGACGAGTACCAGAGCCAGCTGGACAGTCCCTTCGCCGACATGCAGAACATCGGCGGCCCCAAAGCCGGCTCCATCACTGCCGCCTGCTTCCTGTCACGTTTTGCCAAGGACGTGAAATGGGCGCATCTGGATATCGCCGGCACCGCCTGGATCAGCGGCGGCATGAGTAAGGGTGCTACCGGTCGTCCGGTCCCCATGCTGACCCGCTATCTGATGAACCTGAGCCAGTAATGGACCGGTCGCCGGAAACCTGATGGCCGGCGACGACAGCGCAACCCACGCGTCAGACGTGCATCTGTCACGTCTGACGCCCGCAGGCCCACCATGACCGAAGTGACTTTCTACCTGAGCAACAAAGCTGGCGACGGCGTTCGTCAGGCGCTGGCCTGGCGCATTGCCGACAAGGCCCAGAAACAGGGCCGGCTGGTCTATATTCATTGCCGGGATGCGGACCATGCACGGCAACTGGACCAGCAGTTCTGGCAGACTCCTGCCACTGGCTTCCTGCCCCACGGGACTCAGCAGGAAGGCAAGGCCCCGGTCATCCTTGGTCACGGCGAGGATCCCGGCGACCACCACGATGTGCTGATCAACCTGACCGATCAGGTGCCGGATTTTGCCTCCCGTTTCCAGCGGGTTGCAGAGATGATCAGCGGTGCCGAGAATGAAAGACAGGCTGGGCGTGACCGATTTCGCTACTACCGCGAGCGGGGCTTCCCGGTCACCACACACGAATTGGGCTGAACACGCCACGGACACCACCATGAGCGACCGGGAGACACGAAAAAAAGAGCTTCTCAAGGAGCTCGGCGACGTCCAGTCACTGCTGGACGACACGGAGGCTCGGCCAGCCCCTTCGACCACCGACCCCGGCAGCCTGGAGCGAGAGCAGATCCGCAAGCTCGCCAGCGAACGACACAACCCCTTTCTTGGCAGCCCACCCCCGGCC
>Ga0208816_100032_pt1 | contig 76646 bp, 85 predicted proteins | sample Virmet3734_803_FD_185737 | JGI IMG/M metagenome (GOLD analysis project Ga0208816, IMG submission 185737) | Marine viral communities from the Southern Atlantic ocean transect to study dissolved organic matter and carbon cycling - metaG 3734_803... | ecosystem: Environmental > Aquatic > Marine >...
ACGGTCGGTTAGCTTGACGACCCGATAGACATTCTCCCGGTCAAACCCATCCCGGATCACCGCTTCCGCACTCATATCCTGCTCCACGTAGCGCTCGAGAATCGCATCCAGCTCGTCGTAATCCGGCAATGAATCACTGTCGACCTGATCCGGGGCCAGTTCGGCAGAAGGCGGGCGGGTGATCACCCGTTCCGGGATAATTTCCACACCGGCTTGCTGGTTCCGCCAGTTTGCCAGGCGGTAAACCATGGTCTTGAAGACATCCTTGAGTACCGAGAAACCACCGGCCATATCGCCGTAGAGCGTGGCGTAACCCACCGCCATTTCGCTCTTGTTCCCGGTGGTCAGAACCACAGAACCGTTTTTGTTGGAAAGCGCCATCAGCAGGACTCCGCGGCAACGGGCCTGCAGGTTCTCCTCGGTGGTATCCTTCTGCTGACCGGCGAATGCCTCACTGAGGATATCCATAAACCCATTGAACGCGGGCTCAATGGGCAGCACCCGGTAGTGAACCCGCAAGGTTTTGGCCTGTTTCTCCGCGTCCTCCAGGCTCATGGCCGAGGTGTAGCGGAACGGCATCATCACAGCCTCCACTCTTTCTGGACCAAGCGCATCCACTGCCACTGCCAGGGTGAGTGCCGAATCAATGCCGCCGGACAAGCCCAACAGGGCCCCCTTGAAACCGTTTTTGTTCACGTAGTCCCGGGTTGCCAGCACCAGGGCCTGATAAAGGCTCTCCTCCAGGCCGGGAAGCGGAAGCTGTTCACCCATGGGCTCACAGTGTCCGTCTTGGCATTGCAGGTCCACCGGGACCAGAGCCTCGGCAAAGCTGGCAGCCTGTATACAGCGCCGCCCCTGGCTATCACAGACGAAGGACGCACCGTCAAAGACCAGCTCGTCCTGCCCCCCCACCAGGTTGCAATACAGGATGGGCAGGCCGGTTTCACGGCTGCGGGCCTCTACCTGCTCAAGGCGCTCCTGAAACTTGTTGGCCCGGAAAGGTGAGGCGTTCAGATTAAGCACCAGATCCACATTCTGTTGCTGCAGCTGGGCGGCCGGCCCGCTGTGCCAGATGTCCTCGCAGATAGTCAGGCCCAGGGTCCAGCCATCCAGCTCAAAAGTGCAGGCTTCGGAACCAGGCTGGAAATAGCGCTTTTCGTCGAACACCCGGTAGTTGGGCAGATGCTGCTTGAAATACTCATGACGGGGGCGACTCTCCCCCGGGAACATTACCCCGGCGGCATTTCGGCGCTGCCCATTCCGTACCGCAGGATAGCCGATCACCACCGGCACACTGACCTGCTGCCCGATCGTTTCCAGGGCCGCATCCACGCGGCTGTTGAGGCTGGGGCGCAACAGCAAATCCTCCGGGGGATAGCCGGTCAGCATCAGCTCCGGAAACAGCACCAGATCCGCACCCAGCAAACGACGAGCCTCGTCCGCCGCATCGATTACCCGTTGGGCATTGCCCTCAATGTCGCCCACCAGCGCATTCTGCTGGGCCATAATAATCCGCATGGTTAACCGGCCTTTCCTCAAGTGAGCGCTGATTGTACTCTTTAGAACCTGCTTGGGGTCTATACGCAGCCGCGCCGGAGGCAATTTTTTCGCCAGCCCGCGACGGTGATGTGTAGTCATTCTACATAAGCAATAGCCGTCGCGGGCTGGCGAAAAAAGCTCCCGGCCCTTCGGGTTGCCTATAGACCCCGAGCAGGCTCTGAGCCGGCGACCGATGGACGCATCACGCTAAAACAAGGAGAACAAAATGGGCCTGATACGCCTGCTGATTATTGCCGCCCTGATCTATCTGGCCTGGCGAGTGGCAAAAAACCTGCTTTCGCAGACCGGCAGCCGCAGCAATACCGGGACCGATGCGGATCGGGACGGTCAGGCCATGCTCAAATGCGCCCAGTGCGGCGTGCATGTCCCGGCCCCGGAAGCCTTTACGCATAATGGCCGACACTTCTGCTGCCAGGAGCACCAGCGCCTGTATCTGGAGCACCATGAGCGCTAGCCAGGGGTGGACACCCGCCCGTATCTATAACGTTTACCGGATTGCCATCGCCTGCAGCCTGATGCTGCTGCATTTCGGGCCGGAAAAGCCCCTCATCGGCACCCATCTGCCACTATTATTTGAAACGACACTCTTTGTCTATCTGGGGCTGACACTGGCGTCGGCCACTCTGGATTTCCGCGCTGAAAAGCGGGCCTACCCGGCTTGGGCGCAACCGGCTTCCCTGATTACCGATCTGACCATGCTCACGCTGGTGGTGCACGCCAGCGGAGGCCTGGAGGGCGGGCTGGCGGTTTTGCTGCTGGTCACCGTCGCCGCAGGTAATATTTTACTGCGTGGACGCCTGGGCTTTCTGATTGCCGCGCTCGCGACTCTGTCGATGATGTTCGAGCAGTTTTATTTTTCCATCCAGGCCCTGTCTGAGTCGCCATTCCTGCTCACAGAATCAGGGTTGCTGGGTATCGCCTTTTTCATGGTCTCGCTGATTATCCAGCAGATATCCCAGCGGCTGCAGTACAGTGAACGAATCGCACAGCGACAGCGGGTGGCCATTGAGCGCCTGGAAGCCCTGAATCAACAGATTGTGCAGCGCATGCGCACCGGCGTGGTGGTATTCGACCAATCCTTACGGATCCTGATGGCGAATCAGGCCGCCAACAGCCTGTTTGGCACACCCATGCTTGGCAACCAGTTACCCAAGCAATTGGCTCACCGCTACCGTCGCTGGCTGGAAAACCCGCTACTGCCGCTGGCCACCTTGAGAACATCAGAACAATCCCCCGTGCTCAGCCCACGCTTCGCGCCTTTGGAAACCGACCACGAGCTGCTCACCCTGCTCTTTCTGGAAGATAGCGCCCGGGTTGCCCAGGAAGCGCAGCAGATGAATCTGGCCTCACTGGGGCGCCTCTCTGCCACGCTTGCCCATGAGATACGCAACCCGCTAAGCGCCATCAACCACGCCACCGAGCTGTTACTCGATGGAAATGCCAGCGAGGAAGATCAGCATTTGCTCGGCATTATTCGCAATCATGTGGGCCGCGTGAATGGCATCATCCACGATGTGCTGGACCTGTCTCGCCGAGGACGAGGCCAGGCCGAGCGCTTCAACCTGGCGCCATTCCTTGACGAGCTTATTGAACAATGGGCGTTACGGGGCTATAGCAACCAGCGCCTCAGCAAGGCCTGCCAATCGGAGGTGGAAGTCCGCTTTGATCGCAGCCAGCTGACCCAGGTAGTCGACAACCTGATTCGAAATGCATTTCAGCACGGCGGGGAGCACTGCAACGTGACTCTGGAATGTGGCAGCCATCAGCAGACCGGCTTACCCTGGCTCCGGATCCGGGATAACGGTAACGGCATCCCCCGAGAAACCGCTCAACACCTTTTTGAACCCTTCTATACCACGGCCAATGACGGCAATGGATTAGGCCTCTATCTTTGCCGGGAGCTCTGCCAGGCCAATCAGGCCGCCCTGGATCTTGAAGATAGCCCGAATGGGGCCAGCTTTGTGATAACCTTTGCTCACCCGCACCGACAATTCCAATAACACGATCTGATTATGAGTGCTGACACCCCACACATCCTGGTTGTTGACGACGAAGCAGATCTGCGCGAACTGCTGGTCATTACCATTGGCCGAATGAAGCTGAAAGCCACCGCCGCTGAATCCCTCGCCGCAGCCAAAAAAGCCCTTGATGAGCAGACATTCAACCTGTGTCTGACCGACATGAACCTGGGCGATGGCACCGGATTGGAGTTGCTCCAGTATATTTCCCGTCACTGTCCCGAGATGCCCACCGCCGTGATTACGGCTTATGGCAGCATGGAAACAGCGACAAATGCCATGAAGTTCGGCGCCTATGATTTTATCGCCAAGCCCGTATCGCTGGACCGCCTGCGTCAATTGATTGAGGACGGACTTGGCATCAGTAACGCGGAAGATCATCTCGAAGAAGAAGACAACCTGATCGGCGAGGCGCCGAGCATGGTTGCCTTAAAAGCTCAGGTTCGCAAGCTAGCACGTAGTCAGGCACCGATTTATATCAGTGGCGAATCCGGTAGCGGCAAAGAGCGTATTGCCCGCCTGATACATAGTCTTGGTCCTCGGAGAGAAAAACCTTTTGTAGCTGTCAACTGCGGGGCAATTCCCTCGGAATTGATGGAAAGTGAGTTTTTTGGTCATCGCAAAGGCGCGTTCACTGGAGCCGTGGAAGATCGCAAAGGTATATTCCGCGAAGCCGATGGCGGCACACTATTCCTGGATGAAGTGGCCGACCTCCCCCTGCACATGCAAGTCAAACTTTTGCGGGCCATACAGGAGAAATCTGTGCGCCCTGTAGGCGAGACCCGAGAATTCCAAGTAAACCTTCGCATTCTTAGCGCTACTCACAAAGATCTGGCTCAAGAAATGACGGAAGGGCGTTTCAGACAAGACCTTTTCTATCGACTCAACGTTATTGAAGCCCATGTCCCTCCTCTCCGAGACCGGCAAGAAGACATCCCTGTTCTGGTCGACCACATCCTTAAACGTCTCAGTGCCGCTTGGGAAATCGTTCCTCCAACCGTCAGCGCTTCCGCCATGATGGCCCTGGAGGAATATGCATACCCGGGCAATGTCAGGGAACTCGAAAACACATTGGAAAGAGCCGTCACGCTATGCGATGGAAAAGAAATCAACGAAGAACATCTTTGTCTGCAAGCAAACAGCTTTCCTGCCAAAGCTGTTGCAAATAGGGAAACCAATATCCCTCCAGAGCGCCCATTAAACCAACCCTTAGAAGACTTTCTCCAGGAAATTGAGAGACAGGAGATATTAAAAGCTCTGGATCTTACACACTGGAATCGAACTGCTGCCGCAAAAAAACTGGGCATGACGTTCCGGTCTCTGCGTTACCGGCTGAAGAAACTGGATCTTGATCGAGACACAGGCGAGAGCGAGTAGGCAGAGGGATCAGTAAACGGCTTTTCCCCGCACACCATTTGCGCAAGAATCTCTGCCGTAGCAGGAGCTGACACCAACCCATTCCGATAATGGCCGGATGCGACAAAGACGCCAGCAAGCCCCGGAACGGGGCCAATATATGGATGATCCAAAGCACTGCCGGGACGAACTCCTGCCCAGTGATAAAGGGGCTTGAGACCGGAAAGTTCGGGCAGGAGCTTGGCTGCAACAGCCTCAAGTTGATAGCGGCCCGACACGGTTGGGTAAGTCGAAGCATCCCCTTGGGCCAAGGTAGAGCCGACCAGGATAGCACCATCTGAACGCGGAATGAGATAGCCTGATTCAGTTAACATTATGGCTGGCACCTTACCTGGAGGTAGCTGATAGAGCAGCATTTCGCCCTTTACCGGGAACATTGGTAAAGATACACCCAGCATTGAAAGCATCTTATTGCTTCCAACACCTGCGCTGATAACCAAGCTTCGCGCGTCAACAACCCGCCTATCTCGAGTTTCTAGTATTACCCCTTTTTGTTTCGGAATGAGGGATACCACTTTGTCTCTTATAAAGGAAACGCCTCTAGACACAAGATAGTTTCGCAAGGCTTTCAAAAGGCGCGGATTTCTAACGCTTCCCAGATCAGGAAATAGAATACCTTCTGCAAAAGGAAAAGAAGGCAGCAACTCTTTCCCTGAAAGAACCTCATACGACACCCCCCACCGCGCAGCCCAATCTTTCATCTTGGCGAATTCTTCGGAACCAACATGAGCCCACAACCCTCCTCTATGTAAATCAGACCAATCCAGGCTGCTACCCACGAGCTCACCGAAGAGAGCCACATAGCGTTGCATGGCATCAAAAGTTAAACGATTCATCGCATCGGAGTAACGCCATGCATAAAGCGGAGACAGAATACCCCCTCCCGCCCAAGACGCCTGCCGCCCCCCCGATTCATCAATAACAATCACTGGAATCTCACGCTTTGTCAGCTCAAACGCACTCAATAAACCGACAATGCCACCACCAACAATTACGACTTCTCTCATTTCATCCCATGACTTCTGACATATATAAAACAAGTTCAACCTGGCCTATATAGAAAAAACCAGATGACGAACAATGAAAAAACAGGTTTTACCGTACTAGAATGCCTTGCCGCATTAAGCATACTGACTATTCTTGCAATGATCGCGCACAACATTGGAGCCCCGATGATTCGGGAGCATCGAGTCATCGCCGCTACCAATAGTGTAGCCGGATTGATCAGAGAGGCCAGAGCGAATGCCATAACAGATGGTAACCGGCTTATATGTGATGGAGAGAGGGGATGTAGCAGCTTCAAAAGAACAAGATTGCTGATAGAGGGGCGAGACAAAAACCAAAACAGTGCACTGGAGGATCATGAAATACAGCACTATCTACAGCTACCAAACAATACTTGGCTGGAGTGGAAACGATTCAGAGGCAAACACCTAGTCTACAGTAACAGAGGTGTAACCCGGTTCCAGAACGGACATTTCCTTATCTGCAATGGATCCTCAGGGAGGAAAATTATCATGAACTGGATTGGCAGGACTCGCATCGAGAAAGCCGGATCTGAATGTGAGAGTAATTGAAGAAAAATGGAAGTAGCCCCAGAAAAGCCCGGCCTACTTCCATTCATTGCCTACCAGATACTCTACCAGCTACTACCAGAAGTGGGGGTGCAGCCCCCCACAGCGGCACAGGCATTACCTTGGCTATCAAGGGCCATCGTCTCTGTTCCGGTCATGACTGAACTATAAGGCGTTGCCTTGATCGTATATTTATGATCCGAAGGTACCGAAATTGTGAATTTATAATGTTTGTGCCCTACCGATTCAGGCACGAGGGTACCGGTCTTTGAGCCGGCCCCCTTATAAGAAAAGTGCTTTCCCCGGTATCCCTCCAGAGCGGAAGCCCAGTCCAGCAGAACGCCCTTACCCGCCTCCTGATGAGCATCCTGCACATACTTCGTATATGCAGGATACGCAACTGATAGCAGAATCGAGACGATCACAACCACAATGAGAATCTCGATCAAAGTGAAACCGGCAGCAGAAGCCTGTGTTCGGCATTTACTCCGATGATAGCTATAAGCTTTCATAGTCGCTCCGCTACTTACTGTGAACTGGGATAACATTTGCCTCATTAGGCTCTAATTGACGCCACTGTGTTTTTCTTAATCTTGTATCTCGAGGCGTTCCCTCCGCGGGCACCTCCGTGCCAACCACGACTTTAATTTTATCTTTATCCATAAACAAAACCGGCGTCGGCGGGGGAACCTGTTGCTTGAGCTTTTCCTGCCGGTCGCTGGATAGAGAACCATCATTATTAATTTTTGCAGGGTCGCCAGTAATAAGATTCACGGTATGCAGATAAGCACTACCGAGACTCACCGCACAAGGACTATCGTCCTTGCTCCCTCCTACTGGAGAATAGGTAGAGAAATAAACCGTGTTATCGTAAACCACCGGCGACGACATCACTTTTTCACCAGGCGCAATATTCAAATAATAAAACCAGCCTGGCGAATCCCCTTTAACAGGGTTTCCCGCCCCAACATTGACTAAATCACCAATTTTTAGCTCTTTTTCGGGAGCAGAATCTTCGTAAACAGTATTATCCCGAATAACAAAGAATGCTTCATTTGTATTTTTATCGAGGGGATGCGCTCTATATCCGGACCCGATTGTCACATACAGCTGTTTCTTACCCTTATGTTCCACGTAAGCCACTGCTGGAGCTTCATAAAAACGACGATTCTCAGCATAGTTACCACCCAAGTCAGCCAATACATGCACCTTACTTGCACCAATATTGTCTTTATCAATATCAGCCCGGTACAAATGCCCTCCCATATCACCGAAATACAGATGATCAGAGGAACCATCGGCATCTTTATCAACAACGGCTATACTGCTTGGCACAGAAAATGCCACCTCTTTGGACCAAAGCACATCACCTGACAGAGCATCGACGATATACACTCCATTACCAACATCGTCACCGTTCCCCCTGGTTCCACCACTTGCATCTTGACTGGTGTCATAACCACCACCAAAAACAAGCACCGTTTTTTCTCCAATTCTTGCGGGGGTCGGAGTAGACCAAGTTTGTCCCAAAGAGGAAAAACCACTATCGGTGACAGTCTTACTCCAGAGCAGCTTCGGAGAATTTCTTGAAGTCACGTCAAGGGCATAATAGGTGTCACCACCTCGACGCATACCACCAAACAGAAGCTTCTTGCCATCTTTTTTTAACGCTACCCAGCTACCATCAAGCCCATAAACCTGTCGGTTATTATTTTTATCCAACCCTGGGCGGTCTGTTGTAAAAAGGTTGGCTCTTGAGAGAAACTCCTTAGGCATAAAGGAGTAAATTTCCTTGCCTGTTGCTGCATCTATGGCGTGCAACATCCCTCCGTTAGTAGAAACAAAAACCACATTGTCTGAGCCATAATCAACCAACACAGGAACACTGTGCATTGGGTCACCCCAAAGCACTTTGAGTTTATCGGCAAGCTGCTTCAACTTGTCTTTACTGGCATCCTCTGGCAGGCCGAAAAATTCGTTATCATATGCTCCACTGCCAATTGACCCCCAAGGCAAACTCGTCATCGCAGCGCCCTCGTTATAGAACAGCTTGCGTACAAAGCCTTCATCATTAGCCTGCCGAGCCCCTCCCCTTGTCGCATCCGGCCCGTCCGCTTCCTCGCTCCACCAGCTCTTGGCCGTTTCTTTGAAATAACCTGTTTCAGCGTCAATCGCATTATTTCCGGAAACGTCCGTCACATTGTCTCCGGAAAGACGATATCGCTTAAGGTTACCCTCCCAAAAACTACTGGAGGCCGGCTGAATTACCGCGTAGTAAAGCTGATCAAGATGCTCAAACCGGTTTAACTGGTTAACCGCCACACCGGGAGCCGACAACGAACGTGAATCTTCATCGATCAGGTCAAACACTTTAAGAAATGCATTAGCTAGCGCCTCGGAAGTCTCGGCCGTATAAGTCCCTTTCTCACCATCTGTAGAAACTTTTTCCATCTCAGATCTATTATCACCCATAAACAGTCCGACGTTATAGGTCTTGATAGATCTGCCAATATAGTTGCTTTCACTGTTTAAATATTGGGAAATTGCCACCTGGCAATCATAGGAATCAGACTTTCCTGAGCCGCCACAAGCGGAAAAGTTATGATCAGGCAAATTAATGTCATTCGGGTCGCCATCGGTGAAAATTACGATATGGTTAGACTCACACTGATTTTCCAGGTTTATCGGTGATACGTAACGACCGTCAGCCCCAACAATATCCTGACTCCTTAGGCACACGTTATTAATTTCGCACTCTTCTGTCTGCCCAATAAGTTTATATTCCTGGTAGGTGTAACCCCAGCACCATCCACCCCAGCCAGAAGAACAAATTCGACGACAATCAGGACGGTTACGATTACAGGTTCCAGAAATATTTTCCCAGCCATATTCATCAACAAGCTCGCACTCTTCCGTCTCTTCAAACTCAGTACATACAGAGCGGCTATTGTCATCATTTCCACCATTGCCATACTGCGCCGACCCTGGAGATGCTCCCAACATATAGCGCCCCATCTCCCAGTAGCTCTCAGCCGTAGGGGTACTACCGTATGGGGCTCCAGTATTGCTTCCTGAGGCATTATCCCCAGCACTATTCAGGCTTGAAACTGCTTCTTTAAGAGCACGTTTTGATTTTTCGTTTACCTGCGTTACTGGCATCAATACATAGCCACCACAAGTGTAACGGTTATCTGCACAGTTATAGCCATGCCGAAACCTGCCAATACCCATATTGACTTTTTCTGGCACTGAGTCGATCAAAATATGCATCGCATCTTCAAGCATATTGATACGGCGGTTTTCAACATCTGAACACCAGCCGCTACCACTTTTTGCACAACTGCGCATACTTCCGGATGTATCAAGCAACACCATCACATTGGCTTTAGTTTCATTTTCACTATTGCCAACCTCGGCAGGCGCAAAGAATATCTCGGTATCATCAGCTGCAAGCCAAGTCGGAGACAAAACCAGCACAAGCAGAAGTGCTATTCCTTTAAATAAAGACATATATTTTTTCATAACGCCCCCGCTACAATTGTGAGCCCGGTAAAATTCCAGTCTTTAATAGCTGCTGCAAGTGACGGTCATTAAGATTAAATCCGTCCATGACAGCGTCACCCTGAACATTAATTGAGTAGTCAACAAATGTTGCTGTGTTCCCGGTTGTACTAACTTGGTTCCCAGGTATCAGTCGAAAACCATTCTGAGTTGCGGCAGCAGATGCAGTAATGACTTTCCGGGCATCCATCGAATCTCCGCTGTTACATGCACCATTTCTGCCACCGGAGTTTAGTAAGCACCTTCTCGCTACAACCTGATTAACAATAAAACCCGTCAATGCGACCTCATCCAAGTTATCTAGAGTGTTATACATATCCGCCACCGAGCTTTCCGCGGCTTCGAAAACCATGGCATCTGCCTGAGTCCCTGTCGCAACCTTGGCAGCGAACATGCTCGTTTTCATCGCAGAAACACCCAATACAGAAACCACCACCAGAATAAGCAGCGCAACTATCAATGCTGCACCTCGCTGGTTATTTCCAAGAAAAAGCGAATTCATTTTCATAGGATTTCCCAATCAACATTTCGCAACAGCACTGTACTGGTAAACATTCGGCGAACCGCTTTGGAATCTGTATCCGATCTGGTGACTTTGTTGCCAAGCAAATAAAAGGTTTGCTCTGCACCACCATCAGGCAGAGAATCGCTCTCTTCACTCAGCAGTAGAGCCAACCTCACAGCAACAACAGTTCCTACTGCACCGGGAACCCCAGCTTCTGATTGCTCTTGAGTTATATATCCAGCCGCATTGGTTGCTCCAACAAATGTTGTCACCCCCATTGCGCCATCGGGACTTTCGTCAACTCCATACTTGACTTTAAATCCTTCAACCCCGGAGACCAGTTCTATACCCGAGCCACCAGAGAGATTCCCATCGCAGAACAGGCCATCATTTGACACGTAATAACTATTAATCACACGAACAACGACTCCTGTGCCTCCACCCTCGCAATCCGTCGTTCCATGATATGAAATTGTTAAGCGATCTGTAGAACCGTCACTTGAACCGGGCAGCCCTCCGGTAGCGGAAAACAATACTCCTTCAGGTCCGGCAGCCACATTCTGGTCAAGGCCAGTTCGCCGTAAATCTCTCACCAGAAATCGTAAAACAAGCTGGCCATTTTCCTGGACGCGGGATGTCGCCTGCTGTAGAGCAAAAGTTCGATTGTTAGTGATCAGCAGCTGAAGTGCGGCGCCAGTGACGACCAAGCCGACTAACATGGCGACCATTAGCTCAACCAAACTGAAACCAGACTGTTTTTTTATCTTGTTCATTAACGGACCACCTCGATGACCGCACAGAAAGAATCTGTATCGGTATTAATCTTTCCGCCCGCCTTCACACATTCCGAGGGACTCATCCCATCCCAACTGACAACAACACAGCTGAGACCACTATTTGGACAGGCCTGAAAAGCAATCAACCCCTCTGGCAAAAGGTTTCCAGCCATCCAAGATAGTTGATTAACATCCCAGGAAACCATTTGAGCAGCACTACACGCAGCTCCAACCCCTGTGCAATTGGCGTAGCCACTAGGTGCAGAGCCAACAGCTACTGGCGTTGTTGGCCATGCTGCTGCTATATAGGCCGGCAAATTTGGATTCAGCTGCAAACGCTCAAGGGCATCCTGTGCGATTAATGTTGCCTGGGCACGGTTATTAGCCAGTTCAGCGCCTTTAAGCGCGGAAAGCTGCATTCCCGCGTAACCCAAAACGCCAATTGCCAGAACCAACAAAGCCACGAGAACCTCAATAAGGCCTACGCCACGCTGGCGGGCTTTAATCTCATTTTGTTTCACGAGCACGTGATATCCTCATTACTGATTCGCCCAACCCTGGAAACAGAAATTTTTCTTCCCGTTTCTCCTCCTCGTACTGAGTCGCAAACAATGAAGGTATCAGCCTGGCTGACAAAGCCATCTGACTGAAAAGTCAAACTACCAGAGCCAGAGCGCTTCACTGTTACATCCGGGGAAACAGTAAAACTTTGCTCCTCCTCAGGCCCGCCAGCGGGATAGGTAATACGCCAACCCTGACTCCAGTTCCCACCGCTAACCGCAGATAACTGAACATTCACTCTCAGATTTACTGCCTGAGTCCGAGCTGTATTCAGCGCGGCAACCAGCTCACTGGCCGCACCCCGCAGTGCATTGCCTGCACCAGCGTTTCGAAATGATGGAACCGCTACAGATGCAAGCACTACAAGAATGATGATCGCCACCATCAGTTCGACCAGTGAAAAACCTCGCTGCCTGCTTCTTTTTTTCATCTTTTCAGTCCGGTTGTCTGGCTTGAGGAATACATTGAGTTTCAGCTTAGCAACTCCCTAGACCTCATCAATCAACCGGAGACAAACGGACTGTCGACTGCTATGGACGGTATAAGCTGCTGAAAAACAATAAGTTTTGGTACTTTTTAGTGTGATAGCACTCACACTTTAGTAGTAGAAATGCGATCCCTGTGACTTAGCAGAAAGCATTATTTATCAGCGGAAAGGATTTTCGGGTGCGCCGGGTCGACCTCTCCAGGCACAGGGAAGAGAAGTTGAGGTTTAGAGCTCATAAAAGAAACGTTACGACCGCAGCGCCTTGGGCATGGAGAAACGGATATTCTCTTCGCGGCCGGGGATTTCTTCGGCGTCGGAGCCGCCCAGGGATTTGAGGGTGGTGATGACCTGCTGGACCAGCTCTTCCGGGGCGCTGGCGCCGGCGGTGACGCCGACAGCCGTTTTGCCCTTGAGCCAGGCCGGGTCGATCTGGGAGGGATCGTCGAGCAAGTGAGCTTCGGCGCCGCAGCGCTCGGCCAGCTCCCGCAGACGGTTGGAGTTGGAACTGTTTACCGAGCCCACCACCAGCACCAGGCCACACTCCAGGGCCAACTGCCGTACAGCATCCTGGCGATTGGTGGTGGCGTAGCAGATATCCTCGCGTTTGGGACCAAGGATATTGGGGAAACGCTGACGCAGGGCATCAATGACTCGGGCGGTGTCATCCACGCTCAGGGTAGTCTGGGTGACAAAAGCCAGGGTATCCGGGTCACGCACCTGGAGTCTGGCCACATCCGCCTCGTCTTCGACCAGATAGATATCGCCACCATTGGCCTTGTCGTACTGCCCCATGGTGCCTTCCACTTCCGGGTGGCCGGCGTGGCCAATGAGGATGCTTTCGCGTCCCTCGCGGGCGTAGCGGATCACCTCCATATGCACCTTGGTCACCAGCGGGCAGGTGGCATCGAATACCTTCAGCTGGCGGCGATCCGCCTCCTGCTGTACAGCTTTTGACACGCCATGGGCGCTGAAGATGACGATGGCATCATCCGGCACTTCGTGGAGTTCTTCCACAAATACCGCTCCCCGCTGGCGCAGGTCGTCAACCACGTAGCGATTGTGCACCACTTCGTGGCGCACATAGATCGGCGGCCCGAACACTTCCAGGGCCCGGTTGACAATGTCGATGGCGCGATCCACCCCGGCACAGAAACCACGGGGGTTGGCGAGTCGGATTTGCATAGGAAGTCCTGCGTAACGAGTGCGGGCATTGTAACCGGGAAAGGCCGCAATCTGCGACCATGGCCACGACCATCGAGCTGAAAGTGCCTCACTCCAGCCGGTATCAATTCAGCGTAACGGGTTGCTCCGGCGCATAGCGCTCCACCGCGATGATCTCCACCTCAAAGGTGAGATCGCGCCCGGCCAGAGGGTGATTGAAGTCGACGAATACCCATTCATCTTCCACCCTGCTGATCACTCCCGGCAACTCGCCACCGGCGGCATCGGCAAAACTGAGCACCATGCCCGGCTCCAGAGTGTCGTACTGGGCAAAGGTATCCCGGGTAAAGTGCTGCACATTCTCGTCGTTGTAGTCGCCGAACGCCTTTTTTGCTTCCAGGAACACGCTACGCCGGTCCCCCGCCTTGAGTCCACGCAGTGCATTTTCGAAGCCCGGCAGCAGGGATTCATCCCCCCAGACAAAGGCCGCCGGCTCACCGCCAAAAGTGGAATCCATTTCAGTGCCATCCATTAGACGCACAGCGAAATGCAGGGTAATACGGGTTTCCGGGCCCGCGCGGAGAATCTCAGTCATGCTTTTTGCGTGCCTCTTTCTTTTCGGCGCCGTTTCCAGCGCCCAAGAACATATCCAGCAATATCAGGCCGGCCCCGATGGTGATGGCGGTGTCGGCGATGTTGAAAGCCGGGAAGTGGCTGTTACCCCAGTAAAAGTCCAGGAAGTCCACCACATGCCCTAACACCAGCCGATCATAGAAATTGCCCAGGGCTCCGCCCAGAATCAGGGCCAGAGCCACTCCCTGCAGTTTTTCGGCTGCGGTGAGCCGGGCCAGCCAGATCAGAATCACCACCGAAGCGCCCAGGGCGATAGCGGTAAAGAACCAGCGCTGCCACCCCCCGGCATCCGCCAGGAAGCTGAACGCGGCTCCCGGATTGTAGGCCAGGGTCAGATTGAAGAACGGCATCACTTCCAGCCGCTCGTAGAGATCAAAACGGGCCACCACCATATGTTTGGTGATCTGATCCAGCGCAATCACCACACCAGTGAGCCACAGCCAGATCAGCTGGCCTGGCAATAATCCCTTTTTGACGTCTGACGTCCGGTCTCGGTGGTCACGCATAACGTCGCACCTCGCCATCCCCGTCCACATTGGTGACGCAACGGCCACACAGTTCAGGGTGGTCCGCATGGCTGCCCACATCCGGCTGGTGGTGCCAGCAACGTACACACTTGGTGTATTCGCTGGGGACCACTTGCACCTTGAGGCCCGCCACGGCAGTGGCCTCCAGTTCTACCGGCGCCTCGGCCAGGGGCTTGAGGGTAGCCGCGGAGGTGATGGTCACGAAGCGCAGCTCATCTCCCAGGCGATTCAGCAGCGCCTGTTGCGCCTCATCCACATAAAGCACCACCTCGGCACTGAGCCCGCCCTTTATCAGCTTGTCCCGGCGGGCATTCTCGATGGCCTTGTTGACCGCCTGTTTCACATCCTGCACTTGCTGCCAGAAAGCGCGGTCCATGTCCGTATCGGTCAGCGCGAAAAGCCCCGTGTACCATTCCGCCAGGAACACGGAATCGAGACGCTCGCCGGGCAGGTTCTCGTAGATCTCCTCGGCGGTGAAGCTGAGCACCGGCGCCATCCAGCGCACCAGCGCCTGGGCGATGTGATAGAGCGCGGTCTGGCAGGAGCGACGCGCCACGGAATCCGCCTGGGTGGTGTACTGGCGATCCTTGATGATATCCAGATAGAAGCCACCCAGATCCAGCGCGCAGAAGTTGTGCAACTTCTGGTAGACCTGATGGAAATGGTAACCGTCGTACAGCCCCTGAATGTCTTCCTGCAGTTGCAGGGCGCGATCGACAATATAGCGATCCAACGCCAGCATCTGCTCCGGCTGCAGGGCATCGGTCGCCGGGTCGAAACCACTGAGATTGGAAAGCAGGAAACGGCTGGTGTTACGGATACGGCGATAGCTGTCGCCCATCTGCTTGAGAATGTCCTTGGACACGGACATCTCGCCACGGTAATCCGTGGCTGCCACCCACAGGCGCAGGATATCGGCGCCCAGGTCATTCCACACTTCCTGGGGAGCGATCACGTTGCCGATGGACTTGGACATCTTGCGGCCCTGCTCGTCCACGGTGAAACCGTGGGTCAGCACCGTCTTGTAGGGCGCGGCATCGCGAATTGCCAGACTGGTCAGCAAGGAGGACTGGAACCAGCCACGGTGCTGGTCGGAGCCTTCCAGATACAAATCTGCCGGGCTTCCCAGCTGCTCGCGCTGATCCAGCACGCAATAATGGGTAACACCGGAATCGAACCACACGTCCAGGGTATCGGTGACCTTGCTGTACTGGTCGGCCTGATCGCCGAGCAACTCGGCGGGCGTCAGGTCGAACCAGGCATCGATGCCTTCTTTTTCCACCCGCTGGGCCACCTGCTCGATCAGCGCCGGGGTGTCCGGGTGCAGTTCACCGGTTTCCTTGTTCACGAACAGGGCGATAGGCACACCCCAGGTACGCTGGCGAGAGATACACCAGTCAGGGCGATCGGTGAGCATACCTTCGATGCGGGCCTTGCCCCAATCGGGTAGCCATTGCACCTGGTCCACTTCCTGACGGGCGCGGGGCAGCAGCCCGGCCTTGTCCATGGACACAAACCACTGGGCCGTGGCGCGGAAGATCAGGGGCGTCTTGTGACGCCAGCAGTGCGGGTAGCTGTGCTCGATCTTCGCCAGCTTCACCAGGGCACCGCTTTCCTGCAATGCTTCGATCACCGGCTCGTTGGCCTTGCTCACATGCACACCGCCCACCACCGGCAGGTCGTCACGGAACAGGCCGCTGTCAAGCACCGGGCTGACCGGGTCCAGATCGTATTGCTGGCCCACCACAAAGTCATCGGCACCGTGACCGGGTGCCGTGTGCACCAGGCCGGTACCGGCATCGGTGGTCACGTGCTCACCGAGAATCACGGGCACCTGGGCACCCAGGAACGGATGCTGCAGGGACAATGTTTCCAGCTTTTCGCCTTTCACGGCCGCAGAGCGAGACACGCTTTCCATGCCCCAGCGCTCGACCAGATCGTCCGCCAGCGCCTCGGCCACCAGCAACTCGCGATGCCGGCCATCCAGCTCGCCGCTGAGCAGCACATAGTCCAGCTGCGGATGCACCGCCACCGCCCGGTTGGCGGGGATGGTCCAGGGGGTGGTCGTCCAGATCACCAGTGCCGGCGCAGTAGCCTCAATACCGGAACGGGCCGCAAAGTCCGCCACATCCACCACACTGAACGCCACATCAATGGCCGGGGATACCTTGTCGTAGTATTCCACTTCCGCTTCCGCCAGGGCAGAAGCGCAGTCCAGACACCAGTGCACCGGCTTGAAACCCTGTTGCAGATGACCGTTGTCGACGATCTTGCCCAGGGAGCGGATAATGTTCGCCTCGAAGGCGTAATCCATGGTCAGGTAGGGATTGTCCCAGTCGCCGAGCACGCCCAGACGCTGAAAATCGGACTTCTGTCCGGCCACCTGCTTGCTGGCGTATTCCCGACACTTCTGGCGAAAGGTGCGGGCATCCACCTTGTGGCCGGCCTTGCCGACCTTCTTTTCCACCATCAGCTCGATGGGCAGACCATGGCAGTCCCAGCCCGGCACGTAGGGGGCATCAAAGCCGGCCAGGGTACGGGACTTGACGATCATATCCTTGAGGATCTTGTTCACCGCATGGCCGATATGAATGTCGCCGTTGGCGTACGGGGGGCCATCATGAAGAATGAACTTGGGACGGCCGGCAAAGGCCTCACGGATTTTCTGGTAGAGCTGTTTTTGCTGCCACTCTTTCAGCCGCGCCGGTTCGCGCTGGGACAAGCCGGCTTTCATGGGAAAGTCGGTTTGGGGAAGATTAAGCGTTGCCTTGTAGTCCGTCATAGTCCCGTCTTGAATAATCCCGTCTTTTCAAAGTAGTCCCGGACCGCTTGCACGTCCTGCCAGATGGCAGTCTTGAGCTGATCCAGATCCGCGAATTTTTCTTCCGCTCGCACGTAATGGCGAAAGGCAACCGTCAAATGCTTGCCGTACAGACTGTCCTGGCCGGCCCCGGCATCGCTGTAGTCCAACAGATGTACTTCCAGGCGGTTTTCTGTGCCATTCACCGTGGGCCGATCGCCCATGTTGGCGGCGCCGGCCTGGTCCACCAGCCCGGCGCCACTGACCGTGACCGCAAACACCCCGGCCAGCGGCGAGTGCAAGCGTTTCAGCGCCAGGTTCACCGTGGGCAAATCCAGGGTGCGGCCAATCTTGTCGCCATGACGCACCCGGCCACTGATGGCAAAGGGCCGCCCCAGCAGGGTTTCCGCCAGGGCAAAATCGCCGGCGCTGAGCGCCGCACGGACCCGGGTACTGGACACCCGCTCGCCGTGGATTTCACAGGTGGCAGTGTCTGTCACAGCGAAACCGAACTGTTCGCCGGCCTGCTGCAGGTAAGCGAAATCCCCGTCACGGCCACAGCCGAAACGGAAATCATCTCCCACCACCAGGTATTCCACTCCCAGCCCGTCCACCAGCAGGGATTTCACAAAGGCCTCGGCGGTCAGGGAGCGAAAACGCTCGTTGAACCGCACACACAGCACCTGATCCACCCCGGCGTCACGCAGGGCAATCAGCTTGTCGCGCAGGGACATGAGCCGGGCTGGCGCCTGCTGCGGCGCAAAAAATTCCTGAGGTTGCGGCTCGAACAGCATCACCGTGGCCTTCAGACCACGATGGCGGGCTTCCGCGATCACCTGATCCAGAATCCGCTGATGCCCCTGATGCACCCCATCGAAATTGCCGATGGTGGCCACGCAGCCGCGATGCCTGTCGCGCAGATTGTGAATGCCGCGAATCAGTCGCATCTCATCCTCGTCTCAAAAGACGCCCGATTATACAGGCTCGTCGATGGTTTTGTATGCGCCCGTGGCAGCGACCGGCGGGAAAGTTAACCATTACTGACATGGCGCTCCCCCTGAGGAAAGACAACCCCGGGATGTCAGCGGCGCAAATGTCGCGGGCGTAGCCCCAGAATCAGCAGGCTTGCCCCGTAAATCGCCAATCCGGAAATCACAATCAGGCTGAGCCAACCGACCCGGTCCCACATGCCGGCCTCGGTCCAGGCCTGGGTTTGCAAAGACAGCCAGTAAGTGGCCGCTGCCATGGCCACACCGGCAGCCACCATCCGCCCCCAGTGAAACAACCAGCCCTTGAGCGGCTGATAGACCCCCGCCCGGCGCAGCCCCAGATACAACAACCCGGCATTCAGCCAGGCGGACAGGGCCATGGCCGTGGCCAGCCCCACATGACGCCACTCCCACACCAGCATGGCGCCGAACGCCATATTTGCCAGCATGGCAATCACGCCAATCTTCACCGGAGTGCGGGTGTCCTGGCGGGCATAGAAGCCCGGCGCCAGTACCTTGATCAACATGGCCGCCAGCAGGCCAGCGCTGTAGGCACGCAGGGATTCTGCGGTTTTCGCCACATCCAACGCAGTGAACTCGCCGTACTGGAACAGCGTGGACAGCAGCGGCTCGGCCAGCACTGCCAACGCCAGTGCTGCCGGCAGACCAATCAGCAACACCATGCGGATGGCCCAATCCAGGGTTCGGGAAAACGCCTCGCTGGAGGCATCCACATGCTTGCTGGACAGGCTGGGCAGAATCACCGTGCCGATCGCCACCGCAAAAATCCCCAGCGGCAGCTCGATCAGCCGGTCGGTATAGTAGAGCCAGGTCACCGACCCCGTCTCCAGCAGCGACGCCAACACCGTATTGACCAGGGAGTTGAGCTGATAGACCGACGCCCCGAACAGGGCCGGCACCATCAATGTCATGATCTTGCGGACCCCCGGGTCGGACCAGCCCATGCGCGGCACCGGCATCAGATTCAGCCTGGCAAGAAACGGTAGCTGAAACAGCAGCTGAGCGACCCCGGCGATCAGCACCCCCCAGGCCAGCGCCACCGCCATGCGATCCTCGGCAAACTGCGGCGCCAGGAACAGGGCGCAGCCGATCAGGCTCAGATTCAACAGCACCGGGGTAAAAGCCGGCACCGCAAAGCGGTTCCAGGAATTGAGGATGCCGCCAGCAAAGGCAGTCAGGGAAATAAAGAATAGATAAGGGAAGGTCAGCCGCAGCATTTCCACGGTCAGCGCCCGCTTCACCGGGTCATCGCCAAAACCGGGGGCAAACAACCACACCCCCCCCGCCGCCGCCAGCACCCCCACCAGGGTGATCAACGCCACCACGGTTCCCAGGGTCCCGGCCACCCGATCCACCAACAGCTTGGTGGCGGCCATGCTGCCTTTGCTGCGATACTCGCTCAGCACCGGCACGAACGCCTGGTTGAAGGCCCCTTCGGCAAACAGACGGCGGAAAAAATTGGGAATTTTCAGGGCCACGAAAAAGGCATCGGCCCCGGCGGAGGCCCCCAGCATACGGGCAATCACCACGTCCCGAACCAGCCCCAGCACCCGCGACAGCATGGTCATGGTTGCCACCACGGCAGTGGAGGCCATTAAACCGGCTTTTTTCGGGGTCTTTTCTGTGGGTTCGGTCATGGTGCCTCCAGCAAACCGGGCAAGAGTAAACAAAGGCCACGCAAACCGCCAGAATGATGATTTCCGGCCCCTCAGCCCATTGACATCAGGCTGCCGGATCGGCATAGTTGCGCGTCTTTAGACCATGACCCGCGTGTTTTTTGACCACAACAGGCCGGGTCGGCCCCAGAGGCCAGTGTCGTAACCCGAATTTGACCTTCGAATTTAAAGTATAGGAGCAGGACCTTGGCTAACTCACCGCAAGCACGCAAGCGTGCGCGTCAGGCGGAAACCCGCCGTCAGCACAACGCAGCGATGCGCTCCATGGTGCGCACATACCTGAAAAAGGTGAACGCGGCTATTGCGTCCGGCGACCAAGGCAGCGCTCAGGAAGCTTATACCCAGGCGGTGTCGGTGCTGGACAAAGCCACCCGCAAGGGCAAGTTTCACCCCAATAAGGCCGCTCGCCACAAGAGCCGCCTGAACGCCAAGATCAAGGCCATGGCTGCCTGAGTCTCATGCGTTCACGAAAAAACCGGCCATTGGCCGGTTTTTTTATGCCTGAAAATCAGTGACGCGTTGCGAGAAGCGAGTTTCGAAGGGCCAAACCGGTTTTGCCTTTCGCTTCTCGAAACTCGAGACTCGCTTCCCACATCAGCCGACGTCGAACACCACCATATTATCCCGGTGGATCAGCTCTTCCTCGTTCATGTAACCCAGCACATCGGCAATCTCGGCACTTTTTTTGCCACAGATCCGGCGGGCGTCGGCGGCGTCATAGTTGGCCAGCCCACAGCCGATGCGCTCGCCCTGCTCGCTTTCACAGGCCACCATTTCCCCTCGGGAGAACTGGCCGAACACATCCACCACGCCCACCGGCAGCAGGCTGGAGCCGCCATCACGGATACGGCGCACCGCTCCGGCATCCAGCACCACCCGTCCGCGCATCTGCAGATGCCCGGCAAGCCACTGCTTGCGGGCATTCATGGGCGAGGTATCCGGTAGCAGCGTGGTCCCCGGCCCCTGCCCCAGGGCCAGCTCCGCCAGGACCTGCGGACTGCGACCGGAGGCGATGGTGGTGGAGGCCCCGGAACGGGCAGCCAGCTTGGCGGCTCGCACCTTGGTGGCCATGCCGCCGCGCCCCAGCAGCCCGCCACCGCCAGCAACACGGGCAATGTCCGGATCCGATGCCCGCGCTTCCCGGATCAGTTTTGCCTCCGGGTTGCTGCGAGGATCAGCGTCAAAAAGGCCGTCCTGATCAGTGAGAATCACCAACCGGTCCGCCTCAATCAGATTGGCCACCAGCGCCGCCAGGGTGTCATTGTCACCGAAACGGATTTCATCGGTGACCACGGTGTCATTCTCGTTCACCACGGGCACCACCGAAAAACCCAGCAGGGTCAGCAGCGTGGAACGGGCGTTGAGGTAGCGTTTCCGGTCTGACAGGTCATCGTGCGTCAGCAGCACCTGGGCGGTGTGCAGATTGTGTTTCTGGAAGCGCGACTCCCAGGCTTGCACCAACCCCATCTGCCCCACTGCAGCTGCGGCCTGCAGCTCATGGACCGAATCAGGACGCGAGGTCCAGCCCAGCCGGGTCATCCCCTCCGCCACGGCACCGGAGGACACGATCACCACCTCGATGCCCTGCTCGCGCAACGCCACCATGCGATCCACCCAGGACTGCATCAGGGCACAATCGAGCCCCTTGCCGTCATTGGTCAGCAGGGCACTGCCTATCTTGATCACCCAACGCTGGCGGTCCGCCACGCTCACTCCTTCATTGCGCTCAATCAGGGTTCGTAGATGATTTCCACATCGTGGTCGTCATCGTCGTCATCATCATTCTGGCGGGCTCGGCGGGCGTCCGCCTTGAGCTCCTGCACTTTCTCACGGGCCTCTTCTTCCAGGCGAGCCCGCAGATCCTGCTGCGCAGCGGCATATTCCGGGTCTTCCTGCTCGAGCCTGCGACGGTCCTCGATGGCATTCATCAGGGCATAGACCAGATCTTCGCAGCCCACTCCCGCCGCAGCGGAAATCCTGAACACCGGCCCCTGCCAGCCCAACTCCTCGACGATGGCATCCGCCTGCGCCTGGGCCTCATCATCTGCCAACAGGTCGATCTTGTTGAACACCAGCCAACGCTCCTGCTCGGCCAGAGCAGGAGAGAAACGGTCCAGTTCGTCAGCGATGGCATCAATATGATCCGCCGGGCTACTGCCATCCATGGGCGCCAGATCCACCACATGGAGCAACAGGCGAGTGCGCGCCAGGTGCTTGAGGAAACGAATCCCCAGACCCGCCCCTTCGGCCGCACCCTCAATAAGGCCAGGGATATCCGCCACCACAAAACTGCGATGGCGATCCGCCTTCACCACACCGAGATTGGGCACCAGAGTGGTAAACGGATAATCCGCCACCTTGGGCTTGGCAGCGGAAATCGCCCGAATCAGGGTACTCTTGCCCGCATTGGGCATCCCCAGCAGCCCCACATCCGCCAGCACCTTCAGCTCCAGACGCAGACGACGGGATTCGCCAGGCTTGCCCTTGGTCGTCTTGCGCGGTGCCTGATTGGTGCTGCTCTTGAAATGAATATTGCCAAGCCCACCGCGGCCGCCCAGGGCGATCATTACCGGCTTCTCCGGATCGGTCAGGTCCGCCAGCACCTCATCGGTATCCACATCGACGATGGTAGTCCCCACCGGCACCAGCAGCACCACGTCATCGGCGGATTTGCCGGTCATCTGACGCCCCTTGCCGGGCTCGCCATTGCGGGCCTTGAAAATGCGCTCGTAGCGGTAATCCACCAGGGTGTTCAGATTGGTATCCGCCTGCACCATCACACTGCCGCCAGCCCCGCCGTCGCCGCCATCCGGCCCGCCGAATTCCACGTATTTTTCGCGGCGGAAACTCAGGCAGCCATCACCGCCCTTACCGGCGTGAACTTCAATGGTGGCTTCATCGACAAATTGCATTGGGGGACACTCTATTACTGGATGGATGCCATTGTAGGGCAGCACACGGGCCACTCACCACAATGTCCTGGATCTGTTAGCTGCCAAGCCCACGCCGCCCGCAAGCAGCCTGACACAAAAAAGCCCCGCGGGCAGGAGCCTCGCGGGGCTTTTTCTGACCCTTTCGGATCAGGCCACGGGCTCGATCACCACAAACTTGCGGCTCAGCGGACCCTTGGTTTCGAACTTAACGCGACCGGTTTCCTTGGCAAAGATGGTGTGGTCTTTGCCCATGCCGGCATTCACGCCAGCGTGGAATTTGGTGCCACGCTGACGAACGATGATTTCGCCTGCGCTGACAACCTGGCCGCCGAAGCGTTTCACGCCAAGGCGTTTACTTTCCGAATCGCGACCGTTACGAGTACTACCACCGGCTTTTTTATGTGCCATGTCTCAATCCTCTCTCAAATGTCCTAAGGATCAGCCCTGGATCCCGGTGATTTTCACCGCCGTGTACCACTGGCGATGACCTTGTTGCTTGCGGGAGTGCTTACGACGACGGAACTTCACAATCTTGATCTTCTTGTGACGGCCCTGCTCCAGCACTTCAGCGGTTACCTTGGCGCCATCCAGCATCGGCTGGCCGACTTTCACGTCATCGCCGTTGGCAACCAGCAGCACCTGATCGAAATCCACGGATTCGCCAGTGGCCACTTCAATTTTCTCGATGCGAACAACATCGCCTTCTTCAACGCGATACTGCTTACCACCGGTTTTGATTACTGCGTACATGTATGTGCTCCAGCACAACTCCACTCAGGCGGGTAACACCCTGCTGTTCAGGGATCACCACTTGCGGGCCAGGCAGAGGATGAAATTGGGTCGCGAAGTGTACGTGAAACACCGCCCCTGAACAAGCCCTGATTCCGCCTCGTGCCGCCGTCTTCACGGGGAATGGGCTTTCCTTGACTAGCTGCCAGCCACTGCTAGCATTGCCCGCTGTTGCGCCCACCTTCTGTCTGGACACAAGTGCATGGATTTCAAGGCCATTTATGCTGTCGTCGAAGATGACTTCGCGGCGGTGAACCAGTTTATCAACCACCACCTGGATTCCAATGTCCCGCTGATCCGTGAGGTGGGTGACTATATCGTCCAGTCCGGTGGCAAGCGCCTGCGCCCGCTGGTTTCCATCCTCTGTGCCCGGGCCTCCGGTTACCACGGTGAGCGCCATGTGGACGTGGCTGCCATTATCGAATTCCTGCACACCGCCACCCTGCTCCACGACGACGTGGTGGACGAATCCAACCTGCGTCGCGGCCGGCCCACGGTCAATGCGGTGTGGGGCAATGCGGCCAGCGTCCTGGTGGGCGATTTCCTGATTTCACGGGCCCTGCAACTGATGGTGGCACTCAAACACCCGCGCCTGCTGGATATCTTCTCCCAGAGCACCAACACCATTTCCGAAGGTGAAGTGCTGCAGCTGATCAATGTGCGCGACCCGAATACCAGTGAAGACAACTATATGCGGGTAATCCACCACAAGACGGCCAAGATGTTCGAATCCGCGGCGGAAACCGGTGCCGTGCTGGGAGCCGATGACAACACCGACTTCGTAGAGGCCTTCGCCGCCTACGGCCGCCATCTGGGCATTGCCTTCCAGCTGATCGACGATGTGCTGGACTATCAGGGTGAAGCCAGCGAGCTGGGCAAGAACGTGGGCGACGACCTGGCCGAGGGCAAACCCACCCTGCCGCTGATTTACACCATCGCCAATGGCAGTCCGGAGCAGGCCAAGCTGATCAAGGACGCCATCCGTAACGGGGGCCTGGATCATCTGCAGCATATTATTGAAACCGTTCAGGCCAGCGGTGGTCTTCAATATACGGTGGACAAGGCCGCCGAGCATACGCGCCTGGCCCTGGACGCCATCGCTGCGGTGCCGGCCTCCCCCTACAAGGAGACCCTGTTCACCCTGGCAGAAGAATCCCTGAAGCGGACTTATTGATACAAGGAGCCACCATGTTTCGTGCTGTGCTAGTGCTTGCCCTGACCGCCACTTTCGCCGGCTGCGCCCTCAGCCCGCAGGTGATTGATGTCAAACCGGTTGCCGACGTGGACGCCACCAACATTGGCCGTAACCAGCCCGTACAGGTTCTGGCCGTGGACTCCCGTGAGCAGGACGCGTTTGGCACCCGCGGCGGCGTCTACAAGGATACCGCCCTGGTGCGTCCCGCCAATGACGTGAAGAGCGCCATTGAAGACGCGGTGAAAAAGGGCCTGCAAACACAGGGTTTCAACGCGTTCAATCCCGGCGATGACGCGACCCGCCTGGAAGTGCGCCTGGAGCAGCTGGACTACGTGCCCGAGGAAGGGTCGGTGATCAATCAGGTCACCCTGACGCTGACCCTGCTGGCCGAGGCCAGTCGTGGCGATGTGATCCACACTGGCACCTACAAAAGCAGTGTGGAACACGACCTGCCGCTGACCCCGTCGGCAAGCCGTAACCAGCAGATGGTCAACGACATCCTCAGTGGCGCTATCAACCGTCTGCTCAAAGACCCGGAGATGCTGTCCTTCCTGGCGGGTAACGACACACCCTGATGCCTGGCAACCGGGTCGCCATTCACTACTGCAGCCAGTTCAACTGGCTGCTCCGTAGCGCCTGGTACGCGCAGGAATTGCTGACCACCTTCAGCGACGAGCTGGACGAAGTGGCCCTGCAACCGGGGACCGGTGGTGTCTTTCAGATCGAGGCCAATGGCCAGCGAATCTGGGAACGCAAGAGCGACGGCGGTTTTCCGGAAATCACCGAGCTGAAGCGACGGGTGCGGGATGTGGTGTGCCCGGAACGGGAGTTGGGGCACATTGACCGCAAGGGCACCTGATAACCCCCCCTCCAATCGCACTGCAGGAGCGTCACTGGCGGCGCGATAACCGGCGCAGTGAAAAACTTTCTACAACGCTGCTGTAGGAGCTCCTCTTGAGGGGCGAACCGAGCGTAGCGAGGCAGGCCATGGAACCTGTCAAGCCCTGCTACTCCTGACCGCCCGCGGGCAATTTCCACGTTGACGCGTGGTTCGCTCCTCGAGAGGAGCTCCTACAGCGACTTCGAAACAGCTCGGGACAACATGAACCTGGCTATCGCGCCGCGAGCGGCATCGAGCCAATCGCAAAGAGGCGGGCTACTCATTCTCCGGCCGCACATCCACCTGCGGCTCTTCGCTGTCGAATGGCACTGCCACAGTAAATAGCAACGGCTGGCAACACACCTGACAGTCTTCCACGTACTCCTGCTCTGCCACCGACGTATCAATCAACACCTCGATGGGCTCCCAGCAATGGGGGCATTGCACGGTTACCGGTACCAGGCCCGCCATGGCTACACGGCCCCCGTCAGCGCCACTTTTTCCAGCCACTCCGGACTCTCGCCCTCTGCCCAGGGCTCGGGCTGCCCCTGCCCCCAGACCGGGCCAGGCCAGCAGGGGTCCCCCTCGAAGCGGGCAATGATGTGGATGTGCAATTGCGGCACCAGGTTTCCCAGGGCGCCGATGTTGATCTTGTCCGCCCGGGTCACCCGCTCCAGCTCCGCCGCCAGGCCATTGACCTGTTGCAGCAGCGCCTGCTGGTCCGCCATGGGCAGGTGATGCCATTCGCGCAGCCCGTCGCGTTTGGGCACCACGATCAGCCAGGGAAAGCGCCGGTCATTCATCCAGCGCAGCCAGCAAAGATCCGTTTCGCCAAGGGGCCGGGTATCAGCGGCAAGGCGCGGGTGGAGTGTGGCCATGGTGTCTCCTCAAATAACAGAACATCGGAGCGAGTGACGAGCTACGGGTGTCGAAATTCAAAACCGGACTACCTTTCGCTCCTCGTAACTCGTACCTCGCTTCTCACAACGGGCCGTCAACGGTTGCCCCGCATCATAGGGCCCTATTACCGATAATCTGAAGGACTTCGCAGCGTCCAACGTCGAAACGCCCGGGCAAAGTTGGAGGCATCGGAATAGCCCAGACTCATGGCGATTTCGTCGACTGTCTTGTCTGTCTGGGTGAGGTATTCCACCGCCAGACCTTTGCGCAGCCCATCCAGCACTTCCTGGTAACTGGTACCCAATTGCTGCAACTTGCGCTTGAGGGTGCGCGACGACATGTGCAGCTCACCGGCCACCTCCTCGACGCCGGGGAAACGGCCACCCCCGCCCAGAATGATCCGCCGAACCTGTCCAAGCAGGGCTGGCGGCGCCTTGATGGAGGCCATCTCCTGTTCACATTGATCCGCAGCCATGCGTGCCAGACGCGGGTCGGCAAACTGCAGTTCATAGTCCAGGCGCTCAACCGGAAAACGCATCTGGTTGTAGGCACAATCGAAATACACCGGCACCGGCATCACCGGCCGCATGCGCGCAAAGTACTCGGGCTCCGGGTAGGTAAAGCGCAACTCACCGATAATCTCCATATCCGGCAACAGCTTCTGGCCCATGAAGTGAAAACTGGCGAACAGGCTTTCCATCATTACCGGCGCCAACCCACCCAGCGCCAGCAACTCATCGATCTGCATCACCGCCATGTCGCCATCGGTGAAAATATCCAGCTGCACCAGGGTGCTGCGTGTACGGAAGTATTTCACCGCCAGCTCCATGGCCTCGCCGAGGGTGGCGCTGCTCATGGCGGCATACCCCAGAAACCCATGGGAGGAAATCGTCATGGCGGCGCCCAGCTCCCAGCCCAACCAGGGCTCACCGCTAAGCTGGATACCGCGCATCACCACCCGTTCAAAATCCTGGGCGGTTACCCGTGCCTTGGGGTCCCGCCAGCAGCCAGGCTCAATGTCAGTGCCGGACAGCAATACCTCATTGGCAATGCCCCGTCTGGACATTACCTCCAGAAAAAGGGCCAGGTATTCGGCGGAGACCGAGTACTCCGCAGGGTCCATTTTTAGTATTGTCATGGCTATATCCAGCTTGTGCCGCGCATGGCCCCAAATGACCGAAAAAAGCAACCATAACGTTACGTCTCGCCGCTGACAAGTAACTCTCGTTCACTTGTCAGCGCCAACTCCGGGAGAGCCCCATGTCCACTGACAACCTCAAAGACAAAACCCTGTTCATTACCGGTGCCAGCCGCGGCATCGGCAAGGCCATCGCCCTGCGCGCAGCCCGTGACGGTGCCAACATCGTTCTGTTCGCCAAAACCACCGAGCCGCATCCGAAACTGCCCGGCACCATCTATACCGCGGCCGAGGAAATTCGCGAGGCAGGCGGCTCCGCCTTGCCCTGTGTGGGCGACATTCGTTACGAGGAACAGCTGCAGGCCGCCGTGGACAAGGCCGTGGAAACCTTTGGCGGCATTGATATTCTGATTAACAACGCCAGCGCCATCTCCCTCACTGGCACCGAAGCCACCACCATGAAGTCCTACGACCTGATGCACCAGATCAACAGTCGCGGCACTTTCATGGCCAGCAAGCTGTGCCTGCCCCACCTGAAGAAAGCGGCCAACCCGCACATTCTCAACCTGGCCCCACCACTGAACATGGCGCCCCACTGGTTTGGCCGCCATGTGGCCTACACCATGGCCAAGTACGGCATGAGCCTGTGCGTACTGGGCATGGCCGACGAATATGCCGGCAAAGTGGCCATCAATGCCCTGTGGCCCAAAACCGTCATCAACACTGCCGCCGTACAGAACCAGCTCGGCGGCGCCCCCACCGTCAAGGCCGCCCGCCAGCCGTCCATCATGGCCGATGCCGCCTGGACCATCCTCACACAGCCAGTGGACGCGGCCAGTGGGCGCTTCTTTATTGATGAGGACGTGTTGCGCAGCGCCGGCGTCAACGACCTCAGTGGCTATCGGGTGGACCCGGATCTGGATGACGACAAGTTGCTGCCGGATTTCTTTCTGGATTGACGGAAAAGCAGGTTACCAAAATTGTCACATGCTGCCGGGCTTCGCCCATTGCGCAGTGACTTTCCCCGTTTACATAACGTAAGCCACTGAACAAAAACAATAAAAATATTTTCACAACACTGGCACGGTTCTCGCTTTAGTTGTTTCAAGCAAGAGAGAACGTGCCATGAGCAAGATTCTGAGATTACAAAAGCTGCGCCCGAAGACGGCATTGGAGAACCTGAACCGGCTCACCGGCCTGGATTTCCAGAGCTTGCCGGAGTCCCTGGTGAACCATGACGACACCGCTCGCCAGGAACAGGACTCGTTCGAGCCCAGCCCCCACTTTCCGCAGCGCGTCGGCCGCCAGGGCTGACGCGTCTATTTTTCCCGCCCGATTTTTCTACCGGGACAGACGCCCCAAACATGTCAGCCACGGCTGCCGGATGGATCGCTCCTTTCCTGCCGGGTCAGTAATTCGAGATCAGTTTGTCGGAGGTCTTGAGGGCCGCGCCGCGACGCTGCATGAACAACTCTTCCACCACATGGGTCATGGCCGGCTCGCTCAACCGCAAGGAAATTTGCACCTGCTCCACGTCTGCAGTCAGCTTCAACCGTATACTGCCGGACAGCAATGCACTGCCTTCCCCGCCCACATCCGCAGTGTCCACCAACACGGCCCGATCGGTCTTATTGTCCAGGTAGCGAACCACCAACTGCACCTTCCCCGCCGCCCCTGCAATCCGGACCCAAGAGGCCACGTTGAATTCCGCTTCCCACTGGCGGGCACGAGCCGGTCGGCCATCTGCCCAGATACGCGAAGGCACTTTGGCAATGAATTTTTCTATCATTATGTTCTCTCTAGCCGGTACAGTCTTTTTAGCCAGTGTACGCATGAGCATAAATCACGACCATGCGGGGTTTGGCTTACTGACTTTGACGGATATCACATCCTGACGCTTCAATGCTCACCGCTCCATGTCCAATTGTTGGACAGTTAGCCGCCCTCTCCTTTCCCTGAATCCTTACTCTTTATCCCACGCAGCGCACATTACCGCTGCAACAAATTTTGTTTTCACACCGGACAACGTAAAGGAACCATTAATCATGGGCGAGCTGAAAGATCTCCGCGAACAAAGCGAATCTCTGGTAAACCGTGCCAAAGAACTGGCCAACAAGCTGTATCTGGCTGGCCTGGGCGCTTATGACAAGGCCGAGGAAGGTTCTGAAGAGCTGCTGAGCAAGTACGTGGAAGCCGGCACCGAAGCGTTTGGCGAAGACGCTGAAGGCAAGCCCAAGGCTCTGCTGGCCAGCCGCGGCGCCCTGCTGGCTGCCCGTCAGCTGCTCGATACCGCGCCGGAAAAGCGCCAGGCCCTCTACGAGAAACTGGTTGAAGCCGGCAAGAAAGAGCGCGGCGAGAAAGCCGAAGAAACCAACGAATTCGTGCTGGCCGGCCTGGGTGCTGTTGCCTCTGCACGCGAAGAAGGCGAGAAACTGTTCAATGAACTGGTTTCTGCCGGGGAAAAACGTAGCTGATTCTGTTTCCCTGATTCTGTTGTACTCTCCTTTGGGGCCTGATTTGGGCCCCTTTCTTTTGCCCGTCATTTACTCGAACTTCACTTTCTCCCCCTCTCTTTCTGGCATCATCCCACCATGTACAGCCCGCCGGACAAGCGCTAGAGTCTAGTAGCGTCCGCTGATTTGCTCAGCGCATGCCGAGAATGCTTCCCCAAAACATCGCGCGCGCCACCCGAGGACACCATGGCTGACGACCGCCGTCGCAAACGCCCCACTACCGCCACCGGTCGACTGTTCCGGCTGACCGGCATGACCACATCCATTGCCACCCGGGTGGCCGGTCATCAGGTCAAGGGGTGGTTCCAGTCGGATATGGCCAAAGCCGCAGACCGGGAAAAATTGCTCCAGCATATCGGCCGGGAAGTCGCAGCGACCCTCGGAGAGATGAAAGGCGCGGTGATGAAAGTGGGGCAAATTGCCTCGCAGATGCAGGACATTCTCCCCCGGGAGATCAGCGATCAGCTCAAGGTGCTGCAGAATGCCTCGGCGCCCATGCCTTTCCACGTAATCCGTCGTCAACTCGAGCGGGAGCTGGGAAAACCACTGGATTCGCTGTTTGCCGATTTTGAGGAAACCCCTTTCGCAGCGGCGTCCATCGGCCAGGTTCACCGGGCCACCACCCATGATGGCAAGGATGTGGTGGTCAAGGTTCAGTATCCGGCGGTCAAGGAATCCATTGATTCGGACATGAAACATCTGCGCCGCATCCTGCGTCTGGGCAGCCTGCTGAAAGTGGATGAAGCGGCTCTGGACGCGGTGTTCAAGGAAATCCGCAACCAGCTCCACGAGGAACTGGACTACCACCAGGAAGCGGGCAACCTGAAACATTTCCAGGCATTCCACAAAGACCAGCCGTGGCTGGTGATCCCGCAGGTTTTCGAGGATCTGTCCAGCGAGAAGGTGCTGACCCTGAGCCAGGAAACCGGCATTGCCCTGGATCAGGTGGATGACGATCACGGCTTCGATCAGGCGACCCGGAACCTGCTTGGCGAGCGCCTTTTCGATGCCCTGGGCCAGCAAATTTTCCAGTTACGGGCGGTTCACTGCGATCCACATCCCGGCAATTTTGCCTTTCGCCCGGACGGCACCATCGTGATCTATGATTTCGGCGCGGTAAAACGCTTGCCGCCCCAGGATGCCGACCTGTTGCGCAAGATCGTACGCAGCGCCCTGAATGAACAATGGGAGCAGCTGGACGAACTCTTGCTGGAACTGGGAGCCCGCAAGAAAGACACCCAGGTCAACGGGCAATTTTATGCCACCTGGATCGCCTTGCTGTTACGGGCCTTCGATGACAAACCCTACGACTTTGGCCGTTCGGAACTGCACACCGACATACTTCGACAGGTGAAACGCACGCCACTGGAGCAAATGCTGAAATTCCAGCCCTCCTCCCGGAGCCTGTTAATCGAAAGAGTGGTCAGCGGGCATTACTGGACCATGATGAAACTTGGCGTCAACACCGCCTTCCGCCCCAATCTGGAAAAAGCTCTGGATCTGTCCCGGGAAGGTTGAAGATGCGGGCACCGGATGGTGCCCGCAGGCGGGTCAATCCGCGCAACCTAGAAAGCGGAACGCAAGCCTACGCTGACCCCGGAAATTTCTTCTTCATCGGTATCCACATAGCGCATGTATTCCAGGTTCGCGCCCAGGGTATCGGTCAGATTGAAATCCAGCCCGGCACCCCAGGACTCATCCTCAAAAGTTTCCGTTTCGCTGAAGGAATAATCCACTCCCGCCACGGTGCCGCTGGCCGAGACCTCTCCTTTTACCTTGCTGTAGCCGCCGATCACATAGGGACGCAGCGTGTCACCCACTGGCGCACCCAGCTTCACATAGCCGCCATACAGATGATCCATTTCGAAGTCGACGATGCCACGGGAGTCCTTGTCGAACCCCATGCCACCCCGGGCTTCCAGGGCAAGAAAGTCGGTAAAATCAAAGCCGGCACGGATGGTGGCGGCATCAATTTTCAGGGTATCGCTGTCAATTTCCTCGTTGTCATACTGGATCTGGCTATAGTTACCACCGATGTAGGGGCCAGCAGCAAAGGCGCCGGAGGCCGCCACCAGGGAACAGGACATGACCAGAACATTACGTATCATCACTTTCATACATATCTCCTTTTCCGTTTAATCACCGTTTTGGAGATGCTGTCCGACGCACGGTTCCGGGCAATACGGTAAAGTCTGTAAAATACCTTCAAAACAAGACACGCCGCATCCGGATAACAGCGATAACAGTAAAACAGGATCGGGAATGACAAAGGGAACCGTCACCACAGGGCGACTGGCTGCGTTTATCTGCGCTCTGTTTCTGTCATTGAACAGCGACGCTCTCACGCTGGCGGATGACCGCGACAGCTATGAAGCCGCCGCAGGCATGCAATGGCTCGGCGACGAAGATCACTCCTTGAGCCCGGCGCTTGCCTTGCAGGCATTACTTGGCGGGAAAGGGCAGAAGCTGGATAGTCCTTATCCTTCATTGGGCTTTCGCGAGGGATACCAGTGGTTTCTTATTCCCGTGAAAAACAACAGCACGCTGCCCTACTGGTTTCTGAGGGTGGGACGCCCCCATCTGGACTACCTGGATATCTACGTCTTCGATAAAGACGGTAACCGGATCAAGCATGCCCGCATGGGCGACAGAGTGCCCTTTCACAGCCGGGAACTGCCCCATTATCACCTGGTGACGCCTCTGACCCTGCCCGCTGACAGCGAGCATTACCTGCTGTTACGGGCCCAGGGCAATAACGTGATTGAGCTGCCTGCCACCCTGATGACGCCAGCAGCCTTTAACGCCCATGACAACAAAATTTCTGTTTTTTACGGCCTTTATTTTGGCGCCATTGTCGCCATGTGCCTCTTCAATCTCCTGATCTTCCTCTCGATCCGGGACCCCAGTTACCTGCTTTATGTGCTTTACCTCGGCACCTTTGGTCTTAACCTGTTTACCCGGGAAGGGCTGAGTTACCAATGGCTGTGGCCTGATGCCACCCTGTGGAATCATTACTCCCTGCCGGTTTTGAATCTGGTCACACTGGCGTTTTCCATGCTGTTTGCCAGCCAGTTTCTGGAGTTGAAAAAACGGGCCCCGCGAATTCACCGGGTATTGTTCTCTAGCGCGATGGTGCTGCTGGCGCTGACCCCGCTGACGTTGCTTAACTTTCATTTCTCCATCCAGGCCACCACCGCCATTGTGTTGCCCTGGCCTTTTATTGCCATTGCCCTTTCCCTGTGGCTGATCATCAAGGGTTACAGCCCGGCGCGTTATTTCCTGCTCGCTTTTACTGCCGTCGCCTGCGCCACCGTGCTCTACATATTGAAGACCTTCCAGCTTCTGGAGGGAGGATGGCTGCTGGAAAATGCCATGCAGCTGGGCACCTTTACCGAAGCGGTGCTGCTGTCTTTCGCTCTGGCTCACAGGATGACGGTACTGAAAAGTGAGAATGCCCGCATTCAACGGGAAGCCAACGAGGTCCTGGAGCAACGCGTGGATGAACGCACCCGGGAACTGAACCGTGCGCTGAGTGCCCGTAGCGAATTCCTGGCTGTCATGAGCCACGAAATTCGCACGCCGCTCAACGGCATCATTGGTACCGTGGATATGCTCAAGGGCACCCCGTTGGATCAGGACCAGAAGCACAACCTGAATGTCATCGAGCAATCCGGTAACAGCCTGCTCAACCTGATCAACGACATTCTCGATTACTCCCGCATCGAAGCAGGCAAGATGCCCATCGAGCAGACCAGCTTCAACCTGGCGGATGTGGTTGACGAGTCCCTCGCCCTGTTTCAACACAAGGCCCATGTACACTCCAATACCTTGCAGACCGAGCTCGACGCCAATTTGGGAGAACGCTGCCTGGGTGATCCGGTCCGGTTACGGCAGATTCTGGTAAACCTGATCGGCAATGCGGTGAAGTTCACCAGTAACGGCATCATCACTGTCAGCGCTGCGCGGGATGAACACAATCCGGATTATGTCTATTTCGAAGTCTCGGATTCCGGTATCGGCATTGCCCCTGAGCAACTCAACAACCTGTTTGATCATTTCCACCAGGGCGACAGCTCCACCAGTCGACGCTATGGCGGGACGGGTCTTGGGCTGGCAATTTGCCGACAACTGGTAGAAATCATGGGAGGCGAGATTGGTGTCTTCAGCCGCCAGCATCAGGGATCCCGGTTCTGGTTTCGCCTGCCTTTGCCCGGCACCCAAAAGGACAGCGGCTACCTGCCACAAAACGACGACAACGACGTGCCCGGCCTTTCCGGTGGACGGCTCCTGATCGTCGATGACAACCACATTAACCTGATGGTGGCCGAGGGGTTGTGTCAGAAACTGGGCTATGAGACCGAAGTGGCGGAAAGCGGCATGGAAGCGATTGCGGTACTGATGTCTGCCAGCCAGTCGTTCGATCTGATTCTAATGGACTGCGAAATGCCGGACATGGATGGATTCGAAACCGCCCGCGCCATTATCAAGCTGCAACAGGAAGGCCGGCTACCCTGGACCCCGATTGTCGCGCTTACCGCCCACGCGGTTCCCGACAAGATCCATGCCTGTCACGATGCCGGTATGGTCGCCCACCTGGCCAAGCCCATCAACAAGGCGCGCCTGCAGGCCACGCTGAAACAGGTACTGCGCGATCCGGGCAAGGGGTCACGCGGTAACGTCTGACGTCGGGCGTTTAATCCAACGCCCCCAGCAGACTGTCCACCACCCGTTCCAGATCGTTGAGGGTGGCGCACTGACGAGCCAGGCGGCAGTGGGGTAAATAGCGGTCCATCAACGCATCACCGCTATTCCAGCGGCTCCGGGATTCCGGATTCAACCACCACACCTGTTTGACCCGACGGCGGATCGCCTGCAACGTTTCGGCACCGTCCGGCAGGTAGTTGTTGCGGGCATCACCGAGAATGATCACCGTGGTGTGGGCATCCAGCTCCCTTTCACAGCGGGCCTGAAACGCCCGGAACATTTCCGCATAGTCGGTACCGCTGCCGGACAGCCGATCCAGCACCTGGCCCACTGCCACCTCGGGTGAGTAACGGGCAAAGTCCTCGGTGATTTCATCAAACCGCGAGGCAAACGCAAAACTGCGCACCCGTGGCAGCACATCATTCATGGCATAGAGAAACTGCAACAGAAAGCGAGCCGCATCGCTGACCGAGCTGGACACATCACAGATCACCATGACCCGGGTCTTGCGGGGCGGGCGACGTCGCCAGAACAGTTTCGCCGGCACGCCATCATGGCGAATGCTCGCCACCATGGTGCGACGGGCATCGAGCATGCCCCGGCGACTGGTTTTGGTGCGTCGCTGGTGCAGGCTCGCCAGTCGCCGGGCCATCTTGCGCACCAGTGCCTGCACGTCACGAAATTCACGCAGGTCCCGGAATGGCACTGCCCTCAGGGTCTGCTCTCGAAGTGCCCGCCCTTTACCCGCCCCATGCAGCAGAAACTGACGGCGCACCTGAGCGGCCGCCTGTTCCCGAACCCGGGTTCGCCAGTGCCGCAGCTGTTCCGCCCTGGCCTGCTGGGCCGGGCTGCCCTGATCCAGCTGCAATACCCGGTCATCCACCGCTCCCATGCCCATATTCATGAGCAAGCGACGGGTATAGATCCCCTGCTGGGTAATCACTTCCATTTGCGTGAAGTCCATCTCGGCAGCAGCTTCTGCCATCCGCTGCTGCAGCTGCTCGGGAGTGCTGGCCAGCAAGGCTTCTGCCTGTTGCGCCTCAGGCGTCTGTGGGGAAGCCGGGTCAGGCTGGGCTGCCGGGGACGGCATGGACGAGGCAGAATCCTGCGGGGAGTCAGGACGAGGGTCTTCCGCCTCGAAAAAGCGGGCAAAGGTTTCTTCGAACGCGGACCGGTCCTGCTGTTGTTTGACCAGCGTCAGGGCCAGAGCGTCATGAAAACGCTGGCGCTGCGAATAGCCCACCAGCGCCGCCGCATCCATGGCCTGGCTGGCCTCATCCGGGGAAATGCGCAGCCCAGCCCCGCGCAAGGCTTGAACAAACTCGGACAAGCGACGAGTTGGCATCGGCAACCCCTAGTGGTCCATGGGGAAAGTGCGGAAAGCGTTCACGCCGGCAATCCCGTTAGCGCTTACCTAGCTTGCGCAGCCAGGCAGGCAATAACTCACGGGCCAACGACACATCCTGCTCGGTTTTCAGTACCAGGTTCAGCGTATCGGCAACCTGGGCGTGTTCCAGACTATCCGCATGCAGTAATACCAGCGCACGGGCCCAGTCCAGAGTTTCAGAAATGGCCGGCAGTTTTTTCATATCCTGCTCGCGGAGATGCTGAATAAACGCCACCAGCTGCTCCCGCAACCGGACATCCAGATCCGGCACCCGGGTGGCGACAATCTGGGCTTCCAGCTCTGCCGTCGGGTAAGGGATATAGAGATGCAGACAGCGCCGCTTGAGGGCATCGGACAACTCCCTCTGGTCGTTACTGGTCAACAATACCAGGGGCTGGTGCCGGGCTTTCACCGTGCCCAGTTCGGGAATGGAAATCTGGAAATCGGACAGCAGCTCCAGCAGGAAGGCTTCGAACTCCTGATCCGCCTTGTCGATTTCATCAATGAGCAGCACCGCCGGCTCATCACTGCGCAGGGCATGCAACAGGGGCCGCGGCTCCAGAAAGGTATCGCTGTAGAACGCTTCACCCAGGTCTCCCAGCCGTTCCATGCTGGCTTCCAGGCTGTCGGTGTCAGCCAGCATGCCGCCCAGCTTGTCACGCAACAACTGGGTATAGAGCAGCTGCTTGCCGTACTTCCATTCATACAGCGCCCGGCTTTCATCCAGCCCCTCATAGCACTGCAGGCGAATCAACGGGGCTTCCAGGAAAGCCGCCGCAGCCTTGGCCAGCTCAGTCTTGCCCACCCCCGGAGGTCCCTCCACCAGCACCGGCTTGTGCAACTGCGCGGCCAGGTAGATCGCCAGGGCAATCTGCTCACTACAGATATAGCCCTGCCCGGCAAAACTGCGGGTTATCTCTTCGACGGAATCAATACGGGTTTTCATGGAGGCTCCTGCAACAGACCTCAGAGGGTAGCGCAGGAAAGGCTGGCCGGGAATGACATCTGCAGCGAAGGGTTTGCTGACTTGGTACCTGAACGCGAAACGGTCAATGCAGGGTAATGTTGTCCGCCAGCACCAGCGGGGCAATCTCCGCCACCTCATCAACAACGGGTTCGCCGTCCAGGCTGCTCACATCGAATCGGGCAGAGGTCACTTCACCATCGATCATGTCGGGGATGGCATCCAGGAAGGCATCCACATGCTCGGAACCAAAGTGGATCTCCAACGCGTCCAGGTCGGTCCATTGCTGCCAAACCACGATGACCCGCGGCTCGTCTGCCTGCAGGTATACCTCATAGGCCAGACAGCCGCGTTCCCCCCGGGAGGATTTCGCCAAGGCCTGCACCAGCTCCAGTGCCTCGGGTTGCTGGTCTTGTTTCACGGGGAAAGAACCTTTGACGATGATCATTGGGGTCCACTGGGTCGGAAAACCGCTATGGTACCACAATTGCGCCTGTTCTGTCCGCTCAACCGCCACCACAGAAACGGACCGAGTCCCCCAGCGGCACCCGCCCGACCCGGGTGCGGTTGGCTGCCACATCGGCGTTTTCGTAACCGAAACTGATGCCCAGCACGATGGCGGTGCTGTCAGGAATCCCCAGCAGCTCGCGCACATCGTCCGGGTAGTAGCGCATGCTGCCCTGGGCACAGGCCCCCACCCCGTGAGCGGTCATGGCCAGCAGCAGGGATTGCACATACATGCCCACATCCAGCGCCACGGTAACGCCAAAATCCCGCTCCATGCCGATAAAGGCCACGTGGGGCGCATCGAACAGCTCGAAGTTGCGCAGCTCTGCACGACGGCGGCCCTCCCGGTCTTCCCGGGCAATGCCCATGTTGCCGTAGAGGGCCATGGCGCAATCGACCTGGCGTTCCCGATAGACACCCTGGAAACGCGGCAGACTTTCATAGTCCGGCGCAAAGGGAACCCCCCGGCTGACCTTGTCCACCAGACGCTCACGCAAGGCATTGCGGGTCTCTCCACTGGCAACCCACACCTGCCAGGGCTGAATATTGCAGTTTGAGGGAGCATGCTGGGCCAGTGAGAAAATCGCCTCCAGCTCTGCTTGCGGTACCGGCTTGTCGAGAAAGCCGCGCACGGAACGGCGCTTGGTCATAGCCTGATAAAGGGATAGGGAATCGGCGGTCATGGATAACTCCTCTGAATTACCCACCAGTCTAACCAGCCAGAAAAAGAGGGACGATGACAGAAACGCTCAGGCCGCAGACGCCTCGCGCATGGCCTGACAAATCTGGTCGATCACCGGGGCAGCAAGCTCCATATGACCCTCACAATCAGCCACACCAAGGCCCTTTGCACAGGCCGGGCAAAGCACATTGAACACCAATTCGTCGCCTTTGATACGGGCCGGCAACACTGCCCAGTTTTCCCGGCGCGCCTGCTGGCCAATACGGTGGTAATACTCCAGATTGATTTCACCACCGGGCTCGAAATCGAAGGTGGCCGGGCAACGACTGCAATTGAGCCACATGTCGTACAGGGCCGCCGCGTCGTAGGGATCCGTGGGATCGAATGACATCGCCACCTCCTGTGGCAATTGAAGGAAACCAATGCGCTTTTGTAGTGCAATTTTTGTCAAAAACCCACGAATTGCGTCACATTTGTCCGGTTTGCCGCTCAAACCCAAGAGAACAACGGCCAAAACAGCCTACAGTCGCACCCCTTGAGCCATCATTCGTCCACCCAGCGCCATCATTTCCAGCTGCAGACAGGCATGGTCCGCCAACACTTTGCGCGCGGCGATCGTGTTGTCGAGCATGGAAATCCCCGCGCCAAACATGATGGCAATGGCCGCTTCCGCCTCCTGTTCTGCGGGCACCGGATCGCGCCCCTGGGCCGCCACTGCCTGGCGCACATCCTCGGCCAGCTCGTCCACCAGCAGCTGCAGCTCCCGCTGGATACGCATCCGGTAGCGGTCATGGCTGCCCAGACGCTGCTGTACCAGCAGACGGAAGTCATTTTCATAATCGTTCAGATAACGGACAAAGCGGCCCACCAGCTCTTTCACAGCCCGTGCCGGCCCGATTTCAATCATGCTGCGGCGCTCGTTTTCCATGGCGGAGCGCAGGCGAAAGCAGCAGGAATCGATCAGCGCCAGCCCCAGCGCATCCATGTCCGGGAAATGGTTATACAGGGACGTGGCGGCCAGTCCGGATTCCCTGGCCACTTCCCGTAATCCCAGGCTATCCAGGCCACGGCCACCGGCCATCAGGGTCCGTGCCGCTTCCAGAATGCGCTCCCGGGTTTGTCGCTTCTGCCGCTGTCGAGTTGTTTCAGCCATAACATTATCACTAACGAGTGTTAGTTAAATAATCCCATGAATAACGCTCATCGCGCAACTACACCCTGGTTACATAATAATCTTTGACAAACAAGTGTTCGCTGAAAGAGAATCCGCCTTACAGTTGTAAGGCAAGAAATTTGGCTCTTACCGATCTCACGGCGCATCATCAACTAGCGCTACAACACAGACTGCCCGCTCACAGCGGGCAGCAGGGAAGCAAAAGGGGAAAGCAATGAACTATTTCGTCACCGGTGCCACCGGCTTTATTGGTCGTTTTCTGGTTGGTCGTCTGCTCAAGCGTGAGGACAGCAGGGTATTTGCCCTGGTGCGCTCCGGCTCCGAATACAAGCTGGATGCCCTGCGTCGTCGCCTGGGTGTGGACGCCGACCGCCTGGTGGCCATCCAGGGCGATATCAACGAAAAACTGCTGGGCGTCAGCAAGCGGGATCAGGACGATCTGAACGGTCAGGTGGACCATTTCTTCCATCTGGCGGCCATCTATGACCTGACCGCCGACGAAAACACCCAGCGCTACACCAACATCGAGGGCACCCGCCAAACCCTGAAACTAGCAGAAAAACTGGAAGCAGGCTGCTTTCACCATGTCTCCTCCATTGCCGCTGCCGGTCTCTACAACGGCACCTTCACCGAAGACATGTTCGAGGAGGCCACTGGCCTGGACGACCCCTACCTGCTGACCAAGCATGAGTCCGAAGCCCTGGTTCGTCAGGAGAGCAAACTCCCCTGGCGCATCTACCGCCCCTCCATGGTGGTAGGCCATTCCGAAACCGGGGAAATGGACAAGATCGACGGCCCCTACTACATGTTCAAGCTGATCCAGAAGCTCAAGGACGTGCTGCCCAACTGGATGCCACTGATCGGCGTGGAAGGCGGCCACTTCAATGTGGTGCCGGTGGACTTTGTGGCGGATGCCCTGGATCACATCGCCCACCAGCCGGACCATGATGGCCAGTGTTTTCACCTCACCGCGGACCGCAGCTACAACCTGGGCGAACTCATGGACATTATTGCCGGTGCCGCCCAGGCCCCGCGCTGGCCGGTAAAACTGGATAACAGTCTGTTTAACGCCGTCCCCGGCTTTGTGAAGAAAGGTGTCAGCGCCATGACGCCGAAGCTGATGGTCAATACGGTACTGGAGAATCTGGATATCCCGCCGTCAGCCCTGCAATTTCTCACCTTCCCCACCGAGTACGATAACCAGCGTGCCCGTGAAGCCCTGGCTGGCAGCAACATCGAGGTGCCGGATCTGGAAGGTTATATCCAGCAACTGTGGGACTTCTGGGAAAACCACCTGGACCCTGACCGCGGTGACCGCAAGGATGAACTGCAACCCCTGCCCACCCTGCCCGAACGGGTGGACGGCAAGGTCGTGATGGTAACCGGCGCCACCTCCGGCATCGGTAAGGCGACAGCATTGAAGCTGGCGCGGGCCGGAGCCACCGTACTGGTGATCGCCCGTACCGCAGAAAAGCTGGAAGAGACCCTGCATGAAATCGATCAGCTGGGCGGCACCGCCCAGGCCTATAGCTGCGACGTGTCGGACCTAAACAGTGTGGATGATCTGATTCAGCAAGTGATTGCCGACCACGGCCATGTGGATGTGCTGGTCAACAACGCCGGTCGCTCCATTCGCCGTTCCGTGGTGCATTCCTTTGATCGCTTCCACGATTATGAGCGCACCATGCAGCTCAACTATTTCGGCGCGCTGCGGCTGATCATGCAATTGATGCCGGGGATGATCGAGCGTGGCGGCGGCCACGTGATCAATATTTCCAGCATCGGGGTGCTGACCAATGCGCCTCGCTTCTCCGCCTATGTGGCCTCGAAAGCCGCACTGGATGCATTCACGCGGTGTGCCTCCAGTGAGCTCGCTCACGAGGGCATTCGTTTTACCACCATCAACATGCCGCTGGTGCGTACCCCGATGATTGCGCCCACCAAGATCTATAATCATGTGCCAACCATTAGCCCGGCCCAGGCAGCGGACATGATCTGCGATGCCATCGTGCGCCAACCCAAACGCATTGCCACCAATCTGGGCGTCATGGGTCAGGTGATGCACTTCCTGACGCCCAAGGTCACCGAGACCATCATGAATACCGGTTACAAGCTGTTCTCGGATTCCTCCGCGGCCCTGGGCGACAAGGAAAGCTCGCCGAAGAAGATCCGCCGCGAACAGGCGGCTTTCTCCCGGTTGTTCAAGGGTATTCACTGGTAACAGGGGCAATTTCCCTGCCGCTGGCGGGCAGATTGCAGCACCAAAAGAAAGGCCCCGGAGACCAGGGCCAAAGAGTTTCCGGAGACAACCGGAAGCATACGCAGCGGGATCATATCCCGCTGCTATCCTCTCTCCTCTTGCCCTCCTCTGCCTTGATCGACATCAAGGTTTTTGTCCCTGGCCGCAACGGCTAGCTGTCAGTGAAGACAAGCGCCACGCTCCGTGTGCACTACACTGAAGTCATGGAACCTTTCACTCTTCGCCAAGACCCCACTGCCATCGCCCTCTGCCGTGCCTTGTTTCCGGCCGGAAAGCGCTTGCCGGCCGCAGATACCGATGCCCTGTTGAGCAGGATGGATGCGCAACTGGCCAACCAGACAGGCCTGCAACGCAGCCTGAAAGCCGGTTTGCTGTGGCTCGACAATCGTCACCGTCTGGTGCGTGGCCGCGCCTTTCATCGTGCCAGGGCGACACAGCAACAGCGTTTTCTCGACAAATTGGCCACCACTCCGGTGTCCGGCAAGCTGCTGCGCCTGCTGGCCCTGCCCTTCAAGGCCGCCTATGTGCTGGATGAGCAGGTGGAACAGGCCACCGGCTGCCGACAACCCGTGCAACTGCCCGCCCAGGTCGAGACCTTCCGCTGGCAACAGCAGATCACCGCCGCCCGGGATTGCGACGAGGATATGACCCTGGAAGCAGACGTGGTGATTCTGGGCAGCGGCGCCGGCGGCGCGGCAGCAGCCTATGAACTGGCCTGTCGTGGCCTGGCCGTGGTGATCATCGAGGAAGGCCAATATTACGATCGCAGCCACTTCACCGGCAAACTCACCGAGGTGATCCCCAAGCTCTATCGCAGCTGGGGAGCAACCGTGGCCACCGGCAACGCCATCATCCCGGTACCGGTGGGGTGCAATGTGGGCGGTACCACGACCATCAATTCCGGCACCTGCATGCGCACGCCGCCGTCGGTGCTGCAGCGCTGGCGAGAGCAGGGACTGGGGGCCTTCACCGAACAGGCCATGGCTCCCTGGTTCGAGGGCGTGGAGCGCATGCTCAGTGTGCAGCAAGCCACCACAGAGACCGTCGGCCCCATCGGCGACCTTATCGACCGGGGCGCCGCCGCCAACGGCTTCTTGCAGCGCCAGCCGCTGATGCGCAACGCCCAGGGCTGTGACGGCCAGGGGCTGTGTCAGTTTGGGTGTCCCACGGACGCCAAACAGTCCACCAATGTGAGCTACATTCCGCGCGCACTGGAACGGGGGGCCTTCTTGTTCAGCGGTTTCCGGGCCGAGCGACTGCAGCGACAAGGCAACCGCATTACCGGCGTCATCGCCCGCGGGCAAAATGCTGACGGTCGCCCGATCACCCTGAGCCTGACCTGCCAGCAAACCATTGTTGCCATGGGCAGCCTGTTCACCCCCCTGTTCCTGCGACAACAGGGAGTTCGCAATCCTCATCTGGGTCGCCACCTGACGCTGCATCCGGCGGGCGTGGTCAATGCCCTGTTCCCGGACCGGGATCTTGCCAACAGCCGCAGCATCCCCCAGGGCTACGGTGTCTCAGACTGGGAAGAGCAGGGACTGATGTTCGAGGGTGGCACCATTCCCCTGGCCGGCCACAGTCTGCTCAATCCCCTGGTTGGCCAGGACTGGGTGCGCTTTACCGAAGACTATCCGCACACTGCCTATTTCGGCTTCATGATCCGCGACACCAGCGAGGGGCGGGTTCGTCGGGGCCCGCGCCGCGGGCTGCCGCTGATCCGCTACCACATGAACCGACAGGATTTTGCCCTGTTCAAACGCGGCATCCATGCCCTGGCCTGCTGGTATCTGGATGCCGGTGCCGAACAGGTGCTGATTCCCGGTCTGAATCGTATCGTTCGCATCCATAACCGCACCGAGCTGGAACGCTTTTTGCGCTCCCCCCTGAAACCCACGGACTTCCTGATCAGCGCCTATCACCCCCTGGGCACGGCCCGCATTGCTGCTTCTCCCCGGGACGGGGTCTGTGACAGCCGTCATCGGGTGTTCGGCTACCCGGGCTTGTCTGTGATGGATGGCGCCAGCGTCCCCAGCAGTTTGGGCGCCAACCCCCAGGTGACAATCATGGCCATGGCCAGCCGGGCCGCCAACATGATGGCCCGGGAACTGCTCAACGACACGGATTCCACCTATACACCACCACAAGGAGAATACGCATGACTCTGGGCCTGTTACTCAAGGAACGCATGAGCGGCTGGCTGCGACTGGACGATCCGGGCCACCAGCAACCCTTCGCCTTCCAGATCCGCGCCTTTACCACCCGTATCTTCAGCGTCAGCGCCCCCCGTTACTTTCGCGGCACCGTTACCCTGGACGGGCAGGACTTCCCCTGCGAAGGGGAACTGACCATTCATCTGAGCGGCCCCCATTACTGGCTCAATTTCAGCCACCCAACGCTGGGAATGCTGCGAGTGGAAGGCAAGAAACACTACGGTCGCAACGGCCTGCTCGCTTCCTTGATCACCTGCCCGATGACGGTCTACCGGAACCAGCAGGCCATTGGCCAGGCGGAAGTGGCCTATCGGGAAAGCATGCTGGCCTTTCCGTTCACCGCCTTGCGGCTGGTGGACGAACAACAGGCTTACCAGCAAGATCATGGCGTCAGCTCCTCCCGTTGATCAGCCACCGCAAGGAGTACCCGATGATTCCCTACTACGGCCTGCAGGCCCCTGCCGAGGGCGGCCATTACGAATCCTGGTTTGTGCGCGCCAATCACCCGCACAAGCCCCAGGCCATCTGGATTCGCTACACCCTGTTCCGCGCCCGGGATCAGCGCCCGGCCCTGGGGGAAGTGTGGGCGGTATGGAGTGATGGCAGCCGCCAGCGGACCCATGCCTTCAAAGAGGAATTTCCTCTGCAAGAGTGCCGGTTCAGCACCTCACAGATGCAAGTGGATGCCGGCAACAACCACCTGGCGCCAGGTGTTCTGCAGGGACAACTGCAACAGGGCAGCGACCAATTGTGCTGGGATCTGCACTACGATGACGGAGAGCCACCGCTGCTGTTTCTGCCGGAGCGCTTCTACCAACGCTCTCTTCCCAAGGCCAAGTCCCTGGTCAGCCGCCCCCATATCCGCCTCAGCGGCACCCTGAGCCTGAATGGGGAAACCCTTGTGCTGGATCAGTGGCCCGGCAGTGAAAACCATAACTGGGGCAGCCAGCACACTGACCGCTATGCCTGGGGTCAGGTGGCGGGTTTCGATAATGCCCCGGACGCCTTTCTGGAATGTGCCACTGCCCAGGTAAAGCTGGGCCCATTGTACAGTCCGCAATTGTCCATTGCCGCCCTGCGACTGGATGGAGAAACCCTGCTTTTCAATAGTCTGTCACGGGCGGTGCGGGCCAACGCGCACTACCGCCCTTTCCAGTGGAGCCTGCACACCCGGAACGGCAATGCCGAATTGGCCATCAGCATGACGACGATAGCGGACCGGGTGGCTGCGCTCACCTACTACAACCCTCCTGGCGGCAACAAGATTTGCCTGAACAGCAAACTGGCCAGCGTCAACGTGACCTTGACCCGCCGCGGACGCCCGGAACGGGTGCTGCACAGTGCCCATGGCGGGGCGTTTGAAATTTTGACCGACCGGTTGCCGGCGGGGATGACTCTGCAGATTTAGGACCGTGAGGACGACGCTGGCTTACAGGTACTTCATCAGGCGCGAGTGACGAAGTACGACTATCGAAAGGCAAACCCGTATTACTTTTCGCGACGCGTACCTCGTCACTCGCTGCCAGCCGGCAGGGTAGCACTGGCACTGCATCCGCCGACTCAACGTTGCGGTTCATCCCGCGTCGTTTTGCCCCTGCCGGGCCAAAACCGGCGCCAGCGCCGGCGGCGAATAGGCCGGCCCCTTGAGCACCTTGCCGCGCTCGTCTTTCACCGGTTTGCCATCCGCACCCAGCTTGCTCATATTGCTGCGATGCACTTCCTCGCAGGTGGCGTTCAGGTCGATGCCGAAGGTATGCCCGGCTCCATAGGTCACGTAATTGATATCGGTGAGCGCATCGGCCACTTCCACCAGGTCCACGCGGAAACCACTCAGCGACGCCAGTTGTTCTCTGGCAGCCGCCAGGGTAGCGAGGAACGCCTGCTGGTCTGAATCCGGTTGCTGGCAGGTCGCCTCGGCCAGCTCGTGAAACTCTTCCAGCAGCAGAGCCAGACGCAAACGGATGGTGGCGTCATCGGGCACCACCGGTTGCGACTCCACCGGCAGGGAAAAGGCGCGGTGAAACTCGCCCACCCGGTGGAAATTGCTGGTTTGTTCAGGCTTTGCCATCGACTTCCTCCAGAAAGGCAATCATCTCACGGTTCACTTCCGCCGCCTGCTCCATCTGAATCCAGTGTCCGCATTGATCCAGCATCACCGTACGCAGGTCCGGGATGTAATCGGGCATACGTTGCAGCGCCTTCTGACTGAAGACGATGACCGGGTCCTGCATACCGCCGATAAACAGAGTGGGCATGGTCAGCTGCCAGTTGTCATCATCCCGGCTCTCTTCCCAGGAAGCATCCATGGACCGGTACCAATTGATCGGTCCGGTAAAGCCGCTGTGCTGGAAGCGCTCCACGTAATAGGCCAGATCTTCCTCGCGCATCCAGCGTGGTTGTTGTTCCGGGGTGGGCATGGATTGCAGGAACCCCGTGTCGTCCGGACGTACCCGGAAATCGGCAATGCCGTCAGCGGACAGACCATGGAAAATCTTGCGCAGACTGGTGGACACATCGGCCTCCAGCTCCTGTTCCGGCAATTGCGGCTTCTGGAAGTAGAGCATGTAGAAAAAACGATCCTCGAACAGCCGCCGCATGGACTCGGTGGGTGCCTCCGGGGCCGGACCGCCATAGGGCACCGACATGCCCACCACGGCACGAATCCTCTGCGGATAGCGACGTGCCACCTGCCAGGTCAACGCACAGCCCCAGTCGTGACCAATGAGGATCGCTGAGTCATGACCCAGCGCCTTGATCAGCGCAACCACGTCCTCGACCAGCACACTCTGACGATAGGCATCCACGTCCGCCGGCCCCCCGGTGTAACCGTAACCCCGCAGGTCCGGGGCCACCGCGTGGTAACCGGATTGGGCCAATACGGGCAACTGGTAGCGCCAGGAAGCCCAACATTCCGGAAAACCGTGCAGGCACAATACCAACGGGTTTCCCGGCTCTCCGGCCTCGGCCACGAAAAAATCCAGACCATTGGCGGCAAGCTGCCGCTCACGTATAAATGCCATACTCTCTCTTCCCGATTGCTATTCAGCCAGTCAGTATTGACAACTACTTACCCGACACGACGAAAGTGCTATTGTTAGCATATCCGTTTGATCATTGTTGTGATTCAGCATACGCACAAAAAGAACAAGAACTCAGCATCGTCACGGCGGTCTCAGCTCCAAGCTGCCACGCAACCGGTCAACCGGCGCCGGGTCGACCTGTGAATTTGACAGCATGATCCACCGCTGACAAGCGCGTGCAGTGACCGTTTTGACTCGACCAGGGATGCATCGTGACCGAGCCGCAAGGACAAGCCCCCCCCACGAAGCCCAGCCGCATTGGCCAATGGCTGGCACCCTATGTGCCGGAATACTTCCCTGTGGCCTGGAAACTGGGCCTGTCGATTTCCCTGCTGATTTTGTGTGGCATGGCCATTCTTGGTTCCCTGCTTCTCAATAACCAGCTCGACCGCATGCGCGAACAGGCGGACACCTTTGGCGAAGCCATTGCCTTGCAACTGGCCAATACAGCCCGTGAACCACTGCTGGCCGATGACAATTTTCTGCTCAAGGTTCAGCTCAATAACCTGACACGCAGTGACAGTGTGCGCGGCGCCGCCCTGTTCGACCGCAGTGGCAACCTGGTCGACAAGGCCGGCATCTTGCCGCTGGCAGCCAACCCGCTGCAGGAACGGATCAAGCACTGGGAACTGCAGGACGAGCCTGTCACCACCTACTACGCCACTGTGGATGTGAACGATTCGGTGGCCGGTTACACAGCCATCTCCCTGTCCGATCGGCCGATCATGGCTGCCAGGGAATCCGTACAAGACACCATGATCAACGCCACCCTGATCATGAGCGTGATCGCCATCATTGCTTCATTCCTGATTAGCCGTCGATTGGCTCGCCCCATTCACGATCTGCTGGAGGCCACCAGCGCCATGCGCCGGGGAGACCTGAATTATCGAATTCAGGATCGTCGCAATGATGAGATCGGTGGTCTTATTGAGGCTTATAACACCATGGCCCACGGCATGCTGGAAAAGGACCAGGTGGAGCAGGTTCTGAAACGTTTCGTGAGCCCGTCGGTCGCGCACAACATGATGGCTGACCTGGATCAGGTACAACTGGGTGGCCGCGATGTCCAGGCCACCGTGGTATTCGCTGACATTGTCGGCTTTACCCGGTTATCGGAGACCCTGGCTCCGGATGCCATCGCCGAAATGCTGAATGTGTATTTCGATGCCATCACCACCGCGACCACCTTCTACCGTGGCACCATCGACAAATACATGGGCGACTGCGCCATGATCGTGTTCGGGGTGCCGGAGAAAGATGATGAGCATCTGTTTCACGGGCTGTGTTGTGCGGTCATGATTCAGCGGATGGTGGAAAGGCTGAACGAATTCCGCCGCGCCCGCGGCCACACTACCGTGGAATTCCGCATCGGCATCAATTCCGGCGCCATGCTGGCCGGTAACCTGGGCTCCCGGGAGCGAATGCAGTACACCGTGGTCGGGGACACCGTCAATCTGGCCTCACGGCTGTCCAATATGGCCGGCGGTAACGAAATCATTGCCGCCGCGCCGCTCCTGACCAACCCCAATATCGCCTCTCGGGTGCGAGCCACCGAGTACGGTGCCATGCGCATCCGCGGCAAGGCCGAACCGGTCAGCACCTTCCGCATCGATGGCGTTCACGCTTTGTCGGAGACCCTGATGGAGCAGCGTATCGCCCAATTCCTGGCAAAACTGAACACGGAGTCGCAACGTGCGTAAGGCCGGCCTGGTGATGGCAGCGCTGCTGGGCGGCTGCGCCAGCCTGGGCGACCCGCAGCAACAGGTCAGCGAGGCCCTGGCGGAGGATGATTACGCCCGTGCAGCCGCCATCATTGAACAGACCCATCCCGATCATGATCAATATGCTCTGCTGCAGGAACAGTATCCCGGCATCATTCTGGCCAGTAACCAGTACCGCCAGCGCCTGATCCTCGAGGCCGAGGCCATGAGCCGAAAACAACACTGGGAGCAGGCGCACAACCTGATTGCGGCGCATCGCGACAAGGTGGTAGACCCGTCAGCCCTGGGAGAACTGCTGGCCGCCCTGAGCAGCCTGGAGGAGCACCAGCTTAACCAACTGCTGGCCGAGCGTCGCCAGGCCCAGGCCAGCGCCCTCATGCAGAACGCTGACCTGACAGAGAAATTGAGCGGCTTCCATCTGCCCAAAGCAAAACAGGAACGCCAGCAACTGGCCGAGGAGCGGCGGTATGTGGTGGAGGATATGACCCGGCTTGGGGAATATTTCGCCCAGCGCCAGCAATGGCTCCTGGCCCGCGACCTGCTGAGTGCCGCTCACCGGCTGGCGCCGGAGCAGCCGCCGTCACCGCAACTGGCCAAGGCGCAACAGATTCTCAACGACGCCAGCAAACGAGCCCGCGCCAGACACAATCGCGCCCTGCTCACCGAGGCGGATCAGCTGATGGCACGTTACCAGCGAAACGGGCAGCTTGACGCGTTACTCGCCGCTCGCCGCTTCCTCAATCAGCATCAGAACAATCCGGCACTGAGCGATCATCAAAAACGGCTTGAACAGTGGGCCCGGCGTCGCTTTAGCGAAGAGATGAATACCGGCGAAGCCCTGTATGCCCGCGGTCAGTATCGCGAGGCCTACAGAATCTGGACGCAGGTGGCCCCGCTATACCCGGATAACGAGGAACTGATCAAAAAACTGGAACGCAGTCGCCGGGTGCTGACCAACCTTCGCAACCTGCAAGACGACTAGCGAAGCAGGCCAGCGAACCGGGAGGCAATCACTCCCCCGGCAAGCCCATAAAAAAACGCGCCGTTATGGCGCGTTTTTTTGGCGGGTCTTTTACCGCAAGAGCATTACTGCGACTCGGATTCCTCGACCTCAGCCTCCTTGGCAGGGGCGTTTTGCTGGGCGTCATAGGCCTCGCGGAATTCCGGAGACACATTCTTGCGCCCTTCAAACACCTGCTCAAGACTCACCGGCAGGGGATCTCGCACCACTTGCTCCAGCTCTCCCTGATTGTTCAGCTCAAATTGCAGGGCAGTAATGCCCATGTACTTCTGGCGGGTCATGCTCAATAAACGCTCGTTATCCGGCAGGATAGTGGGTCGCAGGAAGACCATCAGATTGCTTTTTTCCCGCGAATTACTGGTAGAGCGAAACAGGATACCCAACAGCGGGATATCGCCCAGGATCGGCACCTTGCGTACCGTCTTGGTGATGTTGTCGCGAATCAGTCCGCCCAGAGCAATGGTTTCGCCGTCATCCGCCAGCACCGTACTTTCCAGCTTGCGAGTGGTCGTCACGATATCGGCCGCTTCGCCTACAGAGTCTTTGACCTGGGAATTTTCCTGCTCCAGCTCCAGACGAATGGTGGACAACCCGGCCACATGGGGGGTCACCTTCAGACTCAGCCCCACATCTTCCCGCTGGATGGTCTGAAAGGGGTTGGAGACACCGGAACCGGTGCTGGTGCTGGTGCCGGTGATAAAGGGAACATTCTCCCCCACCACAATAGAGGCTTCCTGATTATCCAGGGTCAGAATACTGGGTGTGGAAAGCAGGTTCACGTCGGTGGACGTGGACAGTGCCTGGATAAGCGCCCCCCACTTCAAATCCCCGTTGGAGTCCTGCTCCCCGAAGCCCATGGTAATCCCATCACCCAGGGCAAGGCCCGAGGGATCATCGGTCGCCAGGGCCTGAACAATGGAATTAATGGTCAGCCCGGCGTTGCCGAAGTTGATGGCACCCACGCCGCTTTCGTCACTACCGCCCACATACTGAAAACCCAGCGCCTTGCCGGTATCCCCGGACACTTCCACGATTGCCGCTTCGATAAGGATCTGTGCACGGCGCACATCCAGCTGACTGATCACCGACATGATTTCCTTCATCATCGCCGGCTCGGCGCGGATCACCAGGGCATTGAGCGACTTGTCCGCCTGAATGGAAACCTTGTCGCCGGTCATCGCGGCGGCAGCGGTCTTGCCATCCGCGCCCGGCTTGGCAGCGGAGGCCCCTTCAGCAAAGTTCTTGAGCAGCTCGGCCAGCGCCTCCGCATCGCCATGGCTCAGGCGGACCACCTGGACACCGCCTGTGGCACTGGCTGGGGTGTCCAGGTTACGAATCATTTGTGCCATGCGCTGGCGGGTAATGCGGTCTCCCTTGATGATCAGCCGATTGGTACGCTCATCCGCCACCACCGTAACGCCGCCATCCTTGGTCTTGCCACGCCGACCGCCGGTCTGCGGCGTGAGACTTTCCAGCATTTTTACCATGTCCCCGGCAAAGGCATGCTCCAGCTTGATGACCTGGACATCCTCGGACTCGGCATTGTCCAGGCTGGCGATGATCGCTTCCATGCGGCGGATATTATCGATGTGGTCGCTGATGATCAGCGCATTGGCCGATCCCACCGCCGCCAGATGGCCGTACTGGGGCACCAGCGGGCGCAAGACCGGTACCAGCTCTTCCACGGGGGAGTTTTCCACCGGAATCACCCGGGTCACCAGCGCCTCACCTCCCGACTCGTTCTCGCCCACCAGCGGCAGATTGCTTTGTTTTGCGGTGGTATTGGGAACGATCTTGATGATGTCGCCGGATGGCACTGCCGCATAGCCATGGACTTGCAGCACGGACAAAAACAACTCGTAGACTTCGGTGGCTGACAACGCCTTGGTAGATACCACCGTGACATCCCGGGCCCGAACGCGGGGGTCGACGACAAAGTTCTTGCCGGTCATGTCGGCAATCTGGCTGATAAACGCCTGGATATCCGCATTACGGATATTCACTGTCCAGCTTTTGCCATCTTCACTGGCTGCAACCTGGGCCTGGACAGTCAACGCCGTTGCCGACAACAGCACCACAATCAGTGTTCGGAGTGCCGAGGCTTTGAAAAAGGACATCATAAAACCACTCACTATGGCGGATAATTCACGGTGAATTGCTGATCACCCCGCTGCACCACGATACTGGCCTGGCGGGTTTCCTGGAATGAGCGCAACGCAGCCATGTCACCTTCCTCAGTGCCCAGCGAATGGCCATTGACGGAAAGGATGACATCACTGCTTTGCAAGCCGACCTGACTGATCAATTGTTTGGGGGCACGCTTGCCCAACTGATAGCCCTGATTATCTCCCTGAGCCACCGGCTGCAGCCCCAACTGACCGATGATGGCCTTGCGCTGCACCCTCAGGTCTTCGTCGCTGCCTTCACTGACGGCCTGCTCCTCTGGCGGCGGCGACGCCGGCTCAGCCCGTGTGGGCTCAACCTGACTAACACCGCCCAGCGAGCTGTCGGACCAACGCAGGGTTTCCAGGCGTCCGGCCCGACGCAGAATGACCCGGTCCGGATACACCTCTTCCAGGCTGGCATTACCGGGAATACTGTCACCGATCCGGTACAACTCACCTTCCTTGCCCTTTTCGGCAATGATGGCTGAGGCTTTTTCGGTATCAGCGGTCTGGAATACACCCAGCAGCTCCAGGCGCAGGCGGGTTTCCGGTGCGTCGGTGGGCTTGTCTGACGGGGGGGCTGCGTCCTGCTGGAAGCTGCCGAACAATTGCCAGCTGTCTACCTGGGACTGACTCAGGCTGACCGTCTTGCCGGAGGAGGCAACCTGCAAACGGGTCTTGCTATTGGAAGGAATCGGCTCGTTGGGTCCGTACCACAACAGCCAGAAGGTCTGCGCCAGCACAAAAGCCAATATGATCACCAGCAAAACGGCAACCAACCAGCGCACCGGCTTGCCCCACTGCTGATACTGACCCCACGCTGCCCACTGCGACATAACTGTCCGCTCTTCCTTTATCGTTATTGCCGGACTGAAGATACCGGATTTCAAGGCAAATTATTGCAATATAGTGTTACTGAAACGAGGTTTTCCGCTTCTCAACCCTGCCCGCGTTTGAGCGAGAACGGTTGCGACATCTGGAAAACCACGTCATCCGGGCTTCCGCCCTGGCTCACCCCCAACAACAAGGGCCAGGCGCGCATCACTTCCAGATGAAAGCGGCCCTCATTGATCCGCGCCTGCACCAGGCGTTCGCCCTCGGGGTCTGTCACCTGCAGCGAAGGCACCTGGTCTTCCATGCTCAAACGGCCCTGTAGCGGCGGCACGTCGGCAGCGCCATTGCGCCCCCAGGTCACGGTGCCACCACTGTAATCCAGGGTGCCTTGAACGTGTTGAATGGCATCATCCGCGACCTGCAGCGACATCAGGACCGCATCCACCCGGCCATCCGCGCCCCCCTGGGGTACATGGTCCGCCACCAACGCCACCGGCAGGGACAGGCGCGCCTGCTCCACCTGCCAATCGCCCCAGTCAGCGCCAACCCAGGCCGTCAGGCTCGCCGGCTCCCCCGCATCACTCCGCAAGGACAGTTGCGTACCCGGGACCAGGCCGTGCCAATCCAGGGTCCAGTCCAGCGAGCCCTGCAATTGTTTCCAGCGCCACTGCGCCTGTCCCTGCCACCAGCGTCCACGGGGCTCAGACAGTGTCAGCACCGCCCCTCCCACACGCATGGCCGGCACTCGCTCCACCACCACGGCGGCGGGCATCCCCAGGACCAGAAAGACCAACAAGCTGACAACAAAGACCAGTGCCAGGGTCAAATTACGAGGCATGGCAGTTCTCAGAACGGGATATCGTCGTCGAAATCATCTGCCGGGCCACTGAACCCGCCTTGATTCTGGTTTGCGGCCGGGTTTTGCTGGGGAGCGGCATTCCCGCCACCGCCGTAATTATCGTTCTGGTAGCCGCCCTGGTTGCCCTGGGGGGCATAGCCGCCGCCCTGGCCACCGCCACCGTCGCCACGGCCGTCCAGCATCTGCATCTCGTTGGCCACGATTTCGGTAGTGTAGCGATCCTGGCCATCCTGGCCTTGCCATTTGCGGGTACGAATGGAGCCTTCGATATAGACCTTGGAGCCCTTCTTCAGGTACTCACCGGCAATCTCGCCCAGCTTGTTGAAAAACACCACCCGGTGCCATTCAGTGCGCTCTTGCATCTGGCCGCTTTGCTTGTCTTTCCAGGTTTCGCTGGTGGCCAAGCGAACATTGGTGACCGCGCCACCGCTGGGCATGAAACGGGTTTCCGGGTCTGCCCCCAGGTTACCAATCAGAATTACCTTGTTAACGCCGCGCGCCATGTTTCTCTCCGTGACTCTCAGGGTCAGTACTGTTGTAGCCGGCGATTCCCTGTCAGGTAAATCACCGGTTTCTCAAATGCATGTCAGATCAAGCCAAACATTGTGTCAGCTTTGCCCGGCGCCCGCGAGTCCCGCAAGCCGGGCTTCATCCAGTTGCCCGGCATCCACCTTCAGAAGCGCCAGGGCCTGCTCCTCGACGATCACGGTTTCCACCACACCGGGCACCGTTTGCAGATCACGGGCCAGTTTGTGCCAATCCTGGTCCGGCGCCAAGATCAACACCCGATTATCCAGCTTCGGCAGCTCTTGCAGCCCCGCCAGCAGCACCAGCCAGGCCGCGGCCAACGCCGCACAGCCGTAGAACACCGCCTCGGCACCGACCCACTGGTACAGCGCCCCACCCAGTTGCCCGCCGACAAAAACGCCCAGGAACTGGCTCGTGGAGTATACCCCCATGGCCGTGCCCCGGGTGCCCGCCGGCGCCGCCCGCCCCACCAGCGAGGGCAGCAGCGCTTCAAGCAGGTTAAAGGCTGCAAAGAACACCAACAGGGCCAACACAAAGTGCCACAGTTCGGCACCGGCCAGGGCCAACAGGATCTGGGATACCGCCAGCAACACCACGGCCAGCCGTTTCACCGGCACCGCGCCACGCCGTTCGGCGCGGATAATCAGGGGCACCATGGCCACGAACCCGGCCACCAGCACGCCCAGGTAGATCAGGCTGTGGCTACGCAGCCCCAGCCCGAGCCGTTCGCTGAGCAGGGCCGGCACCACCACAAAAGAGGCCGTCATGATCAGGTGCAGGGTAAAAATCCCCACATCAAACCGCAGCAGCGTTTTACTGGAAAGCACCCGGCGGAAACGCACCCCCACCGGCAAGGCCTCCCCCTGCAACGCCTTTGGTGCCGGTACCACCATGGCCACAATCAGGGCGAAGCCCCCCATTACCGAGGTCATCCAGAACAGGCCGGAAAGACCCAGCCAGCTGGCCAGCAGCGGCCCGAGGATCAGCGCCAGCACAAAAGAGCCCCCCACGGACATGCCAATCAGTGCCATGGCCCGGGTACGATGCTTTTCGCTGACCACATCGCCAATCAGCGCCATGATCACACTGGCGATGGCCCCCGCCCCCTGCAGGGCGCGCCCGGCAATGACACCATGGATGTGGTCACTCATGGCCGCCACCACGCCCCCGGCCACAAACAGCAGCAGGCCAATCAGTAACAGGGGGCGCCGCCCGAAACGGTCCGAGAGCATGCCGAAGGGTATCTGCAAAAGGGCCTGCATCAGGCCGTAGGCCCCGATGGCGGTGCCGATCAGCAGCGGTGTGGCGCCTTCCAGGGACTGCCCGTAGACCGCAAAAATCGGCAAAATCATGAACAGGCCAAACATCCGCAGCGCGAAGATGGTCGCCAGATAGCCGGTGGTTTTCAGCTCTGTCCGCTGCAAAAGACGGGAAGACGATGCCGACATGAACGCTTGTTGCTCCAGAAACGGGAGGCCGCAACCTCGCGACCGCTACAAAAAGGCGGGCAGTGTACCAGATTCCCCGTGGTGCCGGGCCAGGACACCGTGCACCACTTTGGCCCCTCAAATCGTGAAATCAGTAAAACCGGGCAATGGTAAATTGAACCCCGGTCAAAGCGGTGATAAATTCACGTGCTGATAAGTTTTTTTTCTTAGGCTTCGCCTGAGACATCATGGACGGCATCGATGAACAGCCAAGAACAAACCCAACAAGTTTACGTAGTCGGCAGCCAGCAACTACAAAATGCCCTGCTCACCGAATTTCTCGTCAAGGAAGATGTGGCGACCAAAAGCATTCCCTCCGTGGAAGGGGTTTCCGTGGAGACCCTGCGGGAATTCGACCAGAACCTGTTTCTGGTGGATTACCACAGCGTTGACGTGAACGAGGTCATCGCCCACCTGCTGGAAGCAGACCAGGAAGTGGAAAGCGACGTTTTGATCGCCCTGTTCAATGTGGACAGCGATGACTCTCTCTCTCGTCTTGCAGGCCTGCCCATGGTCAACGGCGGCTTCCAGCATGACTGCCCCCAGGCACTTCTCAGCAAAGGCATCAAGGCCATTTTCGACGGCGAGCTGTGGTTCCCGCGCTCTGTGCTGCAGGCCTATCTGATGAAAAGCCGCACCTTCAACAAGACCTTCTCTCGCAGCGAGGTGAACCTCACTGATCGGGAAGTGGAAGTGCTGAAAGTGATGGCCACCGGCGCCAAGAACTCGGAAATCGCCACCAGCCTGAATCTGAGCCCGCACACCATCAAGACCCACATCTACAACATCTTCAAAAAGATCAACGCCTCCAACCGCCTGCAGGCGGTGAACTGGGCGCAAGAGAACCTCTAGGGCTGCGCGCGTCGGACGCCAGGCGTCCGACGCCACTCGACGCCTTTCTTTTCCCCTTCACACAAATTCGCCTATACTGCCCTGTTCATTTTGACAGTAGTCAGGGGTAGTTGATGGATACCATTCTGGTTCGCGGTGCACGGACTCATAACCTGAAGAACGTGGATCTGGATATCCCGCGTGACAAGCTCGTGGTGATCACAGGCCTGTCCGGCTCGGGGAAATCCTCACTGGCCTTCGACACCCTTTACGCGGAAGGCCAGCGCCGCTATGTGGAATCCCTGTCCACCTATGCCCGCCAGTTTCTGTCGATGATGGAAAAGCCCGATGTGGATCACATCGAGGGCCTCAGCCCAGCCATCTCAATCGAGCAGAAATCCACCAGCCACAACCCCCGCTCCACCGTAGGCACCATTACCGAAATCTATGATTACCTGCGCCTGCTGTTTGCCCGGGTGGGCGAGCCCCGTTGTCCGGAGCACGATGCGCCCTTGGCTGCCCAGACCATCAGCCAGATGGTGGACCAGGTGCTGGCCATGGAAGAAGGCAGCAAACTGATGCTGCTGGCACCCGTGATCCGCGAGAAAAAAGGGGAGCATCTGCACCTGTTCGAGGAATTGCGCGCCCAGGGCTTTATCCGCGCACGCATCGACGGTCGCATCTACGACATGGATGACACCCCGGATCTGGACAAGAACAAGAAGCACACCATCGAGGTAGTGGTGGACCGCTTCAAGGTCCGCGACGACCTGCAGAACCGGCTGGCGGAATCCTTTGAAACCGCGCTTAACCTGGCAGACGATATCGCCATCATTGCCCCCATGGACGGTGACGGGGAGGAAGTGACCTTCTCCGCCAAGTTTGCCTGCCCACACTGCGGCTATTCGATTCCCGAACTGGAGCCACGGCTGTTTTCCTTCAATAACCCGGCCGGCGCCTGCCCCAGTTGTGATGGGCTGGGCGTGAAGCAGTTCTTTGATGAAGACAAGGTCATCAATTCCGACGAACTGTCCCTGTCGGAGGGCGCCATTCGCGGTTGGGACCGCCGCAACGTTTATTATTTCCAGATGCTCAACTCCCTGTCCCAGAGTCTGGGCTTCGACATGGATGTGGCATTCCGGGAACTGCCCAAGGATATCCGCAAGAAGGTGCTGTACGGCACCGGCAAGGAAAGCATCGAATTCCGCTACCTCAACGATCGCGGCGACATCATCAAGCGCAACCACCCGTTCGAGGGCATCATCCCCAACATGGAGCGGCGCTACCGGGAAACCGAGTCTGACGCGGTGCGCGAAGACCTGCTCGGCTACATGTCCACCTCCAGCTGCCCCAGCTGTCATGGCTCGCGGCTGCGCGAAGCGGCCAGACATGTGTTTATCGAAGAAACCACGCTGCCGGAAGTGGTTCGTCTTGCGGTGGGCAAGGCCCATGCGTATTTCAGCGAACTGAGCCTGCCCGGCAGCAAAGGGGAGATTGCCGACAAGATCCTCAAGGAAATCCGCGACCGCCTGCAGTTCCTGGTCAACGTGGGGCTGGAATACCTGACTCTGGAACGCAGTGCGGAAACCCTCTCCGGGGGCGAGGCACAACGTATTCGCCTGGCCAGCCAGATTGGCGCGGGACTGGTCGGCGTCATGTATGTTCTGGATGAACCCTCTATTGGTCTGCATCAGCGCGATAACGAGCGTCTGCTCAATACCCTCACCCGTCTGCGCGATCTGGGCAACACGGTACTGGTGGTAGAGCATGATGAGGACGCCATCCGTCTTGCCGACCATGTGATCGACATCGGCCCCGGCGCCGGCGTGCATGGTGGCAAGGTCGTTGCCCAGGGCACAGCCAAACAGGTCGCCGACAACCCGGACTCCCTGACCGGCGACTATTTGTCCGGCCGCAAGACGATTGCAGTGCCCAAACAACGCCGCCAGAACCCGGACGACAACTGGCTAACCCTGCACGGTGCCACCGGTAATAATCTCAAGGGACACCCCCTGAACATTCCGGTGGGCCTGTTTACCTGCATCACCGGGGTCTCCGGCTCCGGCAAATCCACCCTGATCAACAGCACCCTCTATCCCCTGGCCGCCACTAAACTGAACAAGGCGACCACCCTGAAGGCATCGCCCCATGAGGCCATTGAGGGACTGGAGCATTTCGACAAGGTGGTGGATATCGACCAGAGCCCTATCGGCCGCACGCCGCGCTCCAACCCTGCCACCTATACCGGTATCTTCACGCCGGTGCGCGAGCTCTTTGCCGGCACCCAGGAAGCCCGTGCCCGCGGTTACAAGCCCGGTCGTTTCAGTTTCAACGTGAAAGGCGGTCGCTGTGAAGCCTGTCAGGGCGATGGGGTTATCAAGGTAGAAATGCACTTCCTGCCGGATATCTATGTGCCCTGTGAGGTCTGCGAAGGGAAACGCTACAACCGGGAAACCCTGGAGATCACCTATAAAGGCAAGAACATCTTCGAGGTGCTGGATCTGACCATCGAAGACGCCCGGGAATTCTTTGATGCGGTGCCCTCCCTGGCCCGCAAGCTGCAGACCCTGATGGATGTGGGCCTGAGCTATGTAAAACTGGGGCAGGCGGCCACCACCCTGTCCGGCGGCGAAGCCCAGCGGGTCAAGCTGGCCAAGGAACTGTCCCGCCGGGACACCGGCAACACCCTCTATATTCTCGACGAGCCCACCACCGGCCTGCATTTCGCGGATATCCAGTTGTTACTGGACGTGCTCAACCGGTTGGCCAATCATGGCAACTCCGTGGTGGTGATCGAACACAACCTGGATGTGATCAAGACCGCCGACTGGATTGTGGATCTGGGCCCGGAAGGGGGCGACGGCGGGGGCGAGATCATCGCAGAAGGCACGCCGGAGGAAGTGGCGAAAGTGAAAGGCAGCCACACCGGTCGTTTCCTGAAAGGCATGCTGAAATAGGTCTATCCGTGAACGGCAGCACACTTTCCGGCAACGTCACACAGCCGCAGTGCGCTGCCCATCCCACCGTCATAAAGCCGCGGCACAATCCGTTTCATTCTTCTTTCGTGAGACAGATCATGAAACGGATAGTGGCACTGAAAGCGTGCATCACCACCCTAGCCATCGGCCTTGCCGCTGCTGCCTGTGCCAGTCACGGGTCGAAAAACAGCGTTGAACTGGGCCCTCGCCCCTATTATTTGGTCGCAGACATGGACGCAGGTCCTCTCAAGCAGGCGCTGCAGGAATGCGCCAGTCAGCGACGCCCACAGCAAAGCAGCGACTTATCCATCGGCCACCGTGGTGCCCCGCTCCAATTCCCCGAGCACACCGAGGAATCCTATCGGGCCGCCGCACGCATGGGTGCCGGTATCGTTGAATGTGATGTGACCTTCACCAAGGACCGCGAGCTGGTCTGTCGACACTCCCAGTGCGACCTGCACACCACCACCAATATTCTCGAAACCGATCTGGCCAGCCAGTGCAGCGAACCGTTTACTCCCTTTGATGGCAGCAATCCGGCCAGTGCCCGTTGCTGCACCAGTGACATCACCCTGGCCGAGTTCAAGACGCTCAAGGGCAAAATGGACGGCGCCAATCCCCGTGCCACGACCGTGCATGACTATCTGAAGGGCACGGCAAGCTGGCGCACAGACCTGTACGGCCAAAAAGGCACCCTTCTCAGTCACCGGGAGAGCATCACCCTGTTGCGCGAGCTCGGGGTAAAGATGACACCGGAACTGAAAGCCCCTCAGGTTGCAATGCCCTATGAAGGGGAATGCCGCCAGCAGGACTATGCGCGCCAGCTGATCGAGGAATACCAGCAAGCCGGGGTCTCCCCTCGGCAAGTGTATCCGCAATCCTTCAACCTGGAAGACGTGCGCTACTGGATCAATCATCATCCCCGTTACGGGCAGCAGGCGGTGTATCTGGACGGCCGTGACAGCCAGGGACTGGACCCTCAAAACCCGGGCACCTGGCAGCCCGATATGGATACGCTGGCAGGCTATGGCGTGAACATTATTGCCCCGCCACTGTGGATGCTGGTGACAACCGACAGGCGCAATCGCATTGTTCCCAGCCCCTATGCCCGGGCTGCCCGCAATGCCGGCCTGGATATCATCGCCTGGTCCCTGGAACGCTCCGGCCCCCTGACCAACGGTGGTGGCTGGTACTACCAGAGCGTTAAACCGGCTATCAACAACGACGGCGACACCCTGATGCTGCTGGATGTATTGGCAAGGGACGTGGGCGTTATCGGTGTCTTTTCCGACTGGCCCGCCACCACCACCTTTTATGCAAACTGCCGCAAACTGCGGGGCAAGCCATAAGCGCACAAGACTGGCGCAGGTGCACCAGCAACGCACCGATCCGCTCCAGAATGGGGCGACAATACCCGCAGCCCGGCAAATCACACTGGCACGTTTTCTGCTTCGATCTCATGGACCTGGAGCCGTGACCGCAGAAAACCGTGATGCGCTTCTTTCGGCAACCATTCAGAGGAGTATATGCAATGGACGCCACCCCCAATCACCGCTGGTTGATGCAATACAACATAGTCAATCTGGTGAATCAGTGCCGCCGACTGATTCGTGCCGAATTTGACGAGAGCCTGTCACTGACCGATCCGGCACTCCGTCAGAAGCTTGCCCATTACGCTGGTCATACCCGCTCCCAGGGCATGCAAAGGCTCTACGGAGAAATTCGTCTGGCACTTCTGGAGCTGGAGGGAGAAGATCCGCCCTTGAGCCATTCCCCCGGCCCTGGCGCTCGCCTGTACCGCGGACAACCGGTTGACCCCAGCCCCGAGAGCAAAAGCAAGGACGATGGGACAAACCCACGCCTGCGCAAGGGCCTGGTCTATCGTGGCCAAAAGGTTGCCCAGGGGTAATACGAGGACTGGATGCGGCGAATCAGGCGGAAAACTGGAAGATACTCAAATCCAGAGGCAGGCTTTCCCCCAGCCACATGACGAGCTCCGTATGGTCGCGTAAATCATCGCCACTCAGCCCGTGGACAAAGATAGTCAGGCCGTTTCGACTGGCCATCAACCAGGGAATCACTTCACCCGCCAGACGGCGAGGAATGGATAGCTGGCAACTCCAGCATGGATGCGGACCCACCGGCTTGCGGTGCATCTGGCCCATGGGTATATCAAAACGCTGATGGGCAGCCTGACAGAGCGCAGCCGCCTGGGAGAAGGTGGATTCGTCAAAATAGACGTGTGCGTGAAATCCGTTGATTGCCATAGACACTGCCCCCGAGGTGTTTTCAGCCTCACTGACAGCATAGTACAAGCCACCCGGCTTGCGACAGACATAAAAAAACCGGGCTGTTAGCCCGGTTTTTTTGAAGCATGGAACGCTTACTCTTCGTCAGCGTCCGCCAGCTCAGGGCGATCCACCAGCTCAACATAGGCCATCGGTGCGTTGTCACCGGCACGGAAGCCCATTTTGAGGATACGTACGTAGCCGCCAGGACGGCTCTGGTAACGGGGACCCAGCTCGTTGAACAGCTTACCAACCACTTCCTTGGAGCGGGTGCGGTCGAAAGCCAGACGACGGTTTGCTACCGAGTCTTCCTTGGCCAGAGTGATCAACGGCTCAGCCACACGACGCAGCTCTTTGGCCTTCGGCAGAGTGGTCTTGATCACTTCGTGCTCCAGCAGAGACACGGCCATGTTACGGAACATCGCCTGACGATGAGAGCTGTTCCGATTCAGTTTTCTGCCGCTTTTGCGATGACGCATGATTCTGTTCCTATGTTCAGGGGCGCTTCACAGCGTCCACAACAACTAACTTAGCGCAATTTGGTGTTCAGCCGGTCGTCGTCACGAAGACTGACCGGGGGCCAGTTTTCCAGACGCATACCCAGCGACAGGCCTTTGGAAGCCAGCACGTCCTTGATCTCGGTGAGCGACTTCTTGCCCAGATTCGGGGTTTTCAGCAGCTCAACCTCGGTACGCTGTACCAGATCGCCGATGTAGTAAATGTTCTCGGCCTTCAGGCAGTTGGCGGAACGGACGGTCAGTTCCAGATCATCTACCGGGCGCAGCAGGATGGGATCGATTTCTTCGCGTTCCTGCTTCGGTTCTGGCTTGGCATCCTGTTCCAGATCCACGAATACCGCAATCTGTTGCTGCAGGATGGTAGCAGCGCGGCGAATCGCTTCTTCCGGATCGATGGTGCCATCGGTTTCCAGATCAATAACCAGCTTGTCCAGGTCAGTGCGCTGCTCCACACGGGCAGCCTCAACCACATAAGCCACACGACGTACCGGGCTGTAGCTGGCGTCCAGCTGCAGACGGCCAATGCCACGGGTCTCGTCGTCATCAGACTGACGTGCGTCGGCAGCTACATAGCCACGACCTTTCTGCACTTTCAGCTTCACACGCAATTCGGTGTCACCGGTAATGGTGCAGATCACGTGATCCGGGTTGACGATCTCAACACTGTGATCACGCTGGATATCACTCGCGGTAACAACGCCCGGGCCTTTCTTGACCAGTTCGAGAGTCGCTTCTTCGCGATCTTCCATCTTCAGGGCAACGCCCTTCAGGTTCAGCAGGATGTTGATCACATCTTCCTGCACCCCTTCGATGGAGGAGTATTCATGCTGTACCCCGTCGATCTCCACTTCGGTGATCGCACAGCCGGGCATACTGGAGATCAGGATGCGACGCAGCGCAGTCCCCAGGGTGTGGCCAAAGCCACGCTCCAGCGGTTCCAGAACCACTTTGGCGTGGGTCTGGTTGATCGCGTTGACCGCGATCGAGCGGGGCGTGAGAAAGTCGTTCACGGCGGTCATAGAGATCCCTCAGGCAGTCCTTACTTGGAGTACAGCTCGACGATCAGGTTTTCGTTGATCTCGGCAGGCAGGTCGATACGCTCAGGCTTCGCCTTGTAGGTACCTTCCAGCTTCTTCTCGTCAACTTCGATCCAGGGCATAAAGCCACGCTGCTGAGCCAGCTCCATGGCGTTTTTCACGCGCAACTGAGCTTTGGACTTCTCGCGAACGGTGATGATGTCACCGGGCTTGACCTGATAGGAAGCCACATTGACAGACTGACCGTTGACCAGAATCGCACGGTGGCTAACCAGCTGACGCGCTTCGGCGCGGGTGGAGCCGAAGCCCATGCGGTAAACCACGTTATCCAGACGACCTTCCAGAAGTTGCAGCAGGACTTCGCCGGTTGCACCCTTGGAAGAGGCGGCTTTCTTGTAGTAGCTGCGGAACTGCTTTTCCAGTACACCGTAGGTACGACGAACTTTCTGCTTCTCACGCAGCTGCACACCGTAGTCGGACAAACGAGCCGGACGACGACCGCTTGCGCCAGCTGCCTGCCCCGGAGCCTGCTCCGCTTTACACTTGGATTCCAGAGGGCGGATACCGCTCTTCAGGAACAGATCGGTGCCTTCACGACGGGAAAGCTTGCACTTGGGACCGATGTATCTTGCCATCTTGCTTTAACTCCCGTTACACGCGACGCTTTTTGGGCGGACGACAGCCGTTATGCGGAATCGGCGTAACGTCCTCAATATGGGTAATCTTGTAGCCACAGCCATTCAGGGCACGAATGGAAGATTCGCGACCCGGGCCCGGGCCTTTTACCCGTACTTCCAAATTCTTGAGACCGTAGTCCTTGGCAGCGTTGCCCGCGTTTTCAGCCGCCACCTGGGCAGCAAACGGGGTGCTTTTACGGGAACCACGGAAACCAGCGCCACCGGAGGTCGCCCAGGACAACGCATTGCCCTGACGATCAGTGATGGTGATGATGGTATTGTTGAAGGATGCGTGCACGTGGGCGATACCGTCTGCAACGGTACGCGTTACCTTCTTACGACGTGCGCCACTATCTTTCTTTGACTTAGCCATAATGCCTATCCAAATCCAGCCGCTGACGTTTCAGCTTATTTGCGAATCGGTTTACGCGGACCTTTACGGGTCCGAGCATTGGTCTTGGTACGCTGGCCACGCAGTGGCAAGCCGCGACGATGACGAATACCACGGTAGCAACCGAGGTCCATCAGACGCTTGATGTTCATGGTGATTTCCCGGCGCAGGTCACCTTCAGTAGACAACTTGGCTACCTCGCCACGAATGACGTCAAGTTGTTCACCGCTCAGATCACGAACTTTCGCGGTCTGATCAATACCGGCCGCGGTGCAGATTTGAGCTGCACGGGTACGACCGATCCCGAAGATGTAGGTGAGAGAGATCACCGTGTGCTTATTTTCCGGGATGTTAACGCCTGCAATACGGGCCATCCGAATATCTCCGATTCACAAAACGGGTGGCGCCAGGCTCTGAGGCGCCGAAAGGCGGCAGAGTCTAGCGCTACACCGACTGAATTTCAACCAAACACTTAAAAGAAGACGTAACCTTAACCCTGGCGCTGCTTGTGCCGGGGTTCGGCACTGCAGATCACCATGACGCGACCCTTACGACGGATCACTTTGCAGTTTCGGCAGATCTTCTTCACAGAAGCCTGAACTTTCATCGCACTCGCCTCGTTCGTTAACGCACCAGACCGGTGCCACCATACCCTTTCAGGTTGGATTTCTTCATCAACTTCTCGTACTGGGTGGACGTCAGGTGCGAATTAACCTGCGACCAGAAGTCCATCACCACCACCACTACAATCAGCAGAGAGGTGCCGCCCAGATAGAAGGGCACGTTGGCAACTGCCTGCAGACCCAGTGGCAACAAGCACACCAGCGTCATATATACCGAACCGATCAGGGTCAAACGGCCCATCACTGTGTCGATATAGCGAGCAGATTGCTCGCCCGGGCGAATGCCCGGAATATATGCGCCGGATTTCTTCAGGTTGTCAGCGACATCCTTCGGATTGAACACCAGCGCAGTATAAAAGTAGCAGAAGAACACGATTGCCAGGGTAAACAGCAGAATATACAGCGGAGTCCCGGGCAGCAGAGCATCACTCACGTTTCTCAGTGCCTGGCCCCACCAGGAATCCGGATTGGAATCACTGAACCACTGGGTCAGTGACGCCGGAAACAGCAGAATGGAGCTGGCAAAGATAGCCGGAATAACACCTGCCATGTTCACCTTCAGCGGCAGATGACTCTGCTGCGCTGCATACACACGACGTCCCTGCTGACGACGCGCATAGTTCACCGTAATACGGCGCTGTCCGCGCTCCATGAAGACCACACCGAAAATCACGGCGAGAGCCACCAGGAACACAAACAACATCATGATCAGGCTCAGGTCACCAGTACGGGCGGACTCGAAAGTCTGCGCAATGGCGCCAGGCAGGCCTGCCACAATGGATGCGAAGATCAGCATGGAAATACCATTACCAATGCCCCGCTCGGTAATCTGCTCACCCAGCCACATCAGAAACACGGTACCGGTCAGCAGGGTAGTTACCGCCACGAAATAGAAGCTGGCAACCTGCATGGTGCTGGCCGTTTCCGGCAGCAGCGTAATGCCCTGGCTGTTCAGTCCGGCAACCATGCCGAAAGACTGGATGCCACCCAGCAAAACCGTCAGATAACGGGTGTACTGGGTAATCTTGCGTCGACCCTGTTCACCTTCCTTGCGGAGCTGCTCCAGGGTAGGCACCACTGCCGTCATCAGCTGAATCACGATGCTGGCAGTAATGTAGGGCATAATGCCCAGCGCAAAGATACTCATGCGCTCCAGGGAACCCCCGGAGAACATGTTGAAGAGACCAAGAATGGTGTCCCGGTTGTTGTTGAACATCTGTTGCAACGCTTCCGGGTTCATGCCCGGGACCGGGATATGTGCCCCGATCCGGAACACCACCAGGGCGCCCAACAGAAAACCGATTCTCCGCCACAGCTCACGCATTGCACTGCTATCAGCCTTGGGCGGACCACCATTCAATGTCTGAGCGCGATTCTTCGCCATAAAGCGCTGCCTTATTCTTCGACTTTACCGCCAGCTTTCTCGACCGCTTCGCGGGCGCCTTTGCTGATCGCTACGCCACGAATGGTTACTGCACGGTCGATTTCACCCTGCAGAACAATCTTGGCGCGCTTCATGTCACGACGCACAACATTGGCTGCTTTCAGGGCGGCCAGATCGATAACGTCGCCGTCAACTTTGGCAAGCTCAGCCAGGCGAACTTCGGCAGTGCCCATAGCCAGCTTGGACGTGAAACCGAACTTCGGCACACGACGCTGCAGCGGCATCTGACCACCTTCGAAACCGGGCTTCACGGTACCGCCGGAACGGGACTTCTGACCCTTGTGGCCGCGACCACCGGTCTTGCCCAGGCCGGAGCCGATACCACGACCTACGCGCTTGGCGTCCGGACGGGAACCTTCAGCGGGATGCAGATCATTCAGACGCATCACTTATTCTCCCTCTACCTGCACCAGATACGCGACCTTGTTGATCATGCCGCGAACTGCCGGGGTATCTTCAACTTCCACAGTGTGGCCGATGCGGCGCAGACCGAGACCGCGCACACAGGCCCTATGCTTTTCCAGCCGGCCGTTGATGCTCTTAACCAGCTTTACCTTGATCTTATCAGCCATCGTAACGATTCCGTTATCTGCGCTTAGTTCAGAATGTCTTCGACAGACTTGCCACGCTTGGCAGCCACAGACTCCGGAGATGCCATGGACTTCAGGCCGTTAAAAGTAGCCCGAACCACGTTTACCGGATTGGTGGAGCCATAGCACTTGGCCAGTACGTTCTGAACGCCTGCGACTTCCAGCACGGCACGCATGGCACCGCCGGCAATTACACCGGTACCGTCATCGGCCGGCTGCATGTACACCTTGGAGGCACCGTGACGAGCCTTCATCGGGTGCTGGATGGTGGTGCCGTTAAGCTCCACCTGAATCATGTTGCGGCGGGCAGCTTCCAGGGCTTTCTGGATAGCGGCAGGCACTTCACGGGCCTTACCACGACCAAAGCCGACTTTACCCTTGCCGTCACCCACTACGGTCAACGCGGTAAAACCGAAAATACGGCCGCCTTTAACTACCTTAGCAACCCGGTTTACCTGAACCAGCTTTTCCTGCAGACCTTCGTTGGGATCAACCTTCGCCATAACCAAGCACCCTTAGAATTCAAGACCGTTTTCACGCGCGGCATCCGCCAGCGCCTTAACACGGCCGTGATATTTGAAACCAGAACGGTCAAAGGCTACGCGCTCAATGCCCGCTTCCTTGGCACGCTGAGCGATCAGCTGGCCAACTTTCACCGCTGCGTCAGCATTACCTGTCGCATCAGCACGCAGATCTTTCTCGACCGTGCTTGCAGACGCCAGCACCTGGTCACCAGCCACAGAGATCACCTGCGCATAAATATGACGCGGGGTACGATGTACGCAGAGACGGACTTGGCCCAGCTCGCGGATCTTCAGGCGAGTGCGCTTGGCCCTGCGTAGACGTGAAACTTTTTTGTCTTTCATGGCATCAATCTCGACGATTATTTCTTCTTGGCTTCCTTACGGCGCACTTGCTCATCAGCATAGCGCACCCCTTTGCCCTTGTAGGGCTCAGGCGGACGGAAGGCCCGAACATTGGCAGCAACCTGACCAACCAGCTGCTTATCAATGCCTTTAATGACAATTTCGGTCTGGCTCGGGGTTTCAACGGTAATCCCTTCAGGCAGCTCGAAAGCTACCGGGTGGGAGAAACCGAGGGTCAGGTTCAGTACCTTGCCCTGAGCCTGCGCGCGATAACCCACGCCGAGGAGCTGAAGCTTGCGCTCGAACCCTTCGGCAACGCCAGTCACCATGTTATTCAGCAGAGCCCGAGAGGTCCCGGCCAGTGCCCATGCCTTCTGGGAATCATCGTGCGGCTTCACTGATACCACACCGTCTTCCAGGGACACGGCTACCAGCTCGTGAACTTCGTGCTCCAGGCTGCCCTTGCCACCTTTAACGGTGACTTTCTGGCCGTCGACTTTGACTTCGACGCCCTTCGGCAGATTTACCGGACTTTTAGCTACTCTAGACATTGCTGCACCTAACCCGTCTACGCCACTTCTGTTAGGACACTTCGCAGATCAGCTCGCCACCAACATTGGCTTTGCGCGCTGCGCGGTCAGAAATAATGCCCTGATTGGTGGATACGATCATGATACCCAGGCCGCCTTTGACCTTGGGAATCTCACCCGCGGCCTTGTAGACCCGCAGACCAGGACGACTTACCCGTTTGATCGTGTCAATCACCGGGTTGCCTTCGAAATACTTAAGCTCAACCGTCATTACCGGTTTCTTGTCATCACTGATCTTGTAATCAGCAATGAAGCCCTCTTCCTTCAGTACTTTGGCTACAGCTTCCTTTGCCTTGGAGGCAGGAATCTCGACCTGTACTTTCTCGGCCATCTGGGCGTTACGAATACGAGTTAACATATCCGCCATGGTATCTTGCATGCTCATGCCGCAATCGCTCCGCTTAACTTTGCTTACCAGCTGGACTTAACCAGACCGGGAACATCACCGCGCATCGCTGCTTCACGCAGCTTGATCCGGCTCAGGCCGAACTTGCGGTAGTAGCCGTGCGGACGACCGGTGATACGGCAGCGGTTACGCTGACGAACCGGGGAAGAATCGCGCGGCAATTTTTGCAGCTGAAGCTGAGCATCCCACTTCGCTTCAGGTTCTGCATTGGGATCCTGGATAATCGCCTTAAGCGCTGCACGCTTGGCGGCAAAACGCTTAACCAGCTTAGCGCGTTTTGCTTCCCGGTTTTTCATGGATTCTTTAGCCATGATAAATCCTCTTAGCCCTTCAGCGGGAAGTTGAAGGCGCGCAGCAGCGCCCGTGCTTGGTCGTCGTTCTTCGCTGTGGTGGTGATGGTAATATCCAGACCACGCAGCTTGTCGACTTTGTCGAAATCGATTTCCGGGAAAACGATCTGCTCACGCAGACCCATGGAATAGTTACCACGCCCGTCAAAGGATTTCGGATTCAGACCACGGAAGTCGCGAATTCGCGGAATGGCAATGGAAACCAGGCGCTCGAGAAATTCATACATACGCTCGCCACGCAGGGTTACCTTGCAGCCAATCGGCCAACCTTCACGAATCTTGAAGCCTGCAACAGACTTCCGCGCGTTGGTTACCAGGGGCTTCTGACCGGAAATCGCAGTCATGTCCGCCAGGGCACCATCCATCGCCTTACGATCCTGGGAGGCCTCACCAACACCCATGTTCAGGGTGATCTTGGTGATCTTTGGCACTTCCATGATATTACCGAGACCAAGCTCGTCTTTCAGCTTGGGCACGATCTCGTCTTGATAAATCTTTTTCAGATCACTCATGGGTCACCTAACCTACAGCGTTTCGCCGTTGGACTTGAAGAAACGCACTTTCTTGCCGTCTTCAAAACGGAAGCCCACACGATCCGCTTTCTGCGTCTTGGGGTTCCAGATGGCAACGTTGGAAGCGTTAAGCGATGCTTCCTGTTCTACGATGCCGCCTTGAGTACCACGGTTAGGATTGGCCTTAACATGTTTCTTGACCATGTTGACGCCAGCAACGATGAGACGACCATTGTCCAGAACCTGCCGAACAGAGCCGCGCTTACCTTTGTCCTTTCCCGCAATTACGATGACTTCGTCATCACGCTTAATCTTGAGCATTACCTTCACCCGCCTTTACAGAACTTCAGGTGCCAGGGAGATGATCTTCATGAACTGCTCGGTACGCAGCTCCCGCGTTACCGGGCCGAAGATCCGGGTACCGATCGGTGCCTTGTTGTTGTTCAACAGCACCGCGGCGTTTTCGTCGAAACGAATCAGTGAACCGTCTGGACGGCGCACACCCTTACGGGTACGCACAACCACAGCGGTCATTACATCACCTTTCTTAACACGGCCGCGCGGAATTGCTTCCTTCACTGTGACCTTGATGATGTCACCAATGCCTGCATAGCGGCGGTGAGAACCACCCAGCACTTTGATGCACTGTACCCGACGGGCGCCACTGTTATCGGCGACTTCGAGCATGCTTTCGGTCTGAATCATCGCTAAATCTCTCCAACTCTGCCTTTACAGGCAGCCACAGCAACGGTCCGTCAGGCTTCGTTCGCCTGTTCAACTACGTTTACCAGCATCCAGGTCTTGCGCTTGGACAGCGGCCGGCACTCCTCAATGGTGACCAGGTCACCTTCACGACATGTATTCTCTTCATCGTGCGCCATCAGTTTCGTGGAACGCTTGATGATCTTGCCGTAAATCGGGTGCTGGACCCGGCGCTCTACCAACACAGTGATAGTTTTGTCACCTTTGTTAGAGATGACTTTGCCGGTAGCGGTCCGGCGCATTGTATTCGCCTCTGCCATGACTAGTTACCCTGCTTCTCTCTCAGAATGGTCTTAACGCGCGCAATATTGCGGCGAACCTTCCCAAGCTCATGGGTTTTAGAAATCTGACCGGACGCGCTCTTCATACGCAGCTTGAATTGTTCCTCAAGCAGCTCGATTTGCGTCTGCTGCAGCTCTTCGACACTCTTTTCTTTCAGCTCGCTCGCTTTCATGGCTTACATCACCGTCCGAGTCACGACACGGGTGCTTACCGGCAGCTTGGCCGCGGCCAGACGGAACGCTTCACGCGCAACGTCTTCTGACACACCTTCCATTTCGTAAAGCATCTTGCCCGGTTGAATCTGGGCAACCCAATACTCTACAGAACCCTTACCTTTACCCATCCGCACTTCAAGAGGCTTCTTGGTAATCGGCTTGTCCGGGAAAACCCGGATCCAAATTTTACCACCACGCTTGATGTGGCGGGTCATTGCACGACGGGCCGCTTCGATCTGGCGCGCAGTAATACGGCCACGACCGGTCGCTTGCAGACCAATGGTGCCAAAAGACACCTTGCTGCCCCGCTGTGCCAGGCCGCGGTTACGGCCCTTCATCACTTTCCGGAATTTGGTACGCTTCGGCTGCAACATCGTTCGTTACCCTTTAACCGCGGCCGCGCTTCTTCGCGCCCTTGGACTGCTTCTGCTGCTCTTCCTGCTGAACCTGCTCCATGCCACCAAGCACTTCGCCACGGAAGATCCACACCTTGATACCGATGGTGCCGTAAGTGGTTTCAGCACGTACGCTTGCGTAATCGATGTCGGCACGCAAAGTATGCAGAGGCACTCGGCCCTCGCGGTACCATTCGGTACGCGCAATTTCTGCACCACCCAGACGACCGGACAGCTGAATCTTGATACCTTCAGCACCGGACTTCATGGCGTTCTGAACCGCACGCTTCATGGCGCGACGGAACATCACACGGCGCTCCAGCTGACCGGCAACATTGTCGCCTACCAGACGCGCATCCAGGTCGGGCTTGCGCACTTCCTCGATGTTGATATGAACCGGCACACCCATCTGAGCGGCAACATCACGACGCAGACGCTCAACGTCTTCGCCTTTTTTGCCGATCACGATGCCCGGACGCGCAGTAGCAATAGTGATGCGCACGTTCTCTGACGGACGCTCAATCTTGATACGGCTCACCGACGCGTTCTTCAAACGCTTGAACAGGAACTCACGTACCTGCAGGTCGGTAACCAGGCAGTCTGAGTAAGACTTCGGTCCGGCATACCAGAGCGAGTTGTGCTCTTTGACAATGCCAAGGCGAATACCGACCGGATGAACTTTCTGACCCATCTGGTTACTCCTGACCTTCTGAGACTTTCACAGTAATGTGGCAAGTACGCTTGAGGATTCGGTCAGCGCGGCCTTTGGCGCGCGGACGAATACGCTTCATGGTCATGCCTTCATCCACGTAAACCGTGGACACCTTCAGCTCATCAACGTCAGCGCCGTCGTTGTTTTCCGCATTTGCAATCGCGGACTCCAGCACTTTCTTAACGATTTTTGCCGCCTTCTTCGGGCTGAATTCCAGAAGATTCAGCGCCTTCTCGACTTCCAGGCCTCGGACCTGGTCCGCTACGAGGCGGGCTTTCTGAGCCGAAATTCTTGCGCCGCGCAGACGGGCTGCAACTTCAGTAGCCATGGCTGTCACCTTATCGCTTAGCCTTTTTGTCCACGATATGCCCGCGGTAAGTGCGGGTCAGGGCGAACTCGCCCAACTTGTGGCCCACCATGTGCTCGGTAACCATTACCGGGACATGCTGTTTGCCGTTATGCACAGCAATTGTCAGACCCACCATCTCCGGAACAATCATGGAGCGACGGGACCAGGTTTTAATCGGCTTACGGGAGCCGGCTTCCACCGCATCTTCCACCTTGCTGAGCAGGTGGTGATCCACAAAAGGACCTTTTTTCAGTGAACGTGGCACAGCCTGAACCTCTCTTTATCCCTTACTTACGACGGTCACGCACAATCATCTTGGAAGTGCGCTTGTTTGTACGGGTCTTGTGGCCCTTGGTCGGTACACCCCAGGGGGTTACCGGATGACGACCACCAGAAGAGCGCCCTTCACCACCACCATGTGGGTGGTCGACCGGGTTCATCGCCGCACCGCGAACGGTGGGTCGAACACCCCGCCAGCGCGTTGCGCCCGCTTTACCCAGTGAGCGCAAACTATGCTCACTGTTGGATACTGAACCGATGGTCGCCTTGCAGTCGGCGTGAACCTTGCGCATCTCGCCGGAGCGCAGACGCAGGGTCACATACTGACCGTCTTTCGCCAGCACCTGCACGGAAGTCCCTGCAGAGCGGGCCAACTGACCACCTTTACCGGGCTTCATTTCCACGTTATGCACGGTGGAACCCAGCGGAATGTTACGCAGCGGCAGCGCGTTACCCAGCTTGATCGGCGCATCTTCGCCGGACTGGATACGGTCTTCCGCCTGCAGGCCTTTGGGGGCCAGAATATAACGACGCTCACCGTCCAGGTACTTGACCAGCGCAATGTGCGCGGAACGGTTCGGATCGTATTCCAGACGCTCAACAATGCCTACTACACCATCTTTGTTACGACGGAAGTCAATCAAACGGTATTTCTGCTTGTGACCACCACCTTTATGACGGGTAGTAATGCGACCATTGTTGTTACGACCACCGTTTTTGCTCTTGGCTTCCAACAGCGGCGCGTAGGGAGCACCTTTATGCAGTTCTTCGCTGACCACCTTGACTACAAAGCGGCGGCCCGGAGAAGTCGGCTTGCACTTTACAATCGCCATTATTCCTTACTCCCTTCCTTACTCTGCGCCCAGGAAGTCAATGTCCTGGCCTTCCTCTAGGGAAACGTAGGCCTTCTTCCAGTCAGCGCGCTTACCCGCAACGCGACCGAAGAATTTGGACTTGCCTTTCATGTTGGCGGTACGAACAGCTTTAACCTTCACTTCAAAAAGGGCTTCAACGGCCTTTTTGATTTCCAGCTTGTTCGCATCTTTAGCCACTTTAAACACGAAGGTGCCGTTCTGATCAGCAAGAATGGTTGCCTTCTCAGAGACGTGCGCAGCACGCAGCACTTTCAAAATACGTTCCTGGTTCATGCCAGTGCCTCCTCAAGCTTCTTCAGAGCCGGCACAGTAACGAGCACCTTCTCGAAAGCAATCAGGCTCACCGGATCCACGCCGTCAGCGTCACGAACGTCGACCTTGGGCAGGTTGCGCGAACCCAGATACAGGTTCTCGTCAACACTGTCGGTCACGATCAGGACGTTAGCCAGATCCAGCTCTTTCAGCTTGGCTGCAACAGCCTTGGTCTTGGGCTCGCCCACGGTGAATTCATCCACCACAACCAGGCGATCCTGACGAACCAGCTCAGACATGATGCACTGGAGCGCACCACGGTACATTTTACGGTTCACTTTCTGAGAGTGATCACGGTTTACCGCAGCAAATGTCTTGCCGCCGCCACGCCAGATCGGGCTACGGATCGTACCAGCACGGGCACGACCGGTGCCTTTTTGACGCCACGGCTTACGGCCACCACCACTCACATCAGAGCGGTTTTTCTGTGCCTTGGTACCTTGACGGGCACCAGCCAGAAACGCAGTCACAACCTGATGAACCAGAGGCTCGTTAAAGTCCTTGCCGAAGGCGACTTCGGAAACGGTAACGGTACCTCCAGAGGCAGTATTGAGATTCATCCTCTATTCCTCTTTCAGGCCTTCGCCTTCACTGCCAGACGCACGATCACATCACCACCGGTAGCACCGGGGACCGCACCTTTAACCAGCAACAGATTCTTTTCAGCATCTACGCGAACCACTTCCAGATTCTGGACAGTGACGCGCTCAGCACCCATATGGCCAGCCATCTTCTTGCCTTTGAATACGCGGCCCGGAGTCTGGTTCTGACCAATGGAACCCGGAGCACGATGAGACAAGGAGTTACCGTGGGTCATATCCTGGGTGCTGAAGTTCCAACGCTTCACGCCACCAGCAAAACCCTTACCTTTGGAAGTGCCGGTCACATCAATCATCTGACCCGCTTCAAATCCTTCGACGGTCACTTCAGAACCCGGCTGCAGCTCACCTGCCTCAGCACGGAATTCCCAAACACCACGGCCCGCTTCTACACCAGCTTTTGCGAAATGACCGGCTTGCGCCTTGGTCACGCGGCTGGCACGGCGCTCACCGACCGTTACTTGCACGGCCTGGTAGCCATCTGATTCTTCGGCCTTGAGCTGGGAGACCCGATTCGGGGTCACTTCGATGACAGTCACGGGAACACTGATACCTTCCTCAGTGAAGACCCGAGTCATCCCACATTTCCGACCGATCACACCAATCGCCATTGTTTACCTCTTCACAACCTGTCGCGGTAATACCCGCCCGTTGTTAACCCAGGCTGATCTGCACATCCACACCAGCAGCCAGATCCAGCTTCATCAGCGCATCCACGGTTTTATCCGTAGGCTCAACGATGTCCACCAGCCGCTTGTGGGTGCGGATCTCATACTGATCTCGCGCGTCTTTATTTACGTGCGGAGAGATCAGCACTGTAAAGCGTTCTTTACGCGTCGGCAGCGGGATAGGACCCGTCACTTGCGCGCCTGTCCGTTTAGCCGTATCCACGATCTCTTGGGCGGACTGATCAATCAGACGATGATCAAAGGCCTTGAGCCGGATGCGGATTCTTTGGTTAGCCATAGCTAACAAACTCCAGACTGTTTCGAACCATATTTATATGGCAAAAAGCCCACTTACCTGATCGCCAATGGATAGGTGAGTGGTGTCAAAACAAGCCCGGGAACAATGCCCCGGTTGGTACTGCTCGAAAGCAGGGCGCAGATAGTAGCCATTCCCCCCCGGCATTGCAAGGACCTTTTGGCCCTAATCCGGGAAATCCGGCAAAAAAGTGAAAATAAAGTGCTTTCGCTCTTCAGACCCACCTTCTACCCGCCCCCGACACTGCGAGAGCACGCCGGCGCACGCCCCAAGGCCTGACACCAGCATCAAAAAGGGGGCCGCCAGGCGACCCCCTTTTCACACCCAGTAAGGATTACTCGGTGATTTTGGCTACCACACCGGCGCCAACGGTACGGCCACCTTCGCGGATAGCGAAGCGCAGGCCGTCTTCCATGGCGATCGGCGCGATCAGCTCAACGTCCATTTGCACGTTATCGCCCGGCATAACCATCTCGGTACCTTCCGGCAGGGTACATGCACCCGTTACGTCGGTGGTACGGAAGTAGAACTGCGGACGGTAGCCGTTGAAGAACGGGGTGTGACGACCACCTTCGTCCTTGC
>Ga0208816_100038_pt1 | contig 72249 bp, 60 predicted proteins | sample Virmet3734_803_FD_185737 | JGI IMG/M metagenome (GOLD analysis project Ga0208816, IMG submission 185737) | Marine viral communities from the Southern Atlantic ocean transect to study dissolved organic matter and carbon cycling - metaG 3734_803... | ecosystem: Environmental > Aquatic > Marine >...
CCGCTTGCTTGAGGATCGCCAGGATCTGGCTGTCCGAAAATCGTGACTTCTTCATGCAGAATCTCCTTCGTGCTAGGTTACGAGAAAATTCTACTTTTGAGCAGGGCTAAATTTCGGGGTGATTACCTCGGCATTTGGGAAATGGCAGACCTGACCACAATATTTCTTATGATAGATCAACTTCATTTTTCGAATATAAGCTTTCTGAATTGTTCTTAATTAAATACGCGTAACTTGCTACATCGCCCCCCACTAAGCCAACGCCTTTAGAATAATTTTCACTATAGCTATGAGGCTGCGTGTAATATACAGCTGAATCATACTCCAAAGCTATGAGACACATCGCTAGTGACATAGGTTTAGGGCCATAGGGAGCCAGAACAGAGCCAGCTTTATCATGAATCACGTTACATATTTGAATAAACGCTTCACTTACATCGACCGCAGATAGTCTATGAATTTTCTCTATCGAGACATCCTGCGAAAAAGAATGAAGAAAGCGCCAATTTTTGTAATAACTAGGGGGACCAGGAGGAAAAGGGAGAACAGCATGAAAAGAAAACTTATTCGCTTCCTCACCACCAACATAGTTATTCAAGCCAAACTCCTGATGCCCAATACTTAAAACAAACGGAATTTTATTTGTAGGACCTTGCTCACTTCCAATATTATTACCCGAGAACCCTGCAATAGGCTCCCACCCCCCAAAATCTGAAGCCAAAGGCTCACTCTCACAGTACGACTCAGGCTTCGTGTAAACACAAACCAAGTCGCGAATTTCTGTATTCCTATAAAGCTCTTTTACAAAACTAAAAAAAACCCGCTTCGGGAAACATGAAATATCTAAAATGACTGACTCTAAATTTCTTCGCTCAATAAGATCACAGATATAGCTTAAGTAATCAGCTGCCGGCTCTGTAAGCCCTAAAGTTTCAGTTTCAACCGGAGCTCCGCAAAGGGATTCAAATCTACCCAAATTATCCTTTAGCTTGGGATTTTCTTCGCTAGCCAAGGGACCCAAGGGATCAACCACTGTTATCAGAGAATAAGGCAGCCCGCCAAGATTAGTAAACAGTTTAGCTGGAGCAGCAACACAGCGCTCTTCAGTCGCCAGACAGTAAATACCGTACCATTTCTTCTCAGAGAAACGCTCGAAAAACCAATCAAGCTGCCCCCATGGCCGAATTTTATCCATCAAATAATCCTATTTGAACTTCTTTATATTTATTTTTTTCTACAGGCTTACCACTCTTTAAATCTTCCAGTTGTTTAACTGAAAGGTAAATTGGCTCTTTCTTGTGTGCATGAGGAAGTCTAAAACCAGGACACATTATATTTACTAAGTAATATTTAATTCTTAACCTCTCACCAGGATTTTTTGTGGAGTGCTCCTTTTGCACAAGCGAAGAATAGTCGACACAATTTGATAAAAACGATCTCATTTCTGGGTTTTTATCTAAATCATCCATCGCAACTGAAAACCCATAATAACCAGGATTCGAGAGGGCCAGATCTCCAGTAATAGCCTTATGAAGAAAAGCCCCCAATCGCCCTATAAATGCTTTTCTTGTCTCTCCATAAGGCAGTTCGGAAAGCTTCTCATACCAAGCCCGACTTGAATCCAATATAGCAACCGACTGAATAGCTCTAGGTATATGATGAGGGAGAGCATTTGGATCCACATCATTTTCAGAGGTTGCAGCAATATATGTAGACCATATAGCCCTGCAAATATTTAGGAATGCTAAGACATTTCCACCACTAATAGAAACAACATCGTCCTTACCAAAATACCTTAAGGACTCATTAGCATTACTTGCAATTTGAATAGTAGCCGCATCAATTCTCTCATTTTCCCAATAGCTAGCCCAAGGCATAGGACCACTAAAATTAAAACCATTAACTACCGCAGACTTCCCCTTTTGGCGAGCATACGCAGCTAATAAATGAGCATACAAGATGTTATCACGGGCGAACTTTTTCAAACCTGAGACCCATTCATCAGGCCAATTCTCGTCAACTCTAATTTTCTTTTCAGGAAATGAACCTTGATACAACGCTGCTTTATCGGCTTTCTTCAAACTACGACCAAGAACATATTCCATGACATCATTCTCAGAATTTTCGCAGACAAGCCCAGCTTCTTTTACCCGTCGACAGAAGACATCTTGAGAGAATTCTTGAAAAAGTGACGACTTTCTAGCCTCTTGATTTCTCATCATTTCAGATATAGAAATTAGGCTATAGTCACGATCCTTCTCTATCTGCGCATCACTCCCATAAACAAACTTATTACCCTTCCATGAATAGCCTCTGGTTCCAATCTTGATTGCAGCATTTTTATTTCTTGAATGAAGGGCTTTATTCAAAATAGAGCGGAGAGAAAAAAGGCTAGACTCCTTATCTGAGGTCAAATGGTCCAGTTCTTCATATTGATCTATAAAGACAACAAACGACGACTCATTATCCAAAACACCGCTCTTTTTGATCTGCCGACCGAACTCAAAAAAGGGCTCACCAATTGTTGTCTTTGTATTTCGAATCAAATCAGGCAAGAATCTTTCATTAAGATTAAGCAAACGCTTATAGAATTTCAGCCTCTCCTCCACAACAGCTTTGAATTGGGCTAAGGAAGAAACACCATCAAAAACTCCAAACCACACAGAAAGAGAGGCCAAATCAGCAAAAAAACTGTTTATCAGCTCTTCTTCATTATTCATTCCAACAGATTTAGAGAGAGCCTCGCTCCTACTGTATATTTCAATAGTTCTAATTAGAGAATAAACAACTTGATAATTAACATAATCACCAAAAAGGAGAGGAATTTCCTCTTCCCACTCCGCAGGACGTCGGCGAGAAGATAAATTATAAAAATCCTTAGCTCCGCTCAATGTCAAGTTAATACCAGCCGAAAAAAATTTCCCGAATTGACCTGGAACAGGAAATTTCTTCCCTTGCCTAGAGTAAGCCAGCCGTATTTCGGGCCGCAACAAGGATAGGAGCATACTTTTTCCACTGCCTTGAACACCTTCAATAATGGTATTCTCTTGAGTGAAAAGATTTGTTGTCTCACGAACCAGCTTATCGCTAAATAGCCGAACAAACTCATCACCTGTCAAGCTTTCTGTAACGTAAAGATCTGAAAAAGGGTTCAATCTCCAACTCATTTATTGCTCCTACTATTCCTAGGGAAAAGAGGTTCCCAGCTATCAGATCCATCGTAATGCATAATAGCCAACGTATTATTAGGACAGTTAGAAAAAAGAACCACATTAGCACCAGTATTTCTAAAGCCAAGCATTCCGAGATCTTTAACGCTTTGAAACGGAAGCTCTAATAATGATGAATACTGATCGCTCAATGCTCTCAACTCGCCAACATGCTCAAGATCATTTTCATTCTCAATTGAACTGACAATTTCAGATGCAGGAATACAAATAACAGGACGCACGCTGACATTATCTTTTTTTCCCGCCTCTTCTAAAAGCACCCCCTCCCCCTCTGAGCAGCAAACCAGAGGAATAACCATAATATCCAAATCAGGAAAGTTATCTGCTATGTGAGAAATTGATTTCTTAGCTTGAGTTCCTGTTCCGACAAAATCCTCCAGCAATACAATTCTTTTAATATTTTCTCTATCCACAAACTCCTTAACAATATTCATGTCCCCAAATTTTCTTATTGATCGCCAGTCTGGTCTAAACTCGAAACCTCGCAACCTGTTAACATGTATAAAAGAGTTAATTCTCATGCTATCTGTTATTGGGCAAAACCAAGTAGAGTCCAACCCTTGTTGCACCTTCTGCATCAATCGAGGATCTTCGACACCAACTTTCTCTACATCCATTATCCAAGGGATTAAAATTTCATTTAACGCACACCGGTATAATGTTTTAAACTCTTCCCTGCCCACAAAAAAAATTTTTGATATTAAAAATAAAAACCGCCTCGCCTCTTTCGCACTTTCAGTATTCCCCAACCATTTACCAAGCCTTTCATAAAAGCCACCACCTTCGAAAGCAGTTGGTTCAAACTGATCATAAAGATGCACTTTGAGAAATCCAATAAAGTCCCTTTCTTCGGTAAGACCAAGTGCAGAATCACCACCAGAGTCGACCAACTCCCTAATCAAGCTTTCTAAATTCATTTATTAATACTTCTGGCCAAGGCTTCGGAAAAAGCTGGAGGAACGGCATTCCCGATCATTCTATATTGGTTTCGCAGCGGTCCTTCGAATACATAGTTATCGGGAAATGTCTGCAATCGAGCCGCCTCCCTCACAGAAAACCCCCTGTTTTCAATAGGGTGTATAAAATACCGAGGGTCCCCAAAATATGAATCAACCGTCACTGATGGGGAGTCCTTATCCAACTTGTGGTATCGCCCATTATAAGTATTTTTTAGATCATAATATCCGTCTCCACAATCCCGGACATACCCTTTCCTTATCAAGCCGTCTAGCAACTTCATTGTTGCGGCTTGAAAAAATTCTTCAATTACCTTCAGGCTAACCGGATCTGCATCGCCGAAGTCCCTCCGTCTATTTCTTCTTCTCATTCTCTGTATAAAGCGAAGAATATCTTTTTCTTGCTTTGTTGTTTTACCAAAGACCTCAGGAATATCCCATGTAGGCACATATCGCTCACCAACCCTTACATTTGAGAGCTTTTGGCCCATTTTAATACTCGATGCGATTATCATATCTCTTGAATCTTTTTTAAAATATGAATAATCATGATTTCTTTGCTTTTCAACTCCAGAAATTGCTTCCAGCAACGAAGGACCCACGGCAACAGGATTTAGACTAATAGAAAGGCCATTTTTAGTGGCGAACAAAAACCTTCTTCTTCTTTTTTGCGGGACACCAAATTCTGCCATATCAAAAACTTGATCTTCGATTTCAAACCCCGCCGCAACACACATAGATTTAACTCTCTCCCAGTAAACACTATGCTTCCCTGAGGCCACAGCAGGAACATTCTCGAATATGATCAAATCTGGCGAACAACTTATGGCGAGCTCAGCACCGATTTCAAGTAGGGTATTTCTCGGATCATCCAGTTTGCGTTTACCATTAGTTGAGAACCCTTGGCAAGGCGCACCACAAAGGACCACCGACGGCGAATATTTCTTTATTTTTTCTTTTGCGATCACAGAAGACAAATCCATAATCTCAGACACTGAATCGATATTCTTGTTGTAATTTTTTATAGCTAACGCGTCGTTATCAAATGCCGCAACCACCTCATAACCCGCACTTTTAAAACCAATATCAAAACCGCCACATCCACAGAACAAGCTTAGAACTTCTTTCATTTTATGCATTAATAATATTTCTAGAAAACGGAATGATGACAAAATTAATTAGATCACCCGCTTAATTAATGAGGAGGATAATCATAGCATGCAGCATATCTTGACACATAAAGGTTATTATCGCTGCCACCTTTCGGAAACTGGTGTTGGCCTCTCATTCCCCCTTACCGCCTCTCTCGCTCAGGCAGACACCTCATTCGCGCTAACCACCGCGAGAACATTGGGTCAGATCTTACCCAGTGCATCAACCTGAATCTTCACAGCTCCCCGGCACTGCGGAAACCCACTGCACCCCCAGAATGCCTGCCCCGCCTGTTTTCCCGACTTTGCCGTTCGCAACACCATTTCGCTGCCACACCTGTGGCAGGCCGGCGCCTCTGGCTGCTTTGATTCTGTCGGCACTGGCGCTGCCACTACCGCCACCGTCTCTTGTGTTTGAGCTAGCTTCCCATCCCGTTTCGCTTGGCTCATATCTGTCAACTCTCTGACGGACTGATCGTCAGCAATCTTGGTTTCAGAAGACTTTTGTTGTTGGGGCGAAAAAAGAATGGCGTCGATGTCACGGCGAAGATCAGCGACCACATAGCCCCTGGCTGCCCGAATCCGCAGCAGTGGCAGGCTCGCTGATTGGCAGGCAGCATCCAGAAAAGTATCCCGAGCCTGGCGTTTGGCAGAGTCATGGCTGGCATCATCCAGCTCAATGGCGAGTTTTACGGCACAGTCTTGTGGGTCGCAGAGAATGAAATCCAGATGTTTGGCGGAAATTCTGTTAAAGGCGCGCTGCCAGTTTGAGCGGGTAAGCCCTTGTTGCGGGGTTATCGCATCCGCCACCCGGACTTTTGAAAAGATCAGCGCCTTGCCTGCCACCGCTTGAGTCAGGACACCGTAGAAAGAGCGTTCGGCTTTACTGAGCAGGTAGGGCTTGCGGCGGTAGGTGAACGAGGTTGAACCGGTGGGCGACTTCAGCAGCGCCAGAATTGCCAGCGACACCAGGATAACGACGAGGAAGAAAGATGTACTCATGGCCAGCTGCCCCCTGCTCTTTCAGGGGCCGGACAATGCTGGATGGATAGTAAACAGACTGGCATCCCTTCCCCCTGATCCCGACTCACGGCCTCACCGTCCTGGCGGGCCTGTTGTTATTGGTAGCGCTTTATTGTGAACCAGTTCGAATTTACACAACTCTGACGGGGAAATAAACGAATCCGCTTCGGGTTGGGTCTCAAGGCGCCTTTCCGGGTGACCAGCGGCCCGCGTCTTGCTGAGACTGTCAGGGTATGGGCCGCTGAAGCGAAAACGCACCGTGCAATTCCCCGGGCTGATACCCTGTTGCCTGATCGTTCGGGTAACGTTGCTGCAACGCTTCACTCACCGGCTCAGACACCGAACTGCCATGGCAAGCCAGGCATGGTGCCTCGACCATGATGGCTTTCATGTATCGCTGCACGGACTGCCCATCGCGGGATACCACCTCCAGCACCTCCAGTTGCTCTGGCGAAGCGCCGTTATCCAGCTGGCGCTGAAAGTGCTCAAGCTGCTGCCGTTCCCAGTCATCCGGCACATTCCGGGGGTTGCGTACCTTCTCGCTAGTGCGCCTTAAGTTCCATTCAGTGCCTTCGCTGATATGCTCGGTGATCGGCATCGCCGAGACATGGCATACCTCGATGGCCGCCAGCGGCCCGCCTTCTTTCATAGCCGTCACCAATGCCTGCTTGAGCGCCCCGCCAAGCGCCATGGAGACCTGTCGGGCTTCCAGCAAGTCTTCATTGGACTCTGCGTGCGCCGTGGTCACCAGAACCCCTAACGCCAGCCAGCCGGCTTTGATTCTTCCCATCAATTACCCCTCCTGTCCGGAATGGGCGCAGCCCCGCCACCCCATCTCGCCATTCATTAACGACAGCATATATTCATTAATAGAATAAGCATATATCTAAAATATTATTCTGCCTGCCGTCACTGCAAGCCTGGCAATCCCGCGCTCGCGGGATGAGCGACTCACCGCACTTCCATTAGGGCACTCGGGTCCTCCCCTAATTACCGCCGGCACCAGCCCAGTATGCTGAGACAGCTTTGAGTCGACGTTCCAGGGCAGGTGTTTCAGGAGCCCTCCAAAGGGCCAACAGAGTTGGCACGGTTCCCGCAGTAGTCAGGGATACAGGCCGGCGACAGTCGGCAGGATGGTTTTAGAGCCTGACAACGAGGTAAGCCCATGGATTCTGTCTCCATTAACGACCTGATGTGTACCCGTTTTGCGACGATCCACCCGGAGATGCCGGTGGTGGAGGCGTCCAGCAAGCTGATCAAACTGGATATGCTTGGCAGCCCGGTCACCGACAAGGCCGGCACCCTGGTGGGCTGGATCAGCGAGCGCGAATGCCTGCAGGCCGCGCTACAGGTGGTCTACCACAACCAGCGCGTGGCCACGGTGAAAGACCTGATGCAGACCGAAGTGCTGACCGTATCGCTGGACGATGAGGTGCTGGGGCTGGCCCAGCAGATGCTGGCCGCCAAACCCAAGATCTACCCGGTGGTGGACAGCGCCAACAAGGTGGTCGGCGTGATCAGCCGCCGGCATATTCTGACTATGCTGGATCAGAAGCTGGCGGAGTTGAGCAGGAAAGCCGGATAATCTGGCTTTTATGGTCTGTTTTGGGGCGCATGAACAGCCTTGATTTGCACCATTGGTGTGCAATTTCTCGTGGGTCGTTTCGCCGGCTAAGGGGTTTTCCGGTTGTTCACCGCCCTATTCGCCATGCAAGCATAGCTCCTACAAAAGACAGGAGGGCCTTTTCTAGGCATTCGATGGCATGTCTGCTCAGTGGCTCTATTCAGCCCGGTCGCTGGGAGCGCAACCTTTCAGGAAGACGCACGCTCCAAATACTGTTTGAGTATCGACGCGTAAAACCGTCTGAAACCGGTCAGGTTCAGATCGTTCAAAAAAGCGGATTTTCTGATATCCCAGGCTTGAGAAAATCGAGAGTTTGCATCGTTGGCAGAAGGTAGATACACATACCCAGCCTCGTTATAGACTGTCAACTCTCCCAGCCACCAAGCTTCACCATCAAAAATAAAATCTACCCTCAGCTGATCGAACTCGGCACCAAGCTTTCGGGCCATGGAGACAGCATCGTCAACTGTGTTCGGTAATGGCTTGGCGTCATTGGGTGGGACTATTCGGTCGGGCTCAGGGCTGATATACAGCTCGCCATCGGCAGTGATATCCCAAGTGTTGGCCCACTTGTTGCCAAACCGGTCGCCGATATGATGCAACCGGACGGCATCACGACCATGGGTGAAGACCTTGACCTCCTCAAGCTCACCGGTCTGAGGCCTAATTTCATCTTCTATGAAAACTTTTCGGTCAATATGGGCATAAGCCCACTCACGATGCTCTTTGCCGTGATCATATGTCAGCCAGTCATGAATGGTGGCATCGATCTTTTTCTCTGAGAATGTGTTTTCACTGAGAAACAGGTTGGTTTCGCTGCCGTGATTGGCTTTCAGGAGTACCGCCTTGCCCAACAACTCAGGCGGAATGGACGCAGCCGAGGTCCCGATCCAGCGGACCGGGGCAATATTCAGCGCTGGCACCCTGGCCGCAACCCAGTCCTTACACGCCAACTTGTCGGAAAGAATGACAAAACGTGGATCGTGGTCGAACAGTTTCCTCCAGAGAAATTTGTCATTGACCGTTCGCGGGCAAAACATATTCGGGTAGGCGCCCGTTCGACGAATAAAGTACAGGACCATTTTGGGATGCCGGACCCACAAGAAAACTTCCAGTAACCGTTTGATCAAGCGTAGTTTCAATGGCATGGGTACCTGTCTCACTTCCCTATGAAAAGCCCGAAACCGGGCGCGATGTTCCCTTGTACATTTTTATTTATAGCGTAACGCTTCACAACTCCACTCAAGCGCATGCTCACTTCAAGCGCAAAGGGAACGCTTCCTTGGCGCTTTGAGACAAGGCTGGTCGGGTGGAAATCGTCATGTTCTTTATGTAGGCGGACGTTGAAACGCGATTTCTTCGCTGCAATACATGAACGGTTTTTCTGGTTTGGGTATTCGCCATGCGAGCATAGCTCCAACGAAAAGCGGGGTAGCCAGCGGACTAAAGCTTCCTCACCCGCCGGTTCTTGCCCTTGATCTTGCCACTCATTAATCGCTGCAGTGCCAGGTCGGCGCTATCGCGCTCAATGGCCACGTAGGCCTGGTAGTCGGTGACGGTGATTTTGCCCACCTGGTTGCCGGGGATGCCGGCGTCGCCGGTGAGAGCGCCGAGAATATCGCCGGGCCGCAGCTTGTCCTTGCGGCCAGCGCCGATGCACAGGGTTACCGTGGGCGGCAACATGGGATCGCCGGCGCGGGGCTTGAGGCTGGAGACCGGGTGCAAGTTGAGTGTTTCGCCCTGCAGTTCCTCGATGGCCATGGCCCGGCGGCTTTCACGGGGCGCCACCAGGTTGATAGCCAGACCCTTCTCCCCCGCCCGGCCGGTGCGTCCGACCCGGTGAATGTGGGTCTGCGGGTCGTGGGACAGTTCCGCGTTGATGACCATGTCCAGGCTGTCGATATCCAGCCCTCTTGCGGCCACGTCCGTGGCGACCAGTACAGACAGACTTCGGTTGGCGAACAGGGTGAGCACTTCATCCCGCTCGCGCTGTTCCAGGTCGCTGTTCAGAGCCCGGGCGGCCAGACCCTGCCGGCAGAGCTGGCTGACCACATCCTGGCACTGCTGCTTGGTGACACAGAACACCACGCAGCTGGTGGGCCGGAAGCAGGCAATGGCGTCGGCAACGGCTTCGTAGCGTTGCCCGGGCTCCACTTCGTAGAACCGCTGCTCGATGCGACTGTTGTCGTGCAGCGCCGCCACTTCCACATGCTCCGGGTCACGCATGAAGGTTTCTGCCAGCTGCTTGATGCCCGCCGGGTAAGTGGCGGAGAACAGCAGTGTCTGGCGACGGGCCGGGGTCTGGCGAATCACTTCCGCAATATCATCGAAGAAGCCCATGTCGAGCATGCGGTCCGCTTCGTCCAGCACCAGGATGTTGAGCCCGTCGAGGCTGAGCGTGCCTTTGCTCAGGTGCTTGAGGATGCGCCCGGGTGTGCCCACCACCACCTGGGCACCATGCTCCAGGGAGCCGATTTGCGGGCCGATGGGCTGGCCGCCGCAGAGGGTCAGCACCTTGATGTTGCCGGCACCCCGGGCCAGACGACGAATCTCGGCAGCCACCTGGTCAGCCAGCTCCCGCGTGGGGCAAAGCACCAAGGCCTGGCAGCCGTAGTAGCGCAGGTTCAGCGGGTGCAGCAGAGCGATGCCGAAGGCAGCCGTTTTGCCGCTGCCGGTGCTGGCCTGGGCAATCACATCCCGGCCTTTCAGCAGGGGCGGCAGGCTGGCCGCCTGTACCGATGTCATGGCCGTATAGCCCAGTGTGTCCAGGTTGGCGAGCATGTCGCTGGTCAGTGGCAGGGAGGAAAACAGGGAATCAGTCACGTCAGGGCCCGGGTGGCAGAAAATCAGGGGTGCAGTGTACCAACTGTTGAGCGGGGGGCGATGGATTTTGCAGCCCCCCCTAGCGGCGGTAGGTCTCATCGATTCGCCTTGCGAGCAAGGCTCCAACGGGTTGTGCTCGGAGCCGAGGTTATCGCCGTATCAAAAAAACAGGGTGGACAAGCCGGGCGTTGTCATCTTAGTCTTGTAAACACTTGTGCACGCACAGGTGTGCACATTTATGCTGCCCCGATTGTATGCCTTGACGGGCATTCGGTTGGGATTGCGTAAAACAGGTTGGTCAGCTCGCCCTGCACAGGCTGATACTGACATTGACCCTGATACGCGCTACCACAACAGAACAGACAAAACGGACGATGGCGGGCCGCCCTTGCTGCCCGTCGCCAGCCTGGTCCGCCAGGCGAGCAACACCTCATAAAATGACAACGAACGAGGAACCGTTATGCGTCAACCCGCCCAGCCCGAGCCAGGTGCGTCACCCTCTATCTGGTCTCGCCTGAGTACCATCACCGATTACTTTGCCTGGCCCCTGCGCACCTCCCATTATCTGGAGCTGGTGAATCCGCTGTGGACCACCCACAAGCTGCAGGCCAGGGTGGTCAAGGTATGGGATGAAACCAAGGATGCCCGCACCCTGACCCTGCGCCCCGGCCTGAACTGGCGGGGCCACCGTGCCGGTCAGCATGTGCGGGTAGGGATTCCCGCCAACGGCAAGCATTACACCCGCACCTACACCATTTCCTCCCCGCCGGAGCGGGAGGACGACTGCTTCACCATCACCGTGAAGGCCATCGACAAGGGCACCATTTCCCACCACATCGTGCGCAATATCAAAGTGGGCGATTACCTGCCCATCGGCTTGCCCCAGGGGGACTTTTACCTGCCTGACGCCCAGCCGATCCAGCCGCTGTTTATCACCGCCGGCAGCGGTATCACGCCAGCTTTCAGCATGGTCAACAGCCTGATTGCCCAGGGACGCCTGCCGGATACCCACCATATCCACTATGCGCCCCATGAATTTGATGTGGTGCTGGGCAAGGAACTGAAGGCGATGGATCGCTACAACGATCGCTATCACCTGCACTTGATTTATAGCCGCGAGGGCGACGACCCGAGCCGCAACCGGTTTTCCGCCGCCCAACTGGATGCACTCTGCCCGGACTGGAAAGAACGGGATGTGTACGCCTGCGGCCCCCCTTCCCTGCTGGAAGCCATCGAGCAATGCATGGAAGACGCGGGTTGTATCCGCCGGTTGCATGTGGAGCGGTTCCGCGCCCCCTTTACCGAGGTGCCCGCCGATGCGGTGGGGGGCCGGGTGCGCTTCGCCCAGAGCGATGTGGAAACTGACGGCGACAGCGACACGCCGCTGCTGAAAGTGGCCGAGGAAGCCGGCATGAACCCGCCCCACGGCTGCCGCATGGGCATCTGCCATACCTGCAACACCACCCTGGTGTCCGGCTGTGTGCGTGACCTGCGTACCGGCGAGGTACTGAACGAGGCAGGCAGCATTGTACAGACCTGCATCTGCGCCGCCGCCGGCGATTGCGAACTGGATTTGTGAGGGAACAATAATGAAAACCCATCAATACCCGGTCGACCTGACCGACGAACAGATCGAAGAATTCGGCAACGAGCTGGAAGCCATTCGCAACGAGGTGTTTGATTCCCGCGGCGACCGGGACCGCGCCTACATCCTCAAGGTCATCAAGACCCAGCGCACCATGGCGGTCAGCGCCCGCTTCATCATTTACCTGTCACTGTTTTTCATCCCCGCCTGGGGCCATGCGCTGGCCGCCTGGCCGGTGATGCTCACTATCCTGGGGCTGGGCGTGTTCATGCTAGGTATCGCCAAGATTCTGGAAAACATGGAAATCGCCCACAACGTGCTTCACGCCCAGTGGGACTGGATGAAGGACCCGGAGATTCAATCCAACACCTGGGAGTGGGACACCATGAGCCCCTCGGACCGCTGGATGCATTCCCACAATGTGGTGCATCACACCTGGACCAATGTGCTGGAGAAGGATCTGGATGTGGGCTACGGCATCATGCGGGTAACGCCCATGCAGAAGTGGAAACCGGCGTTTCTGTTGCAGCCGATCTATTTCATTCTGCTGATGCTGTTGTTCGAAGAAGGCGTGGCCGTCCATGAGCAAGCCATCGATGACCACCTGAAAGGCAAGAACAAACTCAAGGATTTCACGCCGTTGCTAAAACGGATTGGCTACAAGGTATGGCGGCAGGTGGCCAAGGATTACATCGCCTGGCCGCTGGCAGCGGCGCTGGTGGCGATCCCGATTTCCTTCTACGTGCCCTTCTCGCCGCTGCTGGTGTTCGGGATAGTGGCTGGCGCCAATGCGGTGGCCAACCTGATCCGCAACATCTGGGCCTTCACCATTATCTTCTGCGGGCACTTCCCGGCCGGGGCGCACAATTTCACCCTGGAACAGGTGGAAGGCGAAACCCGTGGGCGCTGGTATCTGCGCCAGATGCTGGGTTCGTGCAACATTGAGGGTGGCAAGCTGTTCCATATCCTGTCCGGTAACCTGTCGCACCAGATCGAACACCACCTGTTCCCGGACATGTGCAGCAACCGCTATCAGGAAGTGGCGCCACGGGTTCGCGCGCTGGCGGATCGCTATGGCATCCCCTACAACAGCGCCTCCCTGTTCCGCCAGTTCGGCACCACCTGGCTGAACAACCTGCGCCTGGCCTTCCCCGGTGGCGGCGAGCCCTACGAGCCCCGCCGCGAAGAAGCCAGTCAGTCCTGATGTCGACCGCAGGGTGGATTAGCCGAAAGGCGTAATCCACCATCACTCCCAACGCTTAAACCGGTGGATTACGCCTTCGGCTAATCCACCCTACGTTTTGGCTTTGTGGGAGATGCTGCTTGCATCATGAAAGGTGGAGCCGGATTCGACCCTTCGCTTTGCGAGCAAAGCTCCAACGGATATAGGGGTCGTTGGAGCCTTGCTCGCAAGGCGAATATTCCCTGACTTCAAGGTTTTGCCAACACCCTGCGCCGTCGGCTTCGCCCCATACCAAGCAACGCAATCGCCCCAAGAATGGTTAACGGCAAGCTGCCACCTCCCCCACTGCTGTTGGCTGCTTTGGCGCTGGTGGTTTTGGGCCGCCAATCCAGTTCTTTGATCGCCGAAAGCCCTGTTTCCTCCAGGATCACAATTCCCATAACTCCGGCCTTAAACGCCAATTGATGGCCCTCGACAATATTGGGCCCAGGGGTATAGGTGAGCTCCGACTGACTATGAAAGACTATACCCAATATGGCATGCCCGTCCGGATCAGTGACATAATCATCAAGGTCTAACCAGATATCAGCATCCGGATCTTCCAGTTTATCAACCTTATCTTGATAGTCTGCTCTGAGGCCTTCTTCATCCAGAACCGGCTCATGGTTCAGTTCCGTGGACCCAATGTCGATGGCCGTCCCCAACACCCGCTTTGAAGATCGCTGTTCCTCTACTGGTACACCATTCACGCCTGCGACGACCAATGGATCACCAGCATCCACAACAGGGCTCCCGATTTCGGGCAGATAGTATGGCAGATGAGAAAACGACGTGATCAGCCCCCCCAAATGGGCAGAGGAACCTTGGTACAGAGCAGTCGTGGAATCAAGGCTTACACTTTCTGAACCCGTCTTTTTGTTAATGACAGGAATAAAAGAATAACGGGCCTGCAAATCAACCTTGTTGAGCAGAATTGGAGCCTCCGTAGAATGGAAGCGGTCAATAATTGTATGGTCGATCTCTGCAGAACCATGGGTTACCCCAGTATAAGAATCAGAATATCCGTCGAGCAGAATAAGAGGGCCGTTGTTATTTGCATTATCTGCAATCGTCGAGTGAGAAATCTCCAGCGTGGTGCCTTCTGTCCAGATGACAGGGTGATTTGTCTTGTTTCCTGTGATGGTGGACTGAACAATTTTCAGTGTTGGGAAATAGTAATTAGGCATGGTGGCACCAGGTGAAGTGTAACCATCCGGAATGCCTCTAAGTAATGTTCTTTTCTTTGCCTGCCAGAGTGCACTGTCCACGATCTGCAACGAGGCGCTGCCAAGAACCAGCATTTCAGCGTTTTCTGCAATATAGCGGGATCGCAGCATTTTCACATTTAGATCGGCATCTTTGCTCCGAATAAATGCGCCTGAGTTTTCCATAACGGAACGGTTGATCAGCACCGAGGCCTCATGACCCTTATTGAGATCTGCTTCAAGAAAAAATCTATTGTTATGAAAACGGCTTAACTCGATCGTCAGGCCGACAGGGTATTGGCACAGCTTGAAGGCCTCAAAAAAATCAGTCGCGGCAACATTACTGGCCATAACTTCACCGCAGGCCAGCACCCCAGCATTATCCCTCGTACCTTTCAGCGATAAGTTTTCCAGCTGAACGGATATCTCGTCGCTGTTGATATTAAATAAAACTGAGGCCGAACTTGTCAGCCGAGCCTCTTTTCCCTGCACGCCAGCAATCGTGACATCATCGGTTATGGAGTATCCAAGTGCAGTGTTGATCTTGATATCCGCCGGAAGCAGGATAGTGTCATGTCCGACCACCGCATTGGCCTGCGCAATTGCCCCACGCAGTGTAAGCAGACCATCGACCAGATCATTACTGTCCCCGGCACTATTAACGATGAAGGTTTGAGCTTGGGCTGAGGAGCCCAAAAGCAGAGCAAGCGCGCAGAATGCACGTCGGAACATGATATTTCCCCCTGAGAAAACGAATCCCTGTTATCGAATACCGCCACCACAGTATTCTCCTGGCTGAACACCCCCTGCTCAGCCTTCTCTTTTGAACTGGCTTCATGCCAGCGGATAACCATACCGGAAGTCGGTGAGGGAGAACATTATTTAGCGACTGCTTGTGATGGTTAGATAATTTCATGACAGAGGAAGAACTGAATTCCCGGACCAAGAAACTCAGACACATCACTGGCCACCCTAAACTGCCGTACACAGCCCACCCGGCACCTGCAACACCCAATCCCGGATAGCCAGAATCGCCGGATCATCCCGTCGACTTTCCGGATAGACCAGATAGAACGGTTTGCCTTCCAGTTCCGGGCCGAAAGGCTGCACCAGGCGTCCTTCTTCCAACTCATCGGCTATCAAGGGGCGACTCATCAGGGCTACACCCTGGCCGCCGATGGCGGCGGAGATGGCGTGGGTTTCGTCGGAGAACACCAGCCCGGCATTCACATCCAGCCCCGCGACTTTGGCGCGCTTCTGCCAGCCGGCCCAGTCTAGAGGGGTGGCCAGGGCACCCTGGGGACGGAAGTGAATGAGCGGATGGTTGGGTAGATCCGCCGGATCGCTCAGATTCAGGTAAGGGCTGCATACCGGGGCAAAGGTGTTATCAAACAGCTTTTCCGCGATCAGCCCCGGCCACTGGCCATCGCCATAACGGATCGCCAGATCGGCGGTGACGCCATCCAGCGCCACCGGTTCGTGGGAGGCGTGAATGCGCAGATCAATGTCGGGATGCACCTCGCGCAGCATGCACACCCAGGACAGCAGCCAGCGCACTGCCACCGCCGGGGTGGTGGAAAGCGTTACCGCCTGGCGAGCCGGTGCGGTTTTCAGTTTTTCCACTGCCTCGCCAATGCTGTCGAAGGCGGCCTCCAGTGACTGAAACAATGCTCGCCCCTGAGGGGTTAGCAGCAATTGTCGGGGTTTGCGCACAAACAGGGCTACACCCAGCGATTCCTCCAGCCCGCGAATGTGGTGGCTGATGGCCGTAGCGGTGACCGACAACTCGCTGGCCGCCTGCTTGGCGCTTTCGTGGCGGGCGGCGGCTTCGAAGGCCCGCAGGGCGGACAGGGAAGGCAGACGGCGAGGGCTCATAATTGAGTTATTCTCATTTATATCAGAAAGAAATGATCGTTTGTGGCGCCTTTATGCTTGTCGATAGGCTGTTTTCATCGTCAACGATGAATGAGTTCAACTCACAAAACAAGGAGCCTGAGATGACACACCTTCTGCAACTGGATGCCAGCGCCCGCCCCGGCCTTGCCGGTACCGATGAGCACGGCTCTCTGAGCCGCCGCCTGACTCACCGCTTCGTGACCGCCTGGCAAAGCCGGCAACCGGATGCGGCCCTCACCCACCGTGATGTGGGCGCTGCCCCGCCCTCTTTTATCGACCAACGCTGGATTGAAGCCGCCTTTACCCCGGCGGAGCATCAGCAACCCTGGATGGCTGAGGTGATGGCCGAGAGTGATCAGTTGATCAACGAACTGCTGGCAGCGGATATTCTGGTGATCGGCGCGCCGCTGTATAACTTCGGCATGCCGGCGGCGTTGAAGGCCTGGGTGGATCAGGTGGTGCGCATGGGCCGCACGGTGGAGTATGACGAGACCCGCCCGGAGGATCCGTTTACTCCGCTTCTGGCCGACCGCCCCCGCCATGCGGTGATTCTGTCATCGCGGGGCGGCGCGGGTTTTGGGCCCGGCGGCGAGCTGGCGCAGCTGAATCATCTGGAGCCCGGACTCACGACAGCGCTGGAGTTTATCGGTATCACCCGGATTCACCGCATTGCGGTTGAGCATCAGGAAGAGGGAGGAGAGAAACTGGCTGCCTCCGTCAGAGAAGCGGAGCAGCAAGTGGATGCGTTGGTGAGCCGGTTGCAGGGTACCGCCCGCGAAACCTTGAAGGTGGATTACGCATTCGGCTAATTCATCCTACGATCTGGTGATGGGCTGGCTTTTCCGGATCCAACCCTTCGCTTTGCGAGCAAAGCTCCAACGGCCAAGAGAGGTTGTTGGAGCATTGCTCGCAAGGCGAAGGTTCTTTCAGCAAGCCGCTGCGTTTAGCGCCGCCTTACCAGCCCGTCTTCAAGCACCTGCTCGAAGTGGTCTTTCAGGGTGTCAGCGGCCGGACGGTAGCTAACGCCCAGCGCCTTGCTGCGGCTGTTGTCAAAGCGCAGGGGGTAGCCCACGTTACGGCTGATGAACTTGCGGGTGACCGGGCCCATGAACGGGCCGACAGCCCATACCACCGGCTTGGGCACCTTCATCATCGGGAAGGGATACTGCTTGCCGAATTGTTTGCGCAGCATGCCGGCGATGTCGAGCATGGACACGGACTGGCTGACCAGAATGTAGCGCCCCTCCGCTTCCGGTTTGAATGCCCCCAGCAAATGCGCCTGGGCCACTTCGCGCACGTCCACCATGCCGTATTCCAAAGCCGGCACACCGGTTTTCAGCTTGCCGCGACCCATATCCAGCAGGGTGCCAATGCTGGCAGAGTTACTGGCGTTGGTCAGGGACGGGCCGTAGACCATGCCCGGGTTGATGGTTACCAGGTCCCACTGAGACTGACCGTCGTGGATTTTCCAGGCTTCCCTTTCGGCGGCCACCTTGGAGTACTGGTACGGGTTATGGTCAACACTGCTGGTGGTGTTCCAGTCGGCTTCGGTGAAGGCGCTTTTGCCTTTCATGTCCGTGGCATCCCCGTACACGGAGGCCACGCTGCTGGTCAGCACCACTCGCTTGAGGGTTTCGCAGCGGTTGGCGGCGTTGAGCACATTGCGGGTCCCTTCCACCGCCGGGCGAACCAGGGCCTCGTAGGCATCGGTGAAGCCATCCAGCACGAACGGCGAGGCGGTATGCATGAGGATGTCGCAGCCCTGCATGGGTGCATCGAAGCTTTCTGCATCCAGCAGGTCGGCCTTGAACAGTTTCAGGGTACCGGGTGCCGCATCGGCAATGCGCTTGAGGTGATCCACGCTTTTCGCCTTGTTGGGATCACGCACGGTGGCGTGGACCGTATGGCCTGCCTCCAGCAGGTATTTCACAATCCAGCCGGCAATATAGCCGGAAGCGCCGGTGACCATCACGGTATGGGTGTTACTGGGCATGCTTGGCTCCCGCCGATAAAAGGAAGCGCCTACGCTAGCACGATGTGGCAACCGGACAACTAGGGCTGTTCGTGCCATTTCGCCACGCGGTCCCTCCCGGCGTCCTTATTCGGGGTCGGGGCCCTTCTGACGATATTCGCTGGGGGAGAGGCCGGTCATCTGTCTGAACCAGCGCGTGAAAGAGTGCGCCTCATCAAACCCCGCATCCCGGGCTATTGCCTGCACAGACTGAGCGCTTTGTCGCAACAAATCGCAGGACCGCTCCAGCCGTAACCGGGAAAGCAGATCACCATAGCTGGTCCCCTCTTGACGCAATTTCCGGTGCAGGGTTCGGCTGGTGATATTCAGCATGGCAGCCACGTTTTCACGTGACACATTGCCGTCTTGAAGAAGTTTCTGAATATGCAGGCGAACCTCATCGGTAAATGAAGCGGGCTTGGCCCTCTCTTCAAGCAGCTTTTGCGCATGATCAGCCAGCACCGTATTGAGCATGGGGTCCGCCGTGTTGACTGATAGATCGACGGCCGTCGCAGGAAACAGGACCCGATAATTCCGGGCATTGAAAATCACCGGGCAATTAAAGGCGTTGCGATAGACATCCAGGGTCGCCCTGTCCTTGGGCGCAGGGTGGGCCATATGCACTTCATGCACCAGATGCCCGGCTTGCGTTCCCGTGTTAATCAACTGCGTATAGGTAAACAGGATAAAGCTGCCGACATGGGTACGAACAAATGGGTCCTGGAGATGACAATGCCATATCAGCTGGGCCTCACCCGGTGAATATTCCAGGCGGGTCTTGCCCGTATTGCTGATCAGCGGCTCCAACTGCATGATTTTTTCCAGACAAGCACCAACCGTACTGGACGTTTGTGCCAGAAAGGCAACCAGACCAAACAACTGCTGTTGGGAGGCCAGCCCCAGTGTCAAACCGGGCAAGGGGTCTGACATCTGTCGTAGCCCCACAGACAACATAAACTCCACATCCTCAGCAGGCATGTAAGCCGGATCTCCCTTTATCGGCTGAATACGAAAATCGTATTCCTTCAGTAGTCCATCAACGTCCACGCCATATTGCCGCCCAAGATCGAGCAACTTTTTTACAATTTCAATGGAAACCTTAAAACCCGCTGATACCGCCATGATGCTTTGAAGCTCGCTTATTTTTTAAGTGTTATGGGCCTTGGGAGCGCAATTTTTAAAAAAAATCCCCAGTCTGACAATCGCTGTCTTAATAAGATTATAACAACGTCCCTTTCCGCTATGTCTCCACTTCGGCAATGCCACCATCATAAGCCTTCCATAAGGTTGGTCATAAAAAAACCGGCAATATAAACGGATTTGCACTGGGTGAAGCATGAACAGCATATTTAAAATGGTTCTTTTTACTGGCTTGCTGGTGGGACTGGGCTCCCCGGCTCTGGCGGGTTGGCTGAGCGGGTTTTCGGTGAATTCCAGCTATGCCCAAACCCGATACCCCATCGTACTGGCCCATGGCATGTCCGGTTTCGATAGCATTGGGCCGCTGGACTACTGGAACGGTATCACCAGGGATCTCACTGAACGGGGCGCGGAAGTCTACCTGACACAGGTTTCGTCCTTTGCCTCCTCCGAAGTCCGTGGCGAACAGTTGCTGCAACAGGTAGAGGAGATTCTTGCTATCTCCGGTGCAGACAAAGTGAACCTGATCGGCCACAGCCACGGCAATCAGTCGATCCGTTATGTGGCAGCCGCCATGCCGGACCGTATCGCTTCCGCCACCTCGGTCGGCGGGGCCACAATGGGGTCCCCGGTATTTGACCTGCTTGTTTCCACGCTGGAAGGGACCGGCCCCTTAATCAGCAATGGGGCCGGTGAGATCGTGAATGCTGTTGGCACCATTATTGGCCTGGCCGCCGGCGAATCACTCCCGCAGGATTCGCTGGCCGGGTTTCAATCTATTTCCACCGAGGGTGCCGCAGACTTCAATACCCGCTACCCGGCCGGGGTGCCCACCGCCTTCTGCGGCGAGGGCAGCTATAGTGTAGACGGGGTACGCTATTACTCCTGGAGCGGCACGCGACTGCTCACCAATCCCCTGGATCCACTGGATCTGCCATTAAAAATTGCCTCTTCCGCCTTTATCGGCACCAACGATCCACAAAGTGACGGTCTGGTGGGCCGCTGCAGCAGTCACCTGGGCAAGGTCATTCGCGATAATTACCGGATGAACCATCTGGACGAGGTGAATCAGCTGTTCGGCCTGACCGACCTGTTTGAGACCGATCCCGTGGTGGTATTTCGTCACCATGCCAACCGGCTGAAAAACGCAGGTCTGTAAGTCATGGAACGCTCAGAGAAACTGTCCGTGGTTACGGTGCATGTTACTTTTGTCTTGTTCACCCTGGTGATTATTTTTTCCGGGGCAGGCAGACAATCAGAATCGCCAATGCATCGGCAGGCCGAAGTGACGCCTCCCACCCCCTTGCCACTGACGGCGCCCTTGCTTACCCCCGCCGCCAGCCGCTCGGTCACTGTCCTCAATGGTCTGGAAGCGCTTCCCGCCTCACTGGAAGGAACGACAGTTCCTGATGGGCTGGCGGTGACGCCCGACGGCAGCCTGGCGGTGACACCGCAACTTCGAGACGTCTTGGACTATTTTCTCTCCACCCTGGGCGAAGAGAGCCTGGATACCATTGAGCAACGATTGCGAGCGTATTTTGCCAGTCAACTACCCGGCACCGCCGCACGGGAGGCCGGCCAGATTCTGGAAGGCTATATGGCGTGGAAAAGGAACCTGGCCTCGCGCTCCGAGGCAGGTGGCGTCAGCACCGACACGCTGGACCTGGGTGCCCTCCGGGAGCAACAACAGTGGGTACGAGACAGTTGTCATCTCTATCTGGATCGCCAGGTATGCACGGCTTTCTTTGCCCGTCAGCAAGTCAGTGAGGACTATGCCCTGGCCCGACTTGCCGTGGTCAGCGACGATAGCCTGACAAGCCAGCAGAAGGCAGAACAGCTTGAGGCGCTCACCGCATCACTCCCGCATGACATGCAGAACAACATAGCCCGGATAAGCCGTTACCAGGAACTGCAGCGCAGGAGCGCGCAGCTTCGCCAAGACGGTGGCGACGAGGCAACCCTCAGACAGATTCGCGAGCAATGGGTGGGCGCAGACGCAGCCGCTCGCCTGGAGCAACTGGATAGCCGGCGAGAAGACTTCGATCGACGGATGTCGCAGTGGCTAAGGGAGCGCGAATCGCTGCTGGGCAATACCAACCTGTCGCGTTCTGATCGGCAGCAGCAGGTAGAACAACTGCGGGAAGCGCATTTCTCTTCCCGGGAGGAGGTCCGGGTAAAAGCCCGGGAGCGCATCGCCGACCGGTCATGACAGGCTCCCGGCAGGGCCCGCAACGCTTGGCGCTCGGCCAATACCGGCAGCAGACTCACTTGCATGCTGCCGGCGGATTGTCAGGCGTTGCCGCGTGACCGATCAAACCACATCCAGGCGGCGAGCCCCACTCCCCAGGCACCGTTAACAATCAGGCCGCCAACCACCTTTGCGGCGTTCACGTCCAGCCCTTTCAGGGGAAACACCAGCAGCATGGCAACCAGCGTCGGGCCGATGGCGCCGATGATCAGCGCGCCGAGCCAGTGCCGGATGCCCTGCCAGCGACGGATCAACCACCAGACTGGCACACCCCAGACACCGCCCCAGAATGCCAGCGACAATACCTGGGGAATACCGAAGGGCGGCACCGGTGTCATGTTCCAGGGCGCCGCCGGGACCAGACCGCCCAGCCAGAACAGCGCCAGCACCCCTTGGTGAAACAGCAGAGTGGCGATAAAGCCCCCGGTGAAAGCCTGCAACCATTGTTGTGGCGAGTTGGACATGGTCACTCCGTCGTTGAGACCTGTTGGTAAAGGATTCCCTGGGAACTTTACACCATCCCCCTACCCCGCGCGTGAACAGGCATGGCCTTACCGGGACAAGATTCGATCACCCTTCGTCCGGGATTTCCGGGGTCACCAGTTGCGCCAGCATTTCCAGAGATTCCTGCCAGCCCTGATAGCAGAACTCCACCGGTATCAACTCGGGCACGCCCTCCTGGGTAATGGTCAGCTCGGTGCCGCACAGCACCTCTTTCAGCGAAATGGTGACCTGCATTTCACCGGGCAAGTTGGGGTCGTCGAACTGGTCGGTGTGGCGTATCCGTTCGTTGGGCTTGAGTTCCAGGTAGCGGACGCTGAAGCAGTGGCTTTTGCCGGTGGAGAAGTTGGTGAACGACATGCGATAGCCACCCCCTTCACGGGCGTCCATTTCATGGACCTTGCCGGTAAAGCCATGGGGCGGCAGCCATTTGACCATGGCATCGGCATCCAGAAAGGCGCGGTAGACGCGATCCGGGGTGGCGCGCAGGACGCGGTGCAAGCGGACGGTATTAGCGGACATGATGGCTCTCCTTGTTGGGTGTGATGCCTCCGTTCTTGGAGGGGGCATCCTCTTATCGGATGTGGCGGCCATCATTCGACAGGAAGATGCCGGTTCATCGTTTGCCGGGAATGCCGTCCAGTAAGCGCGCCGAAACATCAACTAAATTGATTTTATTCCACAATATTAACCCATTTTTAATCAGTCATTCTGATCATATAGTGACTCCATCGACGGACAGGCAATGGAGCCTGTTACAGGAGGACGCCATGATCGAGCTTCGCGCACGCAATGAACTGGGCCATGCCCGACACGGCTGGCTGGATACCCGACACCACTTTTCCTTTGCCAATTATCACGATCCCAAACGGGTCCACTGGGGTGACCTGCGGGTATGGAACGATGACACCATCGCACCACACACGGGCTTCCCGGCGCACTCTCACCGGGAGATGGAGATCATCACCTATGTGCGCCAGGGTGCCATTACCCACCAGGACAGCCTGGGTAACAGTGGGCGCACGGAAGCCGGCGATGTGCAGGTGATGTCCGCCGGTACCGGGATTACTCATAGCGAGCAAAACCTGGAGGATACGGAGACCCGGATCTTTCAGATCTGGATCATTCCGAATGCTACCGGTTTGCCACCCACCTGGGGCAGCAAGCCCTTCCCGAAGGCATCCCGCGAGGGACACTTCGAGATACTCGCCAGTGGCTACCCGGATGACGGCGATGCCCTGCCGATTCAGGCGGATGCCCGTGTCGTGGCCGCCAACCTGAGCGAGGGCCAGACGGTGACCTACCCGGTGGAGGCGGGTCGCAAGGTCTATCTGGTACCCGCCAAGGGACGGGTCAGGGTGAATGAGGTGTTGGCCGATACCGGCGATGGTCTGGCCATCAGTGACGAAACACATCTGACCGTGGTGGCAGAAGCGGACAGCGAGATCGTGCTGGTGGAAACTGTCTAGCCAGGAGGCAATCCAGCCTACCTTCCAACACACTACCTCCACAAAAAAGGCCCGGAGCGTTTCGGGCCTTCCACTTTTCCTGTAGGAACTTGCCTGCAGGCGCCTACAGCCATTTCATGCCGGCATTATTGATCCGCCTTTCTCTGTAGGGCGGTTTCCAGCGCGGCAATCTTTTCATGCATGGCACGCATCAGGTCGAGCATTTCCTGACGTTCGTCATGGGCGATCTGGTTGTTGGCATCCCGTTCGGCGCGCTGTTCGCTTTCGTGCACTTCCTGGGTGGCGCTGACGATGATGGCAATAAACAGGTTCAGCACCATAAAGCTGGAGATCAGGATAAAGGGCACGAAGAAGATCCAGGCAAAGGGGTAGACCTCCATCACCGGACGGGCAATGCCCATGGACCAGCTTTCCAGAGTCATGATCTGGAACAGGCTGTAGATGCTGGCGCCGAGCGTGCCGAACCACTGCGGGAACGCCTTACCGAACAGCTCGGTACCCATCACCGCAAAGATGTAGAACATCATCAACAATAATGCCGCCGTCCAGCCGATCCCCGGCAGGGCCTGCATCAATGACTCCACCAGCATGCGCAACCGCCTCACCGATGACAGCAGGCGCAATACCCGCAAAATCCGCAGGCTGCGCAGAATCGCCAGGGGCCCGGACGTTGGAGCCAGAGAAATGGCAACGATCAGAAAATCGAACACATTCCAGCCGGAGCGGAAGAAGCGTGGCCCGAAGGCAACCAGCTTGAGCACGATTTCCAGCACGAACGCGGCCAGCACCACCTGGTTAAGCAGGTTTAGCCACTGCCCTGCCCGCTCCTGGGCTACCGCGGAGGTTTCCACGCCCAGAATAATGGCATTGAGAAGGATCAAAGCTGTAATGGTGTGTCCGAAAAGCGGGGTATTCAGCAGAGCAGCCAGGCGTTGCCGCCAGCCGGGGGATACGGACGTTGAAGTGGCCTGCATGGAGAGTCACCAAATAATCCAGGAGGCGCGAGTATACCTGATACGGGAGGGGGGATTGATAGGGGCCGCAGGCGCTTTGCGAGCAAAGCGCCAGCGGCAAAGCGGGTGGTCAGTCTTCCAGGGTCACCACCGGCTCCCAGACACCGTCGATGACTTTGGAGAGAATCATGTCGTTGCCGGCACGATGATTGGTGGCGCTCATCTTGATATCCACCCCGGTGACCGGATCATTGAAATCCAGAGACTCCATGGCCGCCAGGAAGGAATCGGTGGTCAGATCCGGGCCCGCCTTGCGCAGTGCCTCGATGGTCACCATGGCACCCACGCGCCCGAGCACGGCACCGCCGCTGGGCACAGAGCCGTATTGCGCCTGGTACTCTTCCGCCCATTGTTTCGCTTCCGGTACATCCTTCAGGCGGCTGACGATATCCTGCCAGGGAGACACACCGTAAAGCCCTTCGGTGACACCCCCGGGTGCTGCGGCAACGGCGGAATGGAAGCCGGCCTGGGAGACCACAAACTTCACGTCATCCCAGCCCATTTCCTTGGCGGTGGCCACCACGGAAATGATCGGCCGCACCGGCAGGGCCACGGCGACCAGCTGGCAACCGGCATCCTTCAGGCGCGCCAGGGTGCCGGTGAAATCACTCTCGTCCGGTCGGTGGGAGGTGCTTTCCGCCAGGGTCAGGGAATCCTTGCCCGCCGCGGCGTCGTTAATGGCCTGGTTCACCTCCTCGCCGAAATCCGAGGGAATGTACATCACACAGATTTTCTCGATGCCGTACTCGTCCGTCATCCAGTTGACGCCTTTCAGTACCCCTTCATAGTAACTGGGGCCAAAGACGAAACGGTGGGAGAAGTCCCCCTCCTCTTCCATCTGTCGTGAAAGCGCCAGAGGAAGAATGCTGGGCACATTATTGCGATCCATCACCGGGAACGCGGCCAGGTTATGGGGCGTCCCCAGACTCATCACCATGGCAAATACTTCATCCCGGCTGATCAGCTTGTTGGTGGCCTGGGTGGCCTTGGGTACCTGGTAGGCATGATCCTCGACGATATAGCGGATCTCACGGCCATGAATCCCGCCCTCGGCATTCACGTCGGCAAACATGTCGTTGGCCACCTGCACCGCCGGGGAGGAAAACGCGGCAAACACCCCGGACAGATCGTGCATGCCGCCCAGTTTGATTTCGGTATCACTGACACCACGCACCGACTCGGCGGCGGCGCTCTCTTCTTCCTTGTTATCACTGCACCCGATCAGGGTGGCTGCGGCGAGAGCCGCCAGACAAAGCTTCTTCATGATGCATTCTCCTCTCGAATTCATACCTGAAGCCGTGACTTCAGGTAATTGCAATCAGTACATGGAATCAATCAGGTGCTTGTGTTTTTTCTCCACGAAGGAACGCTTCAGCTTCATGGTGGCAGTCAGCTCCTCATCCTCGGCGGTGAGCAGCACGTCGATCAGGCGGAAATACTTGATCTGTTCCACCTGGGCGAACTGTTTGTTCACATCCGTAATGATGCTGTCGATCAGGTCGATCACCTCCTTGGCACGACACAGGGAGGCGAAGTTGGAAAACGGGACCTGACGATCCTGTGCATATTTCTCCACGTTTTCCTGATCAATCATGATCAGGCAGGTGAGGTACTTGCGCTGGTCGCCAATGACCACGGCATCGGAAATATACGGAGAAAACTTTATGCGGCTTTCGATTTCCGCCGGGGTAATATTCTTGCCGCCGGCGGTGATGATGATGTCTTTCAGGCGACCGGTAATGGTGAGCATGCCGTCTTCCAGACGCCCCACATCGCCGGTGTGCAGCCAGCCATCGCGGATATCTTCCGCGGTTTTTTCCGGCTTGCGCCAGTAACCGGCGAACACATGGTCACCGCGTACCAGCACTTCACCGTTGTCGGCAATGCGCACCTCTGTCTCGGGCAGCGGCTCGCCCACGGAACCCACCCGAGCCCGGTCCTTGCTGTTGAGCGATACCACGCCGGTGGTTTCGGTCATGCCATAGCCTTCATAAAGCGGCACGCCCAGGGACTGGAACCAGCGAATCAGGTCCGGGGAGATGGGTGCCGCGCCGGTGGTGCCCCGACGCAGGCGCGCCATGCCGATCAGGTCCCGAACATTGCGCAACACCAACAGGTTCCAGAACTGGTAATACAGCCAGGAAAGTGGTGACCGTTTACGCTCACAGTGCCAGCTATCCCCGGCGGCCAGGGCCTGGTCAAAACACCAGCGGCCAAAACCGGTGGCTTCGTCTCGCAGGGTCATCATGGAGCTGTAGATCTTTTCCCACAGACGCGGCACCGCGGCAAAGGTATGGGGCGACACTTCGCGCAGGTTCTCGAACACGGTCTCCGGGCTCTCCGCAAAGTTCACGGTACACCCCTTGTAGATCGGTACTTCCACCGATACCAGCCGCTCCAGAATATGGCAAAGGGGGAGGAAGCAGAGCTGGTCATCGTCTTCATGGGCTTCAAGCACCTGCTCACCAGCCGCCAGCTGGAACAGCACATTGCGGTGGCTGATCATGGCGCCCTTGGGGGCACCGGTGGTGCCGGAGGTGTAGATCAGCATGCGGATGTCATCCGGCTGACTCTCGGCGATGCTGGCGCTGAACCGGGCTTCGGCATCGGCAATGCCCTCGCCCAGGGCGTAGAGTTCATCCAGGAACATGACCATGGGATCACTGAAATCCCGCAGCCCCTTGCGATCGAACACGATCACTTTTTTCAGGGTGGGCACCTGGTCGCGTACGGTCAGGTATTTGTCCAGCTGTTCATCGTTTTCCACGAACAGGAAGGCGGAGCCACTGTCATTGACCAGGTAGGCCAGCTGCTCGGCGCTGTCGGTGGTATAGACGCCATTGCTGATGCCACCGGCCCCGGCAATACCCAGATCGCAGTAGAGCCATTCCTTGTTGTCTTCACTGAGAATGGAGACCGGCTGGCCCCGCTCCAGGCCGAGAGACAGCAGCGCCACGCCGATGGCGCGGGCCTTTTCGTAATAGTCCTGCCAGCTGTAGCTCTGCCAGATGCCCAGGTCCTTTTCCCGGTGCGCAATTTGCGCTCCCCGCTCCAGGCATTGCTGGCGCCACAGTTTGACCACGGTGTCGCAACCGTGGAGACGGGTTGGTGCGTTGTTGGTTGTTGTCATCATCAGCGCCAGGTCTTCTTTCGTTTCCAGCGTTTTTCCGGTCGGTCATCCCCCGCCGACTGGCCCAGATAGAACTCGCGAATGTCGTCGCTGGCGAGCAACGCCTCGGCGCTGCCGTCCATGACGATGCGGCCGGTTTCCAGCACATAGCCATGGTCCGCCGTGTTCAGTGCCACCTGGGCATTCTGCTCCACCAGCAACAGAGTCACGCCCTGCTCTTTATTCAGCCGACGGACGATGGCGAAGATTTCCTGCACCAGCAGCGGCGACAGGCCCAGGGACGGTTCATCCAGCAACATCAGCGACGGCCGCGACATCAGCCCACGACCGATGGCCAGCATCTGCTGCTGACCGCCAGACAGAGTGCCGGCGGGCTGGTTGCGGCGCTCCAGCAGGATCGGGAAATAGTCATACACCATCTCCATGTCCTGGCGGATACCCGCCTTGTCGCGACGGATGTAAGCCCCCATGGCCAGATTCTCTTCCACGGTGAGAAACGGAAACACTTCCCGGCCTTCCGGTACGTGGGCGATGCCCTGACGCACCAGGGCATCCGGTTCGCGCCCTTCGATGGCTTCGCCAGCCAGGGTAATGCTGCCCTTGCGCGGCGCCAGGGCGCCGGAAATGGTTTTCATCAGGGTGGTCTTGCCGGCGCCGTTGGCGCCCAGGATGGCAACCACCTTGCCCTCGAACACATCGATGGATACCCCGCGCAGGGCCATCACCGGGCCATAGAAGGCTTCCAGGTTTTTGACCTGCAGTAACGGCTGGGCATCATTCATGGCATCTTTCTGCACTGCACTCATGAGGTTGCCTCCGTGCCCAGATAAGCTTCGATCACCTTGGGGTCTGCCTGTACGTCGGCGGCGGAGCCCATCGCCAACGGCCGACCTTCCGACACCGCCAGCACCCGGTTGGATACCCGCGATACCAGGCTCATGTCGTGCTCTACCATCAGTACGGTCAGGCCCAGATCTTTCTGCATGTCCTCGATCCACCAGGCCATGTTCTGGGTTTCTTCCACGCTGAGGCCGGAAGCCGGTTCATCCAGCAGGATCAGTTTCGGCTGGCTGGACAGGGCCCGGGCAATTTCCACCACCTTGCGCACCCCGTAGGGCAGCCCGGCGATCAGCTTGTCCCGGTAGGGAGCCAGGTCGAGGAAATCAATCACCTCTTCCACCAGCAGCCGATGCTCCCGTTCACTGCGCCGAACCTTGGGCAGGAACAACAGCTCCTCGAACCAGCGGGTATTGCGCCGGCAATGACGGCCGATCAACAGGTTCTGCAGTACCGAAGAGTGATCGAACAATTCAATATTCTGGAAAGTGCGGGCGATACCCAACCCGGCCACCTTGTGCGCCGGCAGGGAAGTAATATCCTGCCCGTCAAAGAGGATCTGCCCGCCGCCCGGTTCATAGAGACGGCTGATCAGATTGAAGATGGTGGATTTCCCTGCCCCGTTGGGGCCAACCAGGGTGAACACTTCGCCGGGCTCCACGGTGAAACTGACACCGTCCACCGCTTTCACCCCGCCGAATGAAATGGAGAGATCCTTTACCTGTAACAGACTCATCGTTGGCGCTCCGTTTTCAGGTAGGTACGGGTACGGCGGAACATGCCCTTGCGGTATAGCGGGAACAGCTGCAACCAGGTACGCACCTTGAACCAGACGCCGTAGAGGCCACGCGGTTCGTAAATCACCATAAGCAGAATCAGCAGGGCGAACAGGGCCGTATCCAGCCCCGGGTAGGCCGCAATCTGGATGCCGGCGGTGTTATCCAGGTAATCACTGGCGATGGCGATCAATTGTGGCAGCAACACCACCACAATGGCGCCGAAGAAGGCCCCGTGCACCGAGCCCAGTCCGCCGATCACGATCTGCAACAGCAAGGTGATGGAGATCAGTACCAGGAAGCTTTCATAGTTCACCGCCTGGGCCAGGTGGGCATAGAGCGCCCCGGCCAGGCCGGTGATAGCGCAGGACAGGCTGAAAGACAGGGTCTTGGCACGGGCCACATTGACCCCCAGGGCCCGGGCGGACACTTCACTGTCACGCACGGCCAGGAAAGAGCGGCCCGAGGCACTGCGCAGCAGGTTCAGATACCCCAGGGTGACCAGCACCAGTACCGCCAGGCAGAGATAGTAGAAGGCTTCCGGGGTGGCATAGCGGTCGATCTCCATGCCGAACATGGCAATCGGCGGGGCAAACACCCCGGCCACCCCACCGGTAATCGGCTCGGCCATAATCGCCACGTCCTCGATAATGATGCTCAGTGCGAGAGTGGCGATGGCCAGATAGATGCCGCTCATACGCAGGATCGGCCGTGAGATGATCGCACCGATCACTCCGGAGGTGACTGCACTGGCCAGCAAGGCAGGCAGAAAGTGCCAGCCACGCAGCATCAACGCCAGATTGGTAAAGGCCCCAATGGCCATGAAGGCCGCATGCCCCAGGCTGACCTGACCGGTATGGCCACTGATCAGCATCAGGCCCAGCCCCGCCAGGGACCACACCAGCACGGCAGTGAGCTCACCCAGATAGTAGGTGCCCAGCAGCCAGGGCGCGGCCAACAATAGCGCCATCAGGATGGCGTACTGGGCCAGGTGCCAGCGCCCTTCAAACAGATTGATATCGTCGTCGTAACGGCTTTTGAATCGGTTGCTCATGGCCTACACCTTCTTCTGGCTGATCTGCGCGAACAGGCCGCCGGGGCGCAGGATCAGCACCAGCAACATCAACACATAGGGGGCAATCTGGCCGACGCCGGACGGCAGATAGCGACCGGCGAAGGGTTCCACGATGCCCACCAGCAAGCCGCCCAGCAGCGCCCCGGGCAAAGAGCCCAGGCCGCCGATTACCGCCGCCGCAAACGCCTTGATACCGAACAGTAGCCCCACGGAAGGCTCCACCGCCCCCTTGGCGGCAAACATGACCCCGGCAATGGCCGCCACCACTCCGGACAGGGCCCAGACAATGGCATTGATGCGTTTCACCGGAATGCCCATGTAGTAAGCCGCCATCTGGTTCTGGCTGCTGGCCTGCATGGCCACGCCAAGACGGGTACGGGCAAAGAAGAAGTAGAGAATGGAGGTAAGCGCCACGGTGGTAATGATGATCACCGCGTCCACCACCGGGATCATCAGTTCCCCCAGTGTCCAGACCCGGCCAATAAAGGGCGTTTCCAGCGAGGTGGGATCATGCCCCCAGATCACCCCGGCCACGAAGCGGATCAGGAACCCGAGGGCGATGGTCAGGATCACCATGGCGAATTGCGGTTGGCCAAAGATGGCTCGCAACACGAAACGATCAAGGAGGTAGCCGAACAGGCCGAGGATCAGGGCGGCCAGGGTGATGCCCACCAGAAAAGGCAGGTCCGCGTAGCTGGCATTGATGAAGGTAACGCCGAGAAAGGCTCCCAGCATCATCATGTCGCCCTGGGCGAAGTTGACCGCTTCGGATGCCTTGTAAATCAGTACAAAACCCAGCGCCAACAGCCCGTAAATGCAGCCATTGGCAATCCCGCCGACCAGCAGCTGGAGTATATCCATGGTCCCTCTCTCCCGGGGGGTTATTATTCTGTTGCTTTTTTATTCAAGTGTTCCCGAGCCTATCGGAAGTCCGACATTCTCACCAGTATGTAAAATGTAACAGGATCCGAACAGGCCGGAGGGCTATCCGTTATACCTGTATTTTTCGCCGCTTCCGGTATGCTTGGCTGCCGTTTAGCAAACCCCACCCGCTCATGAATGTAAATGATCCCCTTCGCATTGATGCCATCGCCCGAGTCCTCAGTCTGGCTTTTTGCCGGGACCCCCTGTTTTGCTATTTCTTTCCGGATGACTCGCGCCGGCTGGCCCAGTCCCGCCATACCTTCCTGTTTCTGGCTCGCCATGCTCAGCACCGGGGAGAAATCTGTACCCCACCGGGTTCCGTAGACGGCGCTGCGCTGTGGCTGCCCTCCGACGCACTGCATCGGAGTGTGATGGATATGCTGCGCTTTGGGGCTCTGCCCATGTTGCGTCAAGGGCCGGCGGCAGTGAAACGGCAACTGGATGCCGGAGACGCCATGCAGAAAGTCCACGACGGTCTGATGAGCAAGCCCCATGCCTACCTGTTATTACTGGGGATTGATCCGCAGCATCAGGGCCGGGGCTTGGCCACACGGCTGCTGGAGCCAACGCTGGAGCGGTTGGACCGGGAAGGGTTGCCCGCTTATCTGGACACCCATAACCCGGACAATGTATCGCTGTACCGGCGTTTCGGGTTCGAGGTGGTGCATGAAGCGCCGATGCCGGGAACGCAGGTGCGGCATTGGGCGATGGTGCGGGGAAACCGCTAGCGAAGCATTGTTGGAGCTTTGCTCGCAAAGCGAAGAAACATCAGCAGGCTCATTGCTGAATTACGGGCCTTCGCCTTGCAAGCAAGGCTCCAACAGAGACAAACGTCGATTCAGCCCACGCCCTGACTTTTCAGGTAATCGTCATAGCTGCCGTGGAAGTCGACGATACCGGTGGGGGTGATTTCGATAATCCGGGTGGCCAGGGAGGACACGAATTCCCGGTCGTGGCTGACGAACAGCAGGGTTCCCGGATAGTTTTCCAGGGCCAGGTTCAGCGACTCGATGGATTCCATGTCCATGTGGTTGGTGGGCTCATCCAGCAGCAGAATATTGGGCCGTTGCAGCATGATCTTGCCGAACAGCATGCGCCCCTGCTCTCCCCCGGAGATCACTTTCACGGATTTGCCGATATCTTTCTGGGAAAACAGCAAGCGGCCCAGGGTGCCACGGATCACCTGCTCGTCGTCCTTCTCCTGCCCCCACTGGTTCATCCAGGCGAACAGGTCCATATCGTCGGCGAAGTCGTGGGCATGGTCCTGGGCGTAGTAACCCAGTTCACTGTTCTCGGACCATTTCACTTCCCCGGCGGTGGGTGCCAGATCCCCCACCAGACAGCGCAGCAAGGTGGATTTGCCAATGCCGTTGGGACCGATGATGGCGATGCGCTCGCCCACTTCCACGCGCAGGTCGAGGCCGGAAAACAGCGCTTCGTCAAAGGATTTGGCCAGCCCCTTCACTTCCAAAGCGTTGCGGAACAGCTTCTTGTCCTGCTCGAAAATAATGTAGGGATTCTGGCGGCTGGAGGGTTTCACTTCATCCAGCTTGATCTTGTCGATCTGCTTGGCGCGGCTGGTGGCCTGCTTGGACTTGGAGGCATTGGCGCTGAAACGGCTGACGAAGGTTTTCAACTCGGCGATCTGTTGTTTCTTCTTGGCATTGTCCGCATGCAGGCGCTCGCGGGCCTGGGTGGCCGCGGTCATGTATTCATCATAGTTGCCCGGGTAAACACGCAGCTCGCCGTAATCCAGGTCCGCCATGTGCGTGCAGACGCTGTTCAGGAAGTGGCGATCGTGGGAAATGATGATCATGGTGCACTGGCGCTGGTTGAGCACGTCTTCCAGCCAGCGGATGGTGTTGATGTCCAGGTTGTTGGTGGGCTCATCCAGCAACATGATATCCGGGTCGGCGAACAGGGCCTGGGCCAGCAGTACACGCAGTTTCCAGCCCGGGGCAATCTCACTCATGGGACCGAAGTGCTGCTCCACCGGAATATCCAGGCCCAACAGCAGCTCACCAGCGCGGGATTCGGCGGTGTAGCCGTCCAGCTCGGCGAATTCCGCCTCCAGCTCGCCGGCGCGAATGCCATCTTCCTCGCTCATTTCCGCCTTGGCGTAGATGCCGTCGCGCTCTTCCTTGATCTTCCACAACTCTTCGTTGCCCATGATCACGGTGTCCACCACCGAGTATTTCTCGTAGGCGAACTGATCCTGGCGCAGCTTGCCGATGCGCTCGTCCGGGTCCTTGGACACATTGCCCGAGGACGGCTCCAGTTCTCCCCCGAGAATCTTCATCAGGGTGGATTTGCCGCAGCCGTTGGCGCCGATCAGGCCGTAACGGTTGCCGTTGCCGAATTTCACGGACACGTTTTCAAACAGCGGCTTGGCACCGAACTGCATGGTGAGGTTGGCGGTTGTGAGCAATGTTTTGATCCGGTTGGAAAAGCGAAAAGCGCGGCTGATGAGAGATATCAGCGGCGAGAGTGCGCGCGAGGCGCGCGCATTGTCGCACAGCGACTGGCATCAGGACAGGGCTGGAAACGAGTGTAGGGTGCACTGAGCCTGAGGCGAACTGCACCACCCAGAGCTGGATTGGATCAGACACCGTAGGGTGGATTAACCGAAGGCGTAATCCACCAAAGCCACCACCCCGGACGTCGGATCCTATGATGGTGCAGTTCGCCTTAGGCTCAGTGCACCCTACGGGGAGATGAAGAAGGAGGAACGGTGCTAGTAGCCGCTGAACATTTCGGCGGATTCGCCTTCCAGCACGTAGCCGGCGGTGCCGTATTCGGTATCCTGGCTGGACACCTTGAGGGTACCTTCCAGCCACAGGGCTTCAAAGACCAGATCCAGGGGCACGCCCTGCCCTTTCATCTTCACCAGAACGATCTGGTTGCGGGGCGGGGGCGGGGTGTGGATACAGGCGCCGAAGTACGGCACCAGCAGAAATTCACGTACGTATTCCTCATCACCATCCAGCGGCACGCCATAGCCCGGCAGACGCACAACCGTATTGTCCAATTCCGACTTCAGGGGCGCTTCGCGCCAGGCCTTGTCGATGGCTTCCATCATCTGCTCGCCACGGGCATCGCCATCGTCTACGTCTTCCGGTGGCTTATCTCCATAGATCTTGTTGAAGAGCTGTTCGTAGACCTGATTGACGTCGTAATCGGCGGGCACCAGGTCATCCCATTCCAGCTCTCGGGCTGCCCAGCCGGGCAGACTGACCAGCAGGCAGAGACAGATAATCAGACTACGCATGTCAGTTCCTCGGGGTCAGACCATCGGCCAGACTGTTGCGGAAGGCCTTTTCCGCCGGAATCATGCCGGCCAGGGAACCGGCCAGCAGGATGGCCGCCAGGGTCGGCAATTCGCGCAGGGACAGGAAGCTGTCCGGCAGACGCAGGGACCATTCGGCCAGGGCCAGCGGCGCCAGCGCCCACTGTGCCACAAACAACAGCGTCAGACCCAGCAGGCTGCCGATCAGAGTGAGGAACAGGCTTTCCCCTACGATCACGCCATAGACAGCAAGCCGGCCGGCACCGGCGGCACGCAGTACCGCCAGTTCGTGTCGTCGGCCTTCCAGGGCGGCCAGAATGGTGGACACCAGCACCAGTAGCGCCACCAGCAGGACCGCCAGGGACGTGGCACGCAGGGCATTTTCCCCCACCGCTGTCATGCGCCACAGGCGCTGCAGCTGGACACCGGGAATGATGGCGCTGAGCGGCTCGGCTTTATAACGGGACAGTTCCCGCTGCAGGCTGAGCACGGCGGTACGTCGTTGCAGACCCAGCATAACCGCATTCACGGAATCCGGGGTATCGGCCTGCTGACCCGGCAGCGGCGGCAACCCGGAACGAAACTGGCCACCGCTGTGAATGGCGGCCATGCCGGCCAGGGAAATATGCACACTCTGATCCACCGGCGTGCCGGTGGCTGCCAGCACCCCCACCACGGTAAAGGGGTGGTTGTCGTGTTCGATAATGGCCGGGCCGCTGGCGCCATGGGCCAGCACGATATCGTCACCGAGTCGATAACCGAGACGCTGGGCCACGGCACTGCCCAGTACCACCTGATCCGCCCCGGCAAACCACTCGCCGCATGCCAGCGACAGGGCCCGGTCCCGCCCATAGCGGTAGTGGGCCAGATAACTATCGTTGGTGGCCACCACCGGAAAGCCACGATGGGAATCCCCCAGGGCGATGGGAATCCACCATTTCACATCCGGATGATCCGCCAGATGCTGCACGGTTTGCCAGCGAATCCCGGCGGTGGGGTCACTGAGCCGGAACACACTGTACAACAGGATATTCATGGGGCCGCCGCGGGCACTGACGATCAGATCGATACCGGACACGGTGCTGGCAAAGTTGGCGCGCACCTGGTGACGCAGACGCTCGATGCCCACGATCATCACCAGACTCAACCCGATGGCCACAACAATCAGTGTTGCCGAGGTTTTCCGGGTACGCAGCGAGGCAAGAATGATCCTAGGCAGCATGGTGCCCTCCCCCGTTCAGTGCGGAAAACGCCACGCTGCGATGGAAACGGTCGGCCACCTGACTGTCATGGCTAACCATCAGCAAGGCACTGCCCGCGTCTTCGCATTGCTCGCAAAGCAGGGTCAACAGGGTATCGCGGCTATCGGTATCCAACGCGGACGTGGGCTCGTCCGCGATGATCAGATCCGGCTTGCCGAACAGGGCCCGGGCCGCGGCCACCCGTTGTTGCTGCCCGAACGACAATTGCCAGGCCGGTAGTACCGAGGTGGCGCCATCCAGCCCCAGCCGGTTGAGCAGGTCCTGGGCGGCGTCCCTGCGCTGGCGGTGATTGCTGGCCCCTGCACGCTCACAACGGCGTCGGGAAAAGCCGGCACTGAGGCAGACGTTCTCCACCCCGCTCAGATACGGCAACAGGTTGAAGGCCTGGAAAATGACACCAATATGGTCCGCCCGGAAAGCATCCCGCCGCCGCTGTGACAGTGAGGAAAACGGTTTGCCGGCCACCCGGATATGGCCCTGCCGGGCCGGGCGAATCCCGGTGACCAGCGACAACAGGGTACTTTTGCCACAACCACTGGGACCATGAAGCAGTACCCGCTCACCGGGCTGCAGGGCAAAGTGGTCAATATGGATGAAAGGCCGGGCTTGCCCCGGGTGCTGATAACGCAGGTTATCCAGTTCCAGTACCACGATTACTCCAGGGGAATGCGGGTGTCGCCGGGCGCCAGGCGGAGGGCCCCCTGCCCTTGCGGCAACAACAGGACCACTTCCGTTGTCAGCCCGGAAAAGGTGTCCAGAAACGGCAAGGTAATGCGGGTCAGCTCACCCGGGGACCGACACTGGAAGGTCCATTCCGCTTCCACATCCACATGATGGTCGTGGTCGTGGTCGTGGTCGTGAGCATCCACGTCCGGAAACAGCGAGGCAACAGTGCTGCGGGTGGCATGGTTGAGCCGACACTCCGCCGCCTCGGACGGTAACGGTTCACTCACCTGTTTCAGACGGTCCTCATAACGGACCCGGGCAGCGGCATCCGCGGGGGGCTGCTCAGTGCCGAGAATATCCATCAAGGGTGCGCGGAAACTGACCGTCAGACTCTCGCCTTCCACCACCACGGCCGCTTCCGCCAGGCCATGCTGGTGCACTCCCGCGGCAAGCGCCGGAAGGCTGGCCAGCAGTGACAGCCCAACCACCGTTTCACGCAGTGCGAATCTCTTCATGATGCCCCTCGCAGTCACATTTCTTGCAGGCGCGAATATTGCCAATATGCGCAGTCACCAGACAGATTCCGACCAGAGTGGTGAGCAGGGGTTCCCACAGGGTGCCATGGAACGCCGATTCGAACACCGCAATCAGACACAACCCGATCAGAGCCATCAGACCGGGCAGCAACACCCAACGCCGACGGTGGTGACGATAGCCCACCACCATTGCCACTACACTGACCGGCACAATAATGACCAGCAGTGCCTGGTGAAACAGTTCCCCCATGCCGCCAAACAGGGACAGTAAACCGATTGCAAACAGCCCGGCTACGCTGGCCACACAATGGATCATACACAAACCGGACAGGGCGATGGCCGCCTGGTCCAGACGTAAGCGGGACATGGTTGTCTCCAGAATCTTCAACGGGTTTTTGAATCGTTGGCACCTTGCAGGCAAAGCGCCAACCATCCCCGCGATCCGCGGGGGTTAATGCGCAATACAGCTGGCGCAGCGGCCATGCACTTCCAGCAGGGGGTTCTGCTGGGTCACAAATCCCAGGCTGTTGATACTCTGCTGCAACTCACTGATGGCTGCCCCCGCCATGGGGGTTTCCTGAACGGCACCACACTCGTCACAGAGCAGGAACACGGTGCCCTGGTGTCCGTGGTGACAGGTGATGTGATCACAGGCCAGGTACTGGTTGGTGGAACTGAGCCGATGAGCGAGCCCCTGTTGCACCAGAAAATCCAGCGCCCGGTAGATGGTCGGCGGCTGGGCGTTGCTCTGATATTGGCCCTTGAACTGGTCCAGCAACTGGTAGGCACTCTGCGGACCGGACTGAGCCAGCAACAACGTCAGCACCTGACGACGCTGGGGCGTCCAACGGACACCCTGATCGCGGCAATGCTGTTCGGCGCTGGCAAGAATACGGTCAATGCGGCTCATGGCAATCCTATATGTCCAGGGTGACCAGCAAGCGTTGCTGACCGGGAGACACGGGCGGAGACCGGTGGACCACACCCGAGCCCGGATTATCCCGCCAGGTGTCGCCTTTGAACAGGGCGACCTGCCCGGCCTGTAATTGCTGCACGCTGTCCGCGGCGTAGCGCCCTTCCTGGTCCACGCCCGGCACCAGCAGCCCGGCCGGCACAGAAGGTGCCGGCAACCACTGGCTACCCGGGCCGCCATAGGTGCACAACATGCGCACCGGGATACGGTCCACATGGAAGCGAGGGCACATGGGTTTCTCCAGGGCCGTGACGCGCAGGCCCACGCCGGCGGTGCCGAACAAACAGGCCATCATCTCCGCCAGCAACGCCAGGTCCTCACGCAATGGGGCGAAATCCTCGCCGGGCAACGACCGGGCAATGGAACCGGTCAGGTCGCTGGCATCCAGCCAGCTTTTTATGGCCATTTTCCTTCTGCAGGCCAGCGTTACCCGCTGCGGGTCAATCGGGCTGCGCCGATCCCAGACGGCCACCTGTACCGGGTCCATCATCACATCGGCCAGAACGGCGGCATCATCACGCATGCTCAAACCCGGGGCCGCATAGGCCGCAGGCAATGTCCTTGCATCGATCATCCTGCCATCTCCCACTGCGGGAACGGGTCCTCCAGTTGCTGCCAGAGTTCCTTGCCTGCGAGCATTTCTTCTTCTGTGAGCAGGCAGGCATCCAGGGCCTGCCGGGTGGCCTCCGGCTGCAGGTTGTGGCCGATGAAAACCAGCTCCTGGCGCATGTCGCCAAAGGGCTCCTGCCATTTCTCCATGATCATGGCGCGATAGTCCGGGTCTGTGGGCCAGTGCTTGTCCGGCACGGTTTTCCAGAACAGGCCGGCAGGGCCGTGGTGAGCGATCTCACCGGCCTGGCTCCAGTTGCCGGCAAATTGCGGGCGGCTGGCCAGCCAGAAAAACCCCTTGGAGCGCAACAGCGTTCCGAAGGGCCAGGGCTGTTGCAGAAAGTCCCAGAACCGCTGCGGATGGAAAGGACGGCGGGCCTCATAACTGAAGCTGCTGATACCGTATTCCTCGGTTTCCGGCAGGTGCTCACCGCGCATTTCCTTGAGCCAGCCCGGCGCCTGCTGGGCTTTTTCAAAATCGAACAGGCCGGTGTCCAGCACCGCATCCAGCGGCACCATGCCGTGCCTGATAGGTATGATGCGAGCCTCCGGATTGAGCAACCGCAGGGTGGCGGTGAGCGTTTCCAGATCAGCCTCACTGACCAGGTCGGTTTTGCTGATCAGCAGCACATCGCAGAATTCCACCTGCTCCACCAGCAGATCCACCACATTGCGCTGGTCGTCCTCGCCCAGGCTTTCGCCCTCTTCCTGAAGGGTGCGGGCACTGCGGTAATCACGCAGAAAATTCATCGCATCTACCACGGTGACCATGGTATCCAGCCGAGCCACCGTAGACAGGCTGTCGCCGTTTTCGTCTTCGAAGGTAAAGGTTTCCGCCACCGGTAGCGGTTCGGAAATACCGGTGGATTCAATCACCAGATAATCAAAACGCCCCTCCCGGGACAGCCGGGTCACTTCCAGCAACAGGTCTTCGCGAAGCGTGCAGCAGATGCAGCCGTTGCTCATTTCCACCAGCTTTTCTTCGGCGCGATTCAGGGACACCTCATTGCTGACCAGCGCCGCGTCGATATTGATCTCGCTCATGTCATTGACAATCACTGCCACACGGAGCCCGGCACGGTTATTGAGAATATGGTTAAGAACGGTGGTTTTGCCGGCGCCGAGAAAGCCCGACAGTACAGTGACGGGTAGCTGGCGCGCGGGGGCAACTGGCTGGGTAGTCATGAAATTATCCGGTTCGTGAATGGGCATAGTGTCTTTCGTTGGCTTCCAGCCGGGTTAAGCAGGCTGCTGGGTGGCATTCATGTAATCCGCCTCGGGCATGGCCAGCAGGGCCTTTTCACTGAGCACGTCCGACATGATAGCCTCCCTTTTAAGTTATGTTATAACATAACAATTGACAGACACAATCACAGCAACGGAAATCACGCCCATGGCACTCCCGATTCCTGCCAGCTATGGCGAATGACGACTTTGCATTACTGAGGTTTGCGGACTAGCTCTGACAGAAGCCTTCATACACCAGCGCCTGGCGGCGCTGGAAAATCCCGATGACTACATGACCCGGAAATTTATCGCTCTGTACGGAGAAGCCCCACAGGCGACAGACCCGGACCTGGTTCGCCCGGGCTCTGAACGAGCTTACTGGTTCCCCTGCTCTGGACCGGCGTTGAAAGGCTCCACCTTGTAGCCCGCATCCTCGAACATCACCAGCAGGCTGTCCGGCCCGCCTAGATGCAGTGCGCCTACCAGCACCAGGCTCGGCGTGCCTTCCGTCATGGCCTGCTGGATTTTCGGATACCACTGGCGATTACGATCGATGATCAGATTCCGGTAGATACCGGGATATTCGCTCTCCATTTCATCCGCACCCAGCAGAATATAAAGGCCGTCCAGATCGCCTTCCCGCCAGGCATTAACCGCCTGTTCCATCATGCCATCCATGTGCTCGATACCTTCCAGGGAAGACTCGATCAGGGCGTCGCCACTCTCCTCATTCAATTGCGCCATGAATGACAGCAGGGTATCGCTGGATTCCAGAAAACCCATTGACTTGCCCTGCTCGCTCGCCCGGGTGAAATAGTATTCATCAACACCCCGGCCAAAGCCCTGACGCCCCAACTCATGGACCGTCATGGCCATGGCGACCATGGCCGGCTTGAAGCTCTGGTAAGTGGCCAGTGGAAAGTTGGCCTGGGCGGCATAGTCCTGCAATTGCCCCCAGACGGGATCGGACAGATCCTTTTTCAGGGTGCGGCCAGCCGGCTGCATCATCATCTGCGTCAGTCGCCGGGAAAAGGCCGGCGTGGCGGACTCAGCCAGATTCGATTCCAGATACAGCTGGTCCGCGTCCTTGTAGGCGTGCTGCATGGCCGTTGGTGGCGGCAGGTCCGCCGGGCGCAGAAAATGCACAGTGGCCCCCAGCCAGATACGCTTGCCCTCTTTGCTGACTTCCCAGACCGGATCCGCCTGGAGGCCGGGTGCCAGAGACACCAACACCGCCAGTACAGCAACCCGCCGAATAATCCATAACCCCATCATCATGCCCCGTTGTTTTTCTTTCAGTGTGTCAGCTTGCGGAGAAAAAGAAAGATGACGGCCTCCTTTGCAGACCTGACCGTGCCATAAACGCCATGCTAGGGTTACGGACCATGGATACGATCAAACAACTCGAAACGATCATGGGCCAGCTGGTCGGCTTTCTCTGGGGACCACCGCTGGTGATCCTGCTGGTGGGTGGCGGCCTCTTTTTTCTGCTCTATTCCCGCTTGCTGCCCTACCGCTACCTGCCACAGAGCGTACGTTTGCTCTGGCGCAAACCGGACCGCGATGACCCCGGGCAGCTGTCCCATTTCCAGGCTCTCAGCACCGCCCTCTCCGGCACGCTGGGCATGGGCAATGTATCCGGCGTGGCCATTGCCATCGCCATGGGTGGCCCCGGTGCCATCTTCTGGATGTGGGTCAGTGCGCTGGTCGGGATTGCCACCAAGTTCTATACCTGCACCCTGGCCGTGATGTTCCGTGGCCAGGACAGTGAAGGCCAGTGGCAAGGCGGCCCCATGTATGTGGTGCGCGAGGGGCTGGGGAAAAAATGGCTGCCGATGGCGTACTTCTTCGCCGTGGCCGGGCTGCTGGGTACCATGCCGATTTTCCAGATCAATCAACTGGTCCAGGTGCTGCGCGACACCCTGGCAATTCCAGCGGGCCTGGCCAGTGACAATGCGCATTTCACTTTCGATCTGTCGCTGGGCCTGGTGCTCGCACTGCTGGTAATGATGGTGGCGCTGGGGAAACTGCCACGGCTGGGACGGGTCACCGGCTTGCTGGTGCCGACCATGGTGGTCGGTTATCTGCTGCTTACCGCTGTGGTGCTGATCAGCCATGCCAGTGACATCCCTGCGGCCTTTGCCATGATTTTCCAGGATGCGTTCAGTGGCAATGCCGTGGCCGGTGGCGTGGTGGGCAGTGTCATTATTACCGGCATCCGCCGGGCGGCCTTTTCCAATGAAGCCGGTATCGGTACCGAAGCCATGGCCCACGGCGCCGCCCAGACCAGGGAGCCTGTCCGCGAGGGCATGGTGGCCATGTTAGGGCCGGTGATTGATACGCTGATTGTATGTACCTGCACCGCTCTGGTCATTCTCATCAGCGGCGTCTGGCAAAGCGGTGAAAGTAACGGTGTCACCCTCACTGCCAACGCGTTCGGGGACCTGTTCCCCCATGGCGGCGCCGTGATTCTCGCGGTACTGGTTTCCCTGCTCAGTCTGAGTACCGTTTTCACCTTCTGGTATTACGGCAGTAAATGTCTGGGCTTTCTGATCGGTGCAAAATACCAGCACTATTACATCTGGTGGTATCTGGTACTGGTGGTGCTGGGCTCAGTGGCATCGCTGAAACTGGTGGTGAGCCTGGTGGATTCCATGTATGCCCTGATGGCCATCCCCACCATGACCTCTGCGCTGCTACTGGCCCCCAAAGTCAATCAGGCGGCGCGGCAATACCTGAAATCGTCCCAAGCATCGCCGTAAGCTGTTCAAAACCGGCAAGATGCCAGTCCGTCTCGGCCTGGTAGTTGCCGGTTTCCTGAGGGTCGTAAAAACAGCTGATCATCTCCGCCCGCCGGGCGGCCTGCAGGTCATAAATGAAATCCCCCACGTAGACCAGGTTGGCAGGCGGCAGCCCCCAGGCATCCGCAATCTGCAACAAGCCGTCGGGCGCTGGCTTGGGGGCGCAATCCTCGCGGGCCAGCATCATATCCACCCGGATGCCAAGACGCGTCAGGGTCAGATCTGCCACCTCCCGGGCGTTCCGGGTCAGGATCGCCGTGGGCAGATTGGCCCGCTCGCAATACTCAAGGCATTCCCGGGCACCGGGCATCCATTGAGCCCGTTCGGCGCCCCGGCGCTCATGCTGGAGAACGATTTTTTCCGCTGGGGACCGATCCTCTTCCGGGAGCGATGCAATATACTCCAGCACCCCCACCCCTTCCGGGCAGGCCAGTTCGTGGCGGATGGCGGTAAAGTCCAGCCTGGAATCCACCAGGGTGCCATCCAGATCGAAGATCAGTCCTCTAATGCAGGACAATTTTGTGTAGTCAGGTCTTTTCATTGTCAAATCTTAGCGTGTAAGAACGTGAAGAATACAAGAACTGGAAAAACCAGTCCGAACAAACGGTTTCGTCAATTCAACACAATTCCTTGAGGCCGAATCACTCCATCAGCTGCGGACACCTGGAAGAAACGCAGCCTCAATGCCTTCACAAAGGAAACGGTAATCCTCCATATGTATATAGTTGCACCAAAATGCGCATTCCTCCGATAATAAAGAGCAAACTCATACTCCATGAAGACAGTCCGAAAACTTAAAAGAAATCTCTTTTCATCATCTTATCGGCTTATTTATTAATGATTGCTGGGGAAGCACTGTGGCGTTCTATAAGGAAATTTTTAACGAGAGAGGGAAGTCTTACAATCTGGCCATGGAGAAATGGCCAAAAGCCAGAGACCAGGAAAGGAGGATCATCCTGGACCTGATTAAACCCTCTAAAGGGGATATTATCGTTGATGCCCCGGCAGGGGGAGGCTACCTTTCCGAAGCCTTATATGAAGCTGAAGCTATACCAATCTGCGTTGAGCCAGCAAAAAACTTTGGAGATTATATACCTCCGCATTTCGAGACGCACTTTACCGACATTTTCTGCACACCATTAGAAAGTCTGTCCGTGGATAAGGTGGGAAGCCTTGCTGGCCTACACCACTTAACCCGCGAACAAATTCAACAGTTTTTTGATGAATGCTTCAGAATAATGAAGCATGGTGGAAAAATAGCGGTTGCAGATGTTCTCAAAGGTTCTGATGTTGCCATTTTTTTAAATGGCCCTGTAGATAGATGGACAGAAACAGGGCATGACGGAAACTTCTTCGAAGAGGGAGAGCTTTCTGAATATATGCGAAAATCAGGCTTCAAAAATATCACAGAGAATCATGAAAAATTCTATTGGAGCTTTTCAAAGCATGATGACCTGATTTCATTCTGCCACTTTCTTTTTGGCTTGAAGAAAGCCAAAACAGAAGAGTTAGCGCCTACGCTATCCGAGACACTCGGAATTGTGAAAGCCGACGGCAGCCACCTATTAAAATGGTCATTGATTTATGCTTACGCCGAAAAATAAAAAAAACACCGTTGCCGATAGCGCATACCTCGTTTTTTTTACTCTTTGGATATGGGTGACCCACCCGAGAATTATTGCTTTCTTCATAAGAAGAATACGATATTTCCCAAGAGCTATATTCCCAAAAACCATTAACGATAAGTTTATATGGAGAAAGATTTTTGACCATGACCCGAGATTCGTCATACTTTCAGACAAATTAGCTTGTAAAAAGTGGGTTTCGGAAAGAATTCCTGAACTTCGTATCGCAAAGGTACTCTGGGCAGGCAATAGCACCGGAAATATTCCCCGGGAATTAATTGGGAAGCCAGCAATTCTGAAAGCAAACCATGGCTGCGGAACAAATTATTTTCTCAACGAAGCAAACTATGACTTAAGGAAGCTTGAGGAAAAAGCGCAGAGCTGGTTAAGACTTAATCATGGCAAAGATCATGGTGAGTGGGCTTATAGTCAAATTCGAAGAAAAATCTTCCTTGAAGAAATTATTGAGCCCAAGAAAGACAGTCTTACAGAGCTTAAAATATATACTTTTGGCGACAAGGTAGGCCGCATTGTTCATATTGGTGGCAGACTGGGTGACATCAGATCAAATGCGTGGAATATAGACAACGATGACAATCCTGTATTGAGCGATGAACCTGCCTCTTTGGCAAAGCCAGACCCCAATATGCCCCTTCCCGCTTCCTTTCCAGCCGCTTTGAGAATTGCTCGGAAACTGGGCAAAGAATTCGATCATCTACGTGTTGACCTGCTTTATGACGGCGTCGATTTATGGCTTGGCGAGCTAACCGTTTACAACCAAGCAGGGTATATGTACATACCTTCTGCGCAAGACCCGCTCTCTTCCCTATCAAAAATGTGGGATATACAAAAGTCGGGCTTCTTTGCTTACAGCGGAAAACAAAAACGTTACAGAAGGTACATATCGATTCTCTCGAAACACCTTTCTTCGTAAAGTATTGATCACAAAATTAAAATACTTTATCCCGAAGCCGACTGTTCACTATTTACCTCTTCGTAGATCACATGTAAGTCGTATAGACTGCTGTTATGTCTTTTAAGGAGAGAACCACATGAAACGCTTTGGACAAGCACTCACCGGCCTGGCTCTGCTGACATTGGTACCTCTCGCCAATGCCGGCGGGATTTATATCGGGGGCGGCCTCTATAACGCCTCGGTGGACGAAAACGTCGACGATGTGAAGTTCGATGACGATGACACCACCGGCGCCCTGTTTCTTGGTTGGCGCCCCATCGAGTTGATTGGTGCAGAAATCGGCTACTACGATTTCGGGGAACAGGAGGCTGACAACGGTACCCGCATCGAAGGCGGCGCCTTTACCCTGGCTGGGTTGTTGAGTCTTGAGCTGGGCCCGGTCGGTCTGTATGGCAAGGCCGGGGTGGCAGACACTGATTTCGATATCCGCAATGCGGGCGGAGACGATGACGACTCATCCACAGACGCTTTTGGCGGGGTTGGCGCCACCGTTGACCTGCTCGACAAACTGTACCTGTATGGCGAGTTCGTGCATTTCGATAATGATATCGGCGTCGATATGATCGGCGCGGGTTTGCGTTACCATTTCTGACCAGGCCGCTACAGACGAGCCCACCGGGCTCGTCTTTAGGTCAGCCCCGAACCGTCGCCGGATTAACGGTCTTCGCTGTTGATCCGGTCCAGAGCCTGTACCCGGGCGAGTTCTTTATCTTCGAAAAGTCGTTGCTGCAACCGGTCCAGCGCCACCTGTTGGTCCGTGTGTGACAACCCACTGTTGATCAGCTGCAGGCGCTCCTGTCGATATGCCTGGTAACGCTGCTCCCAATCCTGACGCTGTTGCTCCAGGGCTTCGAAACGTTCTGCCGCCTGGGGACCGAAAGTCTGCTCCCGTAATGCGCGAATCTCCGCTTCGCTGGCGCCCTGCTCGCGCATTTCCCGGGTGCGCTGTTGCAGCCTTATCGGAGCGCGGGTTTCATTCAGCATCTGTTGCAGGCCCGCGGGCAGATTCTGTTCAAGGGCAGCCAGTTGCTGGTCCCGTTCCACCGACGTCAAATTGTCATTCTCTCGCACAGCCTGCTGTTCAATCATGTAGCGATCATAGGTCATATCCAGCCCGTAAAAAGCGTCGGCCACTTCCGGCCCCAGATACGCCTGCTGCATATCGTGTCGCTGCGTGATGGCCTGACGCATGGCTGCGACACTGCCATCGTGCTCCGGCAATTGCTCCATGGCTTCCCGTAAGGCCATGTACTGCTGGTAAATCGTCCAGGCCTGGCGTGCAGCCTGGGGAGGAAGTTGTTCTGACAAATACCCGGCAAGACGTGCCTGAATATCTTCCAGGGGCTCTTCACCCACAGCCGTCAGGAAATAGTCAAACACCTGACGGACAGCAGGATTGATCACCAGGTCTCCATTGGCGTTAACCAACAGTTGGCCATCCACACGGGTCCCCTGGAGCGACGCCGGTGTCGGCCCCACGCTCTGCGCCCGCTGACGGAAATGATCATAGCCTTCCGTGTCAGTCAGGCCGGCGATTTCAGGCTCAGAAAGGGAGGTACTGGCGGTATCCCGTGCCGGCTCCGCTGTGCGGTGGCTCTCAGGGTCTCCCGGCAAACCCCAGATCAATAATACGGCCATCAAGAACAGCAGCAGTGCGCCAAAGAGGTAGCGTTTTTCCATGGTCACTTCCTTTATTGTTGTTTTTAGGAGCCTGTCTCTGATTCATTCTCTTCCAGACCCAGCAGGCGACTGAAGAAAGGTGATGCCATCATCTCTTGCCAGTCGTGTCTATTACCCAGCATGGCAATACATAATCGCCCCATGACCTCAATGTAACGGGGCATCTCGGTATGCTCAGCCTGCATACAAAATTGATACCCCAGGTGTTCGATGCCCTGCACCAGGGAGGTTAACGCCAGATCATCCGGCGGGGTTCGGCCGTGCCTGACCATGCTGCTGTGCAGGGTGGAAGCAATGCGTCGATTGTGCTCGTCACGATATCGCGAAACCGGGGAGGAACGATCATGCAATTCCCGAAATCGCGCTTCCATGAGCAATCCCTGTGAGCGGCCCCAGTTCAGATACCCGCTGAGGGCCATGGGCAGGTAGTCATAAAACTCTTTCTGGGGTTGCTCGAAAATCCTGACAAATAACTGCTCCACTTCCTGGTTGCATTGGCGAACAACCTCATCAATCACATCCACGGCGGAAGAAAAGTATTTATAAAAGGTGGGCCGTGACACCTGCGCCTGCTTGAGTATCAATGCCACCGTTGTCCCATAGGTGCCGTGCTCACCGTAGACTTCGCGGGCCGCATCAATGATACGCTCACGGGTATCCGCGGTTTTTCCGGCAGGCCTTCCCCGCCGTTTCTTCTGCCCTGAAGCAGGCTCCATACAACTCACCCTTAATATCGGTGTTACTTTACTACAGCTTGCCCGGTTAGCCAGACATCGGCCATGACCGTGGCTAAAACGCCTGGAATCAGGACCTTGTTGCTGACCTATGCACAATTAAACCATTATTTTTGCACCTTTATAACAAATAGGTATTAACATTGGTGTTAATTAATGATTGAGATTCCTTTATGGTGGTCTCACTCCTGATCAGGGAGCGCTCGGCGAAGACTTGGCAGTACCGCCGATAATAATAAACAACTAGGTGATGCCAATGATGAGATCCTCAAGAGCGCCCCTGGGCGCACTTACCCTACCTCTATGTCTGCTGTTGTCCTCCCTCAGTCTGCCTGCCCATGCCGGCTGGTTCGATTGGCTGTTCAAGGACACCTATACCGAAACCCGTTACCCCATCGTGCTCAGCCACGGGCTGTTCGGCTTTGATGACATCGCCGGCTACAACTACTGGTACCGGATTCCCGAAGAACTACGCCGCAGTGGCGCCAAGGTCTATGTCACCCAGGTCGCTGCCGCCAACAGTACGGAAGTGCGCGGCGAACAGCTGGCCCGTCAGGTGGAAGCCATTCTGGCTGCCACGGGCGCAGACAAGGTGAATCTGATCGGTCACAGCCATGGCGGCCCGACGGTGCGTTATGTGGCATCGGTATATCCGGACTATGTGGCATCCGCCACCGCCGTTGCCGGCCCCCACACCGGGGCCCGCATGGCCGATGTATTGCTCGGCTTGCAGGAAGCGCTGCCACTGACCGGGAATGTGATTGGCAATATCGTCAATGCAGCAACCGGTTTTCTGGATCTGATTTCCGGCGGGGGCTACGACCAGGATTCCCTGGCCGCTCTCTATTCCCTGTCCACACCCGGCAGCACGGAATTCAACAGCCATTACCCGGAAGGATTACCGGAAGATGCCTGCGGCCATGCGCCGGAAATGGCTGACAATGGCGTACGCTACTACTCCTGGTCTGGCGCCAAGCCGCTGACCAATGTGCTGGACATCAGTGATGCCGGTATGGGCCTGCTTGCTCTGCTTTACCTTGGCGAGAAGAACGACGGTCTGGTTTCCAGCTGCTCCAGCCATCTGGGCCTGGTGATCCGGGATGACTATCGCATGAACCACCTGGATGAGGTGAATCAGATTGCCGGCCTGGTCAGTCCTTTCGAAACCAATCCCACCGCGGTATTCCGTCAACATGCCAACCGCCTGAAAAACCGCGGGCTCTGAATCCGGCAAACAAGAACACAGCGGGAGAGCTGTTCTCTGGGGGCGCCTTTATGGCGCCCTTTTTCTTGGGTTTTTCGCGGATAGAGTGAAGAAATACTGCGATGGGTCTGCAGACATATGCGATATCAAGTACGTAGGCTCAGTGCACACTACGCGATCTGCATCGGTGGTCATTCAGATTCAAGGTTCTGTCATCCTCACCGCTATTCCCGGGCAGGCATCACACTGTCATGCAACCGCCACTGGCTTTTGCGAAAACCAGGAAGGATACTGGTCGGCTGTTTTTTTGCGCAGCCAGCTTGACCTCAAGTCAGGTTGAGACTTTAGGGTTCTTTAACCGCTCCCCAGTCGAAAAGCAGGCACCGGAAACGACAACCTGATACGCCCTGTTGCGAGGAAGACACCATGCCCACCCCCCAAGCCGCCACCCGTCGCGAGTGGCTGGGACTGACGGTGCTGATGCTACCCACCGTATTACTGGCACTGGATATGACCGTGCTGCATCTGGCGGCACCCCACCTCAGTGCCGACCTGAAACCCACCAGCGCCGAGCTCCTGTGGATCCTGGATATCTATGGCTTCATGATCGCCGGCTTTCTGGTAACCATGGGCACACTGGGTGATCGCATTGGTCGTCGTCGGCTGCTGCTGACCGGCGCCACCGCTTTTGGCGTTGCGTCAGCCCTGGCGGCCTTTGCCACCAGTGCGGAAATGCTGATTGCCACCCGCGCGCTACTCGGCATTGCCGGGGCCACCCTGATGCCTTCGACTCTGTCGCTGCTGCGAAACATGTTTCAGCTGGAGCAGGAACGCACCGTGGCAATTACCGTGTGGATGACCGGTTTCATCGTCGGTAGCGCCATTGGCCCGCTGGTGGGTGGTGCGCTGCTGGAGTTCTTCTGGTGGGGCTCGGTGTTCCTGCTGGGGGTACCGGTGATGCTGTTGCTGCTGGTGTGCGGACCGCTGCTATTGCCGGAGTTTCGTGATGAGGAAGCCGGCGCCCAGGACTGGACCAGCGCCCTGCTGTCGGTGGCCATGGTACTGGCGGTGATCTACGGTCTGAAAGACATGGCCCGCAACGGAGTATCACTGATACCGCTGCTGTCCATTGCGCTGGGCCTCGCGATCGGCGTGCTTTTTGTCCGTCGTCAGCGGCGGCTGGCCGAGCCCATGTTTGATCTGTCGCTGTTTGCCATCCGCACCTTCAGCACCTCGGTGGCGGCCATGATGCTCACCATCCTGGCCTTGTCCGGCGCCTGGCTGATGGTATTCCAGTACCTGCAAGGAGTCCTTGACCTGTCGCCACTGGAGGCCGGACTGGTGATGCTGCCGCCGGCCCTGGTGCAGACCGCAGCGTCCTTACTGATCCCCCGACTGACCCGTTATCTGCCCCACTGGCAGCTGGTCAGCGCCGGGCTGGTGATGGCAACCACCGGCTTGCTGATTCTGCTGCTGGTGCACAGTCCCGCCCAGATTCCCTTGCTGATCGTGGGAATGGCCGTGATGGGCGTGGGCGTGATGCCGATGATGATCCTGGGCACCGACATGGTGGTCAGCGCCGCACCGGCACGCAAAGCCGGTGCGGCGTCGGCCACCTCGGAAACCGCCACGGAACTGGGTATGGCGCTGGGTATCGCCGTGATCGGCAGTATTGGCGCGGCCGTTTACCGGCAACATATGCTGGAGCAGCTCCCTGCGGGATTGCCTGAGGAGCTGTCACTGGCTGCCGGGGATACCCTGGGCGGGGCCATCGGTGCCGCCGCGCAGTTGGGCCCGGAACTGGGCGCGCCGGTGATGGCCGCCGCCCGGGAGGGCTTCAGCCTGGCACTGCATACCAACTCCGCCATTGGTGCAGGGATTCTGGCGATGACCGCCGTATTGGTAGCCGTGATGCTGCACAACCGCACTCCGGACGATGCCGCAAACGCCGAGCCGGCACCGCCTACTTCACCCGATCAACAATAACCCGGGTGTCACCGGCCTCGCTCGGGCCTGCACCGAAGGCCGCCACCAGGGTGGGGCCTTCGTGCAAGCGCACCTGCTGGCGAATCCTGTGGCGCCCGTCACCACTGCTGCCGTAGGTGATATCGAGAGAGAAGCTGTCCTTGCCCAGGCGGTCAATTGCCACGGCATAGCCCTTGCCGCTGACTTGCCAATGGTGACGACGGTCACTCTGGTAGAGACGAATCACCCAGTCGCGGCCGCCCTCGTCATTACCCTGCTCCACCACCCGGATACCATTGTCCGGTACCCCATGGCGCTCCATCACCAGTAAGTGGAAGGCACTGCCAATCGCCACCAGGCACACAACAGCGCTTAACAATAAACGCCATTTTCCCGTCATTGCCGACCTCTATCAGCTAACTAAAACCCATTGTTTCAATTCCGTGATCGACTGTCACAGTGGAATTGTAATTTTCGGCCAACAGGCGTTAAGTGGATGACAGGATCATTGGAGAAAAGGTGGTATAACAATGAAAATGCATATCATGCCAATTCGCCGGAATCTCAAATTTCATGTTCCGGATGAGAAGGTACTCAATTGGCACAGTTGGGGCCCCACGGTCACCCAGTTCTTCAACACGCTTTCGCTGTTTTTCCCGGAAGGCGAGCGCTTCTTCATCAATAGCGTGCGCAAGTATCGCGACCGCATTGACGACCCGGAACTGCAGGAAGCCGTGCGAGCCTTTATTGGTCAGGAGGCCATGCACGGGCGCGAGCATGAGGACTACAACCAGAAGATGGTGGAAGCCGGGCTGCCGGTGGATACCCAGGAAGCCATTGTTTCCAAACTGCTGGATGTGATTTCCAAATACACACCCAATGCTCTGCAACTCTCCGCCACCGTGGCACTGGAACACCTGACCGCCATTCTCGCCGATATCCTGCTGCGTGAGCCGGACCTGATTGACGATTCGGATGAGTCCTACCAGCGTCTGTGGCACTGGCACGCCCTGGAAGAAACCGAGCACAAGGCGGTCGCCTTTGATGTGTACCAGACCGTATTCGGTACCGGCATCAAGGCGTGGGCCCTGCGCAGTGTGGGCCTGGTCCTGGCCACCACCATTTTCTTCTCGCTGTTCTATCCCTTCTACCTGATCAACACCTGGAAGGTGGGCCAGTTGTTCAATCTGAAAGGCTGGTGGCTCTCGTTCAAGTTCCAGTGGCTGAAACCGGGCGGCCTGCGCCGGGTGGTGATTCCCTGGCTGGACTGGTTCAAGCCGGGCTTCCACCCCTGGGACCACGACAACCGGGAATTTCTGGCAGAAATGGATAGCCTGATCGGCGATGCGGACGGTTACCAGAAAAACGAAGCCGCCTGACACAACCCCCTACGGCATCCACAAAAAAGCCCCGGAATGTCCGGGGCTTTTTGATTCACTATGTTGCCCCGTTTATTCCCGTTTCACTTCCACCCACTGGCCTTTGCTGCGGGCCTGACGGCGGCCGTCGTACATGGCTTCCACGGTCCAGGCCGGCAGGTAGAAACGGCCGGCGAAAGAGGCGTTCAGGTCCACGCTCAGGGTCAGGGCATTGTTGCTGCCGGGCTTCAGGTCGAAGTAATGCATGACCCGGTCGTCGCGCAGATCCTGGTACGTCACCTTCTCGTTATTGCCCGCACTGCCATCCAGACGGCTGCTGGTCAGCTGCCAGCCGGACGGCAGGATCTGGGTCAGCGCCACATCCTCCAGCAAGCGGGAGCCGGTGTTGGTCACCGTCACCTGCGCCGTGAAATCCTGCCCTTGCGTCAGGCTGGCCGGATTGATCGGCCTGTCATTAGCCAGGAACCGTACGGCCAGACTCAAGCCTTCGCTCACCGGCGCCTCGTTGCCCGGTAGCGGAGTACCGGTCTGGCTGAGGGTAACGAACAGCTTGCGATCGCTGTCATTGCGCACGCTGAGCGACTGTTTGTCATCCCCTTCCCGGCCGCCGGCGTTGAGCGGCTGGCGGGTGACCGGCGAGGTGGCGGCAATATCCTGCCAGCCCTGTTTGCCTTCCTGCCAGGCAAAGCGGTAACCATGATCGCCGCCCTGACTGCCCGCATAACGGGCCATGGCCATCAGTGACCAGGCGGTGGTCTGGGTGCTGTACCAGCTCTGCCCGGACAATTGATCGGCCATGTCCTGGGCCAGCGACCAGGCCTCCTGCTCCCGATTCAGAGCCTGAGCCACCGTCAGGCGAATGGCCTGATCACGCAGGGAGGAGCCGTAGGTGTAACTGGCACCGTCATAGTCCAGATCATCCACATTCAATGTGGTGAGTTCAGCGGCCACATCGCTGAGCCCCATCTGCTGATAGGCCGCCGCCAGCAACCAGCGACCGCTGTGGTAACTGGCGCTGCGGGGATAATCCTGCTTCGCCATCTGCAGGCGCTCACGCAGGCGGTTCATGGCACCCACCTGGGGCTTACCAGCCAGAGCGAGGGTGTACTGGCGATAGGCCTCGGCGCTCCATTCCCAGGGACGATTCCCCAGGGTCTGACTACGACGGGTTTGGTAGTCGACCCAGTCATCCATCATGCCGGCGGGCACCGCATACCCCAGCCTTCTGGCTTCCAGCAGGAAGTGCCCGGCATAGGTAGACCCCCAGTCATTGGCCTGGGCCTGGCCGGGCCAGTAGCCAAAGCCGCCGTTGGCCAGCTGGAAGCGCTTGAGCCGTTCGATGCCGGCGGTAATGTTCGTTTGGATCTCCTGTTGCTGCTGCGCATCCAGTTGCACCAGCTGTTTCAAGTACAACTGCGGCAGCACCGACGACGTGGTTTGCTCAACGCAGCCGTGGGGGTAGCGCAGCAGATAATTCAACCGTCGCTCCAGCCCCATGGCCGGCAAGGCACTCACTGCCAATGTCGCGCTGTTGGTACCGGTCATACCATGGGGCTGATAATCCAGCGCCCAGGTTTCCCCTTTCTCCAGCACCTTGAAAGTATCGCGGGTGGTGGGCGGATTGGCTGCCCGTACCGGCAGGTGCACGGTTTCGCTGGCGCGATGCTTGCCCCCCGTGGCCGTCACCGTGACCGAGCCGGTGCCTACCCGGTCGTTGGCGCGCAGGCGCAGCATGGCGATCTGGTCCGACGGTCCGGTAAAGGTCATCGCCGCCTCACCGGTTTCCACGCTGAACAGGTCATCATCTGCCTGCACGGACAGCGCGACCTGCTTCACCGCGTCGTCGGTGACGAACACCGTTACCGGCAAATCCACGGTTTCTCCCGGGCCCATGACCCTCGGCAAGGTACTGAGCACTGCCAGTGGCTGGGTCACGGTGATGTCCTGATCCGCCTTGCCGTAGGCGCCATTGTCACCGGCCACCACCATGGCCCTGACCTGCCCCATATAGGGCGGCAGGCTGATCTCGTGACTGGCGCTATCACCCGCATCCAGGGTGAAGGGGCCGAGGAATTTCACCACCGGAGGGAAACGCCGGCGCTGTTTTTCACGGCCGTCATCGGCGCCATCGGAGCCGCCCAGGGCCAACAGCCGGTCCAGCTCGGCGCCGTAGGCACCGACCACCATGTCGAACAGATCCCAGGTGAGCACACCCAGGGCCTCGCGACGATAGAAGGCGCCGTGGGGGTCCGGGGTGCGGTAGTTGGTGAGGCCAAGCAGGCCCTCGTCCACCAGCGCCAGGGTATAGGTCATGGCCTTGCCCTGCTTTTCGCTGACCTCCACGGTGAAGCTTTCTTCCGGTTTCACTTTTTGCGGCGCGCTTATCTGCGGCTGCAATCGGGTGGCCGGGTCTTCCACCAGTAACGGCACGATACCGTACAGACGGATGGGGCGATCGTTAGCGCGCTGGTGAGGCTGCAACAGGGCCACATGCACATACACATTGGGCGCCATCTCGGCAGTCACCGGAATCTCCAAAGTCTGAGCCTGGCCACTGGCCGACAGCCAGTAGTGATCCAGCACCCGGGAACCGTTTTCCAGGCTCACCAGCAGGCGGCCTTCGCTGACCGCAGGCAGTTCTACCCTGGCTGTGTCGCCCACCTGGTAACCTTCCTTGTCCGCAGAGAGGGACAAACGGGTAGCCGCATCCTGACTGCCACTGGCCTGGTCGCTGCTCCAGCCCAGATACACGGTCTGCGAGGTGCAGTGATCACTTTGTCGATCGCAGACGCGAATCAGGTGGCGACCCCAGTCATAGTTGTTGCCATCCAGCGTCCATTGGCCCCGGCCTTGTGCATCCGTGGTCAGCTGTGCCTGGGTAACCACCTTGGTATTGGGGTCGCTGATGAAATTGCTCAGGTCGTCGCCGGAGCGGTCCCACCACCAGCGCCAGTCGATTTGGTAGATAGTGATATCCAGCGGCCGGCCGTCCACCGGCTTGCCCTGGCTGTTCACGCTGATCAGGTCGATCGGGTGCTTGCCATCACGGGACAACGCACCGCCCCAACCACTGCCCTGCGGCACCTGCATGCCAACCCAGTGTTTGAAGGGGTAGACCGGCATACTGCGAACCTGGGTACTGTAATCACCGCTGTTTTCGAACACCCGGGTGGTCAGGGTAGCGCGCAGCATGCCCGGGGTCTGTTCCACCGGGATGGTGAGCGGGAAGCGGGCCTTGCCCTGCCCGTCCACATTGGCTTCGAAGGCGGTAAAGGGCTCGCTACTGAGGGCGCGGGTGCTGTCATCGAAATGATAAGCATTGAGGCCATCGAAGCCAGTTGTGGTCGCCGCCACCCGCACTTTCACATCCGCTTTCAGGTTGGCGGCGGTGGCGCCATTGAGCCACTGGGCAAACAGGCCCACCTGCGCCGCTTCATTGGCGGGTAGCTGGTCGGGCAGTTCCAGCTCAATCTTCAGCCGGTTGGGCTTGATCGCTTCTACCCGCACCGGGGTATCGAAATAGCGCTGCCCCAGCCGGGCCACGGCGCGCCAGTTGCCAGTGGGTGCGTCTTCGCGGGTGCTCAGGGTAAAGGCATAAAAGTCCCCCACCGGCTGATCCAGGCTGTAGCTTTTCACCTTGTTTCCCCGGGGGTCGAACCAGTCCAGAGTGAGCGGGTGATCGTCGGGCAGCACGTCGTTTTTATCTTCGAGAATAAAGGTCAGGTGGATGTCATCGCCCAGGCGCCACACATCCCGTTCCCCGTAGAAAAACCCTTTCAGACCATCGCGCACGGTCTGGCCGCTGGTGTTGAACTGGTTGGTGGGCAAGGCCCGGTTGCGGGCCACTTTCAGGAAACCGGTGTCGCGATCTTTTACCGCCTGCAGATAGAAAGGCGTGCCATCCAACTTGAGGCTGGCCATGCCCTCTTCATCGGTAAGCCCCATGCCCACCTGTTGCTGCTGGTAATTGTAGGCCTTCACCACCACCTCGGCGGCGGGCTCATTGTTGTCCAGGGTGGTGGCCACCACGTGCAGGGTATCGTCCTGACCGCGCTTGGCGATCAGGCCCAGGTTGGACGCCAGGAAGGCTCTAGTGCTGCTGGCAAGGTCGTTATAGCGGTAGTAACTGTCGGAACAGGGGTTGTCCTGTTCGTACCAGCTCAGGTAGCCGGCATCACGGTAATAATCCGCCAACCGGTCCGGTTGGTCCTGTTCCTGCCCCGGGCCTTCGTAGTTATCCGGCAGGGTTGTCTCACGGGTCAGGGCATTGTCCGGGCAGGTATAAGTGATGTCGTCGCCATCAATGGTCAGGGTGAGATGGACCAGACCATTGGGGTGTTTGGCCATCAGCTCGGTCAGATCCAGATGATAGCGCTGCCAGCCGTCGCCGTTGGCGGGAAGCTCAAGGGTTTTCTGCCACAGATAGCGGCCAGTGCGGGTATCCATGTCACCCTCATCCAGCTCACTGCCCTGCAGATAATGGCCAATATTGTCGTCAAACACCCGGAAGGCCTGCACCTTCACTGAGCGAATACCGACGGCCTCAAAAGGGACGCTGAGCTGCTTGCCATCCGGCAGGATGGTGCCCTTGCCGACAAAGCGCACACCGGGCTTGGTCATCATCAGGGTGATGGTTTTTTCCAGCTTTTCCGCCAGCCGGCCATGACTGGCGGAGCGCAGACCGGCGTCGATCACCAGGGCCACATCCTCTTCCTTGTCATCCTGGGGATAGACCCGCAGGCGACTGCCGTCCACTTCCAGGCGCGGCGCCTTGCCGTTCAGGGTGACCAGGCCGTTGAGATTCTGCGAACCTTGCAGGGCCTCGGAAAAATTCACTTCCACATGGGGTTTCGGGTAGTTCACTGCCCGCACATTGGTGACTGCAAACGCAGCCACCGCAGGGACGTTGTAGTGGCGCTCGCCCTGGTTTTCCACGCCAAGAGGGCTGCCATCCCAGCTCAGGGTCACCTGGCTGGCCTGGTCACCCCGACGGATACCGGATACGGTGAAAGCATGGCCCAGACTGGCCTTGTCGTGCTCCCAGCGTATCGACAGGCTTTGATCGTCCTGGCTGGCGCGCAGGCTTTTTTCCACCCTCTCTGCGTCTGCCAGATCCCGGGTTTCCAGGCTACCAGTGAGCACCATCTGCTCGCCGTCATCCGCCGGCAGCAGGGATTGCACAGTCAGGCTCAGTTGCTGGCGCATGACCTGCAGGGGGAATTCCGCCGGGGGTAGCGTTTCATCCACACCGTTCAGGCCCTGGGCATAGAGCATCAGGGTCAGGTTTTCACCGGCGGGCAGTGGTTCCGAGGGGTGGATTTCCAGCCGGTCTTCGGCAGTAAAGCGAATGTCCGCCGGTATTTCCGGCACCAGCCGGGCGACACCGGAAACAGATTGATCAAGCTTCCCGGCAGACGCTACCGGATGATTAAAACGCACCACCAATGGCGCCCGGGCACTGATTACCCCGGAGGGGGAAGAGGCCAGGTGCGCCTGCCAGCGTTCGTCCAGCTGTGCCTGTGCCGGCTGCGCAGTTTGCGTATCGGCTTTATTCTGGTCGGAGGGAGAGCCACTGCCCCCCTTCTCTCCGGTATCACAGGCGCCCAGTGACAATGCCAGGCACAGCATCAGTAACCGAAAAAACGGCAATCCCCTCGTTGACATAATACGCGTCCAATGCAAATTGATAATCAGGCCAAACATAGCACAGCCGTCCTGCAATACGCGGACAGATCGACCACAGTGTCAACGGTTTGGCAAAAGAGAGGCACCGGATGAAGCGGAGTCCTGTCGTGATGCAGAAAAAGACCGCCTGGGGGCTGGTAGTCCTGGCCATGGCGTCGCTACTGGTCATCGGGTGGCTGGTCCCTCAGGACCCGGATGAGGCGCGCTGGGATGACTACCTTGACCGCATTGCCCGACTGAGTCGACAGGCGCTTCCCGAACGTGCCCCGCTTCCCCTCCTGCCCTACCCCGGTGCCAGTGAATTGCGGCTGTCACTCCCGGAACACCGGGTGAATTTGCTCGACTATCTGGAGCTGCGACACTGCGGCCTGATGGAATTGATCAGCCAGCGCAACAGCTCGCTGGGCAAGCTGCAGGCGGATTCCTTACGGCTCAGTCACGAGCTCGCGTTCATTGCACAGGCGCGCGCCTGCCTGGAGAGAGAAAAGCTGGACGACCCTGAGCTAGTAACGGTCATGTCGCAGGTGGTGGTCGAAAAGGAAGCCGCGTTGCCAGCCCTGTACTGGAATGTGCTTGCCAGCAGCGAGGAAATACGACGCTTTTTCAGTCAGTCGCCGTCCGCCAGTGTCGGCGACACCAGCGCAGCCTTGCAGAGCCTGGAGCAACTGAGTCACACCCTGGTTGACCACAAACAACGCGGCGCGGTGACGCCACTGAATCTGGAGCCGCTGCTGGAAACCCTGGCCCATAATCAATCCGGCGGGTACCTGCTGCGGCGCATGGCGCTTTCATTGCGTGAGCTGGAGCGCGGCAACCAACTACTGGAAGGCATTGATCCGCAACGCCTTTGCCCCCGCAACCAGGCCAGCACCCGGGCCCGGCGGCTGCGCAATGTGCTGGACAAGGTGTGGGGCCCCAGGGTGCAGCAGGCCCTGGCGGAAAGCCGCCGCCAGCGCCAGTCACTGGCTGACAGCCTCGAACAGATGAACGGTCTGCTGGATTCGCCCCCCGCCGCCTTCACCCGCTGGCACCGCCATTACTTCGGCCAGAATGGCGTGGAAAGCCGCATGGAGACTGCCCTGAAGCGCCATGTGACCCTGTGGCAGGAGCACCTGGGCGCCTGCGGACTGATGCCGGGGAAGCCATGACTGGCGGGCTTATATGCACTTTCGTGCAAAAATTGACCTGGCGGGCTAAACAGAAAGTCTACAAAGCGAATGTTTCGGCGAACAACTGTCCACATAATGCCAGGCGTCGATGAGGTCCCATCCATCGACTCCGGAGTTTTACTCCGTGATAGCTCTCCCGAGCCAAACTATTACGGCGCCTTATGGCGCCGTTTTTTTTTGGGGGGAACTCACAGGGTGCTACGTAGCCGCTGTAGGAGCGCCGCTTGAGGCGCGAATCACCCAGGTTCGAGTTGCGAGAAGCGAGTTTCGAAAATCAAAACCCAACTCATGAATTGCGCTTTTCGCAACTCGCTCCTCGTGACTCGCATCTCTTCTCTGCTAAAAGCCGTTTCGCGCCTCGAGAGGCGCTCCTGCGGCGGATTCCAGAAAGGCTAGCGGCTATATCAATCAATGCAGCATAAATGTGCTGTACTCCAGCTCCCCCATTTTCCGGTTCACCAGCCACAACCCCAGCATTACACACACCGCCAGCGACAACAGGAAACCGAAACCGAAAAACTGCGGGCCCAAGTACAGACTGATGGCAGTGAAAAACACGTTCAACACAAAGAACAGACCGGTGAGCAACACCAGCATGCGGCGCTGGTCCAGATAACAGAACACGTTGATGATAGCCAGGAATACCACCTGCAGGGCGGTGGCCACCAGCTGTACCTTGAGCAAAGGCAAGTAGAGATCCGTAATCCCCAGCGCGGCGAAAATCTGTGCGCCGGCCACCATGATCAGCAGGGCGGAAATGGCCTGAATCTTGAGAATCTGAAAGATCCCCTGGCGGATCACGAACACCATCTGGTTGCGCATGTCCTCGATATAGGACAGCGAGCCCCCTTCCCGAACCGCGTCGTAGAAGTTGCTGTAGTACTCCACAAAATCGGTTTCCATGCGCACCAGAAACACGGCCATGCCGGGGATCAGGGACAGGTAGGACAGGAATACCGGAACATCATAGATCAGCGAGGCGCGCAACGGACCAATCACATCACTGCCGGTACCGCTGTAAAACCAGAACATGGCCTTGTCCGCCCACACCCCGGCATTATAGAACAGGCCCACCAGCATCAGACTGGGATACAGATAACGGGGGCTGAACATCTGAAAAGACACCATGCTGCGCGCCGGATAGCCACGCACAATCAAAACCAGCATGCCGGCCAGCAAGGTCACCTGCCCCAGCAGAAAGCCCAGCAACAGGCCCTCCAGATCCAGAAAGCGCAACAACAGGGCGCCCACCACGGTAATCCCGTAACCCAGGGCGTACAGCAACAAGATCGCCTTGTATTGCTTCATACCGGACAGGAACACGGTGGCAATCCAGATATTGCACAACACCACAAAACTGGCCGCCAGCAGCACCCGGAACAGAATGCTCTGTTCCGGAAACAGGAACAGCGCTACCAGCAACGAAAGCACGCCGGAAATCACCGTCACCAGCAAGGTAACGCCGCCATAATTGGGGAGAACCAGATCCTCTCGCTGCTCGAAAGCACGGTCGGCACAGAAGCGGGTAAACGCCAGCTGTACGGTACCGGTGAGCACAAGACTGGTGGCGATCAGATACGTCACCGTAACCTGGAACTGGGACACGGCGATATCCGGTACCACTGCGCCCAGACTGAAAATACCGATGATCAGGATGCCGATAATTGACAACACCCAGGGACCCGAGCTGATGACACCGGCGTAGGTGTAGGCACGGATCAGCCCCAGCAAGGTATCCTTGCGCAGCAGTTTTCGCAGCTCGAAACCAATACCGGCCATCAGCTATCCTCCCCCAGCAGGCCCTGATAAAGCGCACGGTAGGAAGCGAACATTTGCTGCTGGGTGTACAGGTTCTCCACACGGCGAATACCGGCCTGCTGGGCCTGGTGCCAGGTGTCGGGATTCTTGAGCAGATGCGCCACCGCCTTGCCCAATGCTTCCGGGTCCGCAATACCTACCACGGAACCGGCTTTGCCGAAGGCCCGGTCTTCTTCATCCAGGCCTTCGATTAATTGACGACAGGAGCCCACGTCCGTGGACACTGCCGGCACCCCGGCGGCAAAACCTTCCAGCAATACCAGTGGCAGGGCCTCACTGATAGAACTGAGTACGATCACTCCCACTTTCGGCAGTAGCTCGTCGATCTTCTGGAAACCGAGAAATTCCACGTTTTTTTCCAGTCCCAGGCTGCTTACCAGCGCGCGACATTCCGCCGCATAGTCCTTGTCTTCGTCTTCCGGGCCGGCAATCCAGCCTTTCGCGTCCGGTATCTCGTTGACCAGGGTGCGCATGGCACGGAGGAAGGTTTTGACATCCTTGATGGGCACCACACGGCCAATCAGGCAAGCGGTATGGGGGATGCCTTCACCCCGGGCGGCACGGACCTTTTCCATGCGCGGCAAATCAATGCCGTTGGGAATATTCAGGGTACGCTCGGCAGGCGCCCCGTCTTCCACTTGCCGTTGCCGGTTGCGTTCATACAGTGCCACGATACGGTCCGAGGACTGGTAGCACTCGCGGCCCAGCTCGGTGAAAAAATTCACCCACTTCTCGCGGAAGTACGCCATTTCCGCATTGTTTTTTTCCACCAGTCCGCGGTTATCACTGATCCATTCACTCTGAAACAGATCAATCTTCCGTTCCTTGGTGTAGATACCATGCTCGGAAAGCAGCAATGGCTTGCCTGTCCGTCGTTTCAGCATGGCACCCAGAAAGCCGGCATAGCCGGTGGAGATGGTGTGATACATGCGCGCAGGGATCAGATTGCTGGCAATATCATTCAGTACCCACAAGGGGGAATGCATGATGCGCACGGTCCAGAAATAATCCACAAAGGAAGGGTCGCGGCTGTACTTGCGATAGGCATCGGAGATGAAATCCCAGCTTGCCCGACTGTGCAGGAATGCATCCTCGGAATAACAACAGCCATCGCCAAGGCCATCCAGAGCCTCGCCCAGCAAAGCCTCACGCTCCCGGGAATGTCGCCCTGTGCGCATCAACTCGTGGAGCCGACGTAACCGTTCGAACGCCTCCGGGTCACCTTTTTTGGGTTTTTTCTCAGCCCCGCGCTGGAAGTCATGCAAGTAGTGCACTTCCAGGTGCACCACATTGTCCGGCAGGGTGTACTTCATGTCGCCGTAATCTTCCGGTCGGCTACCGACGAAGCAACAGGCAAACGTATATTCGGGGAAACCACGGATAATCTGGTTTACCCAGCTGGACACGCCGCCACTGACATAGGGAAAAGTTCCCTCAAGCAGCAGGCAGATATCCGCCTTATCCGCTCTGGGCAGCGCCATAGCCCCTCCAGTACTCCACGGATTTATTCAAGGCAGTAAACTGACTGCCATCGGGAATTTGTTCCATCAGCAAGCGCACCATGGGCAATTGCCGTCGTTGCAGAGCGATTTCCGCCAACCAGGGATTTACCTGGGCCGGGGACAACCCCAATCTGCGGGCAAATATCAGGGATTCCTGGGCTTCCCCAAGGTTGTCCTGGCTCATCTTGATACGTCCACGGAGCAACCACAGACCGGCATCCTCAGGGGATTCCATCAGTCCCATATCGGCATAAAAACTGGCCCGCTCCAGGGTCAGGGTGAGGATGTCACCGCGAACCAGGTCCTGATAGCTCAGTTCCCAGTAAAGTTCAGCCAGACGCCGGGCAAGTCGGTATCGACGCGACTCTTTGGCCCGCTCCAGCAATTGCAGCACCCGGTCGATATCACGGGTAATCTCTTTTTCCTTCTGATCCAGAATACCGTAGGCAAGCAGGCGCAAATCCTCATAGGAATCACCCAGTGAATCACGCAGCAATCGGCCCGTGACCCGTCCAGGCATGTCCTTGAGTACCAGCATGCCCTGAATCCGCAAGGCGTTGGGCGCAGTCTCACTGGTAAGCAGGGTTTTCAGGTCAACCTGCCGGAAACCGGCGCTTTGCTGATTGTTCACCGGAGTGAAGTAAGGCTTGGCTACCTGGGAAAAAGGAAGCGGCTTGAACAACGCCGGCAACATCACGCCGAGGGCAATCCCGCCGACGATGGTCAACAGGCCAATCGCCGGAATGAAAAAAGCGAAGGAAAAAATCAACGCCAGCGAGAATACTTTCGGTTCCCGAAAACGGGTGGGAAGAAAGGTCCATGCCACTGCGGAAAGCAGGGCCGAGGCCAAACCGTGAGACACCAGATAAAGCAGGAAATAGGATAGCGAGCTGTTCTGGCTAAGCAGCAGCAAAGAGCCCAATTCGGCACTGATGGCATAGATAAGCAGCTTCCAGCTAGACACCCGCCACCCCCAGCAGTTCGTTCAGCTGATCGGCCGGATCACGCTCATCCAGTAGCCGATGGAAGTACTTGACCCCCGCCTGGCGCAGACTGAAGAACGCAAAGTCGTCCTGCAACCACTGTTCGGTGCGCAACACAAAACCTTCCAGACTGGACTCCCCGGTCATCGGCATCATGATCATCAATACGTTGTCATGCACCCACCAGGCCAGGTCCAGACTGCGCAACCCACGGGCCAGCACTTCCAGAATCTGTGCAGCCTGTTCGCTGTCATCCGCGACAAACAGCGTCAGAGCGGTATCTACCCGGGCCTCCCCACGGAGTCGGGCCAGGGCTGTGAGTTCGCTGGCGAAACGGTTGGGCAGATTCGGCCAGGTATCCAGAAGACCGTCGACCTCTTCCCCGTTGTGAGCCACATCCGCATAGAAATTCAACAGTACTGAGAGCAGCTGAAGGTTTTCATAATTCATGGAAAGAAATGGCAACCGTTCCACCACCAGTGCGCCAATCATCTCCCCGGCACTGTTGGTCACCGGCGCAGCCACCAGGTAACGGCCAACGTAGAGGTCATCCTGGGTATGCTGTTGCACATGGGCGAGCATGCCGATGTCCAGGGCGTGGTTCAGCAAGGCGTCGTTCGGGTCCAGGGGTTTGTTCTCACCCAGCAACGCAGCAGGCTGGTCGCTGACCTTGCCATCGATGATCGGGTACAAGCCTGCACGCTGCAGCTGGCAATACTCTGCCAGCAGGTTGATCAGATCATCCGCCGCCGGCAGGACCTTTCCGTCACTTTCATCCAGGGTCAGATCCCGTAACCGAAAAAGCGCATCCCGCACGGTGTAAGGTTTGACCAGCAGATTTTCTTCAAGGCGATCATGGGACAGTCTCAACAGCACGTGACGCTGAGTCAGGTTCTGCAGACGCTCCAACGCATAGCTGGCAGCACTTTCCGCCCGTTGCAGACGCACCCGCCAAAGGTCGGCAAATTCACCACAAACCAGGCTGAGAATGAAACCGCCCAGCATGGTGCCCTCAGGAAAATTCCAGTCCGCATAAAAGCCCACCTTGCGAAGCACGAACCAGCTCGCCAGCAGACACAACATCCCGAATACGCCAGCCAGACTGCCGTATCGCAGCGCGACCACAATGGGCACAAACAGGCCCCAGCGGAAGTTGGCACCCAGCGCCAGCGGGTCATCGGAACGCAACCATAACCCGAGACCCACAGCCGCCACAGTCAGCATTATCGTTTCGAAGACCACCCATAAGGGTCTTGCCGATGGCGCCACCAGTGCGGGGATGACAGTGTTACCCAGCCACTTGCGCATTAGCGAATGACCGGTGCCAGCAGCTTATCGATCACTTTCTGCCCCGTTTGGCTGAGCGACGATCTTGCCCAGCCAGCACGGGCACCTGTCCCGCTGTAAACGATATTCCCGGAGGGTAATTCACGGATTTCCAGCATCACACCCACTGCCGGTTCGCCATCCACACCGGTCTTGTAGCGCCATTCATGGACCACACCGCTGACCACATACTGGGCCGATTGCGACTGTACCCAGCGATCCATTTTCTCGCGGTTGGCAGAGGACGAGGCTTCGAACAACAAGCCGTCATTACCGGTTTCCGGGTAGCTGTCCACGGTGGTCACGCCATGGCGATAGAGTACCGACTCGACGATGGCCGCTGCCCGCAACCCGGCCTGGGGGGTGCCGGTGCGGTTGACCAGCGGCAGCACCAGCCAGGTACCTTCCGCGTCCAGCGAGACGTCCTGACTACTGCGTACATGGGTGCAACTGGCCAGCATCAGTGCCAGCAACAAAGCAACAACCTGTTTCATCTCATGCTCCTAATAGTAAATCCTGTATTGCAGTTCGGCCCGGTAGCTGTCTTCGTCGTTGCCACCGGTATTCAGTTGGCGCTCCAGAGACAACTGCCAGGCATCGCGCCCCAGCAGCGGACCGGCGAGCCCTAACCGGCCGATAAAGCCATCGCCGGAAATGCTGTTATTCACATAACCGATTTCACCCCATCCCTGCAGGCGATGCGGACGGATATGCACATCCGGCATTCCCAGTAACAGGGAGGCGCCGGATTCGTTGTAATCCTGCGGTAAAGGACCGGTGTCCGCCCCCGGTGGCAGCAGCGCCCGAACCTCCCCCATGCTGTCCCCGGTTTCGGTAAAGTCGGCGCGGGTATGTCGCAGACGCAGCCCCGGCGAGAAACGGGACAGCCAGGGCCGCCAGGTAGTTTGCAGATTGAGGATACTGCCATCTCCCAGGGTCTGGGCATTGAGATCCCGGTACTCATAATCCGCCCAATCCACACTGCTCTGCCAGGTAGCCTGGGGCGACCAGTTGAGTTGAAGCTGGTTTCCCGTTCGCGACCCACCCAGCAACAACAGGGAGGTCTCATCCGCTGGCATTCGCCACTGGTATCGCCAACTGGCTGACCAGTCGGAGTGCCAGTTGCCCCCCACTTCAAGCTCCGCCGTGGTTTCGCTGTTATCCAGCAACTGACGCTGACCCAAAGAGAGACGCTGACGGTAGCGTTCGCGCTGATATTGCCATTCCAGGCTCAGCCACTGTTCCGCTTCATTCACGTCAAGCTGGGTGCGGTCATTACTGCCAAACTGCCGCTGACGATAGCGGGCCGACAGGGTGCTGTAGTCGCTGAATGGCTGGTACTGGGTGAATGCCCAGTCGGTCATCTCCAGGGCCCCCAGACGGCGTTGCCCCACTACCAGCTCACTGGAACGGGCGCTGGGTAACAGCAGCGACTCCTGCTGATTGTTGGCACCGGCCAACTCCGGAGAACCGGCCTGCATGGCCATCAGTGTGGCAGTAGCGCGCCGTTCCTCGTCCAGCTGTACCCGAGCCTCCAGTTGCTCAGAGAGGGTCAACTGGCCGGCATAACGCTGACGAATTTGCGCCACCGCATCCCGGTCGCTGTTCAGCATGGCATAGGCCAGTGCCGACCCGGCATGGAGGGCTCCGGCTGCCTGTTGCTTGCGCAAGTACCAGGCACGGGCCTGCTCCGGCTCGCTATGGCCGAGCGCCCATTGGGCCAGCCATTCCGCACGGGCTTCCTCATCCCCCTGCTGCTGACGGATCTGTTGCGCCAGTTGCCAGGAACTGTCTCCACCGTCGAACCGTTGACTGAGGGCCAAACGCATATCGCGATACAGATTCTGCTTATCGTCACTGACCGGGAAGGGCACACGTTGGTGCAAGTTGCGCAGTATCGGCCAGGCCTCACCGTCCCGGCCTGCTGCGATCAGCGCCTGGGCATACTGCCACTGCCGTTCCCAGTCACCGGGAGCGGTTTCCAGCAGACGACTTTCATAGCGGACCGCCTGCTCGGTATGTCCCAGGGCCATGTGGGCAGCGGCAAGCACCTCCCAGTAACGCCGGTCAAGGCGGATACCCGCCTCCCAGGCTGCCAGAGTCTGGGCCAGCTGGGTATCATCACCGCTTGCTACCAGCAGCCACAACCAGGCAATACGGGTTTCCCGATTGCCGGGCGCCAGTTCCAGCGCCCGCTGCAACCACTGCGCGGCCTGTTCCGTCTCCCCCCTGCGCAATAGCAGGTTGGCGTAAAAGCGAAGAAAACTCGGGTCCTGTTGCAGTTTTTGCAACTGGGCGTCACTCAGCCGGGCCAGGAAATCATCAATGGCCTGCCAACGCCCCGCATCCTGCATTTGATAAAGTGCGCCCATGGCAAAGGCCTGATCACCATTGCGCTGCCAGGCCCGCTCCATTAACGCCACGACCCGCTCCCGGTCGTAATAACGGGCCAGAGTGATGTACTGATAAAGATCGGGCAGGGTTTCGTCGCCCTGATCCAGCAAAGTCTGGTAGTCATCCATGGCCGCCTGCCATTGCCCCAGCTCGCTGGCCATGATCGCCAGGCGACGGGTGAGATCCGGATCATAGGGAAGCCCCTGGGCATCGGTACGCAGTTCCGTGTAGGCCTGTTCCCGCTGGCCATCCAGCCAACGATAACGGGAAACATTGAGCGCCATCTCCCGATCCGGACCGTAACGATCCATGTACTGTCTTGCGTAACGGGCTGCGCGTTTTTCCTCACCCTGATTCCACGCCAGTCGCTGCATTTCCCACAATACGGCCTGGCCCGGATAGCGGCGATGCCAGTCCGCGAGGAAATCGAGACCCTCACTGACCTGGCCGAGCAGCTCATACTGACGAGCCACGGTAGCCAGCATATCCCTGTCGCGGGGGGAGGTTTCCAGCAACTCCTTGTATACGCGCAGGGTCAGCTGGTGATCGTAGGCCAGCGGAGCGCGCTGGCGCACCTGCTGCCAGGCCTGCGGATCGTCCGTGGTTTCTGCCACTTTCCACCAGGCTCTCAGGGCGGTCGCACTATCACCCTGCCAGTCGGCAATCTGTGCCAGCCGCTGCCACCAACGGATATCCCCGGGCCGCCAGTAGAGAGCGTTCTCCACCACCTGACGCGCCCGCACCAGATTGCCCGCTGCCACGAAAACCTCATAGCTGTGCAGGTAATAACTTTCCACGTAGGGTTCCGGTGCCTCTGCCAGGGCAACGCCAGGGAATAACGACAGGGGCAATAACAACAGGACAAGCAGCCGCTTCATTACTGCTCCCCCGAATCCGGCAAACGCAACAGACGTACGGCATAGCGCTGGGCCTGGGCCAGGTTGCCACCCGCCTGGGCCAGGCGCATGAGTCGATACAGCACGTCTTTGTCCCGGTAGTAGAGATGTTCGTAGCGCGACGCAAACCGCAAGGCCACCTCATGGAGGCTGCCCGCTTCGAGGGCCGCCAGCGCCTCCAGGAAATAATATTTGCTTACGGCAGGGTCACTGGACGCTCGCATGGCTTCGCCATAGGCCAGCCCGGAGGCCAGATAGTTGCCTTCCCCCAGCAGAACGCGCCCGGCTTTTTCATACCAGTCCCCCGGCCGCTCCGCCTCGCCGGCGAGCAGGCGGTAGTAACGGACCGCCTGCTCCGCAGCCCCCAGTACCAGGGCCATTTCCGCCAACTCCCGGCGCTGCTCGCCGTTCAGCATGGACCAGTCCTGGGCACGGACACTGGCCAGGGTCTCAGCTTGCAACCGTGAGGCCGGACGCAGTTCAGGCTCCATGGCCATCAACCGCTTGAAATCCCATTTCAGTCTCAGCCAGCGTATCTCTGGCAGATAGCCCGCATCGGCGGCTTCAACCCAGTCCAGCTGTGCATCGGCCTCAGCAAACCGGCCAAGCACGATCAACTCCCGGGCCATCAACAGCCGCAGTTCATGGTCATCAGGTTTGGCTTTCAGCCAGGCCTGCATGTAACTCAATGTCACCGCATCCAGGCGCGCGTTACGCAGTGTGATGGCCAGATCCCGCGGAAAGGTCAGCCAGCACACCACCGCAATCAACAACAGGCAGGCAAGCAGCTCGGTTGGACCGAAAACCCGTAATCGCTCAGTGCGAACAGTGTAGCCGTAGCTCTTCGAGCCCATGCTTCGCACTCCTGTAGTGATAGAGGGTTCCTTCCCGACGTACCGGTGTCAAAGACCCACCATTATGGTTGAGGGTGCAACCGCCAGCATTGCCGATGGCAAATTCCAGGTCGGTATGACCGGCAAGAGAAAAACGAAAACCCTTCTCCTCCCGGGCAAACATGGTCAGACGGGCATTGGCCTGTTGCAGGTAAGGCACCGGATCCGGGCCAGGCTGCCAGTGGGCCTCATTCGCGGACAAATGCACATAGCGACCCGGGCCATCTTCACGGTAACCGGCAATGCCCTTGCTGCCGGGCAGCGACGGCAAAGCCAACGCATCAGGCAGACGCAGGGTACGCAGCTGTCCCTCCCCTTTGATACGCCAGCCATTACCTTCCCTGGCGATCACCATGGTATTGAAATCCAGAACCTTGCGGGCGTAGTCCGACGCAAACACCGGATGCAACGGCTGGGACTGTGCCCAACGGTAGACAGTCAACAGGGATTCCAGTGCCGCCGTCTTGCTGGCGATATAGGTGTGGTAATAGATATTGACCGGTTTGAAACGGTGGGGCGTTTCCGTCAACTTGAACGTTTCAATCACCCGCTCGAAACCGTAGAAAGGACCGGTCCACTCTCTGGTGTAGATATTCTCGTTCTGGTTGGGCGCATACACCTGGTATTCGTCACCCTTGGGCACGCCAATGCCCTTTACCAGGGTCCAGGTGGGTGCACTTTCGGTGATAATGGTGTCACTGCCGTTCATATTGAGCAGGTTACCCTGCCGGGCTGCGGCCAACGCCTCGGGAGTGGGAATGGTGTCCCCGCTCCACAACACCATTTCCGTTCGCTTGTCCCCGCTTAGCAGGTTCTCATTGATGTACTCTGCAGAGCCGACAACCTCCCGAACCGGATCCATCCGGTAGCCCGGAATGGGCAAACGCAGCTGTCCTTCCGGACCGTACAACTGGCCGGGCATTCGCTGAGCGTCATACCAGAAAAAAGGATGAGAATAGGTGTGGGTCGCCGCTTCCACATGGGGCAAGGCGAACATGTCCCGGGCAATCTGCTCCAGCTCGGCGGACATTTTCGGGTAAAGCCCGTGGGGGGCTACTTCCCCCTCAATCACCGAGATGGTGGTGGGCAGCTCAAAACGCTTGAGCACTTCCTCCAGCAATACCCGTGCATCCGTTTGCCCCTGATAGCCCTTCACCTCCGCAAGGCTGGGAAAACCATCACCATCCATATGCGCAAACAACAGCCGTCGACCATTTTCCGTGGTCACATCCGGAATCGGCATGGCCGGCAGCTGCAGGGCCTCACGAATAAAGGTGAGTGGATTCACCACCCAGCGATCCAGCCCTTCGCCTTTCTCGCCGGGCAATACCGAGCGGATCATGAAAGGCTGGAACACATAGCCCCCCCAGGGGGTTGTTGCCGCCGGCGTATAGGTATGCTCCCCGGAACGCAGTTCCAGCCAGGGCTGGGCGGAAACATTGTGCAAGGGTGAGGACAACTCAATCAGCTTGGGCAACGCCAACTCAAATCCCATGGCCTGGTGTTGACGGGTAATAGCTGGCGGCGACAAGGGAGTGGGTCGAGTTTCAAACCCGAAGGCCTGGGCATTCGGGCCTACCGGATCCACCGCGGGATAGCCCAGCATGGCAATGGGAACCCCGGCCTCTTTCTGTTCCACCAGCCAGGCCTCGAAGTCGTCGTCGGAAAGGTCTTCCTGTTCCAGCCACACCACGATACCCGCATAGCGCCCCTGCAGGTTACCGGCCGGCATCGACGTATTGATGGCGCGAATCTCCGGCACAAGACCCTGAAACTGCAGGGGCATCAGGCCATAGCGTACCGCATCGGAGAGCTCCCATAGCCGCTCATCGGAGCCGCCATGGACCAGCAATACTTTTCGGGGAAGGACCTCGCGTTGCCCCAGACCAAACATGTCCAGCTCCGGATTGGTGACCCAGGGAATCACATCATGTCCGGCAATTTTGTCCGCAATTTCCCGCGCCTGCTGACGCTGGCCGGGCGGCGTGTAATCAATGGCAATGGTCGCCACCTGATATTGTTCACGCATGGCCGCAAACTGCCCCAGCAACCACTGACGGTCTTCTTCGGGCACCGCAGCATAGCGTTGCTTGCCGGCTTCCCAACGCTGGTAGAGGGATTCCGCCGCAATGGCATCCACTGGCGCCTCAACCAGTGGCATCAACTCGAAACCACGATTGAAAATAAAACGGGCCTCGGGATAACGCTGCGCGATCTGGTTGATCAGCGCGGCGAGCCCCTCACGCTGCTGCTGACGTTGCTCCGGTGTTTTGGCAACCAGCTGATAACTGTCCAGGGTGTCGAAGAAAAAGCCCTGGTAACCCTGCTTCCACAATGGCGCGACCACCTGTTCGACAAGGAAGTCCCGCAAATCCGGCGAAGACAAATCGAAAATATGGGAGCCCCAGTCGGGGTTTTTGCCCAGCAACCATTCCGGTTTCAGGCTTTTGAAAAACGGGCGGGATGCCAGCACTTCACCCAGGCTGACATAGGCATAGAACCGCTCACTGCGATACCGGTCGGGCACACCGCTGGCCTGATCGGGCTCAACCACAGGGAAGTCGTAGACAGAAAGCATGTGCCAGGGAATATCCGGCCCATAATAAAAGGCAGCCGCCTGATCCAGGCGAGACTGTGCCCCGGCCGATCCCCAAAGAAGTACAAACAGAATCGTCACAAAAGTACGAATCAATGGGTAATCACCCCGAAATTTAGCCCTGCTCAAAAGTAGAATTTTCTCGTAACCTAGCACGAAGGAGATTCTGCATGAAGAAGTCACGATTTTCGGACAGCCAGATCCTGGCGATCCTCAAGCAAGCGG